>Ga0310786_10000500_pt1 | contig 64203 bp, 53 predicted proteins | sample AusTroGonzalo_MG_FD_203881 | JGI IMG/M metagenome (GOLD analysis project Ga0310786, IMG submission 203881) | Bovine rumen microbial communities from tropical cattle in Woodstock, Queensland, Australia - Gonzalo_03 (v2) (version 2) | ecosystem: Host-associated > Mammals > Digestive system >...
TGAACACCCTTCCCTGAATCTGGACAGGCACTCTTTCACGAAGAATAGCCGTTTGGTTAGCTCCCATAATGACAGCCGCCACATAACCTGTGAAATTACATATGCTCCAAACCGCCGGATGAACTGAAAGACTCATTATAACTTCAGCAAAGTAAATGAATGCGCATGAAATGAAGATCAATCGTGCCTTTTTCTTCACAGGTTTATGGAACGTCATTACTATGCTTCCGATAAAGATACCGGCTGATGTTGCAGCCTGGACTATGCCTAACACCCTTTGGTCGTTTCCGCTTCTGCTAAGCACAAAAGGTGCCAGAAGACCATCATTTCCGAGTTTGGCTAACAGATTTACAACGGCAATAAACAAAGTCAGATGCAGTAATGCTTTGTTATCGAACAAGAATCTGATGCCGTCCTTGCAACTCTTGAGAAACGGCTCTTGTTCTGTATTCTCATGCTTGATCTCAGGAATCTTAACGAGGAAAAGCAGGATCACAAAGGCAAATGCAAAACTTGCAAGATCACATAAAAGTACCAGCTTCACGCCGCCTGCTACCAACAGGATACTCCCGAGTGCAGGAGCAAGGATAGACACTATCGAACCGGATATTCCCTGAAGTCCTCCAATCCTTGTGTAATGCTTTTGCGGAACGATCAGGCTTATGGCAACAAAGGATGCCGATTCCTGAAAAGAATTCATAAAACTGAGAACGATATTGATTAGATACAGATGCCATATCTCGAGAAATGATCCCGCATAAAGGCACAGTACAATCAGCGAGCCACAGGCAGCGATCAGATCAGCTGTCAGCATGATCTTTTTCTTATTTCTGCGGTCAACAAAAGTTCCTGCAATGAATCTGAAAAGTATAGTTGGCAGGAACATACAAAAAGTCAGCATCGTGACGCTTGAAGCCATGCCGGTCTTCTGATATGCCCAAATAACCAATGCATAATTTGTCATGGCTGTACCAAGTTCTGATACAGTCTGAGAAAACCATAAAAGCAGAAAGCTTTTAAGTTCTTTAATGGTGGATAGTTTATTCATAACTTTGCTCCCAGAAAAAAATTATTATTTCTGTACGCAAAGCCTGACCAGACGATGTTATATAGTTTGCTCCGTGAAGGCATCGTCTTTTAGACCTTGCGCGGAGCATTAGCATCTGCTGCTAAAGAAATCCCTCTGTCAGTATGTTTCATATCTTTAATCTCAATTCTGATTCTATATTAAAATATTATGTTCTAACGCTTTCATTATACCAAGATTACGATTATATCTTCGATCACCTTACGATAAACCCGTTCATTACCGACAAAGCAAGGCTGGCGATACTTACCAATATACCTAATGCATTGAGTACTATTCCGGCAAGGATCTTCTTTTCCCCTTTTCGCTGCAATGACGTAATCAAACCGGTCAGCGCCAAAGATAATCCAGGCATAAATCCTACGCCTACGAGTACGAAGCCGATCATATTAAGTTCAATCATCATAGTCAGCAAGAATAGAACCGCCAAGTATATGACAGATACGATTATGGCAGAGGTGTATTTCTTTTTAAAAACTCCTAATATGATTACTGCAACTACTCCAATAAGCAGGACAATTGCATTGGCAATCTCTATAATCTCAGTTCCAAACGGTATTCCGCTCATCATCAACGAGCTTAAAACAGATAAGATTCCAAATAGTATTCCTTGAATATATGTTTTCATAACCAGTTTCTCTATCTATCCCCAAAATTCCTGATTTTCTTAACCTTGTCCGATACCGTATGCAAATATCTCAAACCACATAAACATAAGATAGACAATAACCATGATCAGAGAGATCCCCAGTTTCTTCTTGCCCTTTAAAGCATCAGTAGAAGCTGTCCCCATTATCGCAAAGATCAAACTTACCAGTAACAGAGCTGCCTGAATGAATGTATCTGCTTCACCAAATAAGTATTGAAACGTCATAAAACCCGCTCCTTATCTTAATAAACGACAATGCCCGTAGTTTGCCAGTTATATCCCTTGATCAAGGAAGAATGCAGCTCATAATTGCGGCCGTCTGTTGTTATGACCATTGTGTGATTGGGCAGGCAATGATAATACATATTAGTGCCGAAGTTGAATATCGCTTGCTTTTTCTTTCCGTATCTCAGATAGATCTTGTTGCTTCCTAAAGCATAGGTGAAACCCGTTATGTAATTTCCCTTGCTGCATTTATAAACCTCGCGGGTCTCTCCTGACGGGATATCGTACTCGTATAAAACAGGAGCTTGATCTATTGTTTTAATAAACAGGACTTTTGTTTTATCACCATTCAATACGATCAGATCATTGAAGTCTCTTCCCGGCTGCATTCCAATGCTGCTGGCAACAGTTTTAATCTCTCCTGTCGTTTTATCATAAATATTCAGATTATGTTTGCTTATATAAATAATGAGGTTATCCGTTTCCCTTACAAAATGAGGATTTTTAACATCATAACGGGTTGTATTCTCCAGCTCTCCCGTTTCACAGTCAAAAGTAAAGACAACAAGTTTATCATCAGCGCGATTAAAGGCATAAGTGCGGACTTTGCCTCCTTCATACCAGGCGTTAAGTCCAACCATCTTCTGTCCTTCATATTTGAAATCATAAAGCATGTCCTTTTCCTTCGGTAAGCCGATAACAGTTGATGCGCCGGTTTCCAAGTTATAGATTCGTGCTCTCGTACCCGATGCTATGAGAAGATTATTATCGGGATCGTATTGCCAATATTCAGCGCTACCATTATTCAAAAGGTTTTTCTTCCCGCCAGAAGTGACCTCAGTTATGTTTCTTCCATTTTGCAACATTACTTTATCATCAGAGTCCTTTTTAACTCCGCATCCGCTGATCAGCATGGAAACTGCCATAGCTCCTATTAGAAGAACCTTAGCCTTTATCCCATTCAACATATTCGTTATCCCCTTTGTAACTAATCTATTCTTTCCTCTTTAAGAGAGTTCATCTGTTTGCATTTAATCATAGTGTAATTTTACACTTTTGGTGAACAATGTCAACAGGAGTCACTCCCGAACGGTCACAATTCCAAAGCCTAATAAAACAAAGTCTTTTCAAGGCAAAACAAAAGGGTCTGCCAAACCTGGCAAACCCTTCTTGGTGGGAAGAGGTGGTTCTAATAGTGCATTTTTTCGGGTTTGCTGAAAATCAATAAATCAAATGCTTTGAGGGTCACTTCGAGCTCGTAAAGCAAGGCTTAAACCACGCTTAAACCAATAAAAAAGAAAAATTACATACTCAGTGGGAACCAAAAAGGCCGGTTACGAATGTCGTTAACCGGTCTCTTTTTGATGCATATCAGATCATTACTTGACCTTGATCTTGAACGTTACAGTCTTTGTCACTTTGGTGTATTGCTCATTTCCAGCTGCAGTAACGTTGCACCTTATGGTATAGGTGCCCTTCTTAAGCTTCTTCTTAATGGTTACTACACCGTTGGATGCATTAATCTTGAAATACTTCTTGTATTTACTTGACTTGCCGCGTTTAACGCTCAAAAGACTGTATGTTACCTTGCCCTTGGCGTTACTGACGTTCATGACTTTAGCACGGGCTACTGTCTGCTTCTTTTTCCTAAGCTTCTTGTATTTTACCTTGGCAGTCTTTCCTCCGGCAGTCATTGTGTTGTCAGCTATCTTCTGGAAGTGCACAATGACTTCAACGCCATCCGTGCCGACCGTAAACTGCTTTGTTTCAGTGACATCCGTAGTTGTACCTGTTGCTTGATCCTTTACCGTGATATTTTTAAGCACGAATCCCGGATTAGGGGTAACTGAGATATTTACAACGTTACCAGGGAAAAACAGTGTCTTATCAAAAGAAACTGTTCCACTAATCTTATTATCATCAACAGTAAGATCATTTTGTTCACCGTTTGGATTGTAATATGCAATTGCACAGTTAACCTGAACAGAATAATGCCGCGGTGCATTATTCAAGATATTATTACCTGTTGAGATTGTTATATTATTCCAATCCGTTTCCGTTCCGCCATAGTTAACTTCGGTAAGATCACATCCGGAAAAAGCGCTATAACCAATCGTAGTTACACTTTTGGGGATTGTAATGCTTGTAAGATTTGTACATCCGCTGAATGCATTGCTTCCAATCCCGGTAACTTTTCCGGGAATTTCAATTCTTGTGAGACTCTTGCAGTCAATAAAAGTAAAATCAGCGATAGTAGTTAAACTATTGGAAAGCGTAACATTTTTAAGATTTGTACAACACTCGAAAGCATTCGCTCCAATCGAGGTTACACTATCGGGAATAATTACGCTTTCAAGGTTGGTGCAGCTATTAAAAGCATCTTTGCCGATTGTGGTTACACTGTCGGGAATACTTATACCTGTAAGACTAGTGCAGCTTAAGAAAGCACCATCTCCAATCTTGGTTACGCTATTTGGAATTGTAATGCTTGTAAGGCCACTGCAGCCTTCGAAAACAGAAGCATTAATTGTTGTAACACCATTGGGTACAGTGAAGCTTGCAAGGCTTGTGCAGCCTTTGAAAGCACTATCGTCAATCGAGGTTACACTATTGGGCATACTGATACCTGCAAGGCTTGTACAACCTTCGAATGCATTTTTTCCAATCTTAGTCACACTATCGGGAATAGTTATATTTGTAAGTTTCGTGCATCCATCGAAAGCATAAGCACTAATAGTAGTTACTTGATTGGAAACAGTAACACTTGCCAGACTTGTGCATCCTTGGAAAGCATTCATTCCAATCGTGGTAACACTGTTGGGAATAATGATACTTTCAAGACCTGTACAAGCATAGAAAGCGCCCACACCAATTTCAGTTACACCGTCGGGAATCGTTATTCCTACCAGGCCGCTGCAACTTGCGAAAGTATTACCATCAATTATGGTTACTTTACTAGGAATAGTAAAGTTTGTAAGACTACTGCAACCAATGAAAGCACCATTTTCAATCTTGGTTACGTTATCTGAAATAGTAATGCTTGTAAGACCACTGCACCCTTGGAAAAGAGATTCACTAATCGTAGTTACACTATTTGGAATTGTAATGCTTGTAAGCTTTTTGCAGCCTTGGAAAGCATTTTTATCAATAAAAGTTACACTTTCTGGAATATTGATCTTTGTAAGGGCCGAACAATCAGCGACAGCATATTTACCGATCTTAGTTACACTTCCGGCAAACGTAATGCGATCAAGATTTGAGCAATCCCTAAAAATTGAATTACTGATCTCGGTTACTTTTTCAGGAACCGTAATATGTGTTAGAGCTGTGCAGCCTTGAAAAGCATTTGGTCCAATCGAAGTTACACTGTCAGGAATAATAATGCCATCAAGGCTTGTGCATCCTTTGAAAGCATACTCACCAATCGAAGTTATACTATCAGCAAAAGTAATATTTGTAATATACTGGCAATAAAAAAACGCATGATTGCCGATATTTGAAGGTGATCCCTGAAAATTCACAGATGAAACTTTATTCTGATATGGAGACCAAGGTGCATTATTCATTCCCCAATCATCCATAGTTCCTGAACCGGAAATGGTCAAGGTGCCATCGTTAGCCAGCGTCCAGGTCAGATTTTCGCCGCAAGTACCGCTACCAAGAAGCGCATTCACAGCTTTTCTCTTTGCGCTTGACTCCGGGACTTTGGGGCTTTCTTCAGGTACAGGTTCCTGCGACCCAGTCTCTGCGGGTGCTGTCTCTTCAGTCTGCGCAGGCTCCTGTGTTTCTGTTGTCTCAGGCTCTTTTTTCTCCGTCTCTACTGATTCCTGCGTCTCGGTTTCAGACGGCTTCTGCACTTCAGTTTCTTCTGGATTATTACTTTCTGTGGCCTCCGGATCCTGCTTTTCTGTTTCGGCGGGTTCAGTAGTTTCAGTAACTTCAGCTTCCTTTTTCTCGGTTTCCTTCAGAGCCGGTTTTGTCTCTTTCGGATCCTTTTCTTTAGGTTCTGCTGACTTCGTTTCATCAGATTTCTTTTCTTCAGGCTTCTTAGTTTCTTTTTCTTTTGGTTCGGCAGTTTCTACAACACCCGATTCTTCGGGTACGTTCTCTGACTCATCAGCAAACACCAATGATGACATCATTCCCACAGTCATTGCCATGGCAACGAAACCGGCAAGTATACGCTTAGCTTTCATGTTAGACCCCCTTATAATTATTAATCAAACTTTTTTTAGTATAATACGTCGTTCTTTTAAATGGAATAAAGATATGGCATGTCAGGCAAAACAAAAGGGTCTGCCAAACTTGGCAAACCCTGTTGTGGTGGGAAGAGGTGGTTCCTAACGCCAAAACTACAAAGCCAATAAATTCAAGGGTTTTCAGGTTTTCGAGCCATCAAAAAGCACTCAACTTACCACGAATTTACCACAAAATTACATCATTTTTCAAAAGAGAATGAGAGCAAGAAAAACGTCTGGATCATCAATCCAGACGTTTGATTTTTGGAATGATATTAACTTTACATATCACTTAACCTTGATCTTAATGGTTACTACCTTCCAGGTTGAAGCTGCCTTATATGTGGAATCTCCGGTAGCAAGTACTTTGACCTTAACCTTGTAAGTACCCTTCTTAAGCTTCTTCTTAACGGTAACCACACCATTATACTTGTTGATCACGATCTTCTTTTTGCCTGATACCTTCACGTACCATGCCCCCTGCTTGGGACTGATCGTAAACAGTTTGCTTGCCGCTATCTTCTGGTTCTTCTTCCTGAGCTTTTTGTACTTGACCTTCGCTGTCTTGCCCTTTACTGTTGCGTTGTTTTCAAGAAGTTTGTTCTTTATTACAGTGTCTGGAGCACCATTCAAAACATAAGGGAAATTAAAAAATTCCTCAGAAGCATTGATCTGTTTCAGATTTTTGCAATTATAGAATAAATCATGTCCACATGTTGTCACCGAGCTGGGGATAGTAATGACTTCAAGCTTCTCACAAGCCTCGAACGCCCTCATACCCAGTTCTGTTAAGCCATAAGGAAGCGAAACAGATGTAAGTTTCTTACATTCAAAGAATGCTGTCTGCCCGATTGTCTTTACTCCCGGTGCAATGCTTACTTTCTGAAGTTCAGAGCATGTGTCAAAAGCACTGGAATAAATCGTCTGAACATTGCCAGGGATAGAAATGCTCTTAAGGGCCTTGCACCAACCAAATGAATAAAAACCGATCCTTTTCACACCGCTGCCAATCTTAACGCTCGTAAGACTATACGCGTTCTCAAAAGCGAAATCGCCGATTTCGGTTATGTTATTGGGAATAGTCAAACTCTTAAGCGCCCTAAGGTCTGTAAACGCATACGTTTCGATTATCTTTAATCCTGTTCCGATCTTAAGAGAAGTGACACTTATGCAATAATTGAAAGCAGATTCACCAATCTTTGTAACTGTATTTGGAATAGTTATGGAAGTAAGGCTCTTACATGCATAAAACGCTTTCTTACCTATTGTCTTTAACCCCTTGTTGAGCTTAAGAGTCTTAATGCTCTCGCAACGCATGAATGCATTATCTCCTATTGTTTTTACGCTTTTAGGCAGCGAAACGCTCAAAAGGTCATCGCAATAATAAAAAGCGTATTTCCCGATTGATTTCACACCGGAAGGGATTGAAACGCTTGTAGCATGACTACACCAATTGAAAGCATAATCAGAGATCGAAGTTATGCCCTTGCCGATGACGATCTTCTCAATATGAAATCTATCGTCATACCAGGGAGCTCCCTTTTCAGATGTTATTGCGGGCATGTTGCCTTTACCCGAAATGGAAAGCACTCCGGTTTTAGAGTTGAAACTCCACTTAAGCTTGCCCCAGGCTTTAGCATTCTTTGCTTCAACGGAAGCAGTATCAGAAGGTATCCTGTCTTCAGTTTTTTCCTCAGGCACTGCCGCATCATCAGTTTCCTCTGAAGACTCTGCAGGCTCTGTTTCCTTCTCTTCTGTTTCAGCAGGCTTCTTCTCCTCAGTCTCTGAAGGTTTCTTCTCTTCGGTTTCCTTCGGTTCAGATGTTTCAACTATAGTTGTTTCTGTAGTCTCAGAATCAGTTTCATCGGCAAATACCAATGCCGGAACGGCGCTGACCATCATCACCATACTGAGTGAAAAAGCCAATAAACGCTTTATCTTCATTTCGGACCTCCCTTAAAGTCGCAAAACACTATCTATCAAAGATTCTTAAGTATAAACTGAAAACCCATCAAATGGAAGAAAAAGCCCGTATGTATCTCGAGGCAAAACAAAAGGGTCTGCCAAACTTGGCAAACCCTCTATGGTGGGAAGAGGTGGATTCGAACCACCGAAGTCACTGACGACAGATTTACAGTCTGTTCCCTTTGGCCGCTCGGGAATCTTCCCATATATTCAGTTGTTTGTGTAGTTGGTGGGCCTTCGGGGACTCGAACCCAGGACCCGCCGGTTATGAGCCGGATGCTCTGACCAACTGAGCTAAAGGCCCACGTTTACACAAGCGGTGCGTTTCAAGCGCTTGAATAGTATATAAATATTGGCCCCATTAGTCAAGCACAATTTTGCGCAAGGCTAACGGGGCCAAAAAGCCTTATTTTGCTGTGATGTAGCCCTTCTTGGTCAAGAGCTCTGCCGTAAGCATACCGCCGCCTGCAGCACCTCTGAGTGTATTGTGGGAGAGGCAGCAGAACTTATAGTCAAAGATGATGTCATCTCTAAGACGTGCTACTGATACGCCCATACCGTTCTCAAACATAGCATCGAGCTTAGGCTGGGGACGGTTATCCTCTTCCAGATACTGGAGGAAGTGCTTGGGAGCTGAAGGAAGTCCGAGCTTGACTGCTTCGCTCTCAAAGTTATTCCATACAGAGATCATCTCTTCCTTGGAAGGCTTGTTCTCGAAAGAAACGGAAACTGCAGCCGTATGTCCTTCCTGAACAGCTACACGGTAGCACTGAGCAGAGATAAGGGGCTTCTCGGCGATCTCGATGTGGTCACCTGCGAACTTACCCCAAACCTTGAGGGGCTCCTTCTCTGACTTCTCCTCTTCACCGCCGATGAAAGGAATTACGTTTCCTACCATCTCAGGCCAGATATCGAAAGTCTTGCCTGCTCCGGAAATAGCCTGATATGTGCAGACGTTGATAGCCTTGATACCGTTCTTGAGGAAAGGCGTAAGTGCGGGAACATAGCTCTGGATGGAGCAGTTAGGCTTAACAGCGATGAATCCTCTTGTTGTTCCGAGTCTCTTTCTCTGAGCATCGATGAGTGCAGCGTGGTCGCTGTTGATCTCAGGGATGATCATGGGAACGTCTTCTGTCCAGCGGTTTGCGGAGTTGTTTGAAACAACAGGTGTCTCAAGCTTTGCAACCTTCTCTTCGAGAGCCTTGATCTCATCCTTCTTCATGTTTACTGCGCAGAATGTGAAATCGATCTGCTTGCAGTATTCTTCTATATCTTCCGTGCTGTACACGACCATCTTCTTAACGTATTCAGGCATCGGCAGATCGATCTTCCAGCGGCCTGCAACAGCTTCCTCATATGTCTTGCCTGCAGAACTCGGAGATGCGCAGAGAGCTACGCACTCAAACCAGGGATGATTCTCAAGCAATGTGATAAAGCGCTGTCCTACATAACCCGTAGCACCGATAACGCCGACTCTTAACTTCTTTTCCATACTCTTTTTCACTACTTTCATTCTGTATTTTGTCCGTGTATCACGTACAATTGTTTTTGGTACGTGCACAATATTATCACAATGACTTTTTTATAACAAGTACACCAACAACAAAAAACGATAATTTCGCTATGCTAAAATATAACAAGATAAACAATCCGGGGGTTACAAACGGGTGCAGACCTTTCCCGTACTAGATCAGTACTGCAATTACATGCTTGCCGCGCTTGGCAGAGCCGAGCTCACCGTCAAGGAATATTCTTATGACATAGTCTGCTTCTGCAGGTTCTACAAGCAGGACAAGATGATGGTCCCTGCCGATACCCCGTTCGAAGAGATCGATGTCTCAGACGTAGACATCAAGATGCTCAACAAAGTTACCACGGATGATATCCTGGCATTCATCATCTGGCTTTCAAGGACAAGAAAGCAGACCAATTCTTCAAGAGCAAGGCATATCGCCTCCCTTAAGAGCTTTTTTAAATATCTTCATGCTAAGAAAAGACTTATTGATGCCAATCCCGCTTACGATATCGAGACGCCTAAGATAGGCAAGCGCAATCCGAAGTATCTTACCCTTGAACAGAGCCAAAAGCTCCTTGAGACCGCCTATGCCTCCCCTAAGGAATCCAATGCGAGAGACTACTGCATGCTCACGCTCTTCCTCAACTGCGGCATGCGTCTTTCAGAGCTCCGCGGTATCAACACCAATGACATCAGAGGCACAATACTTACCGTTATAGGTAAAGGGAATAAAGAACGTACCATCTATCTTAACGACGCATGCCTGGCGGCACTTGACGACTGGCTCGCAGAACGCGAATCCATAAAGATCAAGCCCGAGGCCGGAAAAGCGCTCTTCGTATCAAAACGCGGAACCCGCATTTCCGATGACATGATACAGATAGTAATAAAGCGCCTTTTAGACGAGGCAGGCATTGATACGCGCGTATATTCGGTACATAAATTAAGACACACCGCCGCAACGCTCATGTACAAATACGGCCATGTCGATATCAGGAACCTTCAGATGATCTTGGGACACCAGAGCGTCTCCACTACCCAGATCTATACCCATGTAGATGAAGAAGCTCTCCAGAGAGCTGTTGACAGCAATCCTCTGGCGAGCTTCGATCCCGAAAAGAATTCAGGTAAATGATCTTAATCAGCCGCTGGTGGCAGAGATAACAGGCTCTGTAGTCTGGTTGATTACAGGTGCCAGACCGGATTCCGTTGTTGTCGGCGGAGGTGTAGTCTCTGTCGCGGTAATATCAGGCGCGTTCTGCTGTTGCTGTGCAGCGCCCTGTGTAACGGGGAGCCTCAGCTTGATCGGATAGAATGGAAGCGCAGCGATATACTGCTGCTGGATCGAAGACTTTTCGAAAATGCTCCTCTCCTTTATGAGCGGGCTGTTCCTGTACGGGAACGTTACCGCTACATATGCGACAAACCATACGATACCCGCAAGGATAAGTATCTCCAAAACGAGGAGCGGAGTAACCTGGAAGAAGCTGCTGACCTTGTTAAGCTGTTTGGTCCTCTTCGTCTTCTTAACGTCAGTGGAAATGAATTCCGCCATCTTGTAACTCTTTGAGTCGATCTTGGCAATGATCTTTTCGATCATGGAGTTACGTGTATATTCGTCAAGTTTTCTCGCTTTAAACGAAAGCCCTTCAGGCAGCGGATATTCTGCAACGATGGCTTTTGCGTTTTCGAGCAGGATATCGCCGAAATCGTAGATCACGCGCTCGCCGGGCACGTTTGCACGCTTTGCATATATATCAAGATAAGACTTTACGATTGCGCGCTCGCACCTTGTGGGTTCCTGAGTGATCTCAAATACGGAAGAATAAACCATATCGACCGTAGACATGTAGAAATCCTTAAGATTCTCCCGGGTCAGTTTCTCATTCCAAAGTTCATCAGGCATCGTCATACACCTCCATTTCCGGGATCATTGTCATTCAGGAAAGCCATCGGATCCGCAGGCTGCTGGGGATAAGGATTCTGTCCGTACATATCCTGTCCCTGCTGAGGCTGGTAAGCCGGCTGACCGTACTGCTGCTGATCGTAAGGCTGCGGCTGATACGGCTGCTGATATTGAGGCTGTTCAGGAACATACTGCTGAGGAGCAGCGGGTTCCTGCTGATAATACTGCTGCTGTTCGTAAGGCATCTGCTGCGGTGCCTGCTGATACTGCTGTTCCGGAGCGTACTGCTGCTGATACGGCTGCTGGTATTGAGGCTGTTCAGGCGCATATGGCTGCTGGTACTGCTGCTGATTGTAAGGCTGCTCTGGTGCAAACTGCTGAACCGGCTGGCTCTGAGGCATCTGCTCATACGGCATAGAAGGTTCGCTTCGAGGTGCTTCACCAAAAGGAGCAGAAGTGCTGTAACCCATTGCAGGCTGAGGCTGAGGCTGCGGTTGCGGCTGAGGCTGACGCGGAGGAACAGGCTGTCCATAAGGATTGCCCATGGGAGCGTTATTTCTTTCCGGTCTTCTCCTGGGTTCGGGCTTGAGCGAAGGATCGCTCTCGTCAACCATTGAAGAATAAGCAGATGCAGGATAGATAAACGAGATCAGAGCAACAAGAACAGTAACGATGATCATTACTATCCTTACGTTGTCGACCATGAATGCCGTCATTGCGATAGGCACGATCACTCCGATACCAAGATAGAATGCATACTCAGCACACTTGCGCAGATTGGTCCTGATCCTTCCGTTGCAGATCAGATAGAGCGCATAGATGTAATAGAAGTCATGTATACCGAGGCTGATACCAAGAAAGATCGATGTAAAGACAAGCGTCTTTGCGGACGGGAACAATGCAAAAACAAGAAGACCGAGAACTGTTGAAGCACTTTGGATCAACACCCTGATCTTCGAAGTCAGGATATGCTCGTAATGGTTCTTGACGAAACCGCAGATAACGCAAGCGGAGAATGCACATACAAGATAGAAGAATGATGATGTCGCAAGCGAGATTCCGACATTACCGAGGAAATTCGGAATAAATACCAGCATGAACGAGAACGAAACACCGAGCATGAGGAACGAGGAATTAAGGAACCTCCCTGCCCTTGAGTCAGACAAAACGTGAAGCCAGCTTCCGACCGGAAGAGGAGCTTCTCTGACAACGGAGTTGTTCTGCATGAAATAGATCATTCCGACAGCTGTAAGGATCAGTGCAGCACCGCTGATAACTGCAACGATAAGAAGTCCGAAACGTTCATAGCAGATACCTGTAATGACCGTACCGACAGATATACCGAGGAAATACGAAGTGCTCTGGACATTATGGATGATCCTGTCACTGTAGTCCTTGTAACCGAGCTTGCCTGCGTTGATCCTGTAATCTCTAAGGAAATCAAGAGGCATTCCGAAACAGAAACCGACAGGAAGAGCAATGACAGCCGTTGCGTAAGGAATGTTTATGATCCCTGCAACAAGAGCGAGGAAATAACCCGCACCGGTCACGAAGATAAGCGCGACACGGCTTGTAAGTTTGGATTTGAGTTCATATCTGATGGAAGAGAATCCGAAGAATCCCCAGATGAACAGGAGCAATGATACGGCGATCAGAGCGTGTACAACATAGACCGGCATTTCCGACAGCGAATCCTTGAAATAATCCGCGAAGGATATCGGCAGCATGACTGAACCAAAAGCCGCAAAGAACGAAAGGAACCTGTTCGCATTCTCACCATACATGACAAGCACAGGTGTATTTCCGGTAATTCCCTGGGACATTGTCGAAATGATGAGATTAAGCTCGAAGATCGCTATGCCCATTGAGATAGCGATAGAGATGATCGTGAATATCCATGAAAGGCTCATTCCGTTCATCGAACCCTGGAATTCAGCCTTGGGCATCATGATCTCAAGGATTCCGGATACTGTATTCTCTGAGGAGATGATCGGAGAGATAGCACAGACATATTGTTTGCCCGCCTCAGTTCTCTGTGTGAAAGCGGTTTCCTGAAGCTGGAAGCAGTTGATGTACTGATCTCCGACACCGGTCAGATAATACTGTTCCGTGGAATTAACGTCTGCCGCTGAAGAATAGAGCCTTAAGAAAGAATCACCTGCCATAGTGTAGACAGATACCGTATAAGGCTTGTTATCGGCATAATTATATATCGGGAGCATATACGACATGTTTTCGGAAACACGTGTATATGTGAGTGCCGCAGATGAAGATACGGCGCATTTTGCCATGGCGTCTGCACGCTCACTCTCGAGTGTTGTGATATATACGGAAGAAAGCTGTCTGCTCATTACAAGGAGAACGACCAGGATGATGGCAAAACAGTATCCGATTGTTGATGAAATGAGTCTCTTGTCGCGAGCTCTTGCTGACTCTGCGACCTGAGCGCCTGCATTGCCCTGTCTGCGGCGGAGGAGCTTGATAATGAGTTCCTGAACGATAAAGATAACAACGCCGACTATGACAGCTATGATCACAGCCGTAAGTATCCTTCCCTCAAGCTTGTTGCCGAGCTCATACAAGCCGTCAAATGTGCACTTGTATTCAAATACGCCAACACACAAACCGGTACTGTCCTGGATCGGAAGGATGACGCTCTCATAGTTCTGTCCCTTAACGATCGTCGGTTCGTTTGTTCCGTTAAGCCAGCTTGAGATCTCACGATTAGCAACGGCAAATTCAGAAGTATCACCTACTCCCTCGCTTACAAGAAGCGACAACTGGCCGTTATTGTGTGCGAAAAGGCCGTAACCTTCAGCGGAAAGATTCTCGCTCGTAGTATCAGCCATCATGAGGCTTAAAAGCGTTCCATATTTAAGAGGTGAATTAACGGTATTTGATGTGAAGTCATCACCATCAATACAGATCTTGGCAATGTCACAGACCTGTTGAATCTTTTTGTCAGAGATGCCCTTGAACTCACCTTCAAACTGAAGTCTCATATGGTGTACCGCGAAAGAAACAGCCGCGATAGACACGATAAAAGAAACTATTGTAAGAATAACGATGCGCACGAGGCGGTCTACGACACTGCCCCTTTCCTGAGCGCGATCATTCCTAAGATTTGCCATAAGTCACTCCTCTTAACAGGTAGTCAGAAAAACTCAGTTTATTATTATACACTAAATATTAAAAAAATATAAAAGGCAACTGCCAACAGCAATTGCCTTTATTGGTTGCGGAGGTGGGACTCGAACCACACGACCTCCGGGTTATGAGCCCGACAAGCTACCAACTGCTCTACTCCGCGATATCAAATTGTGCGCATTACCGGAATAAATGGTGCTCGTGACCGGACTTGAACCGGTACGGATTTTACTCCGACGGATTTTAAGTCCGTTGCGTCTGCCAATTCCGCCACACGAGCCTATCCGTAAATGCCAAATGATATTACCATCCGACACCATCCATGTCAAGGACAAGACTCCAAAGCTATATTCAGGCATTGCAAGTGTAATCTTTTTTTAATATTATAGTCTCGCTATAGACTCTTAAATTGTTGAATGAAATTCAATTAACGATAGAATAAAGCTATATTTAAAAATCTGTGAGGGAAAAACTATGCCATTTGATCCAGATGATTTGAACAAGAAGAACAACTCTGGCAAAGGTTCGAACAAACAGAGCAACGAAGATTTTATCAACTCATCGTTCGCTGTTCAGTTCAAACCCGGAGACAAGTCCAACACTGTTTCCGACAAGTTGAAAGAAGGCAACAACGTTAAGGACGACTTTGACAGTTTCAAGGATGAGTTCGACGATTTCGAGATCGACGATACGATCAGTGCTTTCAAGCCGCTCGGCCAGAAAGAGACTCCTAAGGCTGAGCCTAAGGAAGAACCGGTCAAGGCTGAACCTGCAAAGAAGGAAGAATCCAGCATTCCTGCTTTCCCAAAGAACGGCGGTACTTTCGACAGGAAGCCTTCCGATAATGTATCAAAGGGACCCGACAAGAGCAACACTCCAGTTTTCGGAAGCGATAAGGCTCAGACCAGACCTGCTGCTTCCCAGAAGAAAGACGAGAAGCTCTTCAATTCCGGAAAGGATCTTGATTATGCTACATCCGAGCATGACAAGGATAAGAGTCCTTTCGCTAATGCTGAACGTCCCAGTGCGCGCAAGGCTGACAAGAAGCCTGAGGTAAAGACATACGGAACAGTATCTTCCGGCGTTAACGCTTTCAGTTCCGCTAACATCCTCGATGATATCCCTGAAGTCGGCGCAGAAGAAAAACCTGCTCCCTCGCCTTTCGTAATCAGGCCTACACCTTCACCCAAGCCTGCAATGCCTAAGACTGATACAACTCACCATGCGCCTAAGGCACCTGCTGCGCATACAGCTCCCGCAGCTGCAAAAGCTCAGAACGAACAAAAGAATGAAAAAGCAGCTCCTGCTCCTCATGTTGCACCCGCTGCAGCAAAAGCAGCTCAGAATGAGAAGTCAGCTCCTGCTGCACGTCATACGGCTCCCGCAGCAGCTAAAGCAGCTGAAAAGAAAGAGCAGCCTGCGCACACAGCTCCCGCATTAGCAAAAGCTGCTGCCAAGGACAACGATAAGCCTGCTCATACCGCTCCCGCTGCTGCTAAAGCACAGAGCGAACAGAAGAACGAAAAGTCAGCTCCCGCAGCTGCAGCTGCTAACAAGCCTGCTGGCCAGCGTCCCGGTGAAGCAGCAAAAGCCTTTACTGCTCCTACCTTTTCAAGACCCGCTCCTACAGGTGCTGCGAAAGAATCGATCAGACCTGAGGATCCCAGAAGAATGCTTGCCGTTGAGAAGAGCCAGAAAACACCTACCGCTCCTTCTCACCCGAGGCCCGGCATTTCTCCTGTCGACACCGTAAAAAAGACAAAGAAAAAGAAGATCGCAAAAGAACCCAAGGATCCCGGAATCGGCGGAGTCATTACTCTTGCAGTTATCATCGTAGCTTTCGTAGGTATTCTCCTTATCCTGCAGAACATCGATAAGATCGGCGCAGCATTCGGAAGAAAGCCCGTAGAGACACTTCCTACGATCCAGACGACCACAACTGCAGTTACTACAGAGACTCCTGCCACTACCGAGAGTGCTACGGAGACCACAACAGAAGCTACGACTGAATCTACTACCGAAGAGACAACTACTGCAGAAACAACCACAGAAGCTACTACTGTTGCTACAACAACAACCGAAGCAACAACAGCTACAACCCAGTCTTCCAAGAAGGTTGTTAACTACGGTATAGCAACAAGCAAATTCTCTTCCAAAGTTGCCAACTTCAGGACCGTTTCCGGCGGATTCAAGTACGATGTCATTATGGTCAACAAGTCCGGTAAGACAGCAAGCTTTAAGAAGTCTCTTAAGAGCGTAAGCCTTTCACTTCTTACAGAGCCTGCCATCAAGAGCATGTCTTCCAGCTCATTGAGCTTCAAGGCTAAGAACGGCCAGTGGGTTGGTACTCCTAAGAGAGACTTCTCCATCAAGCCCGGCGCAAAGGTAACTATCACAGTTACGGTCAAGACATACGGCACAGCTCAGTATTACGCTTACAGAGCAGTAAATTTCAAGTACCATTAACTTCACCGATCAAGGAGTTAAATGAAAGAGGGGCATCATCGTGATGCCCCTTTTTACTGCCTTTTGAAATCCGGGTGATCTCCCCTGCTGTCTGCAACATGGAAGCCTATCCGTTCTACCCTGCCTCTCATGCACGCATTGCATTCGGCCGCCTCTTCACCGGTACATATCTTACCGTCATAGAGAAGGTATTTCTTACGCACATCTGCAGGCGACAGATTGGGCATCATAACGTTCGCGCCGGCAAGTATACCCTTTTCCCTTCCCATTGCGTCTGCAGTCCCCAGGGCCGTTGTAGCGGGCAAAAGAACCTTCGGGAATATAAGCCTCAATATCGCCAGTAAGCGCAGCGTGCGGTCTACGCTTCCGTCAGGTTCATCCCTAAACGGAGTATCCTTATGCGCAATGAAAGGTCCTATGCCGATCATATGCGGCTGTAATTCTTTCATGAAAACAATATCTTCGTAGATATGGTCAATAGTCTGGCAAGGTGTTCCGACCATTATTCCGCAGCCGACCTGGAAGCCTATCTTCTTAAGATCGAAGAGGCACTTCTTTCGCTCTGCTCCCGACATATTCTCAGGATGTAGCTTAGAATAGTGCTCTTCATTGGCTGTCTCGTGACGAAGCAGATATCTGTCTGCTCCTGCATCAAAATACTTCTGATAACTCTCATGCGGTTTCTCGCCTATGGAAAGCGTAACAGCGCAATCAGGATGAGCAGCCTTGATCTTCTTAATGAGATCAACAATTATGTCATCCGTATAGTACGGGTCTTCGCCGCTCTGGAGGACAAAGGTCTTAAATCCTATCTTCTCACCTATCTCACAGCATGAAAGGATCTCTTCTTCAGAAAGCCTGTATCTTTCAGCCTTGAGATTTCCGCCTCTGATACCGCAGTAATAGCAGTTGTTCTTGCAGTAATTGGAGAACTCTATGAGGCCTCTTAAGTAGACCTCTTTATGAAAGTTCTTTTCGGAGACTTCTCTTGCTGCTTCAAAGAGATACTCGTTATCAGACCCGTCGCATTCAAGAAGATACGCAAGATCATCTCTGGAGATGTTCTGCGTATCTTTCAGTGAATCGACTATCGTGCGGAATCTTTCGTCCATATCACATCTGATGCCTTACGGTCTTATACTCGTCACCGTCTTTATAGAACGGGCATTCTTTGCTTCTGCTGTGAGACAGCCTTATTACCTCATCCTCATCAAGATCAAGATCACAGAAAGCTTCTCCCGTGACCTCATCGGTTACTGAATACATGCAGGTATCGCAGCTGTTCATTCTTCTTTAGCCTTGACCGTATCGAATACAAACTTGTCTTTCTTGTAATCGATCTTAAGCGATACGACATCCTTGAGCGCGCCGGAAAGGAACATGTCGGAAAGCGGATCCTCGATATTCTTTCTGATGGCCTTTCTAAGCGGTCTTGCGCCATACTTCTCGTCGTAACCGACAGAAGCGAGCTGGTCGCCTGCAGCCTTCGTCAAAGAGCCCTTGATGTGCTTGTCTTCAAGCGAGCTGAAGACATCCTTGATCATGATGTCAACGATAGAACGGATCTCCTCAGGCTTGAGAGACTTGAATATGATGACGTCATCTACCCTGTTAAGGAACTCGGGACGGAACGTCTCCTTAAGAGCAGACTGCACGTGCTGCTCCAAAGCCTCATGAGTGCTGTTGAAGAAACCGATAGTAGATGCCTTAGCAGAGCTTCCTGCATTGGATGTCATTATGATAATGCAGTTCTCAAAGTTAACGTGCAGGCCGTGGCTGTCCGTAAGAACACCGTCATCGAGCATCTGCAAAAGGAGATTGAATACATCCGGATGTGCCTTCTCGATCTCGTCGAAAAGGATTACGGAATAAGGCTTTCTCCTTACCTGCTCTGTCAGCTGTCCTGCATCGTCAAAGCCTACATATCCCGGAGGAGAACCGATCAGCTTGCTGACTGAATGAGGTTCCATGTATTCAGACATGTCGATCCTTATGAGAGCTTCCTCCGAATCGAACATGACTTCGGCAAGAGCCTTAACGAGCTCTGTCTTACCGACACCGGTAGGTCCTACGAATATGAAAGATGTCGGCTTATGCTTCTTGGTAAAGCCGGCCCTTGTACGTCTTACGGCATTGGAAACGGCATGCACAGCCTCTTCCTGGCCGATAACTCTCTTATGCAGTCTTTCTTCGAGGTGAGAAAGCTTCTCTGTCTCCGTCTCGGAAATAGACTTGAGCGGAATGCCTGTCCACATCTCTACTACCCTGGCGATGTCCTCGACCTGGATAGGATCAGGCTTAACGTCATTCTCAAGAGACTCGAGTTCGTTTGTGAGCTTATCTACCTTTGCCTTAAGCTCGGCAGCCTTCTCGTAGTCCCGCTCGCGTTCCTCAGGAGATGAATTCTCCATGGAATCTATCTGTCTCTGATGCTCAGCCTTGGCTTCTTCAAGCGCTTTCTTCGTGCTTGCGAGCTTAACGAGCTTAACGTTCTTGAGGTTAGCGGCAGAACCAGCCTCATCGATAAGGTCGATCGCCTTGTCAGGAAGGTATCTGTCAGTGATATATCTCTTGGAAGCCTTAACCGCAAACTCGATTACTTCATCTGAGTATGTGACGTTGTGGTGCTTCTCGTAGTAATCCTTGATACCCTTGAGGATCTCTATAGATGTCTCGATAGAAGGTTCATCGAGCATGACTTTCTGGAAACGTCTCTCAAGAGCGGAATCCTTCTCGATCTTCTTATATTCCGCAGTTGTCGTGGAACCTAATATACGCAGTTCCCCGCGGGCTAATGCAGGCTTTAAGATGTTAGCCGCGTTGGTTGAACCCTCTGCGTCACCTGCTCCGATGATCGTGTGGAGCTCATCGATTACGAGAATGATGTTCTCAGCCTTGATAGCCTCGTTGATAACACCCTTGATACGGCTCTCGAACTGTCCTCTGAACTGAGTGCCTGCAACCATTGCGGGAAGGTCAAGCTGCCATACCTGCATATTGAGGAGCTTCTCGGGAACGCTTCCTTCTACGATCTTAACTGCAAGGCCCTGTGCTACAGCGGTCTTACCTACACCCGGAGCACCAATGAGAACAGGATTGTTCTTGGTCCTTCTGTTAAGGATCTGAACGCATCTTTCGATCTCTTTGTCACGGCCGACGATCCTGTCGATCTTGCCTTCGGCTGCGCGCTCAGTAAGGTTCGTACCGAACTCATTAAGGAACTTCATTCTCGGACGGCCCTTGCGTCTGTCCTTGGAAGTATCCTTGCCGTCAGCCTCCGAACCGGGCCTTCTGCCGAAGATGTTATCGAAGAACGAAGGTCTCTTGCCTTCGGGATCTTTATCGTCGTCCTTTCCGTTGTCATCTGACTTTTCAGGATCTGCGATGCCTACAGGCGTGCTGTCCTCATCGAACTCATAAGAATCCTCATCTTCATCGCCCATGGGATCAAGATCGCCGCCGGCGAGCTGCTTAAGGAAATCACCGGGATCGACCGACATGCCGTTGTTGGAGATCATCTCCTCAAGCCTGTCGCTCATCTCGTCAATGTTATCCGCATTGATGCCGGTTGCCTTGAACATGTCGGTAACACCGGCGATGCCCGATTCATATGCGCACTTGAGGCAGAAGCCTTCATCTATGCGCTTGCCGTCTTCATAACGGCTCGTAAAAACTATTGCATGTCTTGTCTTACATATGCTGCAAAGTGCCATTTGCTTTATTCTCCGTCGTTATTTTCTATCCCTTGTTCCTTTATCTTCCGCCTTACTCTCGGACCTGTAATTATATCATATTGTTCCTCTTCGAGCCTTGCAGTGTCGATGAAAGCTGAAATGTCGGCATACTGGCCGTTCTTGCGTGCATTATCGAGCACGGGCTTGAGGAACTGGCCTGTATATGACTTCTTGACCTTGCAGATCTCTTCAGGCGTACCCTGCGCGATGATCTGTCCGCCGTCATCTCCGCTCTCAGGGCCGAGATCGATTATGTGATCCGCGGTCTTGATGACGTCGAGATTGTGCTCGATTACTACGACAGTATTCTTGGTCTCAGTAAGTCTTTCAAGGATCTCAACCAGCTTATGAACGTCAGCAACGTGAAGTCCCGTCGTAGGCTCATCAAGCACATAGATGGTCTTTCCCGTGGAACGGCGTGAAAGCTCTGATGCGAGCTTGATTCTCTGTGCCTCACCGCCTGAAAGCGTCGTTGAAGGCTGGCCGAGCTTGATATAGCCGAGGCCTACGTCCTGAAGCGTCCTTACCTTCTTATAGATCGCGCTGTGATTCTTGAAAAACTCACATGCCTCATCTACGGACATTTCAAGGACATCAGAGATGTTCTTTCCGTTATATCTGACCTCAAGAGTTTCCCTGTTGTATCTCTTACCCTTACATACGTCGCATGTAACGTAGATATCAGGCAGGAAATGCATCTCGATCTTGTTTACGCCGTCACCGGTACAAGCTTCGCATCTGCCGCCCTTGGTATTGAACGAGAATCTTCCCGGACCGAATCCTCTGGACTTCGCATCAGGAGTCTCTGAGAAGAGCTTTCTTATGAGGTCGAAAAGGCCGATATAAGTGGCAGGGTTACTTCTCGGAGTCCTTCCTATCGGGCTCTGGTCGATGCAGATGATCTTATCGAGGTTGGAATAACCAGTAATCCTTTCGCACAGAACGCGCTTCTTGTGCGAGCCGTTAAGTTCGTGTGAAAGATAAGGTACGAGCGTTGAATTGATCAGGGATGATTTGCCTGATCCTGAAACGCCTGTTACGACCGTAAACAGACCCAAAGGAATGTCTACGTCGATGTTCTTCAGGTTATTGACAGTAGCGCCCTTTATCGAAAGGACTCTCTTCGGATCAGGCTTTCTCCTTACCATGGGAACCGGAATGAACTTCCTTCCGGAAAGATAATCTCCGGTAACGGATTCCTTGGTGTTGATGATATCGTCAATAGTGCCCTGTGCAACTACCCTGCCTCCGAACACGCCGGCTCCAGGACCGATGTCGATTATGTGATCGGCAGACCTCATGGTCTCCTCATCGTGTTCGACAACCAGGATCGAATTACCGAGGTCTCTCAACTTAAACAGCGTCTTAATGAGCTTGTCGTTGTCTCTCTGGTGAAGTCCTATCGAAGGCTCGTCAAGAACGTACAGAACGCCCTGCAGGCCTGCGCCTATCTGAGTGGCAAGCCTGATACGCTGCGCCTCTCCGCCTGAAAGCGTCGCAGATGATCTTGAAAGAGTCATGTAATCGAGACCTACGTCAAAAAGGAAACGCAGTCTTGCTGATACTTCCCTCATGATGGGAGCGGCGATCTCGCCCTTCATCTTCGTAAAGTCCAGTCCGTCGAAGAACGTGATCATGTTCTTTACGGAAAGGTTGGTGACTTCGCTGATGTTCTTGCCGCCTATCTTTACGGCAAGGCTGTTGTGATTGAGCCTTGCGCCTCCGCATACCGGGCAGACGTCGATACTCATGTATCTCTCATAAGAAGCCTTGGCGTCCTCGGACATGGATTCCCTCCATCTCCTGTTGACGCTCGGAACGATACCTTCCCATGCGGCATAGTAATCACCGGACCTCGGATATACGGAATTGGTGGTATCGATCTTCATCTTCTCTCCGCCGTTACCGTACATGATGATGTCCTTGATATTCTCGGGAAGCTTATAGTAAGGCACGTCGAGTGAGAATTTATACTTCTCAGCGAGTGCCGTGATAAAGCCTCTTCCCCAGCTCTTGGGATCGTCGAAATTCCAGCCTGCAGTCCTGATAGCGCCTTCGTTGATGGAAAGCTTGGGATTGGTGATGCAGAGCTCGGGATCGACCTTGATGAGCGTACCGATACCGGAACAGTTGGGGCATGCACCCTCAGGGCTGTTAAAAGAGAAGCTCCTGGTGGTTATCTCACCGAAAGAGATACCGCAGTCAGGGCATGCGAGATTCTGTGAGAAGAATTCCTCGTTAGTCTCGTATTCCTTCTGTCCGTCCTTGCCTTCTTTCGCTGTCTGCGTCTCAACGAGCAGCAGTCCGCCTGAAAGCTTGAGCGCGGTCTCGCACGAGTCATTAAGTCTCGTGGTGTTGGAATCCTTTATTACGAGTCTGTCTACTACTACGTAGATCTCATGCTTGTTATTCTTGTTGAGCTTGATGTCCTCATCAAGTTCGTACATGATGCCGTCGACCTTTACCCTTGCGTAACCTGAACGCCTGAAACTGTCGAAGAGCTTGCCGAATTCGCCCTTCTTGCCCCTTACTACCGGAGCATAGACGATCATCCTCGTGCCTTCGGGGTATTCCTTGAGCTTGTCGATTATCTGATCGATGGTCTGCGTACGTATGGGCTTACCGCACTTAGGGCAGTAAGGCTCGCCTACGCGCGCATAAAGAAGTCTTAAGTAATCGTATATTTCGGTAACGGTACCAACCGTGGATCTCGGGTTGGATACAGTCGATTTCTGGTCAATGGATATAGCAGGAGACAATCCTTCGATACTGTCTAAGTCCGGCTTCTCGAGCTGGCCTAAGAACATCCTGGCATATGAAGAAAGCGACTCGACGTAGCGGCGCTGTCCCTCCGCATAAATGGTGTCAAATGCAAGAGATGATTTACCGGAACCTGAAAGTCCGGTAATAACTACCATCTCGCGTCTTGGTATGTCGATATCAATATTCTTGAGGTTGTGCTCTCTGGCACCCCTGATCCTGATAAACTTATTCTTTTCCATAGTAATATCCCAAGTATAATCAGTGAATTATAACACGGATTATATAAGGAATCGTGTTAATTACGAGGACAATTTGTTACCCTCGTTATCTCGGTCCTCAAAAGCTTGAAAAAGTTACTTTTTGATATACGTAAACGGACATCCGTAGAAGCTGTCGTCAACAGACTGATCGATCTCTATCTTTTCCAAAACGCAGCCTGCCTCAGGGACCTTGAAAACGAGCTCATGTTCTCCCTTTGAAAGAACAGCATCAAAACTGATCTTACGCTGGTTGTTAAGCACTGCAGCGCCCCAGTTTACATCCTTGGGAGTTCCAATTCCGTAGTTCTCGGGGAGCATGAAGAGTTCCGTTTCTTTACCGTCCAGATCCGCAAGGAATCTCACGCGGCTTCCCTTCTTCGGATTGTTGTTGGGAAGCAGACTGAACGTAATGTGATAAGATCCCTCGTCGTTAATGACAAACCTGTATGTAAGCGACGGTGCGTCAGCATCAGAATAATCCTTTGTTATCGGATAAGGCTTCATCGCAGAGAGCGCTTTGCCGTAGTTTCTCATTATCAGCCAAGCTGATCCGTCAGGCGCGTAAGAATCAGCAAAACATCCTGCGGACATGCCGATATAACCGAGAGTTTCCACAAACGTTCCGGCACTGAAAGACGCTTCGTCAAAGACCTTTGCCTTAATGGCGATATTGGTCTTTTCGCTGCCGTAAGAGACCGTCAGAACTGCATCCGAATCTTCTGTTACGGCATCCCATTTAACGCTGACATTGCAGCACATGAATCCCGGGAACACCTCACAAGGTTCAAGATCTATCCAATTCTTATCGCAGCTGAATGAAATGCCCTCTTGGTGGTTCATCATGAATACAGCTTCAGTGTTGTCCTCGAGAGAAGAAAACGCTATTTCTCCTGCGTCTTTTCCAAGGGTAACGGGAGTGTTCAGATTTACTGAAACAAGCTGCTCGGTACACTTAGCCAGATCCAGATAAACAGGCTCGGGATACTCAGAACCCTCATCGTTCCAGTTAACGAAATTGACGTGCTTGGAAGACATCATGCCCTTCCACTTTCCGCATTTCATTTCCTCGTTATACTGTCTTACAAGCTCTTTATCCTTTTCTATGGTCTTTGCGAGAAGGCCTCCGATATAACCCGCGGCATATACGTTCCATCCTGCAAGAAGCTGGTTAAGGCCGGCGTATATCATCATCTTCCTGAGGTTCGCTGAAGCTATCGCAGGAAACTGAACGAGGCCGAAAAGAGCATTACCGGTTTCGCTTTCAAAATCTATTCCAAGGCTCTCTGCCAGGCTTTCCATCTTCTCTGCCCTGCCGAGTTCTTCAAATGCTTCAAGGCTGTCAGAGAACTTGAATGTATCAGGATGCGTAGCCTCAGGACGTCTGTCGCCGTTAAAGCTCGGATACTCGAAAAGAAGATCGAACACTGCCTTCTTTTCTTCTTCGCTAAGCGCTCCTCCGAACTGCTCGTCTATCCACTCGATCAGGAAATCGTCAGTAAGATCAGGTTCGCTCCACTTCTCATAATCGTAAGCAAGAGACATGAAATAACTGAGCGGGAGTTCCTGCGGCCGGAGGTCTCCTACGTTAGCTATCCATATCTTCCTGATGCCGTATTCATATGCAGTAGTAAGCTGCTCCCAGGCCTTTGTCAGAGGAGTTGAATTGACCCATTCGTAAGAGATGGGATCACCGTGATAATCGAAGTGATAGTATATTCCCCAGCCGGCTTTGCGGTCTCTGATCTTCTCGTCAGGAACGGTACGGAGATTACCGAAGTTATCGTCTGACAAAAGAAGCGTAGCATCTTCGATACCTTCCCATGAACAAAGACCTTCAGTATCCTTGTCTCCATAGAAGTAATCTTCGACTTCCTTATACAGTGCAAGGACCTTGGGAGAATCCTTTAGGCCGTGCTTTTCGAGTATCTCTTTTTGTGCGGTGATCGTGTTCTTGAGAAGGTCTATGTTGTCCTTTAGCGTAGCATCTTCACCGAGGATCTTGCTGTCTCTTTCGCCGCGCATGCCGATCGTTATGAGCGAACGGAAATCCTTGTTGCGGATAACGGAATCTTCCCAGAATCGCTTAAGTCCTTCGGGATTCGTATAGAAGCTCCAATCTGCTCCGTAACCTTTGGAATTATCGCCGCTCATATAGTGCGAGAACTCTTCTCCTGCCCTGTAGAGCGGCTCGTGATGAGAAGTACCCATGTATATGCCTAATTCATCGGCAAGCTCTGCAGACGCCGCAGGAAACGCTCTTCCGTCTTCGCTGAAGACCGCGCTCCACATAGCAGGCCACATGAAGTTGCCCTTTAGCCTCAAAAGAAGATCGAATACCTTCTCATAAAAGTCCTCATTGAAATCACCGAAAGTATTGGTGACCCAGGAACCTAAAGACGGCCACTCGTCATTGAGGAAAAAGCCTCTGTATTCGACTGACGGCCTCTTTGAAATGAAATTAAGTTTATCTTCGGGAATGTCTAATGCTTCCTTCTTTTCGATTACCGAATCAGCGAAATAATGCCAGGGTGACACGCCAAACAAAGACGAGATATGAAAAAGACCGTATTCAGTTCCGAGCTTGTCACTGCCGGCGATAAATACGATGAGCCTTTCATCTTCCTTACGGTAATCAACAGAGAACTGTTCCCTGCCGGTCTTTATCTCATCAGGGATACTGATACCGTTTGCCGAACAGAAATCTTCGAAAACCTCTTCACCTCTGATACCCGCTGCTATAACAAGATTGCAGCCGGCGGCGGTACCGTTTTCCGTATCAAGAGATCTTACGACTCTGGAAGATTTAACATGGCAACCGGTTGTCTTCCTGATATCTTCCGCGAGTGCCGAAGCAACCCTCAAAACACCTTTGTCATTACCGCTTACGAGTATAGCGGCCTTTGATCCTTTATCGAATAAACGTATCACTTGATAATCCTTTTCTGATCAGACCCAGTTCATTGCTTTCTCTGCAAATCTTGCACCGAGAATGCTCTTGTTCTGCGGATGGAGTTCAAACGGCTCAGACAGGTCCTTGGCGCTTACGGATGCGCAAAGCTCAACCTGTTCAGGAGCATGAAGCTGGAGTTCCTGAACTTTTTCCCAGCCCTCGCTTACCTTAAGTCCGTCATCGTTAAAGCCTACGGCGATATCACCGACCTTACCGTTTGCAGGATCGTCGTAATCAGCCATTACCGTGCAGATAATAGGCAGATCGTTATCTTTAAACACCTCACGGAACTTCAATACCATCGCCTTGAACTTTTCATCGTAGCGTTTGGGATCACCTGCGTTTGTCTCGCCCTGATACCACCAGAATCCCTTTAAAGCGAGATCCTTTACAGGAAGGACCGAAGACTGGAAAAGCGCGGACGGGATCCACTGAGCCATGAAAAATCTGTCCTTCTCGACCTTGGTCCTGGTACCTATCTTGTATTTCCATTCGCCCGTAAGATCGATCTTTTTATCGCCGACAGTAATCGAGTATTCATGGTCAGGAAGGAATGCGCTGCAGCCGTGTTCAACAACAAGCCTTACGGCTATGAGATTCTTTCCCGGCTTTAATACATTCGCAGGGAAATAGTATTTTCTCGGCGGATAGCAGTAGCCGGTCGTGCCTACTTCTTTTCCGTTGACGTAAGTAATGTCTGAATCGATCATCTCACCTACATAAAGGAATACTTCATCGCCCTTTATATCTTCATTCTTGATCTCGAATTCACGGTAGAGCCATACGCTTCCGAAGAATGTATCTTCGCCGCTGGTGCACCTGATAAAAGGAACCTTGATCTCCTTTGCATCTGCAGGTATCTCTTTTTCAAATCCTTTCCCGAGATCGCCGTTGAGAGAATCCACCCATGCAGCCTGGGAAATATCCTGATTCTTCAGGAACTCCTGAACCGAGCCGTCTTCCATATAAGGCTTTGCCTGCTCACGGAAATCACCGAAAGAATCCAACAGATCCAAAGGCATCCATGCTTCGATCGAAGCACCGCCCTGAGCTGCGTGAACAAGGCCTACGGGAATGTTTGTCTTATCGTAAAGTCTGATTGCCGCAAAGAAACCAACCGCACTGAAGTCCAAGATATCCTTCCCCTGTCCCTTTATCCAAGGACTTGCGGGTACTGACGCTTCTTTCGAAGGATCGAGCCTGTAATCGGGAGTGAGCAGATACTGCCTTACGTATGGATAATCACATCCTTTAACTTCATCACCTGTAACATCAAGAGTCCTGCCTACGGGGAGCTCCATATTGGACTGGCCGCAAAGATAGTAAACGTCGCCGAAGCAGACATCATCATAAGTAATGGAATCAGTACCGTCAGAGACAGTAACCTTATATCCGGTTCCGGGTTCATGAATACCGCAGGAACAGACGAATTTGCCGTTATCAACGGGAGCCTTAAAGGTCTCCTTTTCACCGTCTTTTTCGATCGTAACGGAAACTTCGCTTCCGCCCGACTTACCGAAGATGCGGCATTCTTTTCCTCTTTGGAGAACCATCCCGTTTCCGAATACGCCTGCCGGGATCAGGCTGATATTTGAATTACTCATTTTTTGCGGCCTTCCGTATGTTTTCCTTAATTATACATAGAAAATCCGCAAATAAAAAACTTCCGACAGATTGTCGGAAGTTTATTGGTGACCCCAAGCGGATTCGAACCGCTGATTGCGCCGTGAGAGGGCGCCGTCTTAACCACTTGACCATGGGGCCGTTTGACTTTTGCCCGTGTATATTACCACAGGTTTAAGTCAGACGCAAGTATTTATTACCTTTCGTTCATCGGGACGTAAGGTCTTCTCTTATTGACGCACTTGAAAGCCGGACGCATGATCCTGCCGCCGCTTACGAGCTCTTCGATCCTGTGTGCGCTCCAGCCTGCGATACGGCCGCAGGCAAACAGCGGAGTAAAGAGTTCCTGAGGGATTCCGAGCATCGAATAAACGAAACCTGCATAGTAGTCTACGTTTGCGCAGACGATCTTGTCATTCTTCTTTACCTCATGGAACACGTCAGGTGCGAGCTTTTCAACGCGCAGATAGAGATTGTAAAGATCCATATTGCCCGTCTCTCTTGCAAGGAGCTCTGCGTACTTTCTGATGGTAACCGTTCTCGGATCGGAAAGCGTATAGACAGCGTGTCCGATACCGTAGATCAGGCCGGAACGGTCAAAAGCTTCCTTCTTCAGGATCGATGTAAGGTAAGCTCTGATCTGATCTTCGTCCTCCCAGTTGCTTACGTGCTCTCTAAGGTCCTTCATCATGCCGTAAGCCTTGTTGGATGCACCGCCGTGCTGAGGGCCCTTCAGAGAGCCTACAGCGGCAGCCATAACGGCATATGTATCAGAACCTGTGGAAGATACTGCGTGAGTGACGAACGTTGAGTTGTTACCGCCGCCGTGCTCAGAGTGAAGTACGAGCATGAGGTCCAGGATCCTTGCTTCAAGCTCTGTGAACTTTCCGTCAGGACGCATCAGATAAAGGATGTTCTCAGCGGTGTTGTACTCAGGCTTAGGATCGTGGATATAAAGACTGTGATGCTCGATATAGTGTCTTCTTGCCATATAAGCATAAGCGATGAGTACGGGGAATCTTGCGATAAGCTCCGTGCACTGTCTGACGACATTAGGGATATCCGTAGCGTCAGGATTGTCATCGTATGAATAAAGAGCAAGAACTGATCTTGCGAGCTTATTCATGATGTCAGGCGAAGGTGCCTTCATGATCATGTCTTCAGTGAAGTTCTCAGGCAGGTTTCTTACGCTTGCAAGAAGGTTATTAAAATCCTTCAGTCCTTCTTTTGTGGGAAGATCACCCGTAAGGAGAAGGAACGCGATCTCCTCAAAACCGAATCTCTTCTGCGGAAAGAATCCGTTAACGAGATCGGTTATCTCATAACCCTGATAGAAAAGCTTTCCCTCAACGGGGATCCTGTCGGCATCGTCAACGATGTAACTCATGACTTCTCCGACCTCTGTAAGGCCTACGAGAACGCCTGTGCCGTCGTTGTTGCGAAGACCACGCTTAACGTTATATTTTGTGTAAAGCTCGGGATTGATGTGCGATTTAACAGCAGCAATATCCGCGATCCTGTTTATAAGTTTTTCCTTTTCTGCCTGCTCCATATATTCACCTTCCTAACCGGGAAAACCCGGAGGTGCCTCAAATTATCAACCTTCTGAATGCTGTTCTCTTGTGAAGTTCAGAAGTCCGCCTGCGAGCAGCATGCCGCACTGTCTGTCGGAAATGCTGAGCGTAGTAGCGAAGTCATAACCCTGTGTCTTGTTGGTAACGATAACGGGCTTGCCTTCCTTTGAAGCTGCAATAACCTGGTTCCTTGCATCCTTGATCTCGAGTTCATCGAGCATGCCGAGCTTGTCGTAGTCAGCCTTGTCGTTGAATACGAGAGGAAGGATTCCGTTGTTGATGAGGTTAGCCATGTGGATCCTTGCGAATGAGAGTGCAATAACGCCCTTGATTCCGAGCTGGAGAGGAGCGAGTGCAGCGTGCTCACGTGAAGATCCCTGACCATAGTTCTCACCGCCAATGATGAAACCGCCGTTGTTCTCCTTAGCTCTCTTAGGGAACTCCTCATCACAAGGTGTGAGGCAGAAGTCTGCGAGATAAGGAACGTTACTTCTGTAAGGCAGAAGCTTTGAGTTCGAAGGCATGATGTGGTCTGTTGTGATGTTGTCCTCGAGCTTGATCAATACCTTGCCGTCAACCTCTTCACCGAGCTTTGTATTAACCGGGAAAGGCTTGATGTTAGGGCCTCTTACGACCTCAACATCGCTGCTGGATTCAGCAGGCATGATGACCATGTTATCGTTGACCATGAAGTTCTCGGGCATCTCGACTACCGGAGGTTCACCGAAATCAGCGGGGTCTGTGACAACACCTGTGATAGCTGCAACAGCAGCAACCTCAGGGCTTACGAGGTAAATGGAAGCGGACTTTGTTCCGGATCTTCCATAGAAGTTTCTGTTGTTCGTACGGAGTGATACGGCATTAGTCTTAGGTGACTGGCCCATACCGATGCAAGGTCCGCATCCGCACTCGATGATTCTTGCGCCTGCTGCGATCATGTCTGAAAGAGCGCCGTTCTCAGCGAGCATGTTGAATACCTGCTTTGAACCCGGAGCGATAACGAGTGAAACGTCAGGTGCAACTGTGTGACCCTTGAGGATAGCTGCTACCTTGAGCATGTCGTAGAGTGAAGAGTTTGTGCATGAACCGATGCAGCACTGGTCAACCTTGAGACCTGCTACTTCCTTGATGGAAACTACCTGGTCAGGCATATGAGGCTTTGCGATGAGCGGCCTTAAAGCTGCGAGGTCGATCTCGATCTCCTCATCGTAAACTGCGTCTTCATCAGCCTTGAGTTCTGTCCAAGCGTCTTCCCTATCCTGAGCCTTGAGGAATTCTCTTGTGATCTCATCAGAAGGGAAAATAGAAGTTGTTGCACCGAGCTCAGCACCCATGTTTGTGATGGTTGCACGCTCAGGAACAGAAAGTGTCTTAACGCCTTCGCCGGCATACTCGACGATCTTGCCTACACCGCCCTTAACGGTCATGATGCGGAGAACTTCGAGGATGATGTCCTTAGCTGTTGCCCAGTTGCCGAGCTTGTTCTTAAGAGTTACACGGACCATCTTAGGCATTGTGATGTAGTAAGGACCGCCGCCCATTGCTACTGCAACGTCAAGTCCGCCTGCACCGATAGCGAGCATGCCGATACCGCCGCAAGTAGGTGTATGAGAGTCAGAACCGAGAAGTGTCTGTCCCGGGATACCGAAACGCTCTACGTGAACCTGGTGGCAAACGCCGTTGCCGGGACGTGAAAATCTGATGCCGTGCTTAGCTGTAACTGTCTGGATGTACTTGTGGTCGTCAGCGTTCTCGAAACCGGACTGAAGCATGTTGTGGTCGATATAAGCGACGGAAAGCTTTGTCTTAACGCGGTCAACGCCGATGGCCTCGAACTGGAGGTATGCCATGGTACCTGTAGAATCCTGTGTAAGGGTCTGGTCGATCCTGATAGAGATCTCCTCGCCTGCTTTCATCTCACCGGATAAAAGGTGTTCTTTAATGATCTTCTGTGAAATTGTCATTCCCATGGAAATATTCCTCCTTCTTTTAGCCTTGCAATTATAGCATTTTTAAATATAAAAATGAGAGAACGCGGGAAATGTGCCGCAAATTTCAATATTTACAACAAAAAGACCTTTTTCGAGGTCTTTGTTTTTATCAAATTGTTTAATCAGTTAAAGAGAAAACAGTTATCTGCGCTTGGAAGAAAGCACGTATCCGGTAATGGCGGATGCTGCCGCGGCATTTAAAGATTCGGCTTTTCCGGGCATCGGGATCTTCACAAGGCGAGTACATTTAGCCGAGGTTTCATCAGACAATCCGTGTCCTTCGTTGCCAATGAGATATGCCGCAGGGAGTTTGATATCAGCCTCTTTGAGGTCTTCTCCCTTAAGATGCATTGCAAGCGAATCGATGCCGTTCTTTTTGAAGAACGAAAAGGCTTCATCAAGATCGCAGGTCACGAGCGGCAGATGCCATACTGAACCCATGGAAGAACGAAGAGTCTTCTCATTGAACGGATCGCATGTAGAAGGCGACATTATTACGGCCGTGAAATCAAAAGCGTCAGCTGTCCTGATGATGGTTCCGAGATTACCCGGATCCTGTATGTCTTCGAGCACGGCATAGATATCGTTGCCGTCGCCTCTGAACGGGATATCCTTTTCGAGAACCGGCTGATCTATTATGCATGCGATGCCCTGAGGATTTACGGTAGAAGCTATCTTTTTGAAACAGTCGTCGCTGAGTAAAGTGACTTCTGCACCTTCTGCATATTTCTCAGCCCACGGTATGTTTTTCTCTGTGACAACTACTTCGGAAGGCTTTATTCCCGATTCAAATGCCTCTCTGCAGAGCCTCTCCCCTTCAAGGAAAACAAGGCCTTCCCGCCTTGCATTCTCACGTTTGTGAAGTGATGCAAGGCGCTTTACTTTTGCATTGTCACGGCTGGTAATCAACTGCATGACAGATCAGTTGCTTCCGCCAAGATTTGAGGCAATATAAAGGATCACGCCAAGAGGAATGATAAGGCCCAGGAAAGCGCCCTTCCCCATCTTCTTTCTGCTAAGCGAGAAGATAAGCACGAACAAACCGTAACTTAAAGCAAAGAAATACCCGAAAACGTTTCCGGATTTAGGATTGCTCATCAGTGTAAACATAAGCATGAGCGTAAAGATTCCGGTAGTAACGCCGCCGGCGATCCTTAAGATCTTAAGGAAGATATTGCTTCCTGCAGGTGCTGCATTCGGATCGTAAAGGACACCTGGAAGCGGCTGTGTATAGACGGGAGCCTGATACGGCTGCATAGAAGCAACCGTTGCATAAGGCTGATACGCACTCTGGGGAACCTGTGCAAACTGTTGCTGCTGCATCATTGCCTGCTGAGCCTGGAGGGCTTCTGTGGCATTGCGCGCATAGATAGAATTGGGCGGATATACGGGTGTTACGGGAACCGCCTGGAATACAGGCGCCGCAGGTGCTACGGGCACAGCCTGAACAGGTGCGGTCTGAACGGGTGCAGCCTGCTGAGGCGCATTAGGCTGAGGTACTGTGGGTACGTTTTCGACCTTGGCTCCGCAGTTCTCGCAGAACAGTGAATCATTGAGTATCTCGCATCCGCAATGCTTGCAAAACATATTAGTTCCCCCTTTGAGACCGCTAAACGGCTCTAGGAAAATCATAAAGTAACGAGGCCTGTTTGGCAAGAAATTAAAAGGCGCGGGATAAACCCGCGCCCATTTAAATCTTAATCAGTAATCTGAATTAAGCGAGAGCTGCCTTAGCCTTCTCTACGAGAGAAGAAAAGCTTGCTGCATCAGAGATAGCGATATCGGAAAGAACTTTACGATCGAGCTCGATGCCAGCCTTCTTAAGGCCGTTCATGAATCTGGAGTAGCTCATATCGTTGAGACGGCATGCTGCGTTGATACGAACGATCCAAAGTCTTCTGAAGTCTCTCTTCTTATTTCTTCTGTCACGGTAAGCATAGTTGCCGGACTTGAGAACCTGCTGGTTAGCTACCTTAAAGAGCTTGCTCTTGTGGCCCCAGTAGCCCTTTGCAGCCTTAAGGATCTTATGATGACGAGCCCTTGTACGGATTCCTCTTTTAACTCTTGACATGTCATTGTCCTCCTAATCGAATTAAGCGTAAGGAATCATCTTCTTGATGATTCTTGCATTAGCGTCAGATGCGACCTCGCTGTGTCTGAGATGTCTCATTCTCTTTGTAGGTCTCTTACTAAGAATGTGGCTTCTGAACGCCTGCTTGTGAAGGACCTTGCCGGAACCTGTCACCTTAAATCTCTTCTTAGAAGAACTGTGTGTTTTCTGCTTAGGCATTTTTCTTATCCTCCTGGTTATTTTTTCTTTGCCGGCGACAGGTACATTACCATGTTCCTGCCTTCTATCTTTGGCTGTTTGTCGATCGAACCGTATTCTTCGACGCCCTTGGCGAATTCCGTCATGACCTCGAAGCCTTTATTCTGGAAAGCCATCTCACGGCCTCTGAATCTTATGTTGACCTTTACTCTGTCTCCGTTGCTCAGGAACTTGATGACAGCCTTGCGCTTAACTTCGATATCGTGAACATCGGTAGTAAGCTTTAAGCCGATTTCCTTGAGCTCAGTTTCCTTCTGCTTCTTCTTCGCTTCCTTCTCTTTTTTACCCTTTTCGAAAAGGAACTTCTTGTAATCCATAACCTTGCAAACCGGGTTATCAGGATTGGGCGAAATGCAGACCAGATCGAGTTCCGCATCTTCTGCGCTCTTCCTTGCCTCTTCGATCGGTACAACTCCGATCATGTTGCCTTCAGCATCAATAAGGCGGACCTGCGCGAATTTGATCGAATCATTGATCAACTGATTCTCGTTAGCCTTTGAGATAGTAATCACCTCCCGTTTAAATGTCGATATTTCCTAATGTCATAAAAAAAGAACGGATATAATCCGTTCTCTCATAACAGCCCTGCCTTAAGATAAGGCAACCCTCTATAGGTTTTAAAACTATTAACCTCTTTACAGCCCGCAGGCGCTTGAGGTGAGAAACGGAATGTTCTTCTTTTCAACGTGCTAATAATAAATAATGTCTGCGGCAATGTCAAGGCATTTTTTAATGAATGACCTTGAGGAAAGATCTTCTGTGGATCGGAGTCATGCCTAACTCCCTGATCGCAGCATAGTGATCCTTCGTGCCGTAGCCCTTGTGCTTGGCAAACCCATAGCCGGGATAAGTATTATCAAACTCCATCATTATATGGTCTCTCGTTACTTTTGCAAGTATCGAAGCGGCCGCGATGGAATTGGAATTCGCATCACCCTTGATGATGGGAACCACGTCCACTCCCGTTCCGCTCAGATTGACCGCATCGATAAGGAGGAGATCCGGCCTGATCTTTTTGGAGATATCCTCAACGCAGGTCCTCATGGCCTTCTTGGTTGCCTCGAGGATGTTGATCTCATCGATAACTTCAGCAGAGATCTCGCAAACGGTCCAGGCCAGAGCCTTTTCCTTGATCTCTACGAAAAGCTCTTCACGCTTTTTCTCGGAAAGCTTCTTCGAATCATCAAGGCCAAGGATCTTTACATTGGGATCCAAGATGCAGCAGCCTGCGACTACAGGGCCTGCGAGTGGTCCTCTGCCCGCCTCGTCGATCCCCGCTATTGCTGAATATCCTTTAGCCTGATATTCACGCTCATATGCGTAGAGCTTCTCGTATTTTTCTTCAAGCTGTTCAAGAGTAAGTTTTGCCATGTTCAGTTTCCTTTTGGAGGATTGGGATCCTCAAGTGTAATCCTTCCTATGCGGCCTTCACGAAGATCCGTGAGAAGCGTTTTCGCAAACCTCTCCTCATCTACTCTTCCGCCGCTCATGACGCATCCGCGCTTCTTTCCCATAGCGAGGAAAAGGTCGTAATAAGGATCCGAATAACCCATCTCGTCATCACTGCCTTCAATGTCGAGAGGCACGCCGTAACGCTCGGTCATGAGCTTCGGGTAAAGCTCGATCAGTATCTTCATTATCTCATACGCGGTCTCGGTAACCTCGGTTACCTCATCTTTGATAGAGCCGCACGCCTGAAGGCATATCGCGCTTCTCTTAGTGGCGATCCTCGGCCAGAGCACGCCCGGCATATCCATGAGTTCGAGCCTTCCGCCCGTCATTATCCATTTGAAATCCTTGGTGACGCCCGGCCTGTCGCCCGTAACTGCGGCTTTCTTGCCTGCAAGCGCATTGATAAGCGTGGATTTACCGGTATTGGGAGAACCAACGACCATGGCTCTTACTGGCCTTCCGGTACGTCCCTTCTCTGCAGCCTTGCTGAGCTTCTCCTCCATGAGGTCCATCGTCAACTGGTTGAGCTTGTCGAAGCCCTTCTTGTGGTTGCTTTCGAGCGCACATGCGGGAATGCCGTTCTTTGCGAGATGGTCTATCCACTGCGCAGTCTTGGCAGGGTCAGCCAAGTCGGCCTTGTTAAGAACGACTATCCTGGGCTTGTCTCCGATTATCTTATCGAGCTCGGGATTCCTGCTCGAAAAAGGGATCCTGCAGTCAGCGGTCTCATAAACGATATCAACGAGCTTCAAGCGCTCGCCGGTCTCGTTGAGAGCCTTCCTCATGTGTCCCGGAAACCAGTTGATGTTATTAGCCATAAATCACCTCGAAATCAGTGAAATAATGATAACACAAAAAGAAAAGGACCGTACCTGAAGTACGGTCCTCATTTTTGCAGTTAATCCGCAGATTACAGCTTCTGCTGAATCTTTGCAGCCTTACCCTGACGATCACGCAGGTAGTAGAGCTTAGCTCTTCTGATCTTACCCTTGCGTACAACATCGATATGATCGATCTTGGGGCTGTTTACGGGGAGGATTCTCTCAACGCCTACGCCGTAAGAAATGCGGCGGATAGTGATAGACTCTGAAAGTCCGGAACCCTTTCTAGCGATAACATATCCTTCGAAAACCTGGATACGCTCCTTAGAACCTTCCTTGATCTTGAGGTGTGCCTTTACGTAGTCACCGACCTCTACATCAGGATAGTTATTCTTGATATTTTCACTCTCGATAACTTTTACTAAATCCATTTTGTCTTTTCCTCTCTTTCCTGCAGATGTTCGTGCCTGGAATTAGGGCAGAGGACCATCCTGATAAAACTGAAAAAGTTTATCACAACCCTTTTTCAAAGGCAAGCATATTTTCCCAGTCTTTTTCAGAGACCACTTCCCTGTCAAAAAGATCGGGTCTCCTGTTCAATGTATCGACCAGAGCCGCTGCCCTGTTATACTCCCCGATAAGCGCATCATTGCCGTTTCTGAGCACTTCAGGAACCGTCTTCCCTTTCCACTCCGCAGGCATCGTATACTGGGGCGCCTCAAGGAGATTGCCGGTGTGGGATTCTGCCGTGAAAGCCTCTTCATTGGGAAGGACTCCGGGAATAAGCCTTGCAACAGCATCGATAACCACGATCGCAGCAGTCTCACCGCCCGTCAGAACATAGTCTCCTATGGATATTTCCTCGTCGCAGACCATATCTGTAACGCGCGCGTCTATACCTTCATAATGACCGCATATGATGAGCAGGTTCTTGTGAGAAGCAAGCTCGTGAGCCTTCTTCTCATTGAAAACATGGCCCTTGGGCGACATGAATACCGTATAGGGCTTCTCCCCTGCGAGTTCGCATGCCTTCTCATACGCACCATATACGGGTTCGCATCTGATCATCATGCCGGTACCGCCGCCGTAGATCGTATCATCCACTCGGCCATAGGTATTCGGGGCGTAATCTCTCATCTGGATGCATTCCAGAGAGAAACAACCCTTTGCCATACCGCGTCCCGTAATACTCGTATTCAGGTAAGATTCAACCTGCTCGGGAAATAATGTCGCTACGTAGAAGTTCATGTCGCTTGATCGTTCCTGTTTACAAAGGTAACATTACCGTTCTCATCGACCTTGATCGCAGTACCGCAGAACGGGCAGTAACCTACCGTGGTCTTTCTGATCTTATTGCCTGTGGAACCGCAGTTCGGGCACTCAACGGCAACGTACTGTGTCTCAAGTTCGTCGTTATATTTCTGCTGATTAAATTCAGTCTGCTTCTGAGCTGCAACCGCCTTTGCCTGCTGGGCTTCAGCCTGCTTCTGCAGAGCCTTCTGCTTTGCTACGGCAACTTTCTTCTTACGGATGATGGAAGCGACAATGATGATTCCGATGACTACGACTACAACTACCGCAATGATCGTGAAGACCTGCTTTTCGGACATCTGCTTGATCATGATGCGGTCGGCTGCTTTCCTGAACGACCTCTGGAAGAACCTTCCCTCGTTCAGATCAGTATCAGTATAGTAATAATCGATATAATCAAGCAGGATCTCTCGTGCCTGCTCGTCCATTACCTGCGTCTCGGCATCGTGACCCGGAGTTGCAGTACAGATGTAGTTACTGGAATTGTTCGGATATTCGCGGAAAATAATAAGAAGGTGTCCCTCGTCATCGCCGAACATTTCCTTATACTTCTTGTCGGCGAGCTCTTCCACGCTGCCTTCGGACATGTAGTCCTTGCCTTCTTCACCCATGATCCAAAGGTAAGGCTGTACGCCGGTCTTCTCATAGAAATACTGAAGGCCCGCTTTGACGGCGGCATCTTCATTGGTTTCGTCTATCCAGTCACCCCAGTCGTCCTGAAACCACTTGTCTATCGCTTTGCACTTATCAGCAGGCAAAGCTTCTCTCTGGATAGTGGATCTCTGGATCTTGAAAAAAGTTCCGATGTCGCCGGAGTCAATGATCCCGTACATGATGCCCATAATGAAGAGTATCGGAAAGACCAGTAAGATACCGAATACCCTTGAGCATCCGCAGCCGCTTCTTCTTGCATTGGTACCTAAACCGGAATAACTGCCGGAATAATGCGATCCGCCCGAATGGTGCGAATAAGATGACCTGTAAGATGAACCGGATGACCTGTATGAAGACCCCGAAGATCTGTAAGACGATCTTGAAGATCCGCCGGAATGTGAGTGGCTGCTCGAATGGTGCGAGCTGTGATGAGAGCTTCCGCCTCCGCCGCCTCTGCCCATAAAAAAATCCTCCCTATCATTTACTCCGGGAAGATTTTAACATAACGTTATGCGATTTACTAATAAACCAAACGGTCTGAGACGCTTATTCGTAAAGCTCGTAAAGCCCGTCGGGAAGCTTGCATTTTATCGCCGCATTCTCTACGGAAACATCGTAGCAATACTCCTTTACGAACGGGATCAGAAGATCCTTCTTACCTTTGCGCTTGATGGAAAGTATGTGTCCGCTGCCTGCCTCGATGCAGTCTGAAACCTTGCCCAATTCTCCTCTTTCATCGTCAGTTACCGTCATGCCGATAAGATCGGCCGTGTAGTATCTTCCCTTCGGAAGAGGAACCGCATCTTTTCTCGAAACGGAGATATAACGGCCGTGAAGAGCCTGTGCCTGATCTCTGTCGTTAAGACCTTCGAGCATGACGAGGACCAGCCCCTTGTCGAGCCTTGCGGAAACGACACAAGTCTCCTTGGGATCCTCAAGCTTGGGACCTGTCAGGAAACATCTTTTCATAGACAGGAAACGGCGCGCGTCATCCGTCAGAGGAAATACTTTGATCTCCCCGCGGACGCCGTGCGCGCCGATTATCTTTCCTGTAACTATTAAATCTTCCAAGAGTATCAGCCGACGATGTCAACGATGACGCGCTTACCTTCTTTGAGGTACTTCGCCTTCATGATAGAACGGATGGCCTGAGCCCTCTTTCCGTTCTTGCCGATGATCTTACCGGTATCGTCAGGTGCGACGGAAAGCTCGAAAATAATGGTATTTCCGCGCTCGGTCTTCTTGACGTTGACCTCATCGGGATTATTCACCAGTTCCCTGGCGATATAAACCAATAAATCGTCCATTATTAATTACCTCAGATGATGCCCTGCTTCTTGAGAAGTGACTTAACGGTATCTGTGGGCTGAGCGCCGTTGCCGATCCACTTCTTAGCTGCTTCAGCGTCGATCTCAACAGAGTTCTCTGCCTTCATGGGATCATAAGTACCGATCTCCTCGATGAAACGGCCATCTCTGGGGTATCTGGAATCAGCTACAACTACACGATAGAAAGGTGCCTTCTTCTTACCCATTCTTCTTAAACGAATCTTAACTGCCATTTTCTTTTCCTCCGGAAAAATATTTTTTGTTTTTATGATCTACGCGGGATTTCCGCGGGAGTCACCTTAAGTTAATTACCTTCTGCCCTTACGCTTCTTCTTGCGGTCTCTTCTTCCTGTCGGTGTGTAGGTACCTTCATCGGAATCATTAGTGTTCTTTCTTCCGAAAAGCCCTGCAAGTCCGCCGCCTGACGTAGGCATTTCCATTCCTTCAGGAAGCTGCATGTCGGCGGGAAGACCCTTCATGCCGCCCATGCCCATTTTTGCGGCCTGCTTCGCAAAACCCTTAGGCATCTTGAAGCCGCCCTTGCCGTTGCTGAACTGCTTCATCATCTTTGCAGTCTGCTCGTACTGGGTAATGAGCTTGTTTACGTCAGAAACCTCAACGCCTGCGCCTGCTGCGATCCTCTTACGGCGGCTTGCGTTAAGTATGTTGGGTGCTCTTCTCTCCTTCTTTGTCATTGAGGAGATAATTGCCATCTGACGGTCGATTATCTTATCATCAAGCTCCTCATCGGAAACCTTTCCGGCAGCACCGGGAAGCATTCCTACGAGATCCTTTAATGAACCCATCTTCTTCATCTGCTCGAACTGCGAATACAGATCGTCGAGATTGTATCCGCTGCTCATCATGCGCTCCATCGACTTGAGGGCTTCCTCCTCATCGATGTTTGACTGAGCCTTTTCGATAAGGCTTACGACGTCACCCATTCCGAGGATCCTGTCAGCCATGCGCTGAGGATGGAACTGCTCGATGGCGTCAACCTTTTCGCCAGTACAGATGTATTTGATCGGCTTGCCCGTAAGCTTTCTGATGGAAAGCGCGGCACCGCCTCTTGCGTCACCGTCGAGCTTTGTCATTATGAAGCCGTCCATACCGATAGCATCTTCAAATGTCTGGGCAACGTTAACGGCTTCCTGACCGATCATTGCGTCGACTACGAGGAGCTTCTCTGTAGGATTAACGGTATCGCTGATGTTCTTGAGCTCTCCCATGAGCTCTTCATCAACTACCGTACGGCCTGCGGTATCTACGATCAGGTAATTGCAGAGCAGATATCTCGCTTTGCCTTCACCGTCTCTTGCGATCTTAACGGCATCCTTCTCTTCAGGATCGATATAGCAGTCGATTCCGTTTGCGTCAGCAAGAACCTTGAGCTGTCCTGCAGCTGCGGGTCTGTGAACGTCAACGGAAACTACCATAGGCTTCTTGCCTGCTGCCTTGAGGAGCTTGGCAAGCTTTACTGCCGTGGTGGTCTTACCTGCACCCTGGAGACCGTAAAGGATGATCGTATTAAAACCTGTAGAAGAAGACAGGAGCTTATCTGAACCGTTCTCGCCTCCGAGGAGATCCGTAAGCGAATCCCTTACGATCTTAACGATCTGCTGGCCCGGAGTGAGTGACTGCATGACGTCAGCGCCCTTGCACTTCTCACTCATGTCGGCTACGAACTCTTTAACGACACCATAGTTAACGTCAGCCTCAAGGAGAGCCATGCGGATCTCACGCATCATCTCCTTGATGTCGGCTTCTGTTACGCGTGCTTTGCCGCGCATCTTAGCCGTTATGTTCTGCAGTTTTGACGAAAGGCTCTCAAACACCTTGTTACATTTCCTCTATCAGTTCTTCAAGTTCGGCGGCGGCCTTTTGGGAGTCACCGCTGTTTATCAGCTCAAGGGCTTTCTGTGCCCTTGCTTTGTTCTTCTCGAAAAGTCCCATGAGCCCGAGCTTGTCCTCATATGACTCAAGTTCCTTCTCAGCGCGCTTGATCGTATCGTGTACTCCCTGGCGCGAAATGCCCTGGAGTTCTGCGATCTCGGCGAGCGAAAGGTCTTCATAGTAGTAACTCTCGCATGCTTCGCGCATCCTGTCGGTCAGGAGGTTCCCGTAAAAATCAAGCAAAATGCCTGTTCTGATTGACTTTTCCTTCATATGGGCGCAATTCTCCTCCGAATACGACCACAGAATAATAACAAAGAGCCGCAGTGGTGTCAAGTATTTTTACTTGTCAGAACTCATTTAACCTTTATCTTGAAAGTAACTGTCTTCCATCCTGATGCCTTGCAGGTCTCATTGCCGGTTACCATGACCTTAACCTTTATCTTATAGGTGCCCCTCTTAAGCTTCTTCTTGACGGTCACCTTTCCTGTATATTTGTTGATCGTGATCTTCTTTTTGCCCTTTACCTTAACGTATAAAGCCTTCTGATCCTTCGGTGCCACGTTAAGCACCTTTGTTGCAGCAACAGTCTGATTCTTCTTTCTGAGCTTCCTGTACTTAACCTTCGCGGTCTTTCCTTTTGCCGTCACGGAATTATCTTTCAGACCTTTTATAACAACACCATTCTTGCATCCTTCCCACGCACGGGAATTAAGAGCTGAAATTTCATTGGTCATGTTGATCTGCTTGAGGTTCCCACATGACTCAAACAGGTTGTTTCCCATTGATTTTATGCTGGTCTGGAACGTAACAGTTTCAAGATTGTTGCATTTTAAGAAAACAGAATTACCGACAGATGTCACGCCGTAAGGAATATAAAAGCTTGTAAGACTTGTGCACGATTCAAAAGCATTATCACCTATGGCAGACACACTTACGGGTATCGTGATGCTTGTAAGCGCCTTGCATTCGCAAAAAGCATAATCTTCTATCGTTTTCAGTCCGTTGGTAAGCTTAACGGTTTCAAGGCTTTCGCAAGACATGAAAGCACAATTGTCTATTATTGTTACGCTGGAAGGTATCGTAATGGTCTTGAGACACGTGCACATAAAAAACGATTGTTCACCGATTGAAGTGACCGTTCCCGGAATTGTTATATTTTCAATTCCGGATAACGCAAATGCTGCAAACCCAATCGATTTAAGTCCGGAAGGAAGAGAAACACTTGTCAGGTTTCCGCATTGAGCAAAAGAAAAATTGCCTATCGAAGTGATACCTTTCGTGATCACTACTTTTTTAATACTATCCCTGAACTCTTTCCAAGGAGTATTATCAACATTCCGATATTTGGGTATTACAGCTTTGGTGTTTTTCTTTTTGGGACTAATTGTAAGAGTATAGGTCGACTCATTAAAGCTCCATTTGATATTCTCTTCGGTTCCGGAGTTAGCATTCTTGGAATCGCTCCTGTCTTCCTGTTCAGGAAGCTTTTCTTCAGATTTAACTTCTTTGGATTCAGCAGGTTCGGAAGTTTCTGTTTCCTCCGTCTTTTCAGGAGCCTTTATTTCGGGTTCAGTTTCCTTTTCAGAAGGCTTTTCTGTTTCCTTCTTTCCGGGCTCGGTCGTTTCTACGGCCGTAGTCTCTTCGGGAACGGTCTCCCCCTCTGTTGCAAGTACAAAAACGGGAAGCGCAGTTACAGTCATGGTGACGGCAATAAGCATTGCAGCTAAACGTTTAAGCTTCATATGTGCCCTCCTGATAAACGAACGAAAACAATTGCAAATCTATAAAAGTATATACTCCACCAATCCTTATTGGAAGAAAGCTCACAGAAAACAAAAGATCCCCTGAATTGTTCAGGGGATCCTTTATTTGTCGGTTTTTAAACCGCTTTAGCTGTATCAGCCCTTCTCGAGTGCGAGAGTAACTGTTGTTCTGTCGCAGACGTCTGAGGGTCCGAAGTACTGGATAGCACCGGGGAATGTGAATGCAGTCTCAACTGCCCACTTCTCTCTGTTTGCTTCGAAGTACTTGAACGGCTTGCCGTCGAGCTCTACGAGAGCCTTACGGATAACCGGCTTGTCCTTACCGTTTCTTCTCTCCATGTTCATCATCTTTGTGATGGGCATACCGCCAGCAACCCACTCGTCAGCGGGCTTACTGATGTTGGAAACCTTTGAGAGGTATCCTGTGAAGCCGTACTGGATGAGCATGAAAGCGTTGAAGCCTAAAGAATAGCAGTAATCTGCGTCGAAGTTTGAAGGGAATGCGCAACGGCCCTCATAGCCGAAGAAGTGGTGCTGAGCACCGAACTTGCCCTTGTATGTGCCTGCTTCCTTTCTCTTTGCGAGCTCGTTCTTAACCATTTCGGAGAAGAGCTTCTCAGACTCGATGAGGGAAACCTGAACGTTGCCGTGAGGGTCTCTCTCGAGGAAGAGCTGCTGCTGGATGCCCTGAGGAAGGATATCGAAAACCTTGAAAGCATCAGCGGAAAGGCCTGCCTTGATGAACTCATACTTAGCGTTCCAGTCAGGAAGAGCGTTAAACTCTGCTGTCTTCTCGCCAGCGAGGAGCTCGTTGATCTCAGCGATGAGAGCGGAGAACTCAGGAACGAACTCTACGATACCCTCAGGGATGATAGCAACACCGAAGTTGTCTCCGTTTGCTGCTCTCTTCTCAACGGAATCAGCGATCTGGTTTGTGATGTCAGCAAGAGACATCTTCTTAGCTGCAACTTCCTCACCGATGAGGCAGATGTTAGGCTGTGTCTCAAGAGCGCACTCGAGTGCAACGTGAGAAGCGCTGCGGCCCATAACCTTGATGAAGTGCCAATACTTCTTTGCGGAGTTAGCGTCACGCTCGATATTTCCGATGAGCTCGGAATATGTCTTTGTAGCTGTATCGAAACCGAAAGAAGCCTCGATGTCCTCGTTCTTGAGGTCGCCGTCGATCGTCTTAGGGCAGCCGATAACCTGGATGCCTGTGTTCTTAGCAGCCATGTACTCAGCGAGTGTAGCAGCGTTTGTGTTGGAGTCGTCACCGCCGATGATTACGATAGCTGTGAGGCCGTTCTCCTTAGCATATTCTGCAACAGTGTTGAACTGCTCTTCTGTCTCGAGCTTTGTTCTGCCGGAACCGATGATGTCGAAACCGCCTGTGTTTCTGTATGCGTCGATGAACTTGTCGTCGAACTCAACATAGTCGTTCTTGAGGAGTCCGTCCGGACCCTTCTTGAATCCGAGGAGCTTGTTCTCGGGATTTGTAGCCTTGAGAGCGTCATAGAGACCGGAGATAACGTTGTGTCCGCCGGGAGCCTGACCGCCTGAAAGGATAACGCCTACAACCTGCTTCTTAGCAGCTGATGTGTTAGCGCCCTTAACGAATGTGATCTCGGGCTTACCATATGTGTTAGGGAAAAGTGCCTTGATCTGATCCTGATCTGCAACGCTCTGTGTAGCAGCGCCTTCCTGAACAGAGATCTCTGCAATGCCGTTTCTGAGCATGCCCGGAAGCTTGGGCTGGTACTCGTATCTGGCTTTCTGAAGCGGTGAAATATCCATAATTACACTCCTTTAAGTATAGATTTTACAAACATTAGAATAATAGATAATTTGACCCGAAAAGTAAATGCTTTTCGGGCCAAACATTAGTCAATCTTATTTGCGAAAGAAAAGCTTCAGTCCTGCTTAGCCCACCACCAGCAGTATGCCTGCGTTCTGGCGGCAAACGAACTTCCCTTTAAGAGCTCTCTGACCTGCTCTTTGTCATACCAGGCGGCCTCTATCTCCTCTTCGTCTGATGTACTTGGAGCGAATTCACCCGATGCGGTTCCGATGACGCAGCAACTCTTCTCATTCGTGATTCCGACCGCTGAAAAACTTATGGGAAGGACTTCTTCGATCGTTTCGAGCTTAAGGCCCGTTTCTTCCCAGAGTTCCCTTCCTGCAGCTTCTTCAAGGCTCTCGCCCGGATCGATAAGGCCTGCCGGGAAATTATATGCGAAATCGCCTACGGCCATGCGGAATTCCTTGTTCAGAAGGATCTTTTTGCCGTCAACCGATGTGATTATCAGTATTACCGCATCGCATTTGTCGTTCTTGATGCCGTTTTCGAGGCCTGTGATGTTACCGTCACGTGAAACCATCTCATAGACCTTGGTGTTGCCCTTTTCGGTCTCATATTCAGCCTTGTAGAAATGAATGAACTTGCCGGAAAAAGCTTTGCTGATGCCTTTGAACTTCATTATCTGCCCATCCTTTTCTTAAGTACTTCTTCAGATGCAACGGAGTAACCGAAAAATCCGAGCTTTTCGCCCAGGAGGAAGTATTCGCCGTGGTTATAAGCAACGAGCTTTGCGTTGTCGAGGCAGAGCCTGCCCTTGTCGTCAGTAAGGTAAGAATCTGCAGTAACGGCAACGATCTCGCCTATGAACATGTCATGAGAACCGAGCTCGGTTACGCTCTTAACCTTGCAGGAAATGGATACGGGAGCTTCCTTGACTGCATAAGCATATTCAAGACCGTCTGCCTTGACGGGAGTCAGACCGCATTTAGCGAACTTGTCCTCATCAGCACCGGAGCGTACGCCGCAGTAATCGCAGGGCTTGCATAAAGACTTGGAAACGAGGTTGATAACAAACTCGCCCGTTTCAGAGATAAGCTTATGCGAATGCCTGGACTTTCTGATGCTTACCGATTCCATCGGCGGCTCGGAATTGACCGTTCCTGCCCATGCGACGGTCATTATGTTGGGCCTCTGCATCGCATCGGAAATGTCTTTTCCTGCGCATGAAACCATTACTACCGGTACGGGATTCAGAATAGTTGAGATCCCTACCGGACTCTTGTCATGTTTTGCCATATGTTAAGCCTCCTTGAAACCGAGGGGTGTTACTGCCGTAAAGCTTTCGTGCAGCAGCAGGTAGTCTTTTATGTCGATACCTGCTGAGTATCCGACGATGCTTCCGTCCTTACCGATTACGCGGTGACATGGAACAATAACTGCGATCGGATTGTCTCCGCATGCGGCACCTACCGCCCTCGTTATCTTTCTTGCTTTTGCCTTGTCTCCTCCGGTCAGTTTCAAAGCTATGTCCTCATAGCTTCTGGTTGCTCCGTAAGGTATGCTGCAAAGGGCCTGCCAGACTTCGCGCTGGAAATCCGTGCCCTGGTTGAACTTGATATTGACGTCGAAGCCCGCCCTGCTGCTCGAAAAGTATTCGACAAGCTGAAGCGTTGCCCTGCCTACTTCTTCAGGAAGATAATCCATCTGCTCGGCATCGATCGCATATCTGCCGTCGTTGCGCGCAAGTCCGCCGGATTCTTCAAGAAGTCCCAGACCGCCCGCGACGTTTTCCGCGAACTTATCGTTTTCGATCTTCTGGCCGTAATGGAAGAGCTTGACTCTGTCGATATAATCCTTTCCGCCTCCGATCATGGCAATGCCGCGCTCGAAAGGCACAAAACTTACGTTATAAGCCGGATATTCATATGAAAGCATCGAGAAAAGACCGGAATCGGTAAACCCTGTCTTTTTCCTCACCTCGTCCCTCAGGACTGCTTCCTGAACAAAGCCCGCGCCGGTGATGATCCTTTCAAGGCCTTCATTTCCGTGGTCGACTATTACAGTGACCTTATGATAGAACTCCTCCATGAAACAATAATCCAGGAGCTTGTCTACTACGGCGCTCTGCGTATCCGCATTTGCATCCTTGGTGAAAACAAATTCGAGATGGGCCCTGCATTTCTTTCTGTCAGGCCTGAACAGCTTGATCATGGCATAGATCTCGTCATTCTTCAGCGCGATCAGTGCCTCGCCTGAACTTCCCTTTCCGAATGATCTGATGTCATCTTCGATGAGCGACAGCGTGCCCTCCATAAGACCGCGCGAACGAAGCAGTGCGCTGTCTCTGATATGGATACTGCGAAGCTCAATCATAGACCCCATAGCATGCCTCCGCATTAAACTTGTCGTTGCTGACGCCGAAATAAAGTATCGTGTATTCGTTAGTCTTGCGGTAGATTCTGTTGTCAAAGCTTCCCGGGCAGAAAACGGCATTATCCATCGACAGACGGATATCGTTTACCATTGTCCCGAAAACGCCTTCGTTTGCAGCCATATTCCACACCTTGCCCGAACGGACGAGCGGCATGAGGCCTTCCATGTTCTCCATCCTGTAGATAAGGAGCTGTGCATCCTCGTCATACGAAATGAAAGAAGCGAAATCGACAGCAAACTGCATGTCTTCGCACTTCTGAGAAACGCAGAGCGAATATGCCCTGAGGTATGGCACGCCTGCATTTGACGTGTTGCTGCACGGAAGCTGCAGGAAATAAAGCTTATCGGGATAGTATTCCTCCCATGTCCTGCAGCTTGCGGAAGAATCGACCCAAAGAGCCGCAGTTCTTGAGTATACCGGGTCTGCTCCATCCTTATCGGCATTTGCCGACATCTTGGATTCATAGAGTTTCCTGAGGTAGCCTGAAGCAGCATTTATAATGGTTTCAGCCGATTCCTTATTTGTCATGTATTCGTTGCGCATCATGTAAGAGACCGCCCTGTCGTTTGAGAAACAGGATCCCAGATAAGGCATCAGCTCATATCCGGATGCAAGAGGAATGCACTTGTATGTTTTGTTTATCTGTTCAAGATACTTGGAAAGATCTTCCGTAGTGTATTTAGCCTGTATGCGCCCGTCTTTAGGAACATAGTCCCTGTTGCCGAAAACGACTGTGGCAGCGCAATAGTGCGGAAGTCCGAAGAGCTTTCCGTCTTCAAGCTGGCTCGACATTGAAGCCGCATAGATCTTAGCTCCGTCAATATACTGCGTGCGTGAGGCATATAAACTGATATCAGTGGCCAGTCCCGCATCCGCGGCAGACTGGTAATCCGCAGCCAGGAACAGATCCGGTTCTGTGCCGGACTCTCTCATCCCTTTAAGGTTATCAAGGCCGGCACCGTCATTGCTGACTCCGGTGTTCTTGATAACGTAATTGGTCGCGGTTGCGGAAAGCGCTTCTATGTTTACATCAGCACCGGAAACGGTGTTATCCCAGGTCCCGTTGTTCTTGGAATAAAACATCGCAGACAGGCATCTGATGGTCTCATCGGAATAAGGAAGTGCGACTTTCAGGGACCTGATACCGTCAGTAGTATTCTTCTCTTTGGAAGAAGGTTCAGTCTCAACCTGCTTAGTACTGGAAGGAACTTCATTAAGCGAAGGAAAGACATCCGATTCCCTGCGGCATGCGCCCAAAAGCAATGTCATACACAATGCTAAAGACGTTGCGCAGATCTTTTTCAAATTCACTTTTGACACCTCCAATACGCTTTAATTATAACTCAATTAATAAAAACAATAAAAAAATAGATTTACTTGACATAAATAGGGTTAACAAGTATATTTCTTTAAGTATGCCAATGTGGCTCAGGGGTAGAGCAATTCACTCGTAATGAATAGGTCGTGGGTTCGATTCCCACCATTGGCTCCAAAGATCAGCCCCGGATATCAGGACTCCGGGGCATTTTTATAGGAGTGCGCTTGATAAAGCCGTTTTTAAGAAAATCGGTTCTTTTTTGCTTTACAATGCTCTTATCTGCAGCATTGCTATTATCTTGCTTCCCTGCAGTTTCCTTCGCTGACGGATATCCATACACCTTATCCGGCGGAACCATCATCACCGGTTCAGGCCACTCTGTCGGTTCTTTTGAAACAGGCATTCTGACCATAGGAAGAGCCGGTTCGGGCAAGAGCCTTAAATCAATCAATATCAGGCTTGAAATGCTTGATAAGAGCCTTTCGGGGTCACTTCAATTCCGTATCTGCACAAGCAAACACGGATGGCAGGAATGGACTGATAACGGCCAGGCTGCAGGTCTGACCAATAAGACTTTCATTACTGCAATTCAAATAAAACTGACCGGAGAACTCGCAAATTCTTACGGTGTCTGGTATTCAGCATGGACCGATCTTCATAAAGATCAGCAAGGCTGGGTATGCGACGGAGCTGTTGCAGGAAGCGCCTCCGAAGGCAGAAGGATCGAGCAGATCAAGATAATGCTCGTCAGACGCAACAGGATCCTCGGTGAAACAAACATCGCCTTCAGGTCTTATGTTGAGACTTCCAAATGGGAAAAGTCCTGGAAATACAACAAACTGGTTTCCGGCCGTCCGGGAAAGAATAAGCGTATCGAAGGAATCGAAATATCCCTTCGCAGCAATGAATATACAGGCGGCATCCAGTACCGTGCCCTTATTTCCGGACTCAAAGGCTGGCAGAATTGGGCTTCAGATGGCAGTTTGTGCGGAAAGCTTACCAAGAAAAAGAGATTCGAAGCCATAGAAATAAGACTTACCGGCGAAGTCGCATACCATTACGACATCTATTACAGGACCTATGTCAGCGGCCTCGGCTGGTTTTCATGGGCTAAGAACGGAGAGCCTTCCGGATCACGAGGCATCGGCAGAAGGATCGACGGTATCCAGATAGCGCTTGTCAGAAAAGGCGGCGATAATCCCGGTGCTTTGAAGAACATTAAGAGCACTTTTGGTTACAGTTACGTCTCCACCAGTACACCCAGTGCAGTCAGCGAATGGAAGATCGGAACCGGAAAGAATTTCGCTTCTACCATTCTCAAGCGCGCAAAGTACTATAACCGTACCCCCTATAAAGACATGAGATGCGACGCGTTGGTAGCCCAGTGTATGGTCGATGCACTCGGCACCGATCTCGGTAAAGCCAGCAAAAAGAGTAAATATGCAAGACTGAACGAATGGATCGGTCTCAGCGCATTAGAGTCCCTCCTCTCCAGCAATTTCACATATAAAGATGCCAACGGCAAAACCGTTATCTGCAGACCGGTAGCAAAGACCAAGCTCAAAAAGCTTGTTAAAAAGACATGGAAGAGAAAAGAAAAGAAGATCAACGAAGAAGATTTTAATGCATGGATCAAGAAACACTGCCAACCCGGTGACATTCTTGTCTTCTACAACAAAAAGAAGAAACCTATCCACTGCGGAATCTATTCCGGTGTACAGCCAACTTCAATCAAGGAATACGAATACTTCCACGGCAAGAAAAAGGGCGAAAAAGAGATCGATATGAAGCCCGGTCATTACATGTGGCATTCCGGCTATGATACGGGTGTATCAAACAAGTACGTATTCTGGGCAGCAGAAGTCGGCCGTACTTACTACGTCAGACGTTACCGCGTAGATTCCGGCAAGATGCAGCCTCCTGCACCGGTACAGAAATATAATCCCTGATAAAACTGATCGATCAGCGCCTGAATAACTTGGCCAACGGCTCGATGATGTCGCTTAAGTCCTTGATCGACTTATTAAGTGAAGTTATATCGATTGAGCTCATTCTGTCGACCGTCTTGCTTACGGAATCCGTATTATCAACGACGACCTTATCTACGTTCTTGACCATCTTATCGATGCCGCTGAGCGACTGTTCAACGGATCCGATAGCTTTATCAGCGTTTGCAACAACAGCTTCGATGTTGTCGATCGCCTGATATGCATTATTTAGTGTAGCTGTGACCTTTGGAACGATAACAAGAACGGCCGCACCGAAAATGAGGCATATCGCAACAAGTGAAACTGCAGTGATAAGAGAACGCTTGCTGGCCTTCCTCTGCTCTTTGATCAGTTCGATCAGGAGTTCGCGTTCACTCATATCGGAAAGCTTTTTCGATGCTTTAGAGTTCTTTTCCTCTACGGGCTTCGTCTCTATGATCTCTTCAGTCTTTTTAACTGTTTCTGTTACTTCAGTCTTTTCTTCCAAAGCTTTGATCTCATCATTTTCAGCCATTTTAGTGTCCCCCTGATCGAGTTATAGTTTCAAAATCGATATATAAGTTTTACCATGACTGCCCTGATATGTGAAATAAAAAGAGTGAGCGAAGTCTTCTTGACTCCGCTCACTCAGTAATTCAGTTTACGTTAGATATCAATGATGGAAAAGTCTGATTCCTGTAAATGCCATAGCCATTCCGTACTTGTCGCATGTTTCGATGACGTTGTCATCACGGATGGAACCGCCGGGTTCTGCGATATACTTAACGCCGCTCTTGTAAGCACGCTCAATGTTGTCGCCGAACGGGAAGAAAGCATCAGAACCGATGGAAACATTGGTGTTCTTCGCGATCCACTCCTTCTTCTCTTCCATGGTCAGAACTTCAGGCTTAACCTTGAAGAGAGTCTGCCATACGCCTTCTGCCAAGACATCGTCATGTTCTTCGGAAATATAAACATCGATGGTGTTGTCACGAACGGGACGGCTGATGTCGTCAACGAACTGAAGTCCCATGACCTTCGGATGCTGTCTGAGCCACCAGATATCAGCCTTGTTTCCTGCAAGTCTTGTGCAGTGGATCCTGGACTGCTGACCTGCTCCGATACCGATGCACTGACCGTCCTTAACATAGCAGACAGAGTTACTCTGCGTGTACTTGAGAGTGATAAGTGAGATAAGGAGATCTTCCTTCTTGTCATCAGGGATGTCCTTATTGACTGTTACGATGTTTTCGAGAAGAGCCTTGTTGATATCAAGCTCGTTTCTTCCCTGCTCGAATGTTACGCCGAATACCTGCTTGCGCTCGATCGGATCAGGCTTATATGAAGGATCGATCCTGATTACGTTATATGTTCCCTTACGCTTTGTCTGAAGGATCTCAAGAGCTTCAGGTGTGTAATCGGGAGCAATAACGCCGTCGCTTACTTCACGCTTAAGCATATTAGCTGTAACTGCGTCACATGTATCGGAAAGAGCAGCGAAATCGCCGTAAGAAGACATTCTGTCAGCGCCCCTTGCCCTTGCATATGCGCAAGCGATCGGAGAAAGCTCTCCAAGATCGTCTACGAAATAGATCTTTGCTTCTGTATCAGAAAGAGGTCTTCCGATAGCGGCACCTGCAGGTGAAACATGCTTGAATGAAGCTGCGGCAGGCATTCCTGTAGCTGCCTTGAGCTCTTTAACAAGCTGCCACGCGTTGAAAGCGTCAAGCAGATTGATGTATCCGGGCTTACCGTTCAATACTTCGATCGGAAGGTCGGATCCGTTTTCCATAAAGATGCGCGAAGGCTTCTGGTTAGGGTTGCAGCCGTATTTAAGGGCCATTTCATTAGACATGTGTATTTCCTCCTGTTACCGCGATAAAGCGATTATTTAACGTTCTTGTTGACGATCCTTGTCTCGTATGTACCGTCAGCGATATTGATGTATCTTACGAAAAGCGATACCTTATTGTCCTCGTTGAGAGACTCCCATACCTTCTTAGTGAATGTATCGATATCGCCGCTGATGGCAACCTTCTCAGGCTCGCCTTCGAATGAAGGAAGCGGGTTGCCGTCACCCATGTAAGTATGGATGAATCTTCCAACTCCGGGAAGCGGATTGGAATATGTGAATGTATGGCGCTCTGTGGATTCAGGATTGCCGTCAGCGCTCTTAAGGATTGACATGGCGAAGTTGTATGTGCCGTTCTCAACGCGCATGATTCCGGATATACGGGGAGTGTAGTTCGGAGCATCATCCTCGAACTCCCTGCCTCTTAAGGACTGCTCAAATGTATACTGCCTGTCCATAAGCTCATAGATCGTGTCTGTCTGGTCTCCGTTGGTAACGATGGTCTTGTTGCCAAGAACTCTGACAGGTGAATAAATGATGAGGTGCGGATCGGAAAGCTTGGAAGGATCGAAAGCCTCCGTCTTGATTCCGTCTGCTGTCTCTGTGAAAACACGGTTGCGTGAATTTACGCTTCTTCCCATGATGAAATAAGCTGTAACAGCCTTGCTGCCGTCCTCACTTCTTCCGATTACGATTCCTCTTCCGGGATAAGCGTTGGACTTAAGTAATTCTCCGAGATCTGCTGTTTTCATTTTTCTGCACCTCCGTTTGTTATTCTGTAACGTATGCTATGTTGTTTTCGATGGAAACCTTGCCGTCTGCGATAAGCCTTATAGCTTTGGGAAGGATGTTCCATTCGCATTCCTGCATGATCCTCTTCTGAAGCACTTCAGGAGTGTCTCCCGGAAGTACGTCTACCGACTTCTGCAAAAGGATCGGTCCTTCATCGTAATTCTCGTTTACGAAATGGACTGTCGCACCGGACACCTTAACACCCCTTGCAAGCGCAGCCTTGTGAGGCTTGATGCCGTACATGCCCGCTCCGCAGAACGACGGGATCAGAGACGGATGAATGTTGATTATGCGGTTGGAATACATTGAAACCGTCTTGGGACCGAGAAGCGAAAGATAACCTGCGAGAACGATCAGTTCAGCGCCTGACTTCTTAACGCACTCAACCATTTCATTGTCCCACTGCTCCCTTGAAGGATAGTCGGCTGCCCTCATAACAACGGAAGGAATTCCGTTCTCTGAAGCTCTGGTCAATGCATAAGCCGAAGGCGAGGATGAAAGGACAAGTACGATCTCAATGTCCTTCAGGATCCCGGTCTTCGTGTTGTCGATTATCGCCTGGAGATTTGTTCCGCCTCCTGATACGAATACTGCTATCTTCATCGTTTATCCTCAAACAGTTCCTGATATTTCTTAAACTTCGTCATCCTCGGGCTTGCCGGCAATGAAATCGCCATCGAAGCAAGCTGAGCAGACACCGCAATCAATCGTATTGAGCGATGCCTTCAAAGACTCAAGGCTGATATAAGCAAGTGAGTCTGCACCGATCATGTCGCGGATCTCTTCGATCGACTTTGTGCTTGCGGGAAGCTCAGTCTCAGAAGAAGCGTTTACGCCGTAGCAGCAGCCGAACTTAACCGGCGGTGATGCAAGTCTTACGTGAACTTCTTTTGCACCGTTCTCCCTGAGGAATGAAATAATGTGCTTTGTCGTTGTACCTCTTACGAGAGAGTCATCAACGATAGCGATCTTCTTATCCTTGATCGCAGTCTTGAGAGCAGCGAACTTCATTCTTACTGCGAGTTCTCTCTGCTGCTGTGTGCTCTTGATGAACGTTCTTCCTACATATCTGTTCTTGAGAAGTCCTGAACCGTATGCAACGCCTAAGCCTGCTGCGTAACCTTCTGCCGCTGCGTTACCTGAATCAGGTGCGCCGATAACGAGATCAACGTCAGCAGGGCTCTCCTTTGCAAGAGCCATACCTACTCTGTATCTGGAATCGAAGATGGACATCTTATCCATCAAAGAGTCAGGTCTTGCAACGTAAACATACTCGAAAACGCAGACCTTTGTGTCCTTCTTCTCAGTTGCTTCGTTATAAAGAATAGAACTCATGCCGTTCTTGGAGATAGTGATGATCTCGCCGGGCAGGAAGTCTCTTACTGTCTCGCATCCGATGGCATCGAGAGCGCAGGACTCTGAAGAAATATAGTATCTGTCACCCTTCTTACCGAGGATGAGAGGTCTCAAGCCGTACGGATCCCTTACACCGATGAGCTTGTCTTCTGCCATGAAGATCATGGCGTAAACACCGTGGATCTGCTTCATCGTCTCGAGGATAGCGTGCTCGCAATCCTCTGTTCTGATCCTGTTTCTTGAGAACAGTGAAAGGATGATCTCGGAATCCGTATTTGTCTGGAAGATGGCACCCTGGTCCTTGAGCTCGTCTCTGACCTTGTTTGCGTTCATGATCACAGAATCAGAAGTAAGCGCGATGCTTCCTACTCTGGATTTGATCGAGATGGGCTGGATCGCCTCAGGTCCGTTCTCACGGGGAGAACCGCCCTTGCAGTGTGCGATGGCACATGTTCCCTGCAATGCAGATAATGTGACTTCATCGAAAACATCAGTAACGAGTCCCATTGCCTTGTGTACGAGGAAAGTACCGTCATCGTTTACGGCGATACCTGCACATTCCTGACCTCTGTGCTGCAATGAGAAGATGCCGTAATATGCATCTTTTGCTACGTCATGAGACTGACCTTTAATGTCATACGTTCCGAAAATTCCGCTCATTTTGTTCCGTCCTTTTTATGTATGATTTGATTATTTGTCCATATCAGCGATCTTCTGCTTGAGCCTAGCGTCACGCTCGGCAACAGAATCTGCAAGACTCTTCTTATATGCCTTGAGAGCATCGCTCAGTTCTTTGTCAGAAAGTGCAAGGATCTGGCATGCGAGGATAGCGGCATTGGATCCGCCGTCGATCGCAACTGTAGCAACCGGGATTCCTGTAGGCATCTGTACTGTAGCGTAAAGAGCATCAACGCCATTAAGAGCGCCGCCCTTGCAGGGTACACCGATTACCGGAAGAGTCGTGTTAGCGGCAAGAACGCCGGCAAGATGTGCTGCGAGACCTGCTGCAGCGATAATGACCTTGAAGCCTTTTTCCTCAGCGGTAGCTGCGAGCTCGTGTGCACGGTCAGGTGTCCTGTGTGCGGATGCAACATCTGCTTCAAACTCAACGCCGAACTTGTTCAGCATCTTGAAGCAACCTTCCATTACGGGAAAATCAGAATCTGATCCCATGATTACCAATACTTTTCCTGCTGCCATATTAACCTCTCCTCCTTTGATCACTCGTCTCCCTGAGCCCAGTTGAGACGAGACATTACTCTGTCATAAGCTTTGCTTTCGAATGCATAAGGCTTCGGGCAATAGTCATTTCCGCTCTTGCTGCTCCTCAATGAATAAGGAACGACATTAAGCCTGTAATCTGCTACCTTCTTGCCGGTCTCGTCCATTACGAAAGTGCACTGGATGATTACGGAATCAGGATCGCTCGGATTAGTGTGTCCGCCGAAGCAGAAATTACCGATGCTGTAGAGAATGTACTTACCCTTATAGACCTCGATCGGCTGAAGTCTGTGCGGATGAGTTCCGACAACGATATCAGCTCCGTGATTGATGAGCGCGCGGCCTCTCTTGGTCTGACTCTGTGTCTGCTTATATGTAGCCTCGATGCCCCAATGACATGAAACGATGACTATCTGGCATCCTTTGCTTCTTAATGTCTTGATTAGTTTATATGTCTTGGAAAGACCGCCTGTGGAAGTGTAACCGCACATACCGATCTTAATGCCGTTCTTTGCCGTAAAGATCGAGTAGTTGGATGTGTCGCTCCACAAGATGCCTGCCTTTGTAAGATTCTTGCGCGTATCCTTAAGGCCTGCCTGACCAAAGTCCAAAGTATGGTTATTAGCAAGGTTAACAGCTTCGATGCCGGCACGCTTGAAATACTTCGTGCCCTCAGGTTTCATTGCGAAAACGAATCTCTTCTTGGCATGCTTTGTGCTGTTCGTGATAGCCATTTCGCAGTTTACCAGTGTAAGGTCATCGTTCTGAAAATACTGCTTGCACTTCTTGAAAGGATAATCCCATCTCTTCTTTACGACGCTGTCAAAATGCTTGTAAGTACGTGCGTCAGAACAAAGAGTGCAATCGCCTGCGAAAGAAACCTTAACACTCATAGGTGTTGGCGTAGCCGTGGTCTCCGAAGTCTCCTCAGAAGTTGTTTCTTCAGATGTCGTCTCTTCAGTTGCTGCGGTATCAGAAGTTGTTTCCTCTGTAGTCGTTTTAGCAGCCTCAGTTTCCTCCGTTGCATCAGGAGTGGTCTCATATGCCACGTATTCAGGAGCATTTGCCGCAGGGACGAAAAGCTCCCTGTCACCTGTGCTTACACCGCCAACGCTCAATGTGTTAAAAGCGCAGCCTGCAAAAACTGAAGCCGTTACCAGAAAACCGGCTGTAAAAGCTATCTTACGAAATGTCGTGCCTTCAATACTCACTTGCTCAGTTCCTTAAATATGAAAGGCCCGCGCGGTCTCCAAAATGATCAGAGCTGTCATGCACGGGCCCTCCTAATAGTCCTTAATTAACGGAAATCAGAATTCCCTTCTTCTTCCCTTTCTGTCTTCATTGCCGCCGTTGTCCTCGTTACGGCCGCCGTTTCTGCCGCCGAAGCCTCCGCGGCGCTCGCGGTTAGGACGGTTCTCACGTCTCCTGGGTTCTTCCTCTACATAGCCCTCAGGCTTCGGGAGGCAGTCCCTGATGGAAAGGTTGAGTCTTCCCTGAGAGTCGATCTCGATGAGCTTAACGTGAACCTTGTCACCTTCGTGGAGAACGTCTTCAACCTTCTCTACTCTGTTCCAAGCCATCTTGGAGATGTGTACGAGACCTTCCTTACCGGGCAGGAATTCAACGAATGCGCCGAAGTCCATAAGTCTTGTAACTGTACCGTCGTACTCTGTGCCTACCTCAGGATCTGAAACGATGCCTGTGATGATGGTCTTAGCCTTATCAGCAGCCTCGAGGTCAGGTGAAGAGATGTAGACCATACCGTCGTCGTTGATGTTGATCTGAGCGCCTGTGTCAGCGATGATCTTGTTGATGACCTTTCCGCCTGAACCGATGACTTCTCTGATCTTGTCAACAGGTACCTGCATGGAGATGATCCTGGGAGCCCACTTGTTGAGCTCTGCACGGGGTGCGGGAATACGGGGAAGGATAACATCGTTGATGATCTGGAGTCTTCCCTTGTGTGTCATCTCGAAAGCAGCCTTGATGATGTCTAATGTAAGACCCTCGACCTTGATGTCGACCTGAATGGATGTGATACCTTCTGTTGTACCAGCAACCTTGAAGTCCATGTCGCCGAAGAAGTCCTCAATACCCTGGATATCCATGAATACGAGGAAGTTATCGTCGTTGTCGGGATCTGTGATAAGTCCGGAAGAGATACCTGCAACAGGTCTCTTGATCGGAACGCCTGCATCCATGAGTGACAGAGTTGAAGCGCAGACGGAACCCTGTGATGTGGAACCGTTGGACATTGTGATCTCTGAAACTGTACGGATTGCGTAAGGGAACTCTTCCTCAGAAGGAAGTACCGGGATCAGTGATCTCTCAGCGAGAGCTCCGTGACCGATCTCACGGCGTCCGGGTGATCTGGAAGGCTTAGCCTCGCCTGTGGAGTAACCCGGCATGTTGTAGTGATGTACATATCTCTTGTATGTCTGCTCATCGAGGCCCTCGAGCTTCTGTGCTTCAGCTAAGGGAGCGAGTGTGCAGATGTTCATTACCTGTGTCTGGCCTCTCTGGAAGAAACCTGAACCGTGAACTCTGGGAAGTACTCCTACATCGCATGAAAGAGGTCTGATCTCGTCAAGAGCACGGCCGTCAACTCTTTTATGCTCACGGAACAGATAGTCACGAACGACCTTCTTCTCGAGCTTGTAGATAGCATCAGGTGCCCACTTTGAAAGGCCCTCTTCCTTCTCTTCGAGCATAGCTGCAACTTCTTCCTGAAGTGCTGCAACGTTAGCGTCACGGATGGACTTGTCGACTGCGAGAACTGCTTCTCTCATTCTGTCCCAACCGAATTCCTTAACTGCTTCGAAGATCTCCTCAGGTACGTCAGCAGGCTCGTAAGTGAACTTCTCCTTACCGATCTCTGCAACGATGCCGTTGATGAATTCGCAGATCTGCTTGATTACGACGTGACCCTCAGCAATAGCGTTGAGCATTACGTCATCCGGAACCTCGTTAGCACCAGCCTCGACCATGCAGATCTTGGTAAGTGTACCGGCGAGTGTAACATACATCTGTGATTCCTGACGCTGTTCAAGCGTAGGATTGATGATGGTCTTGCCATCGATGAGGCCGAGTACTACGCCTCCGATAGGTCCCTTCCACGGAATGTCGGAAATTGCGATAGCAATTGATGTACCGAGCATTGCTGTGATCTCAGGAGAGCAGTCAGGGTCAACAGACATAACGAGGTTGTTGACGCAGACGTCGTTTCTGAGGTCCTTAGGGAACAAAGGTCTTACAGGACGGTCAATAACACGTGATGTAAGGATAGCCTTCTCTCCGGGTCTTCCCTCTCTCTTCATGAAGCCGCCGGGAAGCTTGCCTACTGCATACATCTTCTCCTCGTAGTCAACTGAGAGCGGGAAGAAATCTACTCCCTCTCTGGGTGTCTGGGAAGCTGTTACAGTTGAGAGAACTGATGTCTCACCGTACCTGATAAGGCAGGCACCATTGGAGAACTGAGCGATCTTGCCGGTCTCGACGACCAAAGGTCTGCCGGCGATTTCAGTCTTGAAAATCTTTTCCATTGATTCTACTCCTTTTGGATTATTTGATATTGCAAAGGAGGTAGTCCGCAGATTCACGGTCCGAGCAAAAAAATAAGCTCGATGTTCGGGCAGTCAATCTACACACTACACTCCTTCTCGAACTTATTTATTATATATTAACCGCGCGCTAAAACAAAGTTACATTTTTACAGCTCTTGTACAGTTTTTGCTATGATTTCGGCCAGTCCTTTATGCCCTTGTGCATCCAGATGAAGCCCGTCTTCTTTTGACGGCTTTATGTACTGCTTGGCATCTATAAAACCGCAGCCGTGCTTATCGGCGACTTTCCTGTAGAATTCGGCCAAACGCTTGGATTTGTCTACCGAAACCTCATCAAACGAGCCGCCGAAAGGACCTGTATGGATATCGAAACTGATCTCCGGCGGAGACACGATAAGGATCTTCGGAACAAAACCCTGCTTAAGATCCATAACCTTCTCTGCCCTCAGAACGATCTCGTTAAGACCTGCCGAGATCTCTTCAAGAGAAGCATTATAAATGGTCTTCATGTCGTTCGTTCCGAGCATGATGACAAGATAATCAACGGGCCTGTGAGTACAAAGGATTCCCTTGATGTAATCGACTCCGTTCTTCCAGTCGTCGTTGGGATCGTCAAAAACAGTCGTCCTGCCGTTAAGCCCCTCTTCGATGACCTTGTATCCGTCACCCAAAAGCTTTTGCAGAAGGCATGTCCACCTGACGGAATCAGGCAGCCTGTCCCCTGTCGCGGGATCGTGTCCGTATGTATTTGAATCGCCAAAGCAAACTACTGATTTCATCGTTTAGTCCTTTACGGTCATGAGATCTTCAAGCCAGATATTCCTTGAAGCGTCAGAAGGCATTCTCCAGTCGCCTCTCGGAGAGAGCGTGACGGTACCGACCTTGGGACCGTCAGGCAGGCATGAACGCTTGAACTGCTGTGCAAAGAACCTCTTGATGAAAGTCTCTTCCCACTTGTAGATCGTATCTTCATCGTAAACGTCTTCGAAAGCGATGCTTGCAAGACGGTATATCTTTGACGGTGCGAATCCGAACCTGATGAAATAGTACAGGAAGAAGTCGTGGAGCTCGTAAGGTCCTACATGCTCTTCCGTCTTCTGGGAGATCTGTCCGTCTTCCGTAGGCGGCAGGAGCTCAGGGCTTACCGGAGTTGCAACAATATCCGCAAGTGCCTTGGACAAAGGCTCGCTGATGGAAGCCGTGCGCTCCGACTCATAAGAAACAAGGTGTCTTACGAGAGTCTTGGGGATGGACGCGTTAACGCCGTACATGGACATGTGGTCACCGTTATATGTGGCCCATCCGAGAGCAAGTTCGGAGAGGTCGCCAGTGCCTACTACAAGTCCGTTTTCCTGGTTCGCGATATCCATGAGGATCTGCGTGCGTTCCCTGGCCTGTGAATTCTCATAAGTAATGTCCTGAACTTCAGGGTTGTGTCCGATATCCTTGAAATGCTGCATTACAGCATCAGAGATGCTGATCTCCCTCAACGTGCAGCCGTATTCCTCGGCAAGTCTCATCGAATTGTTCTTCGTACGCGAAGTCGTCCCGAAACCGGGCATTGTGACCGCGATGATGCCGTCTCTGGGAAGTCCAAGACGGTCAAAAGCGTGAACGGTTACGATGAGTGCCAGAGTGGAATCAAGTCCGCCTGAAAGACCGATGACAGCCTTTCTGCAACCGATCTTTGAAAGACGCGTAAGAAGGCCTGCCGCCTGCATGTTGAGGATATCCTCGCACCTCTGTGCAAGGTCTTTCCTGTCCTCAGGAACGAACGGTGTCTTTGCTATATGACGGTTGATCTCGATATCGGGGAAATCAGCTTCAAAAGTGATGGCATTTTCATAGTCATCACCTGTCACCTTCATCTTGAAAGTATTCATTCTCTTACGCTCTGCAGCAAGGCGCTCGACATCGATATCACCATAGATGATGCCGCCTTCGAACTTCTTGCTCTCGGCAAGGATCTTGCCGTTCTCGGCGATGAGATTGTGGCCCGCGAAAACCATATCCGTTGTGGATTCACCGAGACCAGCGTCAGCGTAAACATATGCGGAAACGAGCTTTGCGCTCTGTGAAGCAACGAGATTTCTTCTGAAATCAGCTTTTCCGATGACTTCATCCGAGCATGAAAGGTTCAGTATGATCTGCGCACCGTGAGCCGCATATTCAACGGACGGGCTGTTCGGTACCCAGAGATCCTCGCAGATCTCAACGGCAAAACTGACATCTGCGCACTCGAAAACCGCAGGACCGAATTCGACAGAATCTTCGTCTTCCGTGAAGTTATCGATCGTGAGAAGCTCATTGCCTTCAAAAGGCGTGAAATAGCGCATCTCATAGAACTCTGAATAATTGGGGATATTGCGCTTGGGTACGATTCCCAAGATCTCGCCCTGATATACTACTGCAGCGCAGTTATAGAGCTTTCCGCCATACTGGATCGGAAGTCCTACGACAATGACAGTATCTATCTTCTCGGAAGCGGAAACGATCTTGAGGAGCGCCTCTTTTGCAGCCTTTATGAGAGCGGACTGGAGGAACAGATCTCCGCATGTATATCCCGTGATGGAAAGCTCCGGAAAAACAATGATCCCGCAGTCCTTCTTTGAAGCCTTCTTAGCCGTGTCAATGATCTTGGTGGCATTGAATACGGTATCGCCTACCTTAAGTTCAGGCGTAGCAGCGGCAACCCTTATAAAAGAATCGAGCATGGGAAATCCCCCTTTTGCGATTTTTCCTGATTATACAATAAAAAAGCGGTCCCGTAAGGAACCGCTCTCAAAATAATCTTATTAAGATTACTTTCTGATACCAAGCTTTGCGATAAGTGTTCTGTAACGCTCGATATCGATAGAAGCGAGGTAGTCAAGGATGTTTCTTCTCTTACCAACCATCATGAGAAGACCTCTTCTGCTGTGGTGGTCACCCTTGTGGGACTTGAGGTGTTCTGTGAGGTGGTTGATCCTGTAAGTAAGAAGTGCAACCTGAACCTCCGGAGAACCTGTATCGCCCTCAGAGAGTGCATATTCCTTGATGATAGCCTGCTTGTCGAAAGATGCTGACATATATCTTTCCTCCTTAATGATAAATACGCCAAAATCGAAGGTAAGGGTCGGAGTGTCCGCAAAACTGCGATTAAGGCAACTTGGAGATAATAACATCAGATGCTTTATTTGTAAAGCAATTTAATGCAAAAGCGGCTGCCTTTTTCAAGACAGCCGCCGTTTTACCGTTTATCAGTACCTATCAGCCGAACATACGGAAGTTCTTGATGATAGGAGCGATAGTGTTGGCAACTGTGGACATGAGCTTGATGAAGATGTCCAGAGCAACGCCTACAACGTCCTTACGTGTGTCACCGATGGTATCACCTGTAACGGATGCCTTGTGCGCAGGAGAACCCTTGCCGTGGCCCTCGAGCATACCCTGCTCGATGTACTTCTTAGCATTGTCGAATGCACCACCGGAGTTACCCATGAAGATAGCTCTCGGGATAGCAACGATCGTAGCACCTACGAGGATACCGCCGACGAACTCAACGCCGAGGATGAAGCCGCCTACGATAGGAATGAGGAGTGCAAGAACTGAAGGAAGAACCATTCTGTGGATAGCTTCTCTTGCAGCCATAGCGATCATCATGTTGTAGTCAGGCTTAGCCTTACCGTCGAGAACTTCCTGAGTCATCTGCTTGTCGCCGACATCAGCCATGATCTTTGCAGCGTCGATCGTGTTATCAGTGAGGATAGCGCAGAAGTATTCAACGAGGGCACCACCAAGGATACCGCCTGCTACGACGAAGAAAGAAGCGAAGTTGAGAGACAGGGGCTGGCCGATCTCTGTGTAGTTACCAACGTAAGCCATGATGAGGGAAACTGTAGCGAATGCTGCAGAACCGATAGCGAAGCCCTTACCGATAGCTGCTGTTGTGTTACCAACTGCATCGAGCTTATCTGTGATCTTACGAACGTCAGGATCGAGGTGGCAAGCTTCTGCAAGACCGCCTGCGTTGTCTGCGATAGGACCGAAAGCGTCGATGGAAACTGTAGCGCCAACGAATGCGAGCATACCCAGAGCGGAGATTGCGATACCGTAAGAACCGCAGATAACGCCGGATACGATGAGAGCAACGATGATTACGAATACAGGGAGAAGAACTGATCTTGAACCGACAGCGTCACCCTTTGTTACAACGAAAGCCTCACCTTCTGTGCACATTTCAGCAAGCTTCTGAGTAGGCTTGTGATCTGTGGA
>Ga0310786_10000501_pt1 | contig 64112 bp, 67 predicted proteins | sample AusTroGonzalo_MG_FD_203881 | JGI IMG/M metagenome (GOLD analysis project Ga0310786, IMG submission 203881) | Bovine rumen microbial communities from tropical cattle in Woodstock, Queensland, Australia - Gonzalo_03 (v2) (version 2) | ecosystem: Host-associated > Mammals > Digestive system >...
CGACCACCGCGGAATCCACCGCGGCCTCCGCCGAATCCGCCGCGCTCTTCGCGAGGCCTGGGCTGCGACTCGTTTACGCGGACTGTACGCCCGTCGAGTTCATGGCCGTTGAGCGCATCAATTGCGGCCTGCGCCTGCGTGGCATCCGGCATCGTGACGAAGCCAAAGCCCTTGCTGCGGCCGGTTACGCGATCCGTTACGACGCGAGCGGCGGTAACTTCGCCATATGCCGCGAACGCCGCCTTCAGACCATCGTCGGTCGTCGCGTACGCGAGGTTACCAACATAGATTTCCATCTGATCTTTCCTTGTTTTCTTTTTTCACCGGACCGTGAGGCACACGCCCCCGTGATCCGATTCGCACATTTTAGCAATTTTGACGACTGCAAGTCAATGATTATCGCAAATGAATTTTTCGAATTTCTCGAGGAGTTCGGCCGCCGCAAGCGACTCGGCGGCCTTTCTGCTGTGCGCCTTGGCGACAGCTTCGCCGACTCCTTCAAGGGTCGCCCTTACCGTAAAGACAGGTTCGTGGGCTTTACCCGAAACATCCATCACCTCGTAAACAGGGCGGCGCGGCGGCGTCATCGCCTGCGCTCGGACTTGCAGCTCGCCCTTCGGGTTCTTCCTCCACGCGCCATCAGCCGCATCGTCGGCGGCGGAAAGCTTAAGCGCCTCAAAGACGCGCCGCGCGGCATCGAAGCCGCCGTCGATGTAAGCGGCCCCTATCACCGCCTCCACTGCGTCGGCGACAGTCTTCGAGTCTGGCGGAAGCGGAGACGCCTGGCGGTTACGATGCAACATGTCCGCGAGATTCAGATGCGCGGCAGCTTCGCAAAGAGCCGCCGCGGAGACCATGCGGGTGCGCTTCACGGTAAGCGAGCCTTCGTCGTCGGACGGGAACTCGCCGTAAAGACGCTCCGCCGCGAGAAAGCCTATCACAGCGTCGCCAAGGAACTCGAGCCGCTGGTTGTCCTTCGCGCCCGGATGGTCCATCCTGTATGCGGGAGCCGTGAGCGCCTCTTCGAGAAGCGCCGCGTCCTTGAACTCGTATCCGAGAAACTCCGCCACGTCAAGCGCCCTTACGTCATTCGCATCCTTTGTCGCACCGCCGCCACTCCGCGCGCATGAACTTTACGGCCCGCGAGAAAATCTGGTCCACGTTGGCGGTTGAGGATATGTCGAGAAACGCCCGCGTCTCCTCGCTCGAGAGGTGGAAGCGCGTCTTCATGATGAGGACATACGCGCGCTCGGGGTCGGAAAGCCAGAGGGCGAGGAAGCAGCGGTGGGTGACATCCCACACCTCCTTGCGGATCACCTCCTTGTCCTCCGTCGGCAGGTCAAAGGCGGCGGAGCCGTCTTCGCGCGGCGTGTCGATGGAAATCTCGCCGTGCCTGTTCGGGTCGCCGTTTAGGATGAAGCCCCGGACATACCGCCTGAGCCACCCCTCGAAACTGCCGCGCCCGCCGTAGAGCTCGATCTTGCGGCGACCGAGCATCTCGTTGTAGAGCATTCCCATCAAGTCGCCAGCCGTCATGGAATACTTGTGCAAAAGCTCGGCGGAGCGCATCGACTTCGCCTCGGTGGAGACGACTCGCTCCCAGACAAGCTTCCAGCCGGCGTCCTCGCCGGCCTTTACAAGCTCATACCACTCCTGGTCCGTAATCTCACTCAAAGGTCAAGACTCCCGGCGAAGACGCCCGCCCCTTGCGATGCAGCCACACCGCAGGTTCGTGGCGGCCATGCACAAATTCGCCACAGTTGACGGTAGATACACCATTAAGGACTTTGAGATAGAGGCCGGAAATCTCGAGGGTACCCTCCGCAATCGGCTCGCCTGCGCCGTCCTCGACGCGAACCGCCGCGCTTGATTCATCGGACGACCCAGGCGCAAAGACGATGCTCGCCTTCCACTTGCGCGACTTGTCTTTCGACGGCAGCGAGTGGAAGTTGAATATTATCTGCTTGTCCGGAGGAGTCCTCATCGCGGCACGGCGTCAGAACTTCGACTTGCGCGCTTCCTTCGCCTTCTGCACCTGGTTGGCGGTATCCTTTATCTCGGCAAGGTCCGGCTTGAGCTTGAGGGCCTTCGAGACATTTTCCTCCGCCTCCTCAAGCCGCCCGGTCTTGAGGCAGATGAGGGCTATGTTGTTGTAAACGGCAGGTTCGTCCGGGCTTTTCTTGAGGACTCGCTTTAAATACTCCTCGGCCTTCGCGAACTGCTCCTCGGCGTAGTAGCTCATCCCGATCGCGAAATTCGCGTTAGGCTCGTCGGGATCCTCCTTCAGCACCGGCATCGCATAGCGCCGCGCCATCACGAAGTCTGCGCGCTTCATGGCGACCTCCAGCCCTTCGCGGGGAGTAAGCGCCTCGCCGCTCTGGCGGCGGACCCAGTCCATGCGCCGCAATATCTTCACGAGTGAAGGGTTGTTCATGTTGAGCCTGTCGGAATAGGCGATTTCCTCTATGGACTCCTTCACCTTCTTCTGCGCGTCGAGATTGATTGCGCGAAGGCGGCTCATCACCGCAAGGCGGAACTGCGCAAAGAGGAATCGGTCCTTGAGGAGCGCGTCGGAGGCGTGCCGCCAGACTCCGCTTTCATGCGCCGCGACAATGCGGTCGGAAAGCTCGCGGCAGCGGAGCACCGATTCGGCGGCGACCGCTGCGTCTCCGCCTATCGGGCGAACGAGAAGGCCATAGACGATGGGCTCTATGCGCCTATTGAGCCTGAAGAGCTCAAAGGCGATCTGCACGGAGACGTCGGCTATGCGGCTCGACTTGGAAACGACCCACGTCCGCAGCGCTTCGGCCGCGCCAGCCTCAAGAGTCATCCTGTCCTCGAAGCCGGACGTTCCGAGCTGACGCACATAGACATCGCGCCGCGACGTGCCGCTCATGAGCGAGACGGGCACAATGTCGATTCCGCGGCGCTTCGCCTCTATCCTCAGCCAGGAGTCGAACGAACCATCCGTGAAAAGGTAGCGCGTTCCAAAGGCCTCGTCAAGCGTCTCGTTGACGAAATCCTTCATGATTGAAAGAAGCTGCCTGTCCTCGGGAAGCCGCCGCCCAACCGCCACTATAGCCATGAGGGCAATTGGCAGGAGAAGCATTGCGAGGCGGCCGGCGGTGAGGCGCACGCTCTTGACGTTGGCCGCCTGCTGCGCAGAGCGGGGGCGCGCCGGAACGCCGTCCTCGTCTTCATCGCGGTAGCTCTGGTAGAGGACGTTCTCGATATGCTTATAGTCGCGGCAGAGGACCTCGACGCAGAGGACGAAAAGCGCCCACGCAAGGGCCGCCGCGCCAATGAACGCCCCGAAGAGAAGGAGCACCTTCGAGATATGCACGCCGGCGATGTTCCAGAACCAGACGATAGAATACGGCGAAAGCTGGAGGAAGACAATAAGCCCGGCCACGAAGTAGATTATCGAGAACTTGAACGAAAGGTAGCGGTCCTCGTCTATTGAGGGCGGCGCAAGGAGAAACGCCAGGACAAACGGCACAAGCACGGTGCCCAGGAAGAGGCACCACCCCGTCAGGTTGGCGGCACCAGTGATCCTGCCAAAATAGGCAGAGGCGTAGAGCGACGGCAAATCGCCGTAGGTGGCGCCCGCCGCCTTAAGACCGTCAAGCATCGCATAGGCGAACGCCTCGAAGAGAACGCCCGCTATGAGCGCACCGAGGAAGACGAACGTCACCGACCACTTCGTCTTCTGCATCGCCACAGGGTCAAGAAACTCAGCCCATGCCTGAGACTTGTTCGCTCCGAGATACCTCATCGTCATGAAAACGAAGAACACAAGCAGCAGCCAGCCGAGGGGAGTCTCTGCACACAAGATGCCGAGAGATGAAACCGACACAGCCGCCGACGCAAAAGAAGGCGCTCGCAGGAATCCGATGTAGAAGCGAAACGCCAACAAGACAAGGAGGATGTCAAAGGTGGCGGCCGTTATGCCCGTCGCCGCAATCCACATAGGGTTGGAGCAGACAAATATGAAGGACGCCGCGAGCGCGGCAATGCGCGCAGCGAGAGCCCTGCGCTTAAGGTCCCTCGCCCCGCTTCCGGACGAAAGCTCCACCATCCCAGTGAATATGCCAAACGCAAGGTAGCCGCAGAACGCGACAATTGCCCTTGCAATGAAGACATTAAGCCAAAGGGCCGCCCCATATGGCAGAATGGCAAAGGTGATGTGAGAGAGGTATATCCCGATTCCAGGGAGCATCGAGCCCTGGGGTATCAGCCCTGCCGCAATAGCGACATCGTCCCAGGCATATGGATGAATCCCGTCAAAGGGCCATATGACCATCAAAACGAAGGCGGCGATTCCCACCGCCGCCGCCAGAATCTTGTCGATTCCGAATTTCGTTTTCGTCATAAGACGATCTCCCGTCTCCTTAGACCTTCTTGCGCTTCAGCCCAAGCGCAATCATGCCGAGGAGCATCATCAAGCCGCTCGAAGGCTCAGGAATGACCTGCGCCGAGAAATTCGAGAACTCATATGGCGAGGCACCATACGATGTGCCGCCCGCATATATGGAACCTGCAAGGTCGTTATACGCAACAGCTTCGGAACGCCATGCTCCCAAATGATTGTTGGGATGCTCGGCCATCTCCGCTGCATTGTAAAGCTCAACGTAGAAGCTATAGGCGGACTTATCCCCAGAAATGGTAGATGCCGCATAGTCGAGTATTGCAAGGGCATCTTTGGAAGCCGTTCCCTCAAGAACCGTTCCCAACTGCCCCCTATTCGACAAATCTGATGGGTTAAAATAATAGACACGGGCCGTATCCCAATTAGAAGAAGCGGCATCCCCAGTCACATTGACCGTCCACCACAACTCAGAGGCACCTGCAACGCTTGCTACAAGCGTAACAGCCAACAACATAATTTTTTTCATTTCTTACTTTCCTCTCAGTGTCAAGATTAAAGAGAAGCCCCTGCGCTGCCTGACGCCTGACGCACAATCCAAAAGCCTTCCCCAACAGGCAAAGCCGTTGACGAAGCAACCTCCGTAGGCACGTTACCCGAAACGCTATACCACTTTGAGCCAGTATAGGTGTAACGTGTTCCGTTGTTCAAGCGAACAGATCCTTTTGCACCCACAGCAGTGGCAATATCCGCAAGGGTTTTTGTGCCAGTTGCGCTAGACTGCCCTACAAGATTCCAGCCCTGTGAAACAGTAGTTTCACTCGCAGCCGCAGTCTGGCCAACACCCATCACGTAGAACGTCGTGCTAGACGAGCTGCCGCGAACAAGCCAAAAGGCCTGACCACGGGCAATAGTCGTTTCAGAAGCAGCGGTCGGGGTGAACGCCTCTGCGCCAGAACCGACAACAACACCTGTGACAGGCTCCCACGCAGTCCGGCCTGAATTCAACTTCCAAACTTTGTAGGCGTTGTCGCTACCCGTGGGGAGAGCGTAAATCATGTCACCCGCCGCGAGGTTTTGGGCCTTAACCATCTGGTCTATTGAAATATTGGCACCATCACCTACGAACGGAACAGCCACCATAGTCGCCGTGCCGACCGTCGTAACAGGAAGGACACCATAGGAATTGGCCGTCTCTACATCGGTCGCAAGCACAGAACCTGCGATTGCAACGGCGGAAAGAAGAAATGCCTTTTTCATCTCTAAACTCCTTACTTACGAATAACCTTGATGAAACCACTGCCCGATGCGTTCTTCGGAGAGACAAGGTAAATCGTCCCGCCGCCGATCTGCGCATCGCCAACCGTTGAAGTGCCGCCGATAGTGGCAGACTCCTGCGTCGCATAATTCACGTAGTCAACGGTATTCTCCACCTTCAGAATGACGTTATCGCCATCAATGGTCATGTCGGCAATCGTCGGATTGGGAACATTCGGCGGCAATGCCGTCGGAGCCGCAGCGGAAACTCCGCCAGCAACCACGGTAGAAGCACCGACGGAATCGCCAGCGGCTATCGTCGCCGTGGCAGCCTTAGCCGCCGCATTCACGGCAATCTTCCCAGCCTTTTTGCCGACGCTGACGCCACCATCGGCCGCGTAACGCCGAGTATCAAGGAGATACACATCAAAGACGCCGCCGTTCACGTAGCCATCCGGAATCGTGAAGACAACCGTCGGGCAACGGCCATCCTTGGCAAATGCGCCGATGAAGGCAACTTTGTCGTTGCCGTCAACCGGCTCGCCATCGGCCTGAATGCCTTCAAACACTCCGTCGGCAGACCAAACAAGCGCATAGCACTCGTTGTCAAGAACCGTAGTGCCGTCGGCATAGGTATCTGGGCCTTCGGTTGCGAACGTAATCGTGCTGGCATTCGGAGCAACCGCCGCAAAGAGCGACGCGGTCAGCAACGAAGAAACAATTGCAAATGTCTTTTTCATTTTCAGTTACCTCCAAAATCTCAATTGGCCTGATTCGGATACGTTACCGAAACCTTCACCTTAAAGAAAAGATACTTGCCCGATTCCGTGCCAATCAAGGAAGTAGGAATTGTCGGAACGGACGACAAACCTGTATAGTTTGGAACAGCGGAGAAGGACGATCCATCCGTCGAACCAAGAAGCGTATAGGTAATGGTCGCGTTGCTACCCTCCGGTTTGGCGACATTGACATTGATTGCAATATCCGACGAAGCAGCAAGCGCATTACCAGACACCTTGACCGACGTTTCCTTAACCTCCATCGCAGTGCCGGCGCTGTTAGGAGCGATAAGGCCAAGCGCTATTGCGTCTGCAACCGTCACGCCATCTGCCACTGCCAATGTGTTAAATTTATCATTTGCATCAGCCGCCAACACTTGGGCAACAGTCTGGCCACCGTCCGTTGCCAACGCCTCGACAGCCGCAACCTGCGCCTCCGGAACCGCAACATCTTTGCCTCCAACGTCAACAGACTCGGCCACAACGTCGGCCTGTGCAGTCGTGAAAGACTTCACATTGCCAGTTCCGACAAAGCAGTACTGACTAACGCCCGTCGCCCCAGAACCTGTCGCGAACCACTTATGCGTCGAGTTGCCCTGTTCGTAAAGCTCCGTCCAGTCTCCGCTCGTCTTGACCGAGAACTTCACGTACTTACCGTTCTTGTAGTCGAACGTAACGCGAAGCGAGTATTCCGAATCAACCGGGGGAACAGTGAAGCCATCAAGAGCCACCCAGTCCGAACTCACCCATGCGCAGAAGAACGCCGCGCCGCCAGCAGTTGCATTCGTGCAGATGCAGAACGCCGTCTGAGCGCCAGACGCGGACGCAGGGCGCAATGACAGGGGAACCGGAGCGACCTGGAGGTCGAAATCGCACTGCACAACCGCACCAGTCGTGGCCGTAACCGCAAACTCGTTGGAACTCGCGGCATCGCAGTCGATGACAAACCAGGGAGTTTCGGAAATCGTCTCGACGGCGGGAACTTGATTCCAACTCGCCGTTGTAGGCAAACCGGCGCTCTCGGTAAACTGCGTACCAAACGCCGTGAGGTTCAACGTTCCGCTCTGCCCCTTCTCCTCCGCATATGCGGAAATGCAGAGCCCGGCTGCAGTTGCAGCCGCCAAAGACATCATTGCTTTTTTTAGTTTCACAGTCGTGCTCCTTAGAACTCCTGTTGTTTCGTTATGCGCACATTATACCACATTACCCATTCGGGTGACAAGGGGTTTTTTTAAAAAATTTTTTGCGGCCGATTTTTCATCTGTTTATCGCAGAAGTTCAATGCCGCCTATAGACTCAGCCCATGAGAACGCGTCACGCCAGAAATTGCATGTAAAGCCCGTTGCGCCAAGAGCCTTGGCCTGCGCGAGATCTTCGCGCGAATTTACGCCAAACATGCGAAACTCAAGTCCCGCCGCGCGAACGGCGTCGGCATCGGCGCGCGTCATCTTGCCGACCGTCGTCTTGCAGCCAGGGCAGAAAACCTCAAATCCGGCATCCTTGCACTCCGCAATCCACTTCTCAGCAACAAACGGCTCTTTAGATGGAATAGATACCAGCCAGACCGCCCGGTATTTGGGATACTTCGCCTTGAAGTCCTTTAGCGCCTTATATTTAAAGGAAGATACGACGATGTTCTTCTCGGTCAGGCCCGCAGCCTTAACTGCCGCGTCGAAGATGTCGGCATATTGCGGCGAATACCCCTTGATTTCCGCTTGGAGCACGCCATTTGACGGCACCAGGGCCAAAACCTGGTCAAGGAGCGGAATGCGATACACCGCCGAAAGGCCGTCGCGCTTGCCGAGGTTGAGAGAAGCGACATCTTCAGGGGTAAGGTCGGCTATCTTCTTTTTGCACCCCGTGTAGGACTTAAGCTCCCTCTCGGCATGGATGCACACCATCTGGCCCGCCTTCGTGTGGTGAAAGTCAGTCTCGACCCATGTCGCGCCAGATTCATACGCCCGCCTGATGGCCTCTACGGTGTTCTGCGGAACTTCGCGGTCCCACATGCCGCGATGCGCGATGTTCCTCATCCTGCAAGGCGTCGCCGTAGCCATTGCAAGCGCCGCCATGGCGGCCGATCCAGCAAAAAGCGCAATATTCATAATCTTTACCTGCTACTATGTCAAGTTTGCCTAAGGGTGCGACTTGTACGAGGTGTCTGGCCAGCTGCCGCAGCGGAGATTAGGGGTTACGAGACGGCACAATGAACTGCATACGGCTCGATATCCGCAAGAAGCGGGTGGGTAACGTCCTTTGGCGAGAGTGTCAGAGGCACGCCAACGTCCGGCCACTCAATCCCGAGGGCGGGGTCGTTGAAGCGCATGCCCCGTTCCGACTCAGGGTGGTAGAGGTTGTCGCACTTGTAGCTGAAAAGCGTGTTGTCCTCAAGCACGATGAAGCCATGCGCAAAGCCGCGCGGGATGTACAGCTGGCGCCTGTTTTCGCTTGAAAGGACGACGGCAACGTGCTTCCCGAACGTCGGAGACCCCTTTCGTATGTCAACCGCGACATCCCACACAGCCCCGTGCACTACCCTGATGAGCTTCGCCTGCGTATGCGGCGGTGCCTGCCAATGGAGCCCCCTTACCACGCCCTTTGACGAAAAGCTCTCGTTGTCCTGCAAAAAGACATCGTCTATTCCCGCCTTGCGGTAGCGCTCCGCATTGTACGTCTCGCAAAACCAGCCGCGGTTGTCGCCGAATACGTCCGGCTCAATTACCTTGACCCCTGGAATCCCTGTTTCAACTACGTTCATCTGTCACTTCTTTTCCCTGGAAAGCTTCCTCAGGTATTCGCCGTACGACGACTTGCCGTAGCCCTTCGCGAGGTCGGAGAGCTGCGACTGGCCTATCCATCCCCTTGACCACGCGATCTCCTCTATGCAGGCGATCTGGAGGCCCTGCCTGTCGATAAGCGCGCGGACGAAGTTGGTTGCGTCGGCGAGCGAAGCGTGCGTCCCCGTGTCGAGCCAGGCGAAGCCGCGGCCCATGGTCTCGACGGTAAGCCTGCCCTCCTCGAGGTATTGCCTGTTTAGGTCCGTTATCTCGTATTCGCCGCGGGCCGAGGGCTTCAGGGCGGCAGCCTTCCCGACGACGTCGTTGGGATAGAAGTAAAGCCCGACTACGGCGTAGTTGGACTTCGGCTTTGCCGGCTTCTCCTCGAGCGATATCGCGCGGCCGTCGCCGTCAAGCTCCACGACGCCATAGCGCTCGGGATCGCTTACGCGGTAGCCGAAAACCGTAGGCTCGGCCCTCTCCGATGCAGACTTGAGCAGCCGCGGCATTTCCGCGCCGTAGAATATGTTGTCGCCGAGCACAAGGCAGACGTCGTCGCCGCCGAGGAACTCCCGCCCGAGGACAAACGCCTGCGCGAGCCCGTTCGGGACCTCCTGCACCTTGTAGGAGAACTTCATCCCGAGCTGTGAACCGTCGCCGAGCAGCCTCTCGAAGTTCGGCAGGTCCTCCGGCGTCGATATCACCAGGACTTCGCGGATGTCGGCGAACATCAGCGTCGAAAGCGGATAATATACCATCGGCTTGTCGTAAACAGGCAGCAGCTGCTTGGAAACGACCTTCGTAAGCGGATGCAGCCTCGTACCGGCGCCTCCCGCAAGTATTATTCCCTTTCTCGACATGCCAGAATCCTCCTGATGTTTGCTCGGCTTTCGATTGGCTTTCAGTAGCGCACGCGCGGCAGGTACTCGCCAAAATACAGCACGACGATGTTCATCGCGGCAAAGAGAAGCGTGGCCGACATCAGCCACTTGTCGTGCAGGAGCACCGGGACCGGGTCCGCATCGGACTTCCCCGACTCCACGACGTGGTTGTACCTCGCAAGTATGAAGAAGAGCACCGGGATCGTCAGCGCAAGCTTGCCGACGGCGTGCTGATCGGTCCTGGTTATCGTCCAGAGGCAGTAGAATAGCACCGAGAGCCCGCAGAACATGTAGTAGTGCGCATCGAGGAACTTCTGAGAATAGTACTTGAGGACGCCGCGCGACGAGGTGCCCTTCCCAAGGCGGGCAATCTCGTTCTTGCGCTTTCCGCACGCGAAGTAGAGCGCGCCGGAAAAGATGCAGAGGAACATCCACGAGGATATCTCGACGCCGAAGAAGAAGCCGCCGTAGAATATGCGGAAGACAAACCCCGAGGCAAGGAGGAATATGTCGATCAAGGGGACGTCCTTGAGCTTAGCGCTGTAGCAGACGTTGGTGAGGACATACGCAAGAAGCGTCATTGCCGCGAGGATCGGGGCGTGCGCAAGAAACGCCCCCGCAAATGCGACGGCGCAAAGCGCCAGCGCCAGCGCAACCGCGGCGGCAGGGCCTACCGCCCCGCTCGCCAGCGGCCGATTCCGCTTTTCAGGGTGGTTCCTGTCGCGTTCACGGTCCATGAAGTCGTTGAACACGTAAACGGCGCTTGACGCCAGCGAAAACGAAAGAAACGCAGGCAGCGCAAACGCCATCATGTCGCGGCGGAACATGACCCCCAGGAAGACAGGGGGAAGGAAGACGAGCACGTTCTTCACCCAATGCTCAAGGCGGCATAGTTTTACGAGGCCAGTCATTTCAAGGCCTTTCTGCGGCGCAAGAGGAATTCGGCAAGCTCAAAGTCCTCGAGATTGTCTATGTCGACGCTACGGCTCCTTGGCATCACGTATGCGTAGGACTTGTCCGTATAGTATTTCTTTGCCTTTATCATCTCGGTCCGGAACACATAGACGGCTCCGTTCGGATAATACGTGGTCCTCAGCTCCTGGCGGTTTGCAAGGGAACTGTCGAAGATGTCCTCAAACGAACCATCCGCCCTAAGGTACTTGTGCCAGGTAACCGGATGCATTTCCGGGACATACGACACAACTGAGTCTGCGTTGCGCGCAAGGAACATCTCCACGGCGGCGTCTATGTCGCCGCTCTCGCGCAGCGGCGACGTCGGGAGGAGGACCGCAAAGGAGTCTATGGCGACATTGTCCTCCCTGGATATGCGGTCAACCGTGTATATGTAGTTGTCAACCGCCTTGGCGGTATCGGTCGCAAGCTCTGCGGGCCTCAGGAACGGAACTTCCGCGCCGAAATCCCTGGATACGGCGGCAATCTCAGGGTCGTCCGTCGAAACCACAACGCGATCTATGCTGTGCGCGGCCCTTGCGCATTCTATCGTGTAGGCGATAAGGGGCTTCCCAAGCAACGGCCTTATGTTCTTGCCTGGCAGCCCCTTGGAACCGCCGCGAGCCGGGATGATCGCCATCATTTCAGCAAGTCCTCCCAGAAAAGGGTCTTGTCGGCCTCGATGTCGCGGCAAACCCGCCGGCCTACGACCTCCTTGAACCTGTCTGCGGATATGCCAGTGCCGGGGCGCTTGAAGAGTATGTCTTCGGGCGAAATCGTCTCGCCCTTTGAAAGCGCACGCGCAGTAGTGAGGCTACGCCGAAACTTCTTCCGCTTCTCCAGCTCGTCGACCGTCAGCCGCTTTCTGCCGTCCCCGAGCGCCGCGGAGATGCGGCGGGCAGCCGAGCAGATTATCCGCATCTCGGCTGGATCGGAAGAGACCCTGTGGTCCCAGCCAGGAGTATTCTTGTCGAGCGTGAAGTGCTTTTCAATGACACTGGCCCCAAGCGCCATCGCAGCGATGGGCAGCTCAAACCCGAGAGTATGGTCGGAGTAGCCGACGCTCATCCCGAAAAGACGCCTAAGTGTCTCGATAAAGGACAGGTTGACGATCTCGTCCCTCGGCGGGTAGAGGGACACGCAGTGCATCAAGGTCACCTTGCCGCGCATCTTCTCCGGAATCATGTTGACAATCGCCTCCATCTCCGCAAGGCTAGACATGCCGAGGGCGATTTGGATCGGGTAGTCCTTCGAGAGCGCATGCTCGATGAGGTCGAGGTTGGTGACGTCGCACGACGCGATCTTGAGGTACGCGACCTTCTGGTCGACGCAAAAGTCTATGTCCGCCTTGGTGAAGGCCGACGTGGCGTATTCAATGCCGCAGTCGCGGGCGCAGCGGAAGAACTCGATGTGCTCCTTCTCCTGCACGGCAAACCGGTCCACCTGCGCGAAGATGTCGGCAAGGCCAAGCTCACGGGTTGACCAGGTGCTCACGTTCTCCAGCTTCACGACCCCGTCGTTCAGTTCCTTGAGGTGGTCCTCGGTCCACAGGTCGCAGCGCCTGTAAAGCTGGAACTTGACGGCATCTGCGCCGCATTCCTTCGCTTCGCGGATCATGCGCTTGCCAAGATCGACGTCGCCGTTATGGTTGCCGCCGATCTCAGCCACTACATACGGGTGGTTGCTGTTCATAGGGGATTACCTTGAGTATCGCTTGATGTACAGAAATTCGCTGTCCGGATAGACGCCAAAATATTCGAAACCCATCCGCGCATAGAGGGAATGCGCGCGCACGTTCGCGGGAACGGAAGTCAGCATGAGCCCGCCATACCCGCGAGGCCGGGCCCAGTCGTCGAGATATGCGAGCAGCTTGCGGCCGAGATGGTGCCCCTTCCAGTCCTCGTGCACCGCTATGCCGAGCCACGGAATCTTTCGGTCGATGTCCCAGAGGAACACGTATCCAACCATCCTCTCCGAGCCGTCGTCGTCCCTGACGACGGCCGCGAAATGCCTTTGGCTGTCGTCTTCCGCGCTGTTCAGGTGCTTGATCACGCGTATGCGATTGACGTCCCCGCGGTTGAACATGGCGCGGGTGTCACCGGCCATCTGGTCGAAGAACGCGAGAACCATCGCAAGGTCGTCCTTGCCAAGTTCGCGGATCTCCACGGCATCGACGTCGACGTCGTCGAAGCGGAAGACGACGTCCACAAGGTTCATGTCCTCGTCGACGATTGGAACGCCCGGCAGATGGCGCTCGGCGAGAAGCGAGGCGCCCCTCTCCCGCTCGGTCGACATCAGGAAGACGGGGTGGTAGTTCGCGGCCGCGGAGACGGGTGCGTCGAGCTTCCCGCCGGCAAGCAGGAACCTCCTTACGTCCCCGTCGCTCAGGGCCGCCTTCAGCACGCCCCCCTCGACCACGAACAGCACCTGGCGCGAGGAGTCGCACAGCCTGCGCAACGCCACAAGGAGGGTTTCGTCTCCCCCGATCAAAACTGGCTTTATCTTCTCGTTCATCTTACACCCCGTCAGGTTCGTTTCGCAAAGTATTATACCATATGTCCGCGCGCCGCGTCAGTTCTGGTGCTGCATGTCGCACAGCCGCCTGTATATCCCGTTCGCGGCGTAGAGCTCGGCATGGGTTCCCCGCTCGACGATCCTCCCGTGTTCCATGACCAGGATCGTGTCGGCGTCCCTGATCGTGGAAAGGCGGTGCGCTATCGCGAATACGGTGCGGTTCTGCATAAGATTGGAAAGCGCCTCCTGCACGAGCCTCTCCGTCACGGTGTCGAGGGCGCTCGTCGCCTCGTCGAGCACGAGTATCGGCGGGTTCCGGAGGATTGCGCGGGCAATCGCTATGCGCTGGCGCTCGCCGCCGGAAAGAGCGAAGCCCTTCTCGCCGCATATGCGGGAGTAGCCCTCGGGCTGCGCCATGATGAAGTCGTGCGCGTTGGCCATCTTCGCCGCCGCGACCACCTCCTCGTGCGTGGCAGAAGGCGAGCCGTACTTTATGTTCTCCTCTATAGTGTCGTTGAAGAGGATGGTCTCCTGCTGCACCGACCCGACAAGCCTCCTAAGGTCCGCGACCTTCATGTCGCGAAGGTCGGTGCCGTCCATCGTGACGCGGCCTTCGCGAGGATCGAAGAATCGGGCCAGGAGGCCGGACAGGGTGGTCTTCCCGGATCCGGTGCCGCCGACGACGGCCACCATCTTCCCACGCGGAAGCTCGAAGGAGACGTGCGAGACGGCGTCGACATCGGCGGTGTCGTACCTGAACGACACGTCGTCGAAGACGATCTTGTCGTCGAAAGACTTCTTGGGCTGGGCGTCCTCCCTTTCCGGCAGGCGCATGTCGACGTCCATAAGCGACCAGATTCGCTGCAGCGACGCCTGCGCAGTCTCCAGCTGGACCTGGAGGTTTGACATCTGCTTGATCGGCTTGTAGATGAGGAGAAGCGGCGCCAGCATCGGCAGGACGTTCGACAGCGTGACGTGCACGGCGAAGCAGTACACGAGGAAACCGCAGATGAGGAGTATGCCTACTGTCTCGACGGTAGGCCCGACGAGAAGCCCCCAGCGGACGGCGCGCAGGCTCGTGACAAGCAGCGTGCGGTTCGCCTGGCCGTACTTCTCGTTCTCAAAGCCCTCCGTGCTGTAGGCCTTCACGACCCGCACGCACGTAAGCACCTCGTGTATGCGCGAGCCCACGACTGAGTTCCGCTCCAGAGTCCGCTTCGACCAGGTGCGTATCAGCTTCCCGAGCGCGATGACCGGCAGCATGAAGGCAGGCATCCCGATGACGATGACGCCAAGAGTGGCCATCATGTGGTTTTCGACGGCAAACCAGACGATGAACGCTATCGAGACGAATATCTCGAACGGTGCCCTTGCAAGCTCCGCGAACACCGACTGCACGATGAACTGCACCATCTGCGGATCGCTTATCGCGCGCGACATGAGCTGCCCGACGTCTATGCGCCCGTGGAACTGCATGGACTGCTCCTGTATCTTCCGCATCAGCTCCACGCGCACGTCCGCCACGACATGGGTGGCGGCCCATGTAAGGCAGTATTGGTTGAGGTATATGAGCAGAAGGCGCGCAAAGGCCACGAGGGGGATGCCGATGACGGCCATCAGAAGGAGCATCCCGCCCATCGCCCCGTCTTCGTCCTCGAGCTTTATGCCGAGCTTGTCGGCCACCGCCTTTGCCTTCGGATACCAGCTGGGCAATTTCGCGGCCTTGTCCATCTCGCGCTGGAGGCGGCTTCCGCCCTCCGTCTTCGCGGCCGTCGCGGCATCTGCATCCTTGCAGGCGGCTCCGTCGTCGCCTGCCTGGCGCAGATGCTCCGAACGGCTGACCTTCTCCGTGGCCGGCTGCACGACCGAAAAGATCGGAACGAGGGTGCCCGCCGTCAACATGCCGCATAGGATGCCGACGAAAATCCGGAAACTGTACTTGCGGGCATACGACCAGAGGCGGCCATACGCCTCGCGCGCCGTGTACTCGCGGTCGAAGAACTCTTTTTTGTACTGGACTGACATGCCTTGTGGGTATTATATCATATCACGCCCTTGCGCGATAGTCGCTTCATGAAATGTACGTATATCTTGTACTGCAGCTTAGTGACGACGTATTCGCGCAGCGTCTTTGCATTGTATCGCCCGAATTCCTTCTGCCTTGCGATCTTGCGCCAGGTGCGGCGCTCCTCGGCGGTCCGGTAGTCGGGAACGACGTACTCGGCCCTAAGCCACCTTCCAAGCGCCTTGTTGTCGGCCACCCAGGCTTCCTCCGCATAGTCCCGGTAGTCGAACGAGACCTTCCTGACGCGTCCCTCCTCCTCGTCGCGCGCCGATCCGACGCGGCGCCCCTCCTCGTTCGAGAATGTCAGCAGGTCGAAGCCCACCCCCGGCCACCTTGCGGAGAGGATGTCCAGGACATGGGCGCGGTCCTCGTCCGTCGCCTTCGGACAGGCCGGCACGTCCACCCAAACGACGAGGACGCGGCTGGAGGCCGAAACCAGGCGGGAGAGGTTGGCTTCGCGCCTGAGGTAGCGGGCCTCGACATGCGGGTAGTCGGCGTCGAACGAGCCGCGCGGCGGGAAGTCGTGCGCGAACACCACGCCCGTCTTCCTGTTCCGATAGACGACGCCGGCACGGTACTCCGGGGCGTCGATCTTCTCGAGGGAGTCCTTCGGCAGCCAGTCGGAGAAGCCGTCGCGTATCTGGTCGATCCTCGTGCGGATGTCGGAACCGGCCACCCAGTCCCACGGAAACGACGCATACTGGAGGCCCGCGTTGCGAAGCGCCTGCGTGCAGCAGCAAGCGCCGCCTATGCCGAACGCGAAGTCGTACCGCCTCTTCATACCAGGCCCTTCTTGCTCAGTTTCTTGTGCAGGTGCCTGTACAGCTTGTAGCGCCACTTCGTCAGCATGTAGTCCACAAGGCCGCTTGCGTTGAGCGCGGCGTACTTCGTCTGCCTCGCCTTTCGCCTCCACGACTTCCTCTCCTCGTCGGTGCGGTAGTCCCTTACGGAATATTCGCCAGCGAACCAGCGCGCCAGGGCCTTGACGTCGCCGACCCACACCTTGCCCTTCCCGCCGCTTTCGCGGTAATCGCAGGAGACTATGCGGATGCCGTCGTCCTCGGATTCCTCGGCGTTACCGAGCGAACGCCCCTCGGATTCCTTGAGGCACAGGAAATCGAACCTGGCACGCGGCCACCGCCCGCCAAGAAGCCGCCTCGCCTCCTTCATCTCGTCTATGGAAGTCGTCGGAAACCCCGGGGACTCGATGTAGACGACGAGCACGCGTTCGGAGGCGTCCAGCAGCCGGAACATCCTGTCTATGCGCCGCCTGTACTTCGCCATCACCTTCGGGCGTTCCTCGTCGAACGGCGTTCCGCGGTGAAAGTCGTGAACTGGCGTAAAGCCCCATTTGTCGGACCACGCCGTCGTACGCGCCGTCGTGTAGGGGGAGTCTATCTGCGTGAGGGTTCCGGCCTCGAACCACCCGGGGAAGCCGGCGACCATGAACTCAGCCTTCTTCCTGAGCTCCGGGCCGCCGACCCAGTCGAACGGCAGCGAAGTCAACTGCAGGCCGGCCTCGCGCAGCGCCTGGGAACAGTGGCAGGTCGTGCCCATGCCGAGAACGAAATCGTATTGCCTGGTCATACAACTCCCTTGCGCTGCAGGATTTTCTTGAAATGCTTGTAGATCTTGTACTGCGTGCGGCCGACCATGTACCCAAGCCAGTTCTTGCCGCCAAACTGCCTGTACGTGGCGAGCCTGGAGAGCCTCTTCCAGCGCCGTATGTCCTCAGGCGTACGGTAGTCCGCGACTTCATATTCAGACGCCAGCCACCTGCCGAGCATGGGGTCGTCCGCAAGGAGCACGCCGTACTTGGACACCTTCTTGTCCATGTAGTCGAACGTAACGACGCGGATGCCGCCCGACTCGCGCTCCGTCTTCTCCTCCAGCGGCACGCCGACTGCGCGACGAAACGCAAGCACGTCGAAAGTCACTCCCGGCCACCTGCCCGCGAATGCGGCCTGGAGGCGCTCAAGCTGCGCGTCGTCGGCAGGGGGAGACGTAGGCACGTCCGTCCAGACGAGCAAAACCCGCGAAGACTTCGCTATGAGGCTGGACATGTGCGCGATGCGCCGTGCGTATTTCTCCTTTACGCCCGGCAGGGCCTCCTCCATCGGAGTCTTGCGGTCGAAGTCGTGCAAAAGCCCGAATCCGAACCTGCGCTCGCGCCAGTGCGACTCGCCTATGCAGCCGTCAGGCTCCTTCATCTTCTGAAGCCCGTCGTCGAGCCAGCCGCTGAAGCCGCTTGCGACAAGCGAACTGCGGTCGTCGAGCGTCGCCCCGTTAAGCCAGTCGAACGGAAACGACGCAAACTGCATGTTGGCATTGCGGAGGCTCTTTGAGCATCCGCAGGCCCCGCCGAGGCTGACGGCCAGATCGTATTTCCTTTTCATCTCAGATCACGCCCTTTCTGTCCAGGCGCGTGCGGAAGTGCTTGTATATCTTGTACTGCAGCTTCGTGACCTGGAAATCCCACCAATTGGTCGCCTTGAACTCGGAATACTTCTTTTTCCTAGCCAGGGCCTTCCATTGCGCCTTCTCGGCGTCGGTGCGGTAGTCAGCGACTTCGTATTCATTCCGCAGCCACCCGCCGACCTGCCGCCAGTCGACCCGCCAGTCCTCCTCGCTCCGGTCCTTGTAGTCGTAGGTGACGATCCTCCATCCCTCGCCGGACTCGTCTTTCCGCCGCGAAAACGGCACCCCTTCGGCAAATTTCAGTATCAGCGCGTCAAACACGACGCCCGGCCAGCGCCCCGCCAGGATCGAGCGCATCTCGGCGACTTCCTCGACCGACGCCGTCTCGCGGCCGGCAGTCTCGAAATAGGCCACAAGTACGCGCTTGGCGCCGTCGATCAGCCGAGACAGCCGGTCGACGCGGCGCCGGTACTTTGCGCGCACCCTCGGCAGCTCCTCCTCCAGCGGGACGTTGGCCTTGAAGTCGTGGATGGGCGTGAAGCCGAACTTGTCGCGGTACCAGTCGCACTTCGAGAACTTTGGAGACTCAAGGCGCGTCAGGGAGCCAGGCTCGAACCAGCCCGGGAAGTCGTCGGCCATGAGCCGCGCCTTCGTGCAGATGCCAGGGCCTCCGATCCAGTCGAACGGAAACGACGCCAGCTGCAACCCGGCTTCCCGCAGGGCCTGCGAGCAGCCGCAGGTGGCCCCCATGCTGAAGCACACATCGTATTTTGTCATTGAAGCCCTCCCCTCATGTCACCATCCGATTGCGCCGGATTCCCCTTTCCTCAAAAACCTGGCCTCCAGCGCCTCTCGCGCGCGCTTGCGCATCGCACGGCTCGGGAACCAGAACGAAAGCACCCTCGCAAGCGCCCTCGCAAGCGCGAACCTGCGCCTTTCCGCCGCGAGCCGACCTCCGACCCCTATGCGCCTGTACAACCGGACGTTGAGCTCCTTGTCGCCGAGGACGTCGCTCCCGTCGGGGTCAATCAGCCCGCGTATCTTGATGCAGTTCGGCGACAGCTCCTCTTCCGTCCACTCCCCGCGCCCGAACGACTTGTCGTTCTCGAACACAAGCAGCCTGCAGTCGGAATTGGGAAACGCGGCCCGCACGCGCTCGATCCCGTCCCGGCACTCGTCGTCCGGGACGCATATGTCGGCACGCCACCAGACGAGGCACGCCTTGGAGCCCTCGTCCAGGCGCTTCAGCAGCCTTGCTATGCGGCGGTCGTACTTGGCGCGAACTTTCGGAAAGCTCTCGTCGAGCGACATGCCCTTGGGGAAGTCGTGGACGAAGAGGTAGCCCTGGGCGTTGTCCCTGTAGACGTCGTTGCCGCGGTCGCCGCGGCCGGGGCCGTGCCAGACGACGTTCTCGCGCAGGAGAAAATCGCGGAAGCGCGTGCAAAGCGTGTCAATGTGCGTCTTCAGCGTATTCGCCACGATCCAGTCGAACGGCGACGACGCCATGCGGAGCTTCGTCTCGTTCAGGAACATCGCGCTTGCGCAATTCCCGCCGAGGCTGAACACAAAGTCGAATTTTTCCTTGAACATGCGCCCTGCTCCAAATTTGTCAGGCTTCCTCGAAAAGGCCCTTGAGCCCTACTGGATTGACGGACACGATCTTCGTCTCGGGGTACCACTTCTCCGCAAACGCCTTGATGTCGCGGTATCCTGCGAAGATTGCGTCGAAGTCAAGCCAGTTCTTCTGGCTCGAGTCGAAATGCCCGTTGGTCGTGCAGTCGCATCCCACGAGGCAGATGCGCGCCGGATTGGTCCATAGCGCGAACTGCAGCGCGGGGAAGACGATGTTCTGGTAGTCGGTCAGCGGATTGCAGGAGATGTCGCGAGGAATCAGCCCGGGCTCGCCGGGCACTCCCTCGCGGACATAGTACCGTTCGGCACCAGCCGCAATGGCATCCGACTCCGGCCATGTGCAGTTGCCCTCTCCGCAGACGTCCTCTCCGATGATGCCGAAGAACTTCTTGCACGCATTCCCGGAATATTCGACAATCTCCTTCCTGCGCCGCCTTATGTCCGCCGCGCAGTCCTGCGCAAAAAGGAAGTCCAGCCCGACGTTCTCAAGGCGGTATGCGCTGTTTACGCCGATGTGCACTGCCCCCGGAATCGGCTTGTACTTTGCGGCGGTCGGTCCGCAGGCCACCACGACGACGTCCCTGCCGCCGAAGCACCCCTTGTACTTCAGGAACGCCCGCTCGTGGACGGCACGAACAGCCTGCGCCGCGAGGACCAGGCGCGAAAGCCTGAGCTCAGGGTGCAGGTCCTCGCGATGCCGGTTGCGGTACCGCTGGCGACGCCTCCTGTCCAGGATCATCGCCGACACCAATTCGCAAAGCACTTTACCCATGGTTCCCTCCCAAGTCTCCGGAGACTACGCCCTGCGTCCGCCGTCTGCGAACGAAATGGCCTTCCAGCTCCTTTTCACCGACATGACCGGCAGCGCGCAGAAGAGCTTGACACGCGTCCGGCCGTCCAACGTCTCTATGCGCAAGACAGGCACTCCGAAGAGCCTGACCACCGAGACCCTGCGAGCGAGGCGCGTGTAGGCGGCCCTCCTCGCCGGATTCGCCGCGTACGCGGCCTCCTGCGCAAGCACCGCCGCGCGGCGCATCTTCTCCGCCTGCGCCTTCGCCGTGTTGCCGGCGTAGAGCCTGTAGTCGAGCAGGGGCTCCGGAATCGAATGGAAGCGCGTCACTTCGGCGAGCCTTAGCCAGAGGCGGTAGTCCTCGGCCGGAGAATACTCCTCCTCGTAGGCGATGCCGTGATCCTTCAAGACAGACGCCCGCACCATCGCGGCGGTATGCGCGACGACGCAGCCGCCCATGAGCTCGAGCCGTATGGCGTCGTCTTCAGTCGGCCAGCGGACTACGTTCCCCGACGGCACCTCGCGCGTCCACGACGAGACGACCCCGCAGTCGGGATGCGCATCAAGGTACGCGACCTGCTTCTCGAGCCGGTCGGCGCGGCACACGTCGTCGTGGTCGAAGATTGCGAGATACTCCCCCCGCGCCATGCCGACCAGCCTGTTGCGCGACGGCGTTATGCCGAGGTTCCGCTCGTTGCGCTCGTAGCGTATGCGCCGGTCGTCGAACTCGCGGACGACGCCCTCGCGCGGGTCGTCGGGGCAGTCGTCGAGGACGACAAGCTCGAAGTCGCGGAATGTCTGCCCGAGCACCGACGATATCGCCGCGCGCAGAAAAGACGGCTCCGTCCTGTAGACTGGCACCAGCACCGACACCCTTGGCGAGTTCATCTCCTGCCTCCCTTCAATGCCTTCTGTATCGCGTCCGACATCTTGCGGACGCTCTCCTGCCATGTAAACGCCTTCGCGCGTTCGCGGCCGGCGGCGGAAAGCCGGCTCCGCAGGTCCTCGTCGGTCATAAGGCGCTCCATGCCCGCGGCCACGGCCGCGCCGTCGGCGGGATCGACCTCGAGGCCGGCGCTTCCGACTATCTCCGGCACCGATGCGCGGTTCGACGCAAGGACGGGGACGCCCGCCGCCATCGCCTCAAGGGCCGGCATGCCGAAGCCCTCGAAATACGAAACGAAGCCGAGCGCCTTGGCAAGACGGTATATCGACGCCTTGTCCCCCTCGGATACGCCTCCGAGGAAGCGGAGCCTGTCCCCGATGCCGAGCTCCGAGACAAGCGGCCCGAACCAGGCTATTCCATGAGAAATGACAAGGTGCCATTCGCGGCGCAGCGACTCGGGAAGCGACGCGAATGCCCGGATGAGGCCGTGGACGTTCTTGTATTCCCGTGGGCTCCCTACGTACAGGATGTATTTGTCGGGCAGGGCGAGGCGCGCCTTGACCTCCGCGTCCTTCGCCGCGTCGGCGTCTGCAAAGAGCCGGTAGTCGACGCCCGGCGGCACTATTGCAAAGCGGTCTTCCGGAACTCCGAACGTCTCCATCACGTCCCGCTTGGTGAATTCCGAAACCGTGCAGAGGACGTCGGCCCGCTCCGCGACGCGCCGATACCTCGCCTCGCACTTCCTGAACCAGCCCTCGCCGTGGCCCTCCTTGCGCATGAAGTCCTTTATGCGTATCGTCAGCATGTCGTGTATGACAGCAACGGTCTTCGCCTCCATGCGGAACGCCGGCATCGCGTTGTTTGGGAAGACGAGGCACTCAACCCCACTAAGGCCGAGGAGCCTTTCGTACGAGACAGGGGACATCGTTCCGAGGAAGGCGTTCTCCGCCAGCGTCTGAGAGAGCCTGCTGTGCCTCACGGGGAAGGCGAAGCCCTCCGCCTCCCCGCGGTGGCTGATTCCGACAATGTCGTACGACTTGGCCAGTCCGTCCGAAATCCTGCGTACATACTGGCCTATTCCACCGCCCAGCCAGTTGTTGCGCACGTCCATGGCGATCCGAGTCACAGCAGGGACCTCCTTTCAAGCTCTCCGGCCAGCATCTTGGTGAAGACCTTAGCCCCGGCGTGGTTTAGGTGGTTTCCGTCCCCCCACAAGTCGTCGGCGAGTTCTGCCCTCAGGAAGTCGATGTACACGCACCCGCGGCTTTTCGCGAAATCCGACATGGTCCTCGTGAAGGCGTCAAGCTCCCCGGCCCCGCACGCCATGCGCAGGTCGCCGTTCCACGGAGTCGTGATGAACACGGGTTCCACGCCCCTTGCATGCGCAAGGGCCACGACCTTGTCGAGGACCTTGGACGCATACGGCGGCTCCGGGCCCATTGCCGCATGGCCCTTCGCCTCGTCCGCCTTGCCGTTCAGGAGCTTCCAGTAGCGTTCCGGGCACTGCCGCTTGTCTATGATATCCGTTGTCACGAAGCCGCCCTTCAGCGAACTTTCGAACTTGACCTTGCCCCTGACGGCCCGCCAGAAGTGGCGCAGGCGGCGGCCGACAAGGTTGTCCCTTGCGACCACAAGCCCGCCGCCAAGGTCGCGCAGGCTCTCGCGGGGATGGAGGTAGTGCAGCAACCAGTACTTGCCGGCATAGCCCATCTCGCCCATTCCGCAGGACATGGAGCTCGCGGCGGCAGAAGGCGTTACGTCGAAGACCACGGTCTTGATTCCGCCGCCGGCATTGCGGTCGAGCGCATCCAGCGCCGCAAGGTACGACTGGTCCAGGGAGCGGCCGTGGGCGCTGAAATTGAAGAACTTCGGGCAGGCCTCGGGGTCGATGTCGCCGCCGGCCTGCGAATCGCCGCACACGAGCGCCGATGCCTGCGCAGGGGCGACCAGCTCGCGCCTGTACGCCCGCACCTCCGCCGCGATCTCGGCAAGGCAGACTCCGCCGATGACAACCGCCACCAGCAGGGAAAACGCAAGGAGCCTCGCGACAAACCTCTTCACCTGACAGCCTCCAGGAGCATCGGGGTGAACGTCTTGGCCCCGCGCGCATTAAGGTGGTTCGAGTCCAGCCAGCACTCCTCCGGGAAGCGCTGCTTGAGGAAGCTGACGTATTTGACGCCTTTCCCCGCCGCCCACGCGGAAAGCTTTGCCACAAAGCGGTCAAGCTCCGCCTCTCCGCACAATTCGATCAGGTCGGGATGCCACGGCGTCGTCACAACGACGATCCCGACGCCCTCTTCCGAGGCAAGGCGCACCATCTTGTCGAGCGTCGCGAACATGAGCGAGTCGGGGCCAATGTCCGCCGCGCCCTTGGTCAGGCGCGCCTTCTGGCGCATCAGGCCGTCGAAGAGCCTCGGGTTGTCACGCTTGTTCACCTCCAGCGAAGGCGTGTACTTGCCCTCTATCGAGCTGTGGAACTCGACCTTGCCGCGGATCGCGCGCCACGCGTGCCTGAGCCGGCGGCCGACAAGGCAGTCCCTCACGACCCTGAACCCGCCGCTCAGGTCGCGCGTGTTCTCGCGCGGATGGAGATAATGGACGAGCCAGTAGTTCCCGGAGAAGGACATGTCCTCGAGCGGGCTGTCGAGCGGCCAAGTAGCCGCCGCCGGTGAGACATCGACCACAATGCTCCGGATCCTGCCCTTGTTCGCGCGAAGCGCGTCCAGCGCGATCATGTACGACTGGTCAAGCGCGCGGCCATGTGCGCTGAAGTTGAAAAACTCTGGGCAGACCTGGGGATCCACCGAGTTGCCGAACTGGGAGTCTCCGCAAAGGAGGATCGACGCGCCTTGCGGCGCTACGACCTCGGCGCGGTACGCGCGGACCTCCGCCAGTATCTCCCATGCGCAGAGGCCGCCTATGACGCCGACGACGAGCGCGGCGAAGAACAATGCCTTTATGACGAACTTTTTCATTTGTCAGAACTGGAAGTAGATGAACGTCTGCGATCCCGGCGCGTACATGAATATGAGGAGCGTCAGGACGAAGTAGAGAAGCCACCTGAGCGCCGTCCACCGCGGATACCTGGCAAATCCGAACTGCTCGCGGCGGTTGAGCCACTCGCAGGCGAACATGAGGCCAATCATCGGGAACACCACCCGCCCGGCGTGCGGGAAGGCGTCGTCAAGCCCGTAGGACGCGAAGTTCGCGATGTCGCAAAGCCACCGGCCGGCTTCTGCGATGCTCGTCGCGCGGAAGACGAGCCAGCCCGCCATCGCCAGGAGAAACGTCTTCAGCATCATGCCGACCTCCGGCAGGGTCGGGTACCAGCGGTCTTCGGCAATGCCCGAGAGGTACTTCCTGTTCCGGCCGCCGAGCAGGAGCGGAAGGAAGAGGACTGCGTGGAAGGCGCCCCATGCGACGAACGTCCAGTTCGCGCCGTGCCAGAGACCGGACACGAGGAATATCGCGAACGTGTTCCGGACCATCTTCGCCTTCGAGCAGCGGCTGCCGCCGAGCGGTATGTAGAGGTAGTCCCTGAACCACGTAGTGAGGGAGATGTGCCAGCGGCGCCAGAACTCGGCGATGTCGCGCGCGAAGTACGGGAAGGCGAAGTTGCGCATCAGCCTTATCCCGAAGAGGCGCGAGCATCCGATTGCGATGTCGGAATAGCCGGAGAAGTCGCCGTATATCTGAATTGAGAACAGGAACGCGCAGCACAGGACCATCAGCCCGTTGTCCATCCTCCCGTTGTTGAGGTACTGGTTCACGACGACCGCGCAGTTGTCGGCGACGACCATCTTCTTGAAGAAGCCCCAGAGCATCTGGCGGCAGCCGCTGACGGCTTCGGCGTAGTCGAAGCGCCGCTCCCCGAGGAACTGCGGCAGCAGGTTCGTCGCCCTCTCGATCGGCCCCGCCACGAGCTGCGGGAAGAACGATATGAAGGCGAAGAACGCGAAGGGGTCGCGCGTCGGGCGCATGGCGCGCCTGTAGACGTCGATCGTGTAGCTGAGCGCCTGGAAGGTGTAGAAGCTGATGCCTACCGGGAGGACTATCTGGAGCGAAGAGACGTTGGGCTCGAAGCCGACCGTCTTCAGGAGCGACACCGCGGAGTCAAGGAAGAAGTTGTAGTACTTGAAGTACCCGAGTATGCCCAGGTTCACGAGGAGCGACATCGTGAGAAGCGCCTTCGACGGCTTTTCCTCCCAGCGCCTGAGCTCGACGAGCCCCACGACGTACGACCATGCGCTCGTGAACGCGATGAGGACGAGGAACCGCCAGTCCCACCAGCCGTAGAAGAAATAGCTTGCCGCGACGACAAGGAGGTTCTGCAGGCGCAGATGCCCGCGGAGGACCCAGTACGCGATCCACACGATCGGAAGGAAAAGGGCGAACTCAATTGAATTGAAGAGCATGTTTTATCCTCTTGAGCATCCTCCCCGGATGCGTCAGGTCGTAGAGGTTGCGCGCCTTCGCAGCGCGGCGCCTCAGGTTTGTCTGGTAGCCGTAGTCGTTGAGGCGGCGGGCCTCGTCGAGCGGACGGTCGAAGATGCCGCGAAGGAATTCCGTCAGCCTCCGCTCGTGCCATTCGAACGGGTGCACAAACGTCGGCGCGGCTGTCTTCGCGAGATAGGCGTCGTCGTCCCGGTCCAGGGCCACTACCTCCTCCACCGCGCGCTCCACGTCGTCTCGCGAGGCGACGCGCACCATGCAGCCGGGGTTGAAGTCGTCCTCTATGCGCGGGTTCCCGTAGTATATCGGGACGCTGCCCACCGACAGCGGCTCCATGACCTTCTCGGTCGTGTACCCGGGCACGACGGAATTCTCGAAGGCGATGTTGAACTTGTACTTGGAGATGAAGTCGTACTTGTCGGCGACGGGGCCGCCCACGTTGTTGAAGAGCCTGCCTCCGGAGGCGACGGGCTTGTACCTTGAAAGGCGCCTGAAGAACTCGACGCGCATCGGGTCGCCGTCGGCGTTGGAGACGACAAACGAGCAAAATCCCCTTCGCAGAAGCGCCGAAGGGTCGGCCGCTACGCCGGAACGTCCGCAAAGGCCCTTGAACGATTCGTAGAAGGCGTAGAGCGGCACGCGGAGATAGCGGTCGCCGAACGACAGGTCGTCGAACCCGACCGCGTAGTCGAAGAGGTTGAAGTCGGGGCAGCAGCTCTCGCCTATGAAGACGATCTTCACCGCATCGGGATAGTCGAGGTGGTCGGTTCCAAGGCCCCCGTCTATAAGGTAGTCGGGCGAGCGGTCGACGAGCTCAACGTCGTAGAAGCTGCACAGTATCCGGTAGGCCCAGGTGCCCGCCGGGTCCTTGCCGTAGTAGTCCGCGAACTTTACCCTGACCGTCTTCATCCCATTCTCCACAGCCTCACGCGCGCCTTGAGGCTTAGCGCCTTGCGAAGTTCCGGGTATTCGGCGACGAGCCTGGCGTGCTCGCGCAGGAACGCCTCGGCGACAGCGCGGTCCTTAGACTTGTACGCCTGGCCTATAGTCGAGGAATGGCCGTCGCCGGCCTGCCGCAGCGCGAAGCGCCCGAGGCGCGGGTCGGACTGCCTGCGGGCCGTCTCGAGAACCATCCGCACCACCGCGATGGAATCCGCCATCTTGCGCCCGCCGAACGGGGAGCGCACGAGCGACGACGCGCCTCCGTTCGTGCAATATACGTACATCGGCGCCTCCAAGGCGGCGAACTCGCCGACTTCGCAGAGGATGTCGGTCGTCACCGGGAAATCCTCGTAGATGGTCGCGGGATAGCGGCGGGAGCGAAAGAGGTCGGCGCGGTAGAGCTTGTTCCACGCGCAATACTGCACCTTCCTTCCCGCAATCCACGGGGAGGGGCGCATCTTCCACGCCGCTCCTCGCGACGACGCGCCCGGCGCCCTGTCCTTGCAGAAGGAAGTCGATACGACAAGCGCCGCGCCGGACTCCTGCGCGGCACGGGAGAACGCCTCGACCGCATCTGGCGGAATCCAGTCGTCGGAGTCGACAAACATTACATAGTCGCCCGTCATCGCGTCAAGCCCTGCGTTGCGCGCCGACCCGAGGCCGCCGTTTTCCTTCTCGATTACCTTTACGCGGCCGGCGTAGCGGGCGAGAACGGCGGCGGAGCCGTCCGTGGAACCGTCGTTGACGCATATAGTCTCGACGTCATGACCCTCTGCGGCCGCAAGCACCGAGTCAAGGCATCGGGCGAGATAGCGCTCGACGTTGTACACGGGGATGACGACCGAAATCCTCACTTCTCCCAGAGCTCCTTTACCCACGGGCACGGCAGCGTCCACCCGTCGATGTGCTTCGACTCCTTGAAGCCCGCGATCGCCTGCGTCGGCGTTGGGAACCCGTGGAAGCAAAGTATGTGAGTATCCTTCTTCATCCGCGGCACAAGGAAGTGGTTGAGGGGCCACGGCCAAGTGCAGCTGCGCTTGAAAGACCTCACGAAGCTCTCCGGCCAGAAGTTGACCTTGTCGAAGCCGACGGCGTGCGTCATGTACTCCTGCTCCGTGCCGAATATCTCGGGGTTCATCGCGTCGTCCGGCTCGCTCTTGAACTTCTCGTAGATGTAGTGGCTCTTCGGCCCCGCGTCGAAGCGGAAGCAGCTCGAGTTGCCGCAGAACGGCACCTTGCGGAAGAGCCGCTTCCTGAGCGCGACCCAGTTGTGGATGATGCAGAACTCGCCGGGGCGGTAGTCGAAGAAGCAGCCGAGGTCGCCGGTGATTATCTGGTCGATGTCGAGGAAGAGCGTCGGACCCTCGAGGTTAGCGAACCCCGGGGCGAACACAAGGAGCTTCACGTAGATGTTCGGCCAGGCCGGATACCTGGCGTTGGGCCTGTACCACTCCGGCTTTTCCGGGAAGGCGACGGCATCCACGCCGTCTACGAGGCCCGACGGGTCGTCGGTAACGCAGACAAACCGGAACGGGCGCTTCAAATGCGCCTTTACGCCGCGGTATATCCTGTTGACGTATTCGGCGGAATACATCTTCCCCCATTTAAGCGTAAGGACGTTGACTCTTTCGTTCATGGGCGTATTATACCATAATTCAGCGCACGAATATCATGCGCGGCAGAAGGTGGTCGTCCGACGCGTCGGTCGTCTCGTAGGGCGGCTCGCGCACGTCCCTCGTCGCCCACGCGAAGTGCCTGCGCACGAGTTCCAGGGCCTTAGCGCTGCAGTGCCCGTACGGAAACGAGAAGCTTTCGCACGGCCGCCCAGTCCATTCCTCAATCTTCGACTTGGAGGCGACGAGCTCGCGCTCCAGCCGGCGGCACCGCTCTACGTGCACGTGGCTCACGGTGTGCGAGCCCACTTCGCAGAGGCCCGACTCGGCCATCTCCTTAAGCTCCCCCGGCGACACGACGGCCTCGCGGAAAAAGCAGTCGAAGTCCAGCCCCTTGCCGAAGATCCACTCCATTACGCGGCGCCCGTCTACAAACGGGAACCAGCGCTTCAGCCGCCTGTACCTGCGAAGGCAGAGGTCCGGGTCCATGCCCCGCTCGACCGCAAGGTCGATGGCCATGATCATTCCGTCGAGCTGCGCATAGCGGCAGATCCTGAAGCCATTCTCGACAATGCCGGTCGCGACATAGAACACGAACGGCACACCCAGCCTGCGGAACAGAGGAAAGGCGTTCTCATATATGTTGCGGAATCCGTCGTCTATCGTGACCAGGATGTTCCTGTGCTCCGCTCCGTCGCGCTTGTCTGCGAGGAACTTCGCGCCCGAGACGAACGTCCAGCCGTCTGCGCGGGCCTCTGCGATCCTGCGCTCGAGCACGGCCGGCGAGACGGTAAGGTTGCGGAAGATCTCGCACCGCTCCGTGCGCGGCGAGTCGTCCTCCACCGAGTGGAGCATCCATATCAGGCCCTTCTTCATCGGTCGATCCTTCTATGGGTGAATATGCCGTCGGGGAGGCCGATCCGCAGGCGCTGCGAGCGCCACCAACGGCAGTTGAGAGGCTTCTCGAAGTCCTGGAAGCCGCCGGTGGTGCGCCGCGTCGGATGGGCGTCGGCGTAGTCGGCGATCCTGAGGAAGAGGTCGCGGCGCAGGAGGACGGGGTTGTTCGTCCAGTTCAGGTACGCGGAAGTCGTGACCAGCCCGGTCTCGTCCCTGGCGAAGACCTTCGGGAACAGCTTCTCGGGCTCGCGCTCGACGTAGGCCGCGCGCGCCGCCGCCCGGCGGCTCTTGAACGGGCGCAGCCAGCGGACGAGCGGCTTGGTCTTCGCGAGGCTGTCGTGCATGCCGAACCTCGGGTCGAGATCCTTCGGCGTGAACACGGAGGAGTACTTCTCTGGGTCGCCGCACGGGAAGCCGGGGTTGAAGCGCGAACGGAGCCGCACGATATCGACGCGCCCGCTGCGTATCCAGTCGAGGGCCGACTCAAGCTGACGCCTCGCCTCGTCGAGCGGCACGCAGGGGACGAAGTCGTTTTCGAGGTACAGCACGAACTCGTTCGACAGGTTTTCGACGACCCATCTCATGCCCGCCTGGATGCCGACGTTCTCCTTGCGGCCCACCCAGTCGACGCCGAACCTTTTCGCAGTCGCCAAGTCCTCTTCGGAACACTCCTGGAAGAAAACCTTGAACTCCCCGAAGAGGCGCATGTACTCCCCAAGCGCGCCAAGCGTGCGCTCGACCGTCTTCGGGGCCCGCCACGAGAGCATCCCCGTGCTTATAGGCAGGCGCTCGTCAGGCATCTTCGGCCTCGCGAATCTTCCTGAGCTTGCGGCGGACGGACGCCCGCAGCAGCGCGTGGTACACGGTGAAAAACGCGCCGACGAACCGCCGCGCGAGCGTCGTGCCGGGGAGCCCCCCGCGAACGAGCCCGAGGTCCTTCATCGCGGCGGCGTAGCGCGCGCCCTCCGGCCTGTGGTTCCACTTCCACGGCTTGCGGCTGCCCCAGAAGTGGAGTATGGACGGGTCGAGCACCGCCTCGAGGACCTCCCGCGGACTGTTGCCGCGCCAGTGCCGCGCCGAAAGGGAACACTTCGCCTGCCGCTCGAGCCATCCGTCGCAGTGGTTGTAGCGCGGGTGCAGAAAGCGCGTGCGGTCCCAGAACATGCAGTTGAGCGTGTCCTGGTCGGGGCGCTTCGCGACGGACTTGTGCTCTTCGTACCATGCAACGATCTTCCCGAGCAGCCCCTCGTCGCGGAACGCCCTCACGTTCATCACCAGGAACCCAGAGTTGAAGTACTGCTCCGCCCTCGGGTCGATGAGCCCCGTAGAGAACGCGGGGTCGTCCGGCGCCGCGCTCTCCCTGTGCTCCTCGCAGACGGCGCCCAAAACGAGCGGACGCCCGTCGCCGCAGTCCGACATGTCCATGTCGTACAGCTCGCCGAGATCGCGGCAGACGAAAGTGTCGATGTCCATGTAGACAACGTTGCCTACGTCCTCGCCAAAGACCTCGCCGACGAAGCACCTCGCCCATATCATCGGCCCCCAATGCGTCCCCGAATTCGCAAACGCGCTTTCGTACCTGGATAGAAGCGGGCCTACGTCTATGACTTCAAGGCTGGCGAACGACATCGACGACGCCAGGCTCTCGAGCGCGGCGACGTGCTCCGTCGAAAGGGGCACGTCCCCGGTAAAGACCGATATCCGGAGCCTCCTGCATGGGTCGGCGCTCCACAGAAGGGAAAAGACGGCGACGCACAGCTGAGAATAGCCGTTGTCGTCGCTTGCGTAGAGTACGTGCCCAGGCCTGGGGGCTGCGCATGCGGCCAGCCCCGCCTTCGCCTCCCGTTCGGCAAGCGTCTTGAGGTCATTCGCAGACGGCACGTTCCTGAAGAAATTGTAGTTCATGACCCAGCGCGACGGATGCCTGCGTATGACACGCTCCAGGTCCGTCGTGCATCGCTGCGTCGTCCACCAGACGTCCTTGGCCTCCTCTGCGGAAATCTCGTCGACCACTTCGCAGCGGTAGCGGCCGTCCGCCAGCGGTCGCGACCACGCGACGACGATTGGCGACTTGGCCTTCGCCGCGAAGAACGCCGGGGCCGCGGATACCGGGATGGGACGGCCGAAGAAGCGAACCCATACTCCGCCCTCGTCCGCATCTACCGCCTGGTCAACAAGAAGCCCGAGCGACTTGCCCGCCTTTATGCCCGCCATGAGCGGCCGGAACGCGCCGTCCGCCGACACGATCTCCTGGCCAATGGAACGGCGGCCCTTCATGAGAAGGCTAGTCATGCCCCTGGTGCCGATGTTCTTCGCGACGGACATCATCTTGTGCCCCTCGAGAAAAGCGAGCTGCGAAAGGATTTCCCAGCAGCCGATATGCCCGGAAACGGTTACGGCGGGCTTGTTCTTGCGAAGGAACTCCCTTCCCTTGTCGCTCATGACGCCGACCTTCCGCACCCTCTCGGCGGCGTTCCGGCACGTCCAGAACGCGTGGCCGACCGTGCGCGCCATGTTCCTGTAGCTGCCCTTGATGATTTTCTCCTCGCGCGGCGTCGGGAGATATGGAAGGCAGTCGAGGCTGAACCTCGCCCCTCCCTCGCCGCGCTCCGCCTTGCCAAGGGCGACATGCAGCATCTCGAGCGACCGCCGCCTGCCGGTGCGGTCGAACGCGTACATGAGGGCGGCCGCCGCATCGCACAACGCAAGCATCAGCCTGTGGTTCAGCGACGTCAGGAAAAGAAGGCCGACTGCAATGCCGAGCCACTCGAACGGCGAGGCAAGCGAATGCTTGATCCGCTTCCAGCGGCAGTGGCGCCGCCATACGCACGCCGCACGAAAGAGCTCGCCATCCGCCTGAACTTCAATCATCAAGCGGAACTTCGCGAGCCTCGTCCGCACAACGAAGTCGTGCACAGATGCGAACAACTGCTCCCTTGGAGGCTTGAGCCCCACCTCGCGCATGGCCTCGTGGTAGAGGCGGCGATAAGGCCGGTGCGACGGCTTCCACGGCTTCTTCGGCCCCCAGAAGTGGAGGATGCACGGGTCAACGGCCGCCTCCAGGCACTCGCGCGGCGGATTGCCGAGCCAGTATTTCGAGTCGAGCGGCCACTTTGCGTAGCCCTTTATGTTCCTGTCGTGGAAATTCCACTTGACGTGCAGCGGGAGGACGCGGTCCCAGTAAAGGGCGTTCCAAGCGTCCTGCTCTATGCGGTCCGCGACGTCGTAGTGCTCGCGGTACCACTTGACGATCTTCTCCCACGTGGCCTCCGCCCGGCAGGCATCCGAGTTGAAGACGAGGACCCCCGTGTTGAAGTAGCGCTCGACCTCCGGCGGGAGGATGCCCTTCTCCCATATCTCGCGTCCCGCGTTGTCGCCGTACTTGTCGTATTCATATGCGCAGGCGACGAGGTTTGGCCTCGAGGGGTCCTGCGGATTCGAGAAGTCAAGCTCAAAAAGCGGCGAGACGTCGGCGTTGAAGAGCATGTCGATGTCGAAGTGGACGACGTTGCCCTTCGCGTCGGGGATGAGCATCGGCGTGAAGACTGGCGTCCACGTGAACACGTTCCACCGCGACCCCTCGCGCGGCGCAATTGCGTCGGCATACGGCGCGAGGGCCCGTTCGACGTCGACATACCTGAGCGTCGCCTCGGGAAAGCCGCCAACGATTCTTTCCAGCTCCGCCTTGTGCGCGGCGGAATGGCCGCCCCATCCCTCGAACACGTTGACGCGCATAGGCTCAGCGCCCTTGTAGCGGGAGAGAAGCGACCAGACCGCAACCTTGAGGAAAGGCACTCCGCGGTCATCGCAGCTAAATGCGACATCACGCATGGTCAGGCATTGCTATTGCATGAAAAGACACGGCTTGTATTATACCAAACCAGCTTTTTGACGGTCAACGGCATAGTCGCTACTCGACCCTGGCGCAGTTCACGCCCTGCGCGACAAGTCGCGTGCGATGCGCCAAGATGCGCGTCTTGAAGTCCGCGAAGCCAGGCTTCGCGTCGCCGAGCCAGAACACTTCTGCGAGGGCGCACATGCGCGGCCATGTCTTCCATTCGAGGTCGTATTCGTTCCACGTGTACTCTGTCCAGCAATTGCCCTGTCCGCCGAGGATGTGCCCGCGCGACTCGGCGGGGACGTTGGCGCATGGATCCAAAGAATAGCAGCGCTCCAGCGTAACGTGCCCGCCGATGTAGAAGAACGGATCGTCCTCGAGCCCCTGCCTGTAGTCGAGGTAGCAATAGCTGCAGGGCGTCATCACCACGTCGTGCCCGGAGATCGCCGCACGTGCGCCCGAGATGTGCTCGTGGCCCGCTCCGCTGCGCCCTTCGCGCCAGCTCATGCCGATGGCGCTCTTCGGCACGTCCCCAAGCAGGTACTCGTCCCAGCCAAGCGCGCGCTTGCCGCGCGCTTCCAGGAACTTGACGAAATGCCGCGTGATCCACGGCTGGAGATCGTGCTCGTCCTTAAGTCCCTCGGCCTTGATCCGCGCCTGGCACTTCGGGCAGTCCTTCCAGCGAACCTGCGGGCACTCGTCGCCGCCAATGTGCACAACGTCGCCCGGGAACAGGCGGCAGACGTAGTCGAGGACATCCTCCATGAACTTGATCGCCTTGTCGTTGCCGAGGCACAGGACGTCATTCTCGATGCCCCACACGACGCGCGGATGGCGGGCGGAAAGGTTTTCCGGACGGCAGGCAAGCTCTGGATAGGCCGCAAGAGCCGCGAACACGTGCCCCGGCAGTTCTATCTCCGGCACGATGGTGATGTGCCGCTCCGCCGCGTAGGCGACGATCTCCCGTATGTCGGCCTCCGTGTAGTAGTACGGGCCGTACTTCACGCCGTTTAGCTTCCCCGGCTCGACTGTCGTGGCCTTAACGCCGTGCCGCACGCTCTCGGGGCGCACGGCGCCGTACTTCACGAGCTCGGGATAGCCCGGAATCTCGAGACGCCAGCCCTGGTCTTCCGTGAGATGCCAGTGGAAGCGGTTAAGCTTGTGCTGCGCCATAAGGTCCAGCTGGCGCTTCACCGTCTCCTTCCCGAAGAAATGGCGGCAGTCGTCCAGCAGGATGCCGCGCCAGCTGTAGGCCGGGGAGTCCTCGATCTCTACGCAGTGCCAACCATTCCCCTGCTTAAGCTGCCCGAGCGTGACGCCCGCATAGAACCTTCCGGCATCAGTGGAGCTTGTCACCGTGATGCCGTCGGGGGCGACCTTCAGCCGGTACCCTTCCCTGGGGATAGAGGTATCCGTCACATACTGGATGGACCCGTTGGTTGCAACACCGCCGGTCTCGACAAGCTTTGCAGGCTGCGGCACAAGAACGAGCGCCGCAAAAAGAATCGCTGTATTCATCTTTGCCTTTCCTTGATTATTACCATTATTGCACGTCTATATGTCACATTATACCACAAATGCCCAAGGAGAACACCATCTAAATCAGGTGCAGAATCACGCACGCGTCCAATCGCCCATGCCAATTCCCGCAACCTGGCGGAGCCATTTTACCAAGTCTGGAGCAAATTCTCGATGAACGGCAAAAGAGTCTGCGAGACGACGCGGTCGTTGAGCCGGTGGCCGCCTGAAAAGACTCGCGACATGCCGGGGTAGTGCTCTTCGAAGACTGCGCGCGTTTCGGGTTGAATCAAGTCGTCGCTGTCGCCGAAAAGCCCGTGACAAAGAGTCCTGTCGTCGTCGGTTATGCCGTCGAACTGGCGGGCCTCAAGCTCCTGGAAGTGCGCAATCGTCTCCTTGGTGACGTGGAACTCCGTCGAGCCGTCCTCGCGGCGGTTCAGCCACTTGTGCTTGCCGACGTAGAGGATGTCGTATTTTTTCGAGATCCAGAACGCCGGGTTCACGCAGATGCGGACGAAGCCATGGAGCATCTGGGCGTACATGCCGCCCATGGAGGTGCCGACGACGATGTCGGGCATCTCGTCATAGGCAAGGGCCTCTATGGCGGACATGGCCTCAAGGGGATCGGGCGGTATGTCGGGCGCCACGACGACGGCCCTGTGCGCGGCGTCCTTGCGCCAGAACGCCTTTCGCAGGAGCTCCACCGTGCCGCTCGCCCCCGACGAGCCGAATCCATGCAGATACAAAATCTTCTTCATATGAGCGCATTATACCAAAAATCAGCACTATAAAGGGATGGGGCTGCTCCGGACAGGAGGCTCGTCTCGTCGAACGCGCCGACTCCGGCCAAGAAGTTACTCGCTTCGTCGCGGGTGTCGCGAATGCGACCGCTTCGACCTCAAATCCCGCAGCTCCATAAGGGGGGCAGGCAGAAATACTATCTTTCCGACCTCGGATTCTACTTTGCGACCAACACCGACAACCGCATCAACTACGGCCCCGCGCTTGAAAACACCATCTTCACATACGCCCGTTCCCTCGGATACGCAACGAGCATAGGACGAATAGGAGCGCTTGATATGACAATGTAGTCCTTCTCAATTGGCTGGACAAGTTCATTCTCAATGATCCTGCACATCCCGCTATGCGACGCGCAAAGCAGCGACGTAAAGACTATCAGCCGATTAATGGCCATGCGGGCCTCCTGGCGCATCAAGCGCATCGTCAGCCGCAGCAAGGCGCACCGCTCTTTTGTATCGTGTTGCCGAATGCATCATACGCGTATGATGCCACAATTGTTCCCCGCTTGTCAACATGTTGGACCACACCTCCGTAAGCCTGCTCGCCGAGTCATAGACGTAGTCGAACTCGCCGAACGACACCATCCCGCCGTCCGGCGAATAGACGAAGCTGTCAGCCCTCGCGGCGTATAAGCTCGACAAACCAATTATAAAGGTCCATAACCGGCTCACAGCATATCTCCAGAAAGCAAACTATCCAACTCTTCTTCATGTTCCATCATTGGCATCATCGCTTACCACCTATAAATTATCTTCGCGTACAGATCCATCTATGGACAGCACCTCGGTGCCTGTCACTTGTCAAAGACTTTAACGACCTCTACCATCGCATCTGGAGCGTGTTGTAGCAATTCGCCTACCGCTCCATTACAGCAGATCGACAGTTCAAACGGTGTATTGCACGGGACATCCTCTGGAGCGCTGAATGTCAAATAAAAATACCTGTGTTCTTCATCGCGATTGCCACGCGACGAAAAGTATTTAAACAACTCGGAGCTGGACCGACTATTTCTCCAAATCGCCTTCCCGGACTTGTCAATCGCCTCCGCCATGATGGAAACTTCACTGCGTTCTACAGCATTGCTCTTCACCCCGACAATATGAATATCGTATCGTCCTCCGTATTTGCAGATTACCGTCTGCTTGAACTTGCCAACAGCAAGCGGGAAATGCGCCACAGGCAAGTAATAGTCTTTCGGAGGAAAATTATAGGCAACGATCCATCCCAATATAGGTATTCGCGCCATGCGGTCAAACAAGGCGTCGTAATTCCTAGCACAGGCCGCAAGAATCGCGGCAGACAAAAACAGCACGCCGCAAATCCCGAATAGGCGGCTCACCTCCCTTTTCGGCATTTGCATTTAATCTCCTTGCTGTTTTTAATCTTGTCATATTCGCGTCGCAAACTTTCAGCATAGTCCTGACAGTTGAATTTGGGATTGCCGCCAAATCCTATTAGCGAATACGCCGGCTTGGGAATGCGTTTTTGCGCCTCTTTCATAATGCAATCATCATATTCGCGTTTATCGCGTCTAACATAGCCTCGTCTGTCTCTTTCCGAGAACTCCCCGTTTGCCCCATATCCGACATTTGTCCCATCATCATAAAATAGGTGTTCATGCAATATTTCAATGTTTGCCTTGTCTGCAACGCCACAATCAAGAATCAAGGCAGGCACAATACCTATCAAGGGCACAAAATATGAGTACTTCAAGATGCCTGGAGTTCCCGACAATTTTCGCACTTCAAAATGAGCGCGTCCATCTTTGTCATAGTAGAACAGGGCATCATTCCCGCAATACGCATACAGATTCAACCCGCCGCGCTCCTCTATCGGGTCGCGGGTGAGCCAGCGGGCGATGCGCGGCGAATAGAAGCGGCGGCCGAAGTAGTAGAGCCCCGCCTCGTCGTCGGAATACTTCGTCGAGAAGCGCATCTTTAGCTCGTCAGCCTTCGCACCGCTTTTCTGTATCGTGTTGCCGAATGCGTCATACGCGTATGATGCCACAATCGACCCCATTTTGTCAACGTATTGCACCACATTGCCGTGTCCGTCGTATAGCGGCACATAGACTTCGCAGCCGTTCTTCCTGATGTACAGTAGGCCTCCAATTCCACCCGCTCCGTCGAGAGTGCCGGAGATGTCCTTGCCCCACCAATAGTCGATCTGATCGCGCTGTCCGCCACTCCGCTCTATGCGCTCTACCACAAGCAGCCACCCGTCATACACGAACGTGTGAGCCGCCTCCGGCGTCCGCTTTATCACCCTGCGGCCGAGCGCGTCATATCGGTTCTCGACAACCATCTCGCCGTTGGACGACACCTCCGTGAGCCGGCTCGCCGAGTCATAGACGTAGTCGAACTCGCCGAACGATACCATCCCGCCGTCCGGCGAGTAGCCAAGCCCATCCGCCGCGCCCAAGGCCGCGGCGGACAAGCACAGCAGACCTATTATGAAGATCATCGGCAGCCTCAGCACTCTCTGCCTCACTTACTCAAACATCCGCTTCGATGGATCATCGGCAAGGTTCTCAATGATAATTTCAGCAAGCTTGGCAGATGCCGTACAGCAAGTAAGCGACGTTGGTGTACTCATAGATATTTGGTCAAACTCGGCCCGATACCTGTCGAATGCCGTTGCAAGCGCATTTTTATTTTTCAATGATTCAAGCAGTCTCCAACAAACCTTGCAGCAACGTCGTGCATAGCAATTAAACAACAGCAACAAAAAGAAAAATATGCCATTCGCAAGAAGCCATTTCTCGCCTCCTGTTGACACATTACTCATAACCCATACAGCATCTGCCATCATGCCGCCAAACGACAAGACCACCATCAACTTCCAAACAAATACCTCCAACGATCTTATGCAAATATCAATCATGGGCTTCCCACATCCTTGCCGTGCGCCATTGCTTTTCTTTGCTTTGGTTGCATTATTTGCATTCCCTTGACATGTGTCCGCCATGCCACACCTCCTTTCACATCAGTTGCTTTCGCAAACACTCGAACCATAGCATTGCCCATAATGCTTGCAAATGGCACAATGCGAATCCTTGAAATTGTTGGCTAACGTCTTAATATCTGCAAATAAATCGCAGGGACTGTACGAAATGTATTTGCGAACCGATTCCCCTGCGCCAACATTTTCAAGTATCCAGGCGGTCTCAAGGATCATCGTCACTTCTCGCGTGCGAACATAGTGAAAGCCGCATTCAATACTGTTCTGACAATAGACCACCAACGCAATCGCTAGAAACGTAAAAAAGAAGAACCATATTATTCGCACAATCATATCAAGTTTACATGGAATAAATTGCTGCCATGATGGTACCTCGTTTTGTTCTTTCAAGCACAAATCAACTATTTTCGCATGCGCAAAACACTGTTTTTGAGTGTTTGCATCTTGCCTGAACACAGACGCCGCCAGTTCCACATCTACTGCATCAGGCTTTTCTTCCAGTCTATAGTACAAATAGGTCTTTACGGGAATAGCCAACGCCGCCACTACGACAGCTAGCATAAGCATTCGACGGACAAAAGTCAAGATATACCACAATGAACTCAGCATACGGATGTTGCATTCATTACGCACCATATCAAGGATCAACGCACCACGTCCAGAGTTGCGCAACCGTTGCTTGATGATATTGACATAATGCTTGCTGCATTTCCCTTTCTCGAATGTCTCCTTAAAAGCTGCCCCTCCGCTCCCCGCGCACCATGGCACATAATCAGCTAAATTTGTAAGCCCACGACAACAAAGATATTGGCGCAGATGGGGGTAGGGATAGTCGATGTTATGCCCGGCGTGTCTCGATATCCACTGTTCGCGATTCCACCAATAGCGAACAATGGCAAGCAAGCCTCGTGGGATGACACGAGATGCATCAAACGACACAGAGAGCCGCCCCACCTCTTCAGATGAAGAGCCTTCTTTTGTCGCCTTCCATTGCCGATAGGCAGATATTATATCAGGCGTCTTAGTATTGCGGCGGTAGGCAATGCCCCCCATGGCATATGACAACGCAAGATAGAGCAACGCCACTTCCCAATTGCAGAATATGTGTTTGCAGGCAGCCGTTATAAATTTGGCATCTGCTGATAGGAAGTAGTAAAATCCCAATCCAAGCAGTATCGTAGCAGTGACGGCAATTACGCCAGGCAACAATGTGCCAAAGAACTCCAAATAGAAATCCTGAACAATGGAAAGTCCACCTTTGAACTTGCCTACGCTACGTTCGCCCGATGTATCGTTCATACCAGTCCTCTCAAATTTTCCGCACAGCAATCGTGAAATCGTCCTTGACAGCTTGTGCTTGATACAGGTTTATGCGATTGGGGTATTTCCAATTTGAAATTGCCGACTTCACACGCGCAATGTTATACGAACTCGCTTTTATTCCAAACACCACGCCAGACAGCAACGACGGATCGTATTTATAGAGGGCACCTTTCGTGTCATCGGCATTGCTGTCATTCACCCTGAACGCCCGCCACTCCTGTTCGTATGACCACGCGGACGACTTTGCCGCCAGCAGGTGTTTTGTCAACATCCCCCAATCGTCAATCCGCCTCGCATCGACGAGATCAGACGGATATTTGTCATAGTATTGGACAGGCAACACGTTGTCCCTTATCAGTCCTGACTTGTGTGAATTGAACATGAGACACATCCCCTTGTGCTGATTTGCATAGTGCGCCCACATCACCACATTGTTGCAACTTGCAGACAGACAACAGACACGAGTCCTGGAACGGCAGAAGAGCCGGAAAATGTCCATCAAGACCTTGTTCTTACTTCGCCATCCCGCTGCGCTCTTGCCGAACATGCGGACGATGGTGTTTTCTTTTGTGCGCCCGAAGAACGCCTCCAGTCGCTCTTCGAAGTCCCGTCTGTTGCGGCCAATGAAGCATGACACGTTGCAGTCGAACGGATCGTTGAACCGATCTGGAGAAGAGAACCATAAAGCATGGTTCTGCAGCCCGTCGAGAGTTTCCGGCTTTATGTTCTGGTATTTGTACAACCGCCTAGGAATCGTTCTTACGAGTTCCGCATAGGTCATATTACGAGTATCGTATGTTGCAACTTCATCCTGAAGTTTCAGAGAACCACTTTTGTCAGGCATAGTTTTCATCCTTAAGGTTGCTGACTCAGAAATAGCTTAACCACGGCCAGATATCGAAACGCATCGTGTCACATCTTATCTTGAACCAATCGCAGCCTGCTCAGATTGGCACTTTAGGGCATTGCCTTCAACTATCCGCGCCAGATTCGGATCCTTTGCACATATCCTCTCAGACGCGACATCGTCCAGGTTGCCTTTCAGGGCTTTGATGCATACCTCGGCGCAATCAATGCGCTCGCCTGGTCGCACTTCCACCAACGGCAGCTGCTCCAACAATTCTGTACCAGACGGCACCAGTCCAAATTCATTCGTAAAGCATTGCCCCGCTTTCACAAAGAAATACTGTATGAGTGTCATAAAGCCATCAATCAGCGACAATGCATAAAGGGCCGTTACACATTCACTCCAGGCAGGAACCCATACTTCCACCGCATCTTCTATCCTCCTCTTGTTGCAAAAATCGCACACTAGAATACAGGCCGTGCCGACGAATATCTCCAACCGGTCGGAAAGCGACGCAGTGGCACCAGTGTGATATTCATACAGTCCGCGATGGATCAGATGTCTAACATTGTTCCGTATATCCTGCCAGACAGCCTTACTCTCGTCCATGCTTGCGATCAAATCCGCCATATAAAGGGATGCCTGCCGGAAAGCCTTCTGACGCCACACATGCGACCGGTCTGCGCAATAAAAGGCGAGGGCACATGCCTTGACGCATTCCTCCCGCGTCAAAACAATGCCGCTGGCGCGCGCTACGATTATCGCTTCCGCATAAGAGAATATCTTGGTCTTGGCGGGCAAACCTGCATTTCGGCAATTCTCCGTATTCTTCCAGTCCTGCTCAATGTCCAAACCGAACAATAGCGGAGCGATAACGTGGAATTTGGCGGCCTTCAGGCACTTCTTGTTTTCCTTCTCAAGAGTCTTATACAAATCCAAAAGCTGAATTTGCCGCAAATATCTGTCGGTGCCTCCCCAATCTTCTTCGTCGAGGTTGCCAGACAACGCCTGAACCACGAGGGATATGGCTGCAATTGCCGCCACTGTTCTCTCAAGCCCTGTTCTGTTCCGCACAATGGAAAGCACGACATTCGTCTGTCCATCCTGCCTAGAGTCAACGCAGTCAATCGCGCCTCGCATTGCAAGGAAGGCGACCACGCCACCATTCCACTTTCCTCTCGACAGAAACGGTGGTATCTGATTCGCAAACGCCGCAAGTGCGTCCTTGCGATCTTCCTTGCCCATACCCCACACCAACAGTCTAATTACGTTGCCAGCGATTTTTATGTCTGGCAGCGCCTCGATGCATTTAAAGTATTCATTGAAGTCGTTCTCTGACACCCTGCTATTCAATGCCCAAAAATAGCGTTCTGAGATGCCCCACAACTCGTTCCGTACCGCAAAATATCCATGAAGCGCGTCAATAGGCGCATTAACGGATTCTACACCATCGTCACAGCGCGGCATTTTTGCGACAATGCGGAGAATATCCGACAAGGATGCCGAGCTCTCCTCGCCAAGCATTTCTTTAAGTCGCTGCGCATTAAGCTTATCTTTCTTTGTCATTCCCTCATACCTTTCTGCATTGTAGATACTTCATCTTCGACATAGTACTTGCAAAGACCCCGCAAGAACTCCATGCATTTGCCGCCTTTATCCAACCACGGTCCAGAATAGGCATGGATATTTGTATGCATTGCGCCTGCAGACGCGCCAAAGTGCCAGAGCGAATTGCCCAGCAAAGCAAACCTATCATGTATCTTCCCTGCCATTGTTCCTTTAATGCTACAAGCCACAAGTGAAATCTTTTCCAGCTTTGCATACAAATCGCGATGCCTTTCAAACTCACTTTTTAGATTCTTCCACTCATCTCCCGCGCATGTGCATATGCAAATGCATGTCGAACCTCTATCTCCTTGACAGTCCATGCTTTTTGCAACATCCAACAGCCGCGCAAGATTTGCGGCCGAGAAATATGGGTCAAGGAAATATATTTCAGAAGCAGGACAGCACCTAAGACATTTCCAGAAATGCTGGTCGCCTGGAGACATTGAGAACTTATTGTATTCGTCAGTGGGAAGCATTGTCCAGACTTCGCATGTCTCCGGAAAGTGGTCAAGCGCATCTTCTTCATAGACATCTATCATGCCGCCATCCCACACTTTGTCAAAGAACGGAAATCTAAGGAAGCTCTCTGGAAACTTTTCTTCGAGACTCGTTTTGGCATGGCTCTCTTTGCCAAGTTCAGACAATTCATGAAGCTGTATTTGTATATGCCGTCTCATTGTGATTTACCCTTTTCTGTCATCACGAGACCCTGCTCAAGTTTTTCCGATTCTGCCCGCCGTTTTCGGTCTCGGTCGGATTCCTTAAGCCATTCTTCGAGTGATTGCTTACCTGGTATCTTATTTATGTACTCCAACAGAGCACCTGACACCTCGCCTCCGTTTTCCAATTTGATTATGGCACTCAGACTGGCACCCAAAGTCGCTACAGACGAACCAAGCAACCAAGTCTCCCGTCCGTCTACCACAATAAACCGATCATGGATATAGTGGTGGCCTGCCACCTCTACCGTTATCCGTCTTCCTTTTTTGACAAGGCTCTCAACTTTTCCTAGGAGCCGCTTACCCAAGGCATTGCATTTATCTTCTTTAAGCGCGCCAGACGAACAGCAGACAGAGACTTCTATCCGAGTATCCAAATCCTCAATAAAATCTTCAATTGAAGCTGCCGAGAAATATGGATCCACAATAATCAAACTCTCTCGTGCCGATGCGATGATGCCCCATATCCTGCGTTCGGCCTCTTCTCTCTGACAGAAATATAAGTACTGAAACTTCGCCTTTTCCTTTGCCTCACGTGCAAAACGGAATATTGCACACTTGTGCTGAAGTTTCAGTTCTGGAATCTCGACATCTTTATTGTGGCGACCCGGAATCTGTAACTCTGAACCTGCCACTGTGGCTTCACCTAAGTGCTTCTTGCTTTTTCTTGGCTTTATCAAAGAGAGATTCACCGTGATTCCTCGGAGGAATGGCGCAAAATCATGATATTCAAGAATCAGGCCATTCTCGTCCAGCACCTTGTAGCCCACCTCGTCGCTGCATCCGGTTAATCCGACCTCAACAACGCGACTGTCAACCGGAACTGACCGCACCGGGCCAAGGTTGAGACTGACCCGCTCCTCCAGCTGCATTGTCAGTCCTTTACGCGAACAGTCGCGGTCGAACACCACCCGGACAGAGTCCTTGCCCCCATTCGCCTGTGGAACGAGCCGCATGTGCGAATGGCAATAGTACGGATTCGGGAATATGCAGGAGAAGCTGCCGAGATATTCAAGGTTCTCGTTCAATGGCCACATCAACCGATCTTCTATCCATTGTGAAATCGCCTTGTCGCTCAAAAACTGCTCCGCTCTTCTGTTTCGGCCATTGAGCATAATATGGCTCACCAGCGCTCCTCTGAAAGTTGATTTTCTGAATGGCGGATTGTCTATGTAGAAAGGAGATTCCAATCGTGGGAAATACACAAGCGACGGTTCGCTTTTGTCATTCGATTCTTCAATTCCCTCAAAGGCACAAATACTGTCAGGAGAAATCTTTGAAACTGGGATATAAGGCATCATGTTGATTGGCGAATCATTCTGCCACGGCATCTGGATTTGGCCGGTCTGCGCTGTTTGTCGATACATCTCCAACGCGACGGATACATCATTAACAACATGGCGCAAGAAGAACATCCTTTTGCCCTTGACCTTTACTTGCTGCTCGTCGTCCATACCATAACAGGCACATAGGAATTTCGGTATGAACTCCAGCGATGCAAACAACAACTCGCCATATCCATTGGTGAATGAAAACACCGCGGTAAAAACAGTCTGCCCGTAATTATCTCGGCAGTAGTTGTCTATGTCGAATGCTTCTTTTCGTTCCATATTAACACCTCGCAATACTAATGTAAATACCACATTACAGAGCCTTTGACTCCTTCTCCATTTCTCCCCATATGCGTGGAATCGTCCATAGTTACAGAGTTGGTTTGCCTAATACTATACCAAACGAAGTTCAAATTTAGTTCAAATTTGAAAAATATTTTTGATGGGCATTTCAGGCCACCAAAACTGTCCGCTGGCATCAATGACACGATGCCGTTCTAAATGGCAAAACCCATGTTGCCTAAAGTTTTAATGGATGCTCATGCAAGCTTGCATCCACTTGAAACACGAACTTGCATTGGGTGCGCACGTCCAGTTCTATCCACCTATTTCACGATTCGCAAAATATCGGGTACGCGTTCCCATAACACGCCAAGGCATGATCGTAGAATGCGAATGATAATTCGCATTCCAGAATTGTCCGCATTAGATTCTCAAAATAGGCTACTTCTTCGTGCCTTGCAAACGCCCTTGCGCATCACGGTATATTGTCCTGCCAGAGCTGTCGGTCGTAGCAGTGCCCTGCAGGCGACCCATTGAATCGCGGTAGGTCGTCTTGCCGGAGTTGTCAGTTGTCGCACTTCCTTGTAACCGCCCCTGCGAGTCACGATATGTTGTCTTTCCATCGCTGTCGGTCGTGCCACTACCTTCCAAACGTCCCTGCGAGTCGCGATATGTCGTCTTACCTGAACTATCCGTCGTTGACGTGCCCCGCAATCGACCTTGAGCATCGCGATATATCGTCCTTCCGTTGCTGTCCGTCGTCTTGGTTCCCACAAGACGACCTTGCGAGTCGCGCAAGGTTGTCGTTTCGGCCAAACACATTGCCATAGAGAAGATGGAAACGACAATTGTGATACTCTTCATGACCAATCTCCGTTTTGGTTTATATCACGATAGGAATCAACGATTCGTAAATCTGACAAACCCATCACATTTACGACTCTTCACGAGATGCCAAACAGGCTACAGTTTTAAATACACCAATGGCAATCTTGTAAACAACCCAATGTGTCCACATGGCAAAAAGCCATGCGCACATTAGAAACAAATAGGCGAAACCACTCACACCAAGGTTAATGTTGCTTTTTATCATGTTGCCGACAATACCATTTGCTCCATTTGCCTCTTTGATGATTGCACCAAGCATTGACTCGAACATCGACATTGCATCATCGAAAGCGGAAAGCTTTATCAACGACCAGATAAACACAATCGTTAAAAGAACATTCCCAAACCACCACCATAAATTGATGGCAAGCACAGTTAGCCAGCCGTCGATCTTTGCACCATTAAATACCTCCGTCATTATTTTTATTATTCCAGAATCTGCAAGTGACAGCTTCGCGTGGCCAACTTTCTTTTTTGTAGCGGAACTTTTGGACAGGCCTACGATTCTCAATCCGCCAGTCGACACAGCAGAATCTTCATCAATCACCTCACCGTCCCCATCTTGAGCACTTTGTCCTCCTCCCAAATACGAAAACTTCGCGGAGCAAAGCGGGCAGAGAATGTGCTGGCCGATTGCCGGCTCCACATCAACTTCACATGCGTTACCACAGTTTGTGCATACTATCTGCATAATGCTACTCCGCTTTAAGCCGCTTGGCGATCATTTTTACTGCGATAAAACTGAATGCAAAATATGAGGCTAACGCCGTGAACACGAACGTTATCAACGCCTTAAGAATGTCAACGGCCATTGCCGCATCCATCATAAAATTCATCATTAACGCGTCAATACCAACATTGATTAAGGTCGATAGAAGATACCCGCAACCTTGGACTGCAAACATTGTAAGCCATATAAGAAGACAACTGGCCAACGACAACTTACTTTTGCACTCGGCACATCGGACAGAAGACAGGCGACATACTGCAAACTGCTGCCCGCAACTCTCGCACTGCACTTTTGCACCTTCGTATTCTTCGTCGATGCTGTATCCTTTGCCGCATCGCGGGCATACCGTCTGAATCTGCATGGCTGTCACTCCTTTGTTTTATTGGTTTTCGTGGAAATTGACTTACTGTTTAATTTTACCGCGTCCATAACACGTTTTACAAGACTCACTAATTTCGCCTTTGCCCTTACACTTGTCGCATTGCGTCATTCTGCCGCCCATTGCACGCCCGCCTATCCCTCGCGTAATTGCCGTTCTGTACTGGCCCACGCCATCACACTTGTCACACCTACCTTTATCGATGTATCGCGAGCCATTGCAGTCAGGGCAAGTCGCCCATTTTGGCTTTGAGCCTCGACTTGATGTGTCAGATTTATTTCCGATTCTCGATTTTCCTGTGTCAATATTCGTTCCCAATCTTTCGCGAACTCTCTCTCCAAACACATGCACCGCATCAGAAACCTTACTTGTCTCTATCCAAGTAGCGATTTCTCTACGAAATTCTTCCTCAACCTCGTTTCGCCGATTTTCTGCATCACTACTGGCTATCTTCCCCAATTCGACGTCAGAACTAATCTTGCGCAAGCGCTCATTGCGCTTGTCAAATAACTTTCTTTCTGGTTGATAGAAGCCCTTTGCATATAGTATAAGCTTGTTCGCTTCTGAAGCACTCATTGAGAAAGTCACGATAGTACTGTCCTCGGTGAAGCGTTCCACATTATTAAAATGTTCTGGGTTTACAAATGCGTAAGAAAGCCTACGAAGATTCACCCATCCTACACGTATTGCATCTCTGGAATACTTCTTGTGTGTAAAGAGAAATTCCACATGGAAAGCGGACTTCTTCAAGCTTTCAATTATTGCTGCAATTTGCGCCTGAGCAGGGAAATCCTTCATCTCACTTTCCGACATCGCATTTAACATGCCAAGCCAATCACCTTTTGCCTGTAATTCCTTGAGAAGCGACCACTTCTTCTCCGTGACTGATATAGAATAGATAAACCTCTTCAAATCCCTTTGTATGTCGAAATATGAGTTTACATCGAACGACATCTTGGATAACATTTCCTTCGCATATTCAGCACGCTCCTTTTGCTCAATTGGATAGCGCCGCTTGCGTTCCTTTTCTGCCCTTCTTGCCTCTTCCTGTCTTTGCCTTTCCGCTTCGATTTCCGCCTTGGCGCGTTCTGCTGCGAGTCTGCGGTCATTCTCTTCCCGCTGCCGTTGTAATTCACGCTCAATCTTTTCTTGCTCCGCTTGTTCCTTGATCCTTCTCTGCTCTTCTTCAAACCGCCTCTGCTCCAACGCCTTACGATGTTCTATCTCTCGTTGCCGCGCTTCTTCCTTCTGCTTCAATAGTTCCCGCTCCTGCTTGCGCTTTTCTTCATACTGCGCCTGTTCTACCTCTTCTTTGCTCGGAAGTTCAAACGCTGAAATGTCTCGATGTCCGACAAGGAGATTTCCATGTCGGTATGTGCCCGTATATTTCATCCATGCACTTCCAAATTCCATTCCCTTCTTGATTCCACGGGTATCCTTCAACTTCAGAAAAACCAGATTGTTTGCATCTCGCCAAGTCCTTTTGTTGGCAACATCATCTCGACTCCAAAGCAAAACTCCGTCTTTAACCTTTTGCGCAATTACGCCCGCGTCCAAAAAGAAATAAAGCCTCCCTTTTACGGGTTCCTCACATCTCCCTGTGGCCACGGCAAAACCTACCATCAGACTGATGGCAACCATTTTTTTAATCATATACTTCTCCTCTCGCCTTACATTTCTACATGCCCACTCGCGCCAAGGCGCGGAAAACGCGGCGAGCATTATACGTTCACATCATCACGCCGCTCGGCAATTGAGGCAAAAAAGAAATCCTCCCTTTCGTATCTCTTCCGAGGCTGTGAGAATGGCCCTGATGGAAATACGAAGAGAGGAAGTGCAGGTGCACTTTCCTCTGCAAGTATCGTCCATCATGAAACTTCTCACATTTCGGAAGACGCCTTTGCAGCGGTTGCAAATTGAATTGCTACGTCCAAGGGTGGAAGGGGCTCGTCGGCTCACACGAAGTAGCTTGACACGCCCAATCAGTTCTCGAACTATGTCTTTTTCTCGGGCTTTCACCCAAACTTCGCCACATTCTACCATACAGTCTTGCTGACTGTCAAGTTCGCAAAACTGCTTTTTGATTCCGCTTGTCATTCCGTTTTCTACTGACAATCGGCCCAATGCACGCCCCAAACCAGCATTTTTCATCATAAAAAGCAGTCTCTCCGCCCGCGTGAACTCGTCACCGCCGCTTGCACACGCGACCTTGCCCGCATCTTTGAGATAGTGCGTTACTTCGCTATTTCTGCCCCAAATTATCCCCGCTGACTTTACGATATTGCAGCGTATCTCTTCGGTAGTCAACACATTGTCCACTAAAGAGTTGTCCGGCGTGCGATCGCCAAGAAGATGCACGTCGTGTATCAACGCGGCAACGGCGCTAGACTGCTTACTCGGCAGACCTGTGACCTGCGACACATCGTCTATCACTTCATTTGCAAATGTCTGCCATAGCGCAATGAAGTCGGATTTTCGTCCGGGATGCCGCGCTTCGATTGCGTCAAGAACGCGGCGAGGTATCGCGTCGCCGAACGTCCAGCAATGGCCCAATATGCGGTGATTGCCAGGAACCGGCCCTATTTCAGCCCGAAACCGCCGCGGCAGTTCGTTGTCCATTCCTGAACTTATCCGCTTGGACACTCTGCGAAAAGATGACGTGTCATAACCGGCAAAAACGGTGAAAATGTCGGCTTCATGCATCTTGTGGGAAGCGTGGCCGTAGGCACACAGCGCCACAAAAGCGCCGAGCATTGATATACGTCTCTTCATGTCATTCGTCTCCACTGTATATTACAGCGAAAGACGAAAATCTGACACGCAAGAATGAAAAAAGCTTACAGCCCCCTCATCTCGTCCACAATGCCTATGTCGTGGAGGTCGTGACTCTTGCGCTGGCGCTCACGATTCTTTCTGCGGGCCTCAATATCTCTTTGGAACTCGCATTCCCTCGCTTCACGATAGGAAAGCGGCCCGCCAAATCTCACAATTACATCGGAAGAGTCCCCGCTTGTCACATTTCGAATTAAGTTGTCCGACGGCGACCGTAGGTTGACAAAATTCAGGTAGCTTTCGCCGCGCAATGAGTACATTATGCCAGACTCTGGGTATCCTATGCGCGTTCTATTGAGAACCGCCGCGTTTCTGGCTATCTGAATCTCAACTTCATTTGAACCAGAGATATCCGCATCCAAAAGGCCCGGCCCGACTATATACACAGAATGCTGCCCTACGAGAGATACGGGATCTTTGACTTTAAGAGTCCTACGGTCCAACCATATCTTCGTGACATTAGCCCCGTTCGTCTGGGTAGTTTCGCCAATTTCGCGCCAGTTTACGGACTGGACGTTTGTATCGATGTCCTCTACCGACGTGTCCTGAAAGGCCTTTCGCATGTCAGCATACGAAAAGCGCACATCCACTGCCGACTTGGGCCGTTCTGTCGAGCCAATGGCCAATATCAGAGCGCACAATACCGCAACGAAGCCAAACCCAATGAAAGCGGAAAGCCTTTTTGCCCGGTGGCGATGCCGTATGGAATTGACAAACTGTTCAACAGATGCATAACGCTGTTCTGGGATTGAGCTCGTCGAACGTCTGACAATATGCGCCCATGAACCAGGCGGATTCCCATTAAAGCAGGAATTGACCAATATCCCAAGCGCATGGATGTCGGCTGTCGGCGCAATCATGCCGTCGGAGAACTGCTCTGGAGCAGAATATCCCGGCGTTCCCACTCCCGTTGCGCGGCCATCGACGACAGATATCGTGGAGTTTCGTCCGGACGGCGTGTCGTAAGGGGCCTTCGCCAAGCCAAGGTCAATAAGGACTGGCTCTCCCGTCGAAGGCCTCCGCATGATGTTTGACGGTTTTATGTCCCTATGGACGTAGCCAAGGCGATGTAATTCCGCCACACCGACGCAAACCTTCTCGAAGAACTCCGCGACCGCCCCGTCCCCAGACGGCAACTCCATAGGTTCGAGGAGCTCCGTTACAACATAAAGACGCCCATCCGCCTCGCCATATGCGAAAAACCTGGGAAGCGCCGCGCACATTGCCTCGGAAAGCAATCTGGCCTCACGGCGAAAGCGATCCTTCGCCCTTGAATCTTCACGCGCCAGCACCTTCAAGGCCCCCGCAGTGCCAAGAAAAGCGTTCTCGGCCCGATACACCTCTCCGCTACCGCCGCGTCCTAAGAACGCCCGAATCTCCCAGTCGCCGACCTTTTCTCCCGGAGCATACAGCGGTTTCGCCAGGAAGGAGGCGTGTCCCTTAAGAAAACTTTCAAGGGACAAGTTATTGTCGTCAGATTTCATCTAATGCCTCCAACGACGCCACAATCTCCTTAAGCCTCGCAATCATGCGACTTTTGACTTTATCCACGACATTGCGGGCAACGCCATATGCAGAGGCAACCTCTTCCGGAGGAATGCCCTCTACGGCAAGACGCAGAAATATCTGCTTTGAACGCTGATGAATGCTGTCGTCGGCAAGGAGCTCGCGCATGGCGATTTCATATACGGACTTCTGCCACTCGGCAATCCTCGCATCAGACTCCGCATCCCCCCCAGATGCAATTGCGGCGACTTCTTCGGCTACGGCTTTATCCCGCGCACGTTTCTCGCACTCGCGAAGCGCCTTGTTGCGAAGAATTCCCGTAAGGTAATTGTGGAAATGCCCTGTTTCATCTGGATAGTAACGGTAGTTTGGCATTATCCGCGAAAGGGCCATCAGTGTTTCCTGAATGACGTCGTCCGCATCGAGCGACGGGAAGCGCTCACGCATGAACGCCTCCATCATCGGGCGGTAGCGCGCTACGAACTCGCCCCAGCGGGCGTGTTGCGAGTCATGCGCAAGGTCGCGCAGCAGCGTCGTCGATGTCGTGGGAATCCCGGCCATGTGCTGTGCGACTCGCCAAATCACACCACCTGAGCGCTGGATAACCTGCTGTCAAGATCAGCAAAGGCGTTCTCCAATGCCTCGACATGATAAAGTTCGTACATGTCCAAGGCGTAATCGACCAGTCCGCGTTCCGCCAGTCGCCTATACGCAACATCAGCCGTTACGCCGAGATGCTCGGCATATCGTTCAAGCAAGTAGATGAAGAATCGGATTCCCTTGCTCATTTCAATCCATCCTGAGATATGCCGATCTCTGCGGCGAACCTGTTATCCGCTCGCTCTCCCAGATGTTGAAGATGCCCCCAGGCCCAAATTGCCACATGGCCATGTCGGGATTCGCCAGCATCTGATATGTCTCAGACGACAAAAACAGAGATAGGGCCTCCCGCTCGTCGTAACCATACTTTTCGACAATTCTACGCACTACCTCCTCGTCGTAGTAGTCAAGCATGTCTGGCGATACGCGATTCATAGACTGCGCGACTCCTTATACGAAAGACATGCCAAGGCCCCTTCGGTTTTCATGGCGAACTGGTCGCGCAACCTTTGCGGAAGAAGGCGCTTGAGTGCTTCTTCCTCGGAATAGGCACCCTTGAAGTAAAGATTCAACACAGGCATTGTATTGTCATTGGCCACAGGCCCAGCAACAATATCATATCCCGAATCGTCAACCTGCTCCGCCCTGTTTCGAGTGACAAACCTAAGCCAGTCGGCATTGGGCGCATCAAACCGCAAGATGTTCAGAGCCGCCAATCGCGACTCGTCCAGTTCAAAGGATGACACGGTAGCAACGCCGTCGCCACGACGCAAGACCGATGTTCGCGCCCATTTAGCCGCCTGTTCAAAATCGGAAGTGAGATAAAACGCCCTGCCAAAATCCAACGCCCTTGTTTGCGGCATCAGCTTCGGCTCTTGGACTACGACGTTACTTCCGTGATATAAAATCATTTCACCAGTTCAATTATGTTACAACGCAGATTGTCTCTTTGCCGCGTATTATACCATACTTTCGTTGTTTCGTGGCGGCTATGTGTAACTGGAAGCTTGGGGAGAACCCCGCTGTCGCTCAATTTTAGCCCCCCGCAACTGTTTCAGCGGGCGTGTTGCGAGTCATGCGCAAGGTCGCGCAGCAGCGTCGTCGATGTCGTGGGAATCTCGGCCATGTGAGAAGCGGATCAAGTCTGAATGCTTGGGGGGAGGCCCCCGCCGTCGCGGCTTCAGAACTGAAGGCGCAGAAGATCCTCGATGAACGGCAAAAGAGTCTGCGAGACGACGCGGTCGTTGAGCCGGTGGCCGCCGGGGAAGACGCGCGACATGCCGGGGTAGTGCTCTTCGAAGACTGCACGCGTTTCGGGCTGAATCAGGTCGTCGCCGTCGCCGAAAAGCCCGTGGCAGAGAGTCCTGTCGTCGTCGGTTATGCCGTCGAACTGGCGGGATTCAAGCTCCTGGAAATGCGCAATCGTCTCCTTGGTGACGTGGAACTCCGTCGAGCCGTCCTCGCGGCGGTTCAGCCACTTGTGCTTGCCGACGTAGAGGATGTCGTATTTCTTCGAGATCCAGAACGCCGGGTTCACGCAGATGCGGACGAAGCCATGGAGCATCTGGGCGTACATGCCGCCCATGGAGGTGCCGACGACGATGTCGGGTATCTCGTCGTAGGCGAGGGCCTCCATGGCGGACATGGCCTCAAGGGGATCTGGCGGGATGTCGGGCGCCACGACGACGGCCCTGTGCGCGGCATCCTTGCGCCAAAACGCCTTTCGCAGGAGCTCCACCGTGCCGCTCGCCCCCGACGAGCCGAATCCATGCAGATACAAAATCTTCTTCATATGAGCGCATTATACCAAAAATCAGCACTAAAAAGGGATGGGGCTGCTCCGGACAGGAGGCTCGTCTCGTCGAACGCGCCGACTCCGGCCAAGAAGTTACTCGCTTCGTCGCGGGTGTCGCCCGATCCGTACGCTACGGGAGTCGCATCACCGCCTCGCACGTAAGTCTATATGACGTGACGAGCCATTCCCCTCACCGAGATACGCCGCGTCAAGCGAAACAACTCCGGCGGTGGCGATCCCTCCGCTAGCTCTCGTGCAACCCCCGCGCCTTCGCTACCGCACACCTATGCGTTGCGCCAAAAAGCGGAGAGGTATGTCATGGCGATCGCCGGAGCGGAGGATGCACCCGCGCCGAAGGCGTCGGGTTGGCTGAGCGGGAAGCGCGAACTGCGCAGCAGCCGCAAGGGCCTGCGTGTCGCGAGTGAGGCAGTTGCGAAATTGATAGTTGAGAATTGAAAATGTAAAATGGTGGATTGTCCACAATTCTACACTTTCCACTCTACACTCTCAACTTACACGTCAGGCTGAACGAAGTTGTTTGTCTAAGCGCGAAAGGCGCAACGAGGTCCGAAGCGTACGAGACCGAGCGAGCGTATCCCCCGAACGAAGTGAGCCGCGAAGCGGGCGCTAGCGGGGTGCCCCGACGCGACGGCGACATCTGCGCTGAAGCGGCACTTGCCGTAGGGGGGCAATATATGGTAAAATGCGCACTATCGCGGGCGCAACTCAAGCGCCTTCAACATTCACGACCTGCGCCGGCCCCGCCGGACCGGGACAACAAGGGGAAACCATGGATAAATACGTATGCAAAATCTGCGGCTGGGTCTACGATCCCGCCGAGCACGACAACGTCGCGTTCGAGGCCCTTCCCGACGACTGGACCTGCCAGGTCTGCGGCGTCGGCAAGGACCAGTTCGAGAAGATGTAATGCGCCAAAGGCGCAAAACCTGAAAACAGCCAATTAAAGAAAGGAAGTGCCTTATGGCAAAATGGGTATGCCCGGTGTGCGGCTATGTGTATGAGGGCGACAGCGCCCCTAAAGAGTGCCCGCAGTGCAAGGCCGACGGCTCGAAGTTCCTCAAGCAGGGCGCGGGCCTCAACTTCGTCGCGGAGCACCACGTAGGCGACGGAATCGTCGAAGACGCGGAAGTCACGCAGGGGCTCAAGGACCACTTCACCGGCGAATGCTGCGAGGTCGGCATGTATCTCGCAATGTCGCGCCAGGCCGACCGCGAGGGCTATCCCGAGGTGGCCGAGGCCTACAAGCGCATCGCGTTCGAGGAGGCGGAGCACGCGGCGAAGTTCGCGGAGCTTCTCGGCAAGACGATCGACATCGTGACCGACTCCACCAAGGAGAACCTCCGCCGCCGCATGGAAGCGGAGTGCGGCGCGACCGCCGGCAAGATGGCGATCGCCAAGCGCGCGAAGGAGCTTGGCTACGACGCGATCCACGACACCGTGCACGAGATGGCGAAGGACGAAGCTCGCCACGGCAAGGCGTTCGAGGGCCTCTACAAGCGCTACTTCGGTTAATCCCGGGGCAGCGGAAAGGAAAGAGGGCAAGCCATGAACGAGGCGTTCTTCAAGATCGGATACGGGCTATATGTCGTGACCACGAACGACGGGGTACGCGACAACGGCATGATCTGCAACACTGTAATGCAGGTCGCCGGAGAGCCGGCCAAGATCGCAATCTCGATAAACAAGGCGAACTACACGCACGAGATCGCGAAGAAGACCGGCAAGATGAACGTATGCACCATCTCGGAGAGCGCCGCGTTCTCCCTCTTCCAGCGCTTCGGCTTCAAGAGCGGGCGCGACGCCGACAAGTTCGAAGGCGTCGCGTTCGACCGCTCGCCGAACGGGCTTGCCGTCCTCAAGGACGGCTGCAACTCTTATTTTTCGCTCGAGGTGGAGTCCTATGTCGACCTTGGCTCGCACGGGATGTTCGTCTGCGCGGTGCCAGACGCGAAAGTCCTCTCCGGCGAACCCACGATGACGTATGCGTTCTACCACGCGAACGTAAAGCCAAAGCCTGCGGCGAAGCCGAAGGCAAAGGGTTTTGTCTGCACCATCTGCGGCTACATATACGAGGGGGACGAGCTTCCGGCCGACTTCATCTGCCCTCTTTGCAAGCACCCTGCATCCGATTTCAAGCGGCTGGAGTGACTTTTCAAATTCCTAGGAGATTACAATGGGCGGTTTCTGCGGCGTAACGTCTAAAACGGATTGCGTAAGCGACCTCTTTTTCGGCACCGACTACCATTCACATCTCGGAACGCATCGCGGAGGCATGGCCCTCCTCGGCAAGGACGGATTCCAGAGGTCGATCCACAACATCCAGAACGCGCCGTTCAGGTCGAAATTCGAGCAGGACTTCGGGCGCTTCTCCGGCAACGTAGGCATAGGGGTCATCTCCGACACGGACCCGCAGCCGCTCGTCATGTGCTCGAAGCTCGGGACGTTCGCAATCGTCACCGTCGGGCTCATCGCCAACATAGAGGAGCTCAAGAAGGAGCTTTTCGAGAACAACTCAGCGCAGCTCCAGTTCTCGACGACAAGCGGCATGGTCGGGCCGACCGAAGTCGTCTCGGCCCTCATCGTGACGCAGAAGTCGGTGGTCGAGGGAGTCAAGTACGTACAGCGCAAGGTCAAGGGCAGCTGCTCCATATTGCTCGTCACCGACGACGGGCGGCTCTACGCCGCGCGCGACCGCTACGGCCGCACGCCCATCGTCATCGGCCACAAGGACGGCTCGACCATCGCCCTCATGGAGTCGTGCGCCCTTCCCAACCTCGGCTACTCGCACGTCCGCGACCTCGGCCCGGGAGAGATGGCGGAGCTCACACCCGACGGCGAGATTAAGACCGTCATCGAGCCAGGCGAGCAGATGGCCATCTGCTCGTTCCTCTGGGTCTACTACGGCTACCCGGCGTCGTCCTACGAGGGGCGCAACGTCGAGATGGCGCGCTACCGCTGCGGTTCCGCGCTCGCAAAGCGCGACGGCGACCTCGCGCCCGACGCCGCCTGCGGCATTCCGGACTCGGGAACGTCGCACGCCCTCGGCTATGCGCACGAAAAGGCGGTCAAGTTCGCGCGCCCGTTCGTCAAGTACACGCCCACGTGGGCGCGCAGCTTCATGCCGAGCGACCAGAGGCAGCGCGAGCACGTAGCGGCGATGAAGCTCATCACGATCCCAGGGCTCATCAAGGACCGCCGCCTCGTCTTCTGCGACGACTCCATCGTCAGGGGAACGCAGCTCGGCAAGCAGGCCGACCGCCTCTACAAGGAGGGCTGCCGCGAGATGCACGTCCGCATCGCGTGCCCGCCGCTCCTTTTCCCGTGCAAGTTCATAAACTACTCGCGCTCGAAGAACGAATACGACCTCATCACCCGCAGGTACATACGCGACAACGAGGGTGAGGGCGCAGACGTCTCGAAGTACGTCGATCCCAACGGCGAGGCTTACAAGGGCATGGTCGAGTACATCAGGAAGAAACTCAACCTCACGTCGCTTTCGTTCCAGACGATAGACGACCTCGTCGCCGCCATCGGGCTTCCGCGCGAGCGCCTCTGCACATACTGCTGGACGGGCGAAGACCCGTCCATGCCGCCCAAGTGCTGCGCCGGCGGGTGCGGAGGATGCGCGAAATGATGGTCGCAAAGCACATCCGCAAGCTTGAGGGATATGTGCCGGGCGAGCAGCCGCGCTCGCGGCGCGTGGTGAAGCTCAATACGAACGAAAACCCGTATCCGCCTTCGCCGAAGTGCGCGAAGGCCCTCGCCGATTTCGACGCCTCGCGGCTGCGCCGCTATCCCGACCCGGACTGCAACGAGCTTAGGGCAGTCCTTGCGAAGCTGAACGGCACCGTCCCAGAGCGGGTGTTCGTAGGCAACGGCTCGGACGAAATACTCTCCCTCGCCGCGCGGTGCTTCGTTGAAGACGACGAGGCCATCGGGTCGCTCGACCCAAGCTACTCGCTCTACAAGACGCTCGCCGCGATACGCAACGTGCCGTGGAACGCAGGCAAGACATCGCTCTTCCTCTGGACAAATCCCAACGCGCCTACGGGCGAGTTCGCGGCGCCTTCAAAGATTGCGAAGTTCGCGGCTAAGTTCAAAGGCGTCGTCATAATCGACGAGGCGTATGCCGACTTCGCGCGTGAGAACTGCATGGCGCTTGCAACCGCCGCGAAGAACCGCAACATAATCGTCATGCGGACGTTTTCGAAGAGCTACTCCCTCGCAGGGCTGCGCGTAGGCTACTGCGTGGGGCCCGAGGACCTCATCGCCGCCCTTTTCAAGGCCAAGGACTCCTACAACGTCGATGCGCTCGCGCAGACCGTCGCACTCGCCGCGGCAAAAGACCAGCGGTGGATGAAGGCGAACGTCGCCAAGGTGAGGAAGACGCGCATGCGCTTCACGCGCGAACTTGAAAAGAGGGGATGGGACGTCATACCGAGCGAATCTAACTTCGTCTTCGCAAAGCCACCAGCGCCGTTCGCGGCAAAGGAGATCTTCGAGGGGCTAAAGGCCAAGAACATCTTCGTCCGCTACTTCCCCGGCCCCCTGACCGGCGAGCGCCTTCGCATAACGATCGGCACCGACGCGGAAATGTCCGCCCTTCTATCGGCTCTCGACACCTGAGCCATTCCACATGGACTGCTTCTCGCAGGACAATCTCGCCGCCGCCTTTGCCGAGAATCGGCAGAGGCTCCTGTCTCTTGCGGAAAAGCGACTGAATCCAATCCTGCTAAAGCGGCTCAACGCGGAAGACGTCTTGTCCGAGACTTATGCCAACGCGGCGAAAAGACTCAGGTATTTCGCCGAGCATGATGATGTGCCCGTTTACTACAAGCTGCGCACGATTCTCGTGCAGACGATCTCCGACATCGAGCGCCGAAACTTACAGGCGCAAGGGCGCGACATTTACAAAGAGTTGAGAGTGGAGAGTGTAGAGTGTAAAGGTGATGAAGAGCCTTGCGTAGGGGAACTGCCAGCAGACATTACCTCGCCCGTCTCACGCGTTGACCGCGACGAGCGCCATGCAATCCTGCGCCGCGCACTTGCCGCGATGCCCGAGGGCGACCGCGCAATCCTCGTCATGCGCCACTTCGACGGCATGGGCAATTCAGAATGCGCCGCCGCGCTCGGGATCGAACAGAAGGCCGCGTCGATACGCTATGTCCGGGCGCTCGAACGCCTTCAGAAGAAACTGACGGAGGTCTCATGCTTCAGGAAGAGCTGACGAACGACTTGCGGCTGCTCGCGTCAGAGCTGGACGAGCTCGGCAAGGGCGAGAATTCGTCTCCGCCGCCGTTCCCGTCAATCCCGGACTTCGAGCCGACGTCCCTTCTTGGTTGCGGCGGCATGGGCGCAGTCTATTTGGCGCGGCAGATTTCGCTTGGGCGCGATGTCGCCGTCAAGGTCGTCGCCGCAGGCGTCGCGGACGAGGCGCGGACGGTTGCGCAGCTCCACCACCCGAACATCGTGCAGGTCTTTTCTGCGGGCGGAGACGCGGAATCTGCATGGTTCGCAATGGAGCTCGTCAAGGGCGAAAGCGCAGACAATCACAAGTTCTCCTCAATTGAAGATGTTGCTCGTCTTGGGATCGCCGTCGCAGAGGCCCTTGCATACGCCCATCGCTGCGGCATCCTCCACCGCGACGTGAAGCCGTCCAACATTTTCGTCGGCGCCGACGGCATGGTGAAGCTCGGCGACTTTGGACTTGCCTGCCTTGCCTCCGAGGGAGTGAAGGACAAAAGCGGCACAAAGCGATACATGGCCCCGGAAGTCACAAGCGGCGGCGAAGTTTCCGAGGCAAGCGACCAGTATGCGCTTGGAGTGACATTGCGCGAACTGGCAAATGCGCCGCAGCCGGACTTTGCCGCGATTATATCAAAAGCCTCTGCACACGATCCGACCCGCCGCTACGAAAGCGTCGAGGCGATGCTCTCCGACCTGCGTCGCTTTCTCGCGCACAAGCCTGTCGCCGCCAATCCGCCATCGGTCCTGCGCCGGTTCCGCCTCTTTGCGCGGCGCAATCCTCTCGCGGCCTTCGGAACAGTCGCGGCGGCTTTTTGCCTCATGGCGTTCGTCGCCTCGCTTGCCGTCGGTTATGTGAAGACATCACGCGCATTGGAGGCGACGCATCAAGAAGCCGCGCGAGCGGCGCAATCGCTCGCGGCGACGATGACGAACTTCGACAGGGGCGAGCGCGATCCGCGAGACACGGAGCTTCGTCGCGCCTTGGAGGTCGCGGAGTCGCTTGCGGCGCGATTCCCGGACGACGAGACAATCAAGGCGTCCGTCGAGGCGATCCGCAAGGCGCGCGAGCGCCGCGCCAACCTTCCGCGACGCCCCCGACACCATCGGCTCAACGATCTTCGCGAACAACGCGAAAGGTGACGTTGGGATAGCCCGCAGAGGCTTTGCGGGATTCAGCGCGCGCCTCGGAGCGGCATTCGGTTCGCTTCGAGTCGAACGCGCCGCCCTTTACTGCAACCATTCCGTCGCCGCGCTTCGTTGAGGTAATTTCCCAGCAGTTACCCCAGAAGTCATGTCCGCCGCAAGCACCTTGGGTTTTGGCGTACTTATCGACAGGCGCAATCGCGTCATCGGCGCCGCAATTGAAGTCGGCGTCTTTCGGCATGTGCCCCGCCGCAAGCTCCCACTCCGCTTCCGTTGGCAGCCGGTAGGTGTGAGACGGGTCGTTCTTCGTGAGCCACGCACAGTAGCGTTCAGCGTCTTTGGCGGAAACATTCGTGATAGGAAGCTTTTCCTTTTCAGGCGCGATCTTCTTGCCCGTGAACTTCGCCCATTCCGCTTCCATTACTGGAGTGCGCCCGATTGAGACGTTCTTGCCTTTCGCGCCCAGAACGGGGAGGTAGTCGTCCTTTTTGTCACGCAATCCGGGACGAAAGCGCGAATCGGTAAACCTCGCCATCGAGGCTTCAATGCGTTGCTCACGGTCACGGAGCATTTCATCGACGATAACTTGCATTTCCTCGACCTTGCTCTGGTGCCGCGCCGTTCGCTTAAGTTCCTCCAGCTTAGCCTTCTTTCGGGCAAGAACGGCATCGTAGTTCTTGGCGACCTGCTCACGCAAGGCGGCACGGTTGACGGCCGACGGATTGCGGCGGTAGGCGGCGATTAGGTCGCGCGTCTCTTGGTTCAGCTGCGGACGCTCCTTCTCGATTGTCGTGGAGAATCGGTGGAGCTTCGCATCGGGATTCGCCTGCATCCTGCTACGTTCCTGTGCAAACGCCCCAAGCGTAACTGCCGCGGCAACTACCATTATGATTATCTTGTTCATGGTTGTGTTCCTTTCTCTTTTCGGTCGGCATCATTGCCGTCCACACCCAAGAACGCAATCGCGGCAAAAATTCTACACCGCTCAACACGCCAAGCCGAAAATATTGTATAATACGCGATACCCGCCAAGAAAGGAGGTTTATGGCATGAGGGTGTATCTCGACAACTGCTGCTACAATCGTCCGTTTGATGATCAACACAATCTCGCAACGGCGTTGGAGTCGTTTGCCAAGTTGCAGATACAGTCTATGATGCGATCTGGCGAACTTGAATACGTTTGGTCTGATAGTTTGTGCCATGAAGTTGACAAGAATCCATTCCCACGGAGATTTAAATCGATAGTTGCATGGATAGGCGGAGCTTCGGTCTATGTCGAGACTACAGATGAAATCATTGAACGGGCAAAGGACTTTGAGGCGATGGGCGTGAAGAAAATGGATGCCCTGCATCTTGCCTCTGCAGAAGCGGCCTCGTGCGATTGGTTTTTCACGACGGACAAGGGCATTCTTAAGAAAGTCAGGGAAATAGGCGAAATGCGAGTGGCCAATCCTGTCGAATTTGTCACATGGAGGAGAGACGATGACTAACTTCAAGTTTGAAAGCGATCAAGCGCTTGGATATCGATGCATGGACGTCCTGTTGCGGAACGTTGGATTGCTCGAAACAGAGCGGTTCATCGCGTATCTCAGTCGCGAGAGCGCGGACTACACGGCGTGGCGACAAAATCAGTTTGATGATCTAACTATCGAAGAACTCGGTCGCGCCACGCGGGAATCTGGCGAGCGGATAAGATCAGCCCTGCAAGCCGACGCAGCGGTTTCACGGCTTCAACGAAAAGATTAACTATGCAATCCGACTAACTGCGCAAGAAAGGAGCGAAAGCCACAAGACAGTGAAACGATTATAGGCGGGACATCCTCCTTCGCTATCCTCCTTCGCAAAGGCTATGGAGGATAAAAGCTACGGATGACTAGATCGCCACGGTCGCCGCGCCGCAAGGCGAAGCGCGACAAGATGATTTAAGCAATGCTGCAAAGCAGTCGTCACGGGAATGTAGGAAGTTCAAGTCAGACGACACTTGGCAGAGATAACGCGCATGCGTTTACCTCTCTTTGTGTTTCTGACTAGGCAATTCCTACAGCCTCCCGTGAGACACGAAGAGAGGTTTTTCATGTCCTCAAATCGTGTCAGATCGCCGACCAGCGGAGCGACACGGAACAAGGACAAGCCCGATCCTTGCGAAGTGAAACACCGACAAGGGCAAATTCTAGGAGGAAAATTACATGTTCTGCGCAAAATGTGGCGCACCACTCCATGACGAGGCAGTGTTCTGCCCGAAGTGCGGAAACAAGAGGGCCGTCGAGAACGGTGGAAATGAAATCGTGAAAAGCGATGTCGCGACCCCGGCAGAAGCTGTTGTTGACAAGCCAGTAGAAGATGCACCATTGACGCAAGAGGACGAGACTCCTGCAAAGTCAATATTTGTGTATCAGATACTCGCGCTTTTCCTTGGCAGCCTAGGAGTTCATAACTTCTATGCTAAGCGGTTTCCGCGTGCAATCGGGCAACTAGCATTGACAATTGTGTTCTTCGGCTGCTTGCTATGCAAAGTCCAGAACGAATTTGTGCTGCCTACTCTACTTATCATATTGTGGTTGTGGTCTATAACAGACATATTTACAATTCGCTCTGATGGTGCAGGACGTCCATTTGGCGATGGTTGTTTCCGTGTTGTAATTGATCCGGTTGACGAACAGGCACAATCAGTATTGTCTCAATACAGGCTAAACTCGCGGCGGTGTGTATTTGCTATATTCTTTGGGTTAATACTTGCACTCCTTATTATTGGCATGATTACCCAAAGTAAAGTAGTCATATCCGTATTCATGATAGCATTTATGGTTGCATTGTGGTTTGCATGGTACTACTACGCAAAGAGCAAGGGGTACAGTAATAAATTGTCGGTGGGTCTTGCGATATCAGGATTCATCGGAACGTTGACACTTCCCATTGGACTATTGCTTCTTGCAATAACATTTACGATTGCAGCGAGAAAGACTAAAGCGTCAAGAACATGAGCGAGACTACTACAATTTGGGCATCCCTTGGCACTCTTGTCGGATTGGGCATCCTGTTTTTCCTTAAATGGGCGTTTATCGGATTTTGTATAACAACCATAATCAAGTGGATTGTCAAGTTGGTCCGCAACACTTGGAACGAGGGCGGCGGCGATTCAATGTCGCCGCCCGTCCCTGTTCAAGCTTCATGCACGGCAGGTTCCGCCGCCTTTTGCATCAAATGCGGAACTCGTCTTTCGGAGGGAGCGGCATTCTGTCATAAATGCGGAGAGAAAATCATTTCGAGCGAAGGGTTGCATATCAAATCGTTTTGGATTTGGTGTGTAGCCTTGACACCGATGGCTGGTTGGCTCTTGCAAGACATCATAGAAAATGCGGATTCGGTTTGGATTATGCTTGATTGCGCGTTGCCGATGGCTCTTTTTATGGCACTTGATCGCAGAAAACTTTTGGTCTTCGGCATTGATATTCCAATGCGTATCGTGTGGATAAGCGCGTTCCTCTTTTGGCCGCTCTATCCATTTAAACGATACAAGCTTGTGTACGATGTAACGCGAACTGGCTTGGCATCGCTGATTATGTTTAATATATCCTTTACCTTGTATACGATATGCTTGCTCTTGAACTTAGCTGAATTACTATAAATATGTTTTATGATGTAAAGTGTTAGGCATTCTGGTGTTTGTCCCTATCGCTTCTATTCAATCCTGACTTTGAAAAAGCGATACAAATCGGCATTGCCGTTTACCTCAAGCCAAACCGAGTCTGTGAGATCGACCTTGCCGAAGACTTTGTAGGTGCGCGAAGCGGAAGTCGGCGTGTTCCAGCCGATTGAGGGAGTCCCGTCCGCATCAAATGAGATGGTCGCCGAGAACCGGCTTTCGATGTCGTTCGGATCGGTGAGCGCAATGTATTCGGCCCATGTAGGAACGCCGTCGCCGTCTGGATCGGCTTCAAGAACCTTGTAGTCAGCGGCTGTCAGCGCCGAGCCGACCTCGACATTGTTGGCGAGCCAACGCGCCGCGTTTGCATTCTGAATGACGGATGCTGCCCAATTCTTCTCGCGGAGTATGCGGAAGCCTACGTTGTGGTAGCCCTGCGACGGATCGCGTCCGTTGCCGCGTTCCTCGGTGCGGCACTGGCTGCGCGGCTCGTCGAATGCGCCGCCCTTGATTTTCATCTGACTGTCCGTGTGCTGTGTCGCGAGCCATTCCCAGACATTCCCCCACATGTCAAGCGTTCCGCTCAAAGACTGTGCGCCGCTGCCGTAGAGACCGTAGTAATAATAAACGTCCGTTGGTCCGGTCTCGACATTTGCCGCGTTGATGGAAGCGTCCTTCGGCATGTGTCCGGCGGCAAGTTCCCATTCCTCTTGCGTTGGCAAACGATACTTGTAGGCATAACCAGGCGAGTTTTCGGTAAGCCATTCGCAGTAGCGGACGGCATCATCGTAGGAGACATTGACGACGGGATGTCCTTCCTTGCCCGCGTCGAACGTGTGCGAAGGGTCGAAAAGCGCGTAAGCGGCATTCGTGACGGGGG
>Ga0310786_10000503_pt1 | contig 64056 bp, 158 predicted proteins | sample AusTroGonzalo_MG_FD_203881 | JGI IMG/M metagenome (GOLD analysis project Ga0310786, IMG submission 203881) | Bovine rumen microbial communities from tropical cattle in Woodstock, Queensland, Australia - Gonzalo_03 (v2) (version 2) | ecosystem: Host-associated > Mammals > Digestive system >...
AACAGTTTTCACTGAAGAGGAAGCGGATAGGATAGCAAGAGAAGCAATCAAAGAGTATAATGAAACTGGTAGATATAAAAGGGATTTGGATAAAGCACATCGTAGTGAACTACCAAATGCTTATGTTATTATTGATGGTAATGCTAGTCTTGATGATCCGAAAATTTATTCCTCACGTGAGCATGATTCATTGATAACTTGTATACGTGGTTATTGTAATGAAGAAGGGTTAATTTCATGTAATAAAATAATCATTTATGCTCGTGACGGAGGTCAAGTGGAAGTTAAAAAAGATTCCAAAATCGAATTTAACATTAATAATTCATTATTACTGGTTTATAGTAAAGGGAAGAAAGTTGTTAAAGAGTATATCATCCCAGTTAAGAATATTACTCGTTTAACAGTAACACAATAAAATTTATATACATAGGGTTTGGTATTATGGTGATTGAATCATATTTCCCTGAACTTGAGAACAGGATTCCTAAAAGAACTAATAAATGGGGTATATTGAATGTTTGTTTAACTGCATGTGACCGTGTGATGACTGGTTATCAATGGAAATATACTTATTTTGATGGTTATAGGATGCGTGTTCTTAGTTCATATGATTTAGAGAAATTAAAAAGACGAGTATTAAACAAAGGTTTGTCATGGGTTATTACTGATGAAGATTATGCTCAAGATTCTTTTGTTTTAAATCGTCAATTATTACGTAAACATGAGGAGTATACTATAACTCGTACAAGGGAAAACACAGCTTCCGGGGTTAAATATGTTTATAAAACTGTTGATAAACATTCCAAGAAAGGTTTTTATTGGATATTTTTGAATACTCATCGTGAAGGTCAGAAAAGTTATACTGGTAAGACTTTAGAGAGATTACGTAAAAGAGTTGAAGCTGAAGGATTTACTTGGGAAGTGATTAATCCTGAAGTATATGAGGGTATTGTAGCTAGTGAGGCAGGCGAATGAATCTTAAGGAAATAATTGATTATGTTAAATATAATATTCTACATTTAAGACCAAAATTAGCTAGTTATGATGATTATTTAAATTATTTGGATAGTTTTGGTTTTGACTTGGAGGATGAGGATATGAGTGGTAATAGTGCAAGAAGTTTGGGGAAATCTTCTTTTAAACAGATGGTGGAATTGAATTCTACTTTAAGGATGTTGCAGAATAAAATTAAAAGGAAATTACCTGATTATCTACGGGATAATCTTGAGGACATTACATTTGGGGGAGATGTTTCTCATATTAGTTTACAGTTTCATTTTACGAATTATAATAAAATGAATCGTAAGATTGTTAATGAGATAAGGTCTGATTTTGCACATTGTATTCAAACTGATAAATTGCCTGCGTATAAGCGTAAGTATGATGATGATAATTTTATTTTGATTTTTTACATTGATGATTATAGTTAAATTTGTTTTTGGAGATGATTATTTATGCAGCGGAATCTGAATGAATTGAAAAGATTTGATTTCACAACAGAGTGTAAATCTTGTCCGTATAGTAGGGATTTAGGTTTGCTTGAGTATTGTTGTGGCTTTGTTATTGATTTGATTCGTAAAGAAAGATTTGAAAAAATGAAGGATAAAGTATATGATTATGTATATAATGAAGAGGATTTAAATATTCTTGATTCAAGCAATGTTTTATTCCAGAATGACACTGAATTTAGTGTAACTTTAACATTTCAAACTAATTTGCGTGAAGATAAACACTTAATTCTAAAAGAATTGCGTCAAGCTGTAATGGATAGTATGTATTTTAATCATGTTAATTTTGAAAAAGACACATTCACTAAAAAAGAATACAATAAAGAACCATTAATCTTACAATCCACAATGGATAAATACCTTGAAAGGGCTGATGCTAAATGAATAATAATTATGATATTACGGATAAAGAGTTAAATGAATTACTCCATCATGCAGGTAATTTATATAATGTTGGTACTCATATGACTTATAAATATAAAATGGATCATAAGGGTGTAACTGATGAGGAGTTAATATGTGATGGTGCGGATTACCAATTAGATAAAAGTTACCAATTCATTTATCGTAAGGTTAATCAAATCTGCAAAGATAAAAAACTGGACGGTGAACTAGAATGAGTGATGCTGGAGCAATTGGTGTAGCTATTCATGATGTAGCAATGTTATTGTCTAAGAAATATTATAACTTATCTGAGGATGATAAAGTTAAATCTCATATTGGTTTTAATCTTGTTTTTTTAAAGGATTTGGTTAATATTATTCAAATGGAACATGGTGTTGATTTATATTTGGAAAATAATTTATCTGATATTGATTTTTTTAAAAATGAAGAAAAAGAATTAGATTATCTTAAAGAAAAATTAGGGGAATAAATATGATGTTGGAGAAGTTAAAGTTAGTTCAGAAATTCAAGGATATTTATTGCTTATACAGTGTAGTTAATAGTGTTGAGCATGAAATAAGTGAGATAATATTATCTGAATTACCTATAGAAGTATCAAAAAAAGTTGAATATGTTACTATTGATTCTGATTATGATAATTTTTTAGTTTTAAGAGTAACTAGTAGTACAAGGAATATTACTGAAGTATTCAATGCATTAAAAGAAGTTTATCCTGCTTTTGATTTTGAAATGGATAAACATCAGAATATTAGTGATATTACATTACGGTTGGATGATGATGTTATTGCATATTTACCAACATTATTATATGAGGTATGAGGAGTTATGAATCCAAGAGAAGAGGAACTTCGCAGATTAACAACAATATTGTCCTTAACACGTAAGGAAATTGATACTACAAAGGATATGCGTAAAAAAGAAGTGTATCGTAAAAAACATGAACAATTAAATAATCGATTAGAAGTATTATTGTCTGAAATGAAACTGGAAATATAATATGAAAAAAATAATGGAGTGATGATAGAGTGAGTGAACCTGATTATTATGCTAGTAATGGATTAAGTCCATTGAAAGCATATGAACAAGGACTATTAAGCAAGGAAGAGTATATTGGTTTTTTGAAAGGTAATGTTATTAAGTATACTGTTCGTGCTGGTAAGAAAGATGCTGATCCGTTGATGGATATTTTTAAGGCTATTGATTATTTGCATTATTTACATAAAGCTTTGAAAAGTGAATCCCAATCAGATAATACTAATGATGATGATAGTGGGGATTATTATAATGTTGAGGATTTGGATAGTAAATTAGCGGATGTTCAAAATAAGATTGATGATTTTAAAAGGAATATTGGAATACAATCTGAAACTGATAATACTGATGATTGTTTTATTCCTTTATCTGAGGAAGAATCAACAGAATTAATGACTACATGTGAGAATTTTACTCCTAAAACTCATTTAAGACCAAAAATGATTAGGAAGTTTCCTAAATATGATGATGGATTAAGGCATGTTGAACCATTGGTTCATAAACCTGGAGTAAATTGGTTAAGTAAACTTAGAGATAAGACTATTGGAGTATGGTAAATTATGGCTGATTCAAAAACAAATTTGAAAGGAATTTTGAAAAGAAATATTAATCGTTGCAACGATGATTCATTAGGTGAAAAGTTATCTGATATATTAAATGATTATTGTGATACTGAATATGTATGGTATTGTGATGATAAAAGTTTAATTATTGAAATAGATTTAGATGAGCAAGATAAAATTATTAAATTTATTGAAGATCTAGTTGGTTGCAGCTATATTAGTGAAACCTGTGATACTACTGGATTGTTAATTTTATCATTCACTATATCTACTTTAGTTAAAAAACTTGAAGAAGTTAATGAAGATGGTTATGCTCCATTAAAGGTTGAACGATTTATCAAACGTGAACATGAAAGTAGGAGAAATAAGGCTAAAACTGTCAGTATTGTTGATACTAAAGTATTGGTGGGAGAATTATTTAGTCAAGGTTATGCGGATAATGGAGTTATTTTCACAGCTAATACTCCTAGTGAATGGGTTAATCATGAGATTGCTGATGAAGTGTTGAAACTTTTAAGTACTGAAAGGAGTTTTACTCAGATGATTGATAATTGTATTGGAAAGGAAGATTAAAAATAATATTATATTTTTTTCTTTATTCCAATATAATTTTAAGATTAAATACATTATTTTTATATAAGATGAATTGTATAAATATTTTTAAATAAAAAAAAATATTTTTTTTCTCAACCTAAAAAAAAATTCGAGATGGATTAAAAATTATGACAAATAAAGATTATAGAAATCATGATGTAATTGAAAATCATGATGAAGGCATTAGCAGGTACTATAAAATCACTGCAAGTAACGAAGGCCAGTTGAACATGCTTGAAAAAATCTTCGCCCACATGCAATATCTTGGAAGTGTGGGTTCAAGTCGCCAATTCACAGTATTCTGTGATGGAGATGGAGCGGTAAGATTAAAGTTCCAAACACATAAAGAAGATGAATTCATATTCAGAGAACTGGATTATGATGAAGCAATGAATAAAGACAGTGGCTATGGCAGATATGAAATAAGTGATAAAGACGGAGAAGGTAAAGAAACCTACTTTGATTTAGGGTAAAATAATATGGTTTATAAAGTACATCCAAATGGAGTAAATCCCTTAATTTCATATCTTGATGAAATTGTGCATAGTACAAAGGAAGTTGAAGGAAAAATATTACTGGAAAATCAATCAGATATCATTATCACTAATAAAACTCGTTTTAAAATATATGGTATGGAATATGAGTATATTGAATTAACAAATCCTGATGCCTGTATTAAGATTTCCAGCATAATCGGAGTGATAAAATGACTACTATTGAATATGTTGAAGACGAATTTGCAGTAGTTACAGAAAAGGATTATGGTGTTCCTGTAGGTAAATTCAGAGTAATACGTTATGATACGGGTTACTATGCTTTGCAAAGATGTAATGTTAATGATTTTGACAGTGAAGATGAATCAGCATTTGCATGGCAAACAATGTGTATTGCTCCACAAATTGATGATCCATTAACTCCCGGTAGAATATGGAATCTTTGCCAAGGCAAATTAACAATGGATTCCTTCTTATCAGTATTCGAGGATAGTAGGAAATTACATAATAATGAATTAATGGAATTGCATTTAAATCTTAATCCGAATATGGATGAGGAAGTGAGTGAAAAAATTGTTAAATTAATTAAAACCAGTGATGGTGAAAATATCTATGACAATATTATTGAATCAATTCATTTGCAGGATGAATATATTAAGGAATATTATTCTAAACAGAGTAAATGTAATAATATTCATTTATTGTTAATATTATGGATAATTATTACTATTGGTTTTATTATTATTTTGGGAATTATAGGTTATTGATTATGGTATCTTTTAATATTATTGATGGTAATGATGATTGGATGAATGTTTATCCTGAATTCAAAAAAGACTTTTTAGATGATAATATATACGTACCTGAATTAAAGCAGAAATATAATTTAACTCATGGGAAATATGATTATTTGCGTAAAAAAGTCTTGGATGAAACGGGTCTTGTTGAAAAACCAGTTAAATTAGGTGGGCGCAACCTTACTTTTAAAGAGGGAAGATTCATAGTTAAGGATAAAAAAGGAACTTGCCGTATATATAAAACTATTAATCGTGTGAAAACTAGTTTCGGAACCTATCCTGATTTTGAAACTGCAAAGATAGTGAGGGATAAATTAGTTGAATGTAACTGGGATAGTGGAGTAGCAGCAGATTTAAAAGAAGAATATGCTACGGATAAAACTAAAAAATATACAAGAAAAAACTGAAAAAAGAGAATAAAAAAATGAGGAATTGTAATAATTGCCAACATGGTTCAAGTAAAACTTATACTTTTGTTATATGTAAATTATTCAATAAAATAATTGATACTCGCAAAAATAATGTTTGCAGTAGCTATAAAAGTAGAAATTTAAGATATAAAATAAAATAAAAGGAGGAATATTAGTTTATGTTTGAAATAGAGTTAAGTGATAATGACTTGTTTAAAACAAGTTTTGAAGCAATAAGTAGTATAATTGATGAAACAAGTATTGTAATTGATAGTGAGGGTTTCAGGGTAAGAGCATTAGATCGTAGTCACATATCCTTTGTAAACTTAATGTTAGAACCAACAGTTTTTGATAGTTTCGAATGCACTTCACCAGAAAAGATTAATATTGATACTGATGAATTCATGAAAATATTAAAAAGAATGAAAAAAGATGATATTCTAAAATTATCCTGCGATGATGGTAATTTCATTATTAAATTCGTTGGTGATGTGGATCGTGAATTTAAAATAAGATTAATTGATATTGAATATGAAATACCAACACCACCAGCATTAGAACCACCAGTAGCAGTGAATGTTCCAAGTGAGTTAGTTAAAGATACATTAACAGATATGGAATTATTCAGTGATAAATTATATATTCAAGTCGACGGGGATTACTTCCGAGTAATTAGTGATGGGGAATTCGGTGATGCAGACGTTCGTTACTTACATGGTGAAGAAGTAAACGAATCTGTACGTGCTTGTTATAATATTGATAAGTTAAAAGCAATGTTTAAAGCAAGTAAATTCAGCGAAGATGTGGAAGTGTCATTTGGTAATGATATGCCATTAATATTAAAATTCAAATTACCAACCGGAGACGGGGAGATATCATTCCTGTTAGCACCAAGATTAGAACAAGATGAGTAAATTATGATGAAATTTAAATTACTAAGCTTATATGATGCAAGCTTCGATATTATAGATTTGAAAATTAATGAAGATTATCAATATGATTATAGTATTGAAGTTGACTCATCATTTATTATGGATATTAGTACTGATAAAAGGATTGTGGCCTTTGAAATACTTGATGTTAGTAAGTATTTTAATGTACCATGTAAAGTATTCTATCAATCAGAATGGTTGATTAAAGTTAAAGTCACTGAGGATGTGATTAAACTTAAATTAACACTTAAAACCAAGGATAATGAATACTTACAATCTGATAAGGTTATTAATAAAGATAATGTTATTCCGGGAGAGTATGTATATTGCAGACAGTTGTAGTTAAAAAAACAAAAGACCCTGAAAAAGGTTATGAAACAAAAGAACAATTACTTAAAGATACAAAGCAGCATATTCATGATGTAAGTAATGTATTATGTAGTTTGTCTTATGAATTAGTTGACCGTGGAGATTATCATGACTGGAGTAAATTAGAATACTTTGACCAATTCGCAAAGGATACGCTTGAACGAGAAGATACTCCGGATTTCAAACAAAGAGAATGGTACAAGATACATACCAGTGAAGAGAGACATCATATAAATGCACGTGTACCAGATGATGTTAACCTAATAGACATTTTAGAACTAATCGCTGATTGCTGCGTAGCAGGGAAAACAAGAAGCGGAACAGTTAATGATGATTTCCTAGTCATACCTCAAAGTGTATTAAATGAAGCATATTGGAATACTGTTCAATTAGTTAAGGATAATATTCAAGTATATACGGAAACCATAAAAGGAGACTAAAAATTATGGTGTATAATAAATTAAAGGATATGAGTCCCAATGAGGTAGTGAGTTTCATTGAAAGTGTTAAGTTTAATGATACTTTATACTGTTTTGATTACAGTAAAGCTATAGATATTATTAAATCGGAGAAGATTCGTAACGCTGAATTTGGTTTAGATGGTGATTGGACAGATTCACATGATACTTGTTTAAAGAATGGGTATGCAGTTAGAAATACTGACGCATATTTAAACAGTACCTGGGGAATACCCACCTTAAGAGACAAAGATACAGGTAAAGAATATCCTTGTTATTTCACCGTAAGTAAAGCAAATGACGAGTATAATACTCGAAGTGATTGGAATGATGAGGAAGAATCTCGATTAAATGATGGAACTCAACAACAAAAATTGATGTGATAAAATATGGTAATGGTTGATGGTAAAAAAATTAGTAGCAGCGATTTATTAAGGGAATATCGTGAAGCTACTGTGAAAAGTTTCAGATTAGAACGATTATTAATTGAAGAATTGGAAAACTTTTTTGCAGATTTAGAGAATCGTCCTGAATCATATTATGATATATTCCTAAACGATAGTGGGAAATATATTGTAGTGGATGATTATAGTAGGCGTGAACCATTAAATCAGGATATTCTTAGTCGGATCTGTAGGAAATATAATGTAACTTTTGAAGGAGTAACTAAAGAAGTTCATACTGATTATGAGGGATATGAAACTATTCAGAAAGTAACGTATTTATTTGAATTAATCAAAAACAGATAATATTTTTTTTCTCAACCCAAATGAAAAAAAATAAGAAAATGAGATGATTAAATTGGCTGAAAAACTTTACAGTAAAAGTAAATTAGAAGAATTCAAAGATGATTTCGAAGCTATGAGTATAAGTGAAAAATACAGTACACTAATCACAATAGCCTCAGAGTATTATGGTATTGGAATCAACGGATTGCAAATAGAAAAACTAACTTTTGATGAAAACATTCTAGAAATCACCACAGCGAATAATCGTAAAATCCAATTAAGAATAGTTGATGATTTAGAAATAAAAATATCCCCTGAAAAATAATATTTTTGGAGGTTCAAAGAAGAATAATGTCTACAAAGAATTATTATTATGATAGAATTTGGAAACGTTACCGAGTAGCTAAAACTATTAAAGGTAAAAAAATTAGTTACGGTACTTATGCTACTGAAAAAGAAGCTCAAAAAGTAGTTAGTGAACTAAAAAAAGTAGATTGGAATAAAAGAAAATTGCCTGAAATCCTTGAAAAATTAGGGATTAAATCAAAAATAAAATAAACTGATTATTATGGTGAAGCATACAGTAAGTAGTTTAATGAATTTATTGAAAGAATTCCCACCGGATTTACCAATAAGTAATGAAATTAGTTTAATATGGTTTTACCCAGATGAATTAGGGAAAATCTGTGAAGAAAACAATTGTACATTAGAAGAATTTGAAACATTAACCCGTGAACGTAGTACCGATTTATGTATATTCGAGGGTTCATGGGAAAAAGACACTATTGTTGATCAAGACAATATGTTACCACGATTAGTTAAAAAATACGGGCGTGAAAAATGACTCTAAAAATATGTTATATAGAAGACCTTGCAGTATATCCTGATTTTATTAAAGACATCATCAACGAAATATGTATTCAACACAGAAAATTCAGTGAAATGATAATATGGTATGGTGATGGATTTGATAATAGTATATTCAATGAGAGTGAGGGTAAATTAACTTTTAAAGAAACTTACCTATTAGATGAAACATTAAAGAATAAATCAATCTATATTCCATATAATAAAATTTATGAGATAATCATTGACTATAATCAGGTGGAAGAAGATTAAAAATGTTTAAATGCAGATGTTGGATAGAAAAACGTAGCGTCCCCGCACCTATGCAGGGAACATGGAAAAGTATGATACCAATAAGTATGAATTTACGATTATTTTACAAAAGAATAGACCGTGAATACTACACAGGTACATTTGAGGATTTTGAAAACGACACTATGAAACTTGTTAAACAACATTCCTATAATGGTAAATATACTAAAGCACATGGTATACAATGGGGACAAATAAGAAAAAAAAATAATGGCGGAATAAGAATATGAAAATGACAAATAAAGAATTTCATGTAATAATAACAGGAGTATTATGCCTAATACTTGGAGTGAATATACTTATGAAATATTTCTATCATAATCCTGTGACTGAATATGTATTAGATATGTTATTCTTCACAGTATTCGGAATAGGAATCAGTGATTTCATTCAAAAATTAATCCTAAACACAGAATAAAAACTATTGGGAATGATGGAGTATAAGTTTAAAATGCTCAAAAGTGAAGAAGGATACTTAATTGTTGACATTAAAACAGGTAAAAAATTAAACTTAACCCGTAAAGAAGATGTTCAACAATTAACCTCTTTACTAAACGATTGGCATAATATAATAACAGACAAATGGGGATTATAATTATGGAAGATTACGAAAAAATAATGCTAGATAAAGGTCGAGAAAAACTAGACTATGAAGAAATAGCAGAGTACTACGGAGAAATAATTAACAGGATATACACGGAAATAGAAAAAGAATCTCCTTCACAATACAATACTGAAAAACAGAATATAAGTTATAGTGATGAATACTTAGATGCTTATAGTTATCTTCAAAAAGCCGAATGGAGAATATCAGATATCCGACAATTAAAAGACTATGAAAAAGACGAGGATTATAAATATTTCGCAACAGAACACTTATCCGATGTAAGACACCGTATAGAATCATATCTTGAAAAAACAACAATGAAATTCACCAGCCCAGTATATGATTATAAAAAATATGATCGTATACTCGAAGAAAGAAAAGAATTAAGAAAAAACAGTAAGTATACTGCTGGTTTAAAGAAATGGCAAAAAACCTGCTATATAGATGCCGAAGTCAAACATATCGAACTATACATTAATAATATAAAAGACTATACTCAGGCATTAAAACAAGCATTAACATCCAGTACAATAAACTATATTGAAACCGAACCATTACTCGAAACAATAAAACTACTGGAAAAAGTAGAAAAAGACCTGGAAATAACCATAAAAGGAGGAATAATATAAATGTTGGTTGATTACAAAGGTGAAAGATTCAGGGTAAGTGAAAGAACCTACGAACAATTCCAAATCGAACACCCCGACAGGGCAAAAAAACTCAAGATAATAAAAGAAGCCGAAGAATACTATAATTTCGATAAACTATTACAACTAATCGAACCATCAACTAATAAAACCAAAGAAATCATCATAAAAAATTATATCTACGCAGCCAATAAATACGAGGACGCAGTAATGGATTGTAACGGTGATGATATGGAAAAATACTTCGGTGCAAAAGAAATGACAAGGAAAATAGGAATAGAATTACTAGACTACGACCCTGAAAAACACCCCGAAGAAGTAAGGCAAATCGAAAAACAATTACAAGAAAAAGAAGAAGAATACCAAGAATGGTTAAAAAACTTCAGACAATCCGGTTTTGTGGGAGGAAAATAAATGGTAAATAAAGCAAGAGAATTACTAATAGATGAAACCGAAAAACAAATCGAAAACCTAATACATAAAAAAGAAAAACTCGAACTGGAAGAAGTAGTTGATGAATTACTGGAAAAAACAAAACCTGCAAAAAACCATGAACCAAAAGAAATAATCGAAAAAGCACTAAAAGGACTAGAAGATATATCCACAGAGGACTTAATACAAAAAGATACTATCGAACAAGAAAAAGACCCAGAAATAATGGATGAAACTACAAGAAGAATACAAAATCTAATCAACCACCTAATAAGAAACACAGGTATAATAGAATACGTTGGCTTAAGATTCAAAATAGGATTAACCCCAAGAGTACTCAAAGTACTAAGCACACACAAAGACCTATTATCCAATAACATGGTCCAATGGGATATAAACAAATACGAGGATGAAATTGAAATAATAATCGAGCAGGACAAATGAGAAAATATACTACAATAAACCCTTACTATATCCAAGATAATGACACGGGTAAAAAATATAACCACGAAGAAACCTGTAAACTACTAAACCATCAACAAAGAATAATCACAATGAAAACAGGACTAATCACCGAATTAGTAAAAACAAACACTGCACTAACAAATCAAATAAAACAGTTACAGGATGAAAAAAGACATGGAGGACACAAAATATGATTAAAAAAATCATAAAAAGACAAAAACATCCCATACTACAAGTAATATACTCAAATCAAAAATACTCACAAAACACAACAATAACATTAAACACAACAAAAATAACATTAGAACCCACAGACACGGTTACATTAAAAGATAATTACATAATAATCGGTGATCCAAAGGAACCGGAGAGTATAATTAATATAAATCATATTATTTATATTTCACAATAATACTGTTGTTTAAATAGGATTTGGGGCAATTTTAATGTATTTTTTTGTTAAATAAGGTTGTAAAATGCAGTATTTGTTCACTAAAAATACAGTATATCTTAAATTAAAAGGAGGTTACATTATCTTATAGTTTAGGAGAATAAGTGTATGAATAATTATATGAGTAAGAAAGAAAAGTATAGGTTAATTGGGAAAATAAATAGTACAAAACTAAATGATGAAGACCAGATATATGACCTTGCAGTTGAATTATGCAGAATAAGCGTGCGCCTAAGGTCTGAAATATTACGTAGAAGTGAAGAAGAATAAAAAAACTGGAGGATTTTATTTTTATGATATTGGTTGATTTAATTTATTTTAATTTTGTTTTATCTTTAATAATTCTTGGAGTATTGTTTTACATATTGAGGAGGTATTATGAATGACTCGTGAGGAGAAATTACGAAAGGAGTTTCAATGTGCTTTGAAGAATAATAAGTGTGGTAATGTAGTGGATGATTTGATTAGTATATTGAAACGTGATTATGTCCTGGTGGTTAAGGAGCCCTTGTATTGTAGGGATTGTATTCATTGCAATAATACTGCTGGTTGGATTAGTCCGGATTATTGTGTGTATTATCAGCGTAAGATTAATAATATGAGTGCTGCTGATACTTGTAAACATTATTTTAGTGGTGGCCTTGAAGCTCGCAAGTCAATAGCTAGAATGCATAATAGTTTGACTGATGATTTATTCTATGAGTGATTGATGGTTTATGTTGGATTATAAGAGTATTGATAAATTCTTTGAGCATTATCCTGATGGTGTTATTCGTATTGTTCAGGTGGATGAGGATTTTGATTTAACTAAAGGTATTTCGTATAGTTTGGATCGTAATAGTATAACGTTTTATGATATTACTTTTACTCGTAAAGTGTATGGTAATGTTTATGTTCGTAAAGGGCATTTTATGATTCCTTTTCAGAGTATAATTCGTGTGGAGTATTTGCATAGACATTAAATATTTAATGGAGGATTAATAATGGTTTTAGAGAGTAGTTTCGATTTAGGTTTTGGTGTGTTAATTGGAATTTTCATTTGTTTGTTAATTAATGTTATTTCAAATTATCGTAGAATTACATGTGAGGAAGTGTTGGCTTTAAAGGATACTATTTTTAATTTGAAAAAGAGGAATTTGGACTTGGAAAAGCAGATAATTAATTTGGAAGATTATTTAATAGATTTTTCTAAGAATCCTGTGTATTATAAAAATACGGATGGTTTAGGTAGATTATGGATTGTTAATGAAGAAGATCATGATAAAATTAAAGCTTTTGACCAGTACATGGAGAAATTAATAAAAACACATGAGGTGAATAAAAAAAATGAGTGATGCGGATGTTATCTTGGATTTTTTAAAGGCCATGGCTATATTGATGTTTTTTTTCATGGTATTATATCTGATATGGGGTGTGGTTGCACCGGAGCCTCAGCTTAATGTTAGTGAGAAGATAGTGGATAAAGAGATTGTTCATTTGCATAAATTTATGGATACTGACCCTGATTATTATATTTATACCGAGAATTATTGTTTTAACCTTAATCTACATGATTATAATAGCTTAAATGTTGGTGATTCTGTGAATTTAACTGTTATGAATGGTACTAATTTTGCTACTTTAGTTTTAGATACTGGGGAGTATTATAATGTTTAATTTATTGGAGGATTATTTTTCATGAATAATGATTTGATTGTTTTATTGGATTCTGGTAATTACTATTCATTGGATTTAATTAATTTTTTTAAGAATAAAGATGGTGATCGTGTTGTTGTGGTTAGTAAAAGTAAACGAATAGTAGATAAGGAGTATTACGATGTATAGTTTTGATGATATTCCTTTTGATTGTCTTGGTCAGGGTCGTGCAGCGGAGATTACTCGTTGGTGTGAGCAGTATTATAATGTTTGCAATTTCAAAGTACATATCACGCCGGACTGGGAGGTAATCATTATAGCTAGGGGCTTGTTGGATTGGGATGAGATTTTACATAATCGTTTCTGTGATGAATTCAATTTAATACTCTTCAAAGTAACAAGTAGTATTAGCTATTGTAGTAATGATACAGAGACTAGTATTGTTTTGCATTATGGTTTTGTCTTTGATGAAAAGGAACGTTTTAATGATTATATATTAAAATGGGATGATTTTGCAGCATATGAAACATCTAGTTTAAAATATGAAGGAGATTAAAAAAATGTCTAGGTGGAATCGTGTAGGTGTTGCTAGTATGGATAAATATGAAACCAGTCTTGGGGTATTAGATTTAAGTACTTGGTTGTGGTTACGTGAAGCTATTGATGATGTTTTCCGGTATGATCCTATTGATAATGTTGAGTTATTTATCCGTGATGGTGATACTGTATTGCCTGTAATGGATTTGGAATTACATGATGTTCATTATGATGATGGCTCGGTTACAAGGGAAGTTATAATCCGGCCGAATAAGAAATGTAAAAGGAGGAAGTATATTGGATAAAGAGAAGATTAAGAGTATTGATGAATGGTTACGTAATAATAGTAGCTATGGTGGTTATTATTGTGAACCCTCTAGTTTGACTAGGATTAAGAAACAATTACATAATCCTGGTGTTAATTGTAGTGATATTGATAGTGTTGATGAGAAATGTAAGGAGTATGAGAAAGAGTATTTTAAAAAACATATTCTTCGTAAAGCTACTCCGGAAGAATTGAAATGGATTAAAAAACAACCACGTGTTGATTTGGATAGTCCTGAGCATGAACATTTAAAACCAATTTTACGTAAATTAATTGAAGAGGGATGGTTTGATTGAGAACTGATGAGTTAGGAAACACTTATACTGTTTTTGGTCGTAAAGTGTATAAGCGTTTTGAAGTAAAAGAAGATGATGAGCCGTTGAATGAGGATATGGCGTATATGATTTTTGATAATGAAACAATGATGGTGATTTCTTATATTAGTGAGGATGAACTGGATATTGGTTTGGATGTTGTTAAGTATTTGAATGGATTAAGTAATGAGTGTAAGTATTATGAGAATGAATTGAATAGTCTTCAGGAGTATATGGGTGTGAGTAAATCTGAGTTGGTTGAAGCTAATAAAGCTTTGGAGTCCCGTCGACGCTATGAGGAGGGTTTGCATAAGTTAGAAATTCAACATGCAAAGGAGGTGTTGAAGACTTGTATTGCACAGTATCCTGAGAGTAAAGGTTTACTTGATTTCAAAGCTAGTATGGAATGGTAAGTCTTAAATATGGTATTATTATATAAATTAGTTTATGGGTATGTTTTTACTTAGCATATTCTAGTATTTGGCTATTGTATTCTTTTATTTTATTTGCATTAGTGATTGTTTTATGGTAGTCAAATCTTATTTTTTTATTGTTTGTTTTTTTTGTTTTATTTTTTTGTTTGGTAATGTAGATGTCGGTTTGTGTTTTTTATTTTTTTTATTTTTTTTTAGTGTTTAGTCGTAGTATATATTAGGGTAGTATTTTTGTTTTTATTCTTTTATGTTTTTTGAACGATTTTATAATCTTTAGTATTTTTTGTTAAACACGATTGTTGTTTTTCTCGGTGTTTCTGATTTTGGTCTTGAACATTTTTGTAGTGTTTTTGTGTTTCGCTATACATTTTCTTTTTTACTTATTTTTTGAAGGTAAAAAACCAAAAGGTTTATATACTATAATATACATAGTTATAATCAAGAATACAGACGTATTCAAAAAACCCCAAAGTAAAAAAAAGAGATGATTAACATGGTACAATACGAAACATTATACGGCGACGAACTGATTGACACAAGCTTCCACGACCAAATCATGATCGGCATCGGAGGAACCTGCACAGTCAGACTCAATAATGGTGAAACTATGAATCTAGTTGAAGCTGGTATCAACTACAACACTAAAGTTTTATTCGGCAAAGATTTAGCTGAAATAAACTTAGGTTTTGAAACCTACCAAGTAAAAAGTACCACCTTCAAATTAGAAGAAGTTACTGAATTAATCGTTGAAGGATTTTACATTAACAGGGATAACCGGGATAATGTACTAAAATTAATCCACGAAGACGAAATAACAATTACCAAAATCCCAAGGAGAGACTAAACTCTCACCTAATTATTATTTTTTTGGAGGAATTGTTTATGAGTGTAAAACTAGTAGATGCAACTGATGAAAACCTAGTTTTCGAAGTAACCAGTAGCAGCCGTGACCAAACACATGATGTATACTTTGACACTACTAACGGATGGGTTTGCACATGCGAAGATCATTACTACAGAAAAGCAGAATGCAAACACATCAGAGCATGTAAACAATGGTTAATGGAAAACCATAATTTCACTGTAGTAGGAATTAGCTATTATGGTATAGTTGAATATGATGCTGAAATGATTATGTTTGCAAATAACATGCCAACATTCAATGATATAAAAAACGGGAGGCTAGAACAATGCGTATACCAACAAGAGATGAAATTGAAAGTTTAAAAAAAATGTATCCTGAAGGAACTGTAGTTGAACTTGATTATATGGATGACCCACAAGCCCCTCCTACTGGTACACGTGGGGTGGTGAAAGCTGTTGATGGTATGGGTCAATTGCAAATTAGCTGGGAAACTGGATCTGGTTTAGCATTAATACCTGGAAAAGATAGTTTCCATAAAATTAATAGATTTAAAGTTAATGAAGTTGATGACACTTATAGTGGTAAGACATTATATGTGTTAGTGGATACTCAGAAAGCAGGATTTCCAAGTCCTTACCAATATGATCAAAGTAAAGAGTTAATGTTTATTCATGAATTATGCACATACTTGAATTTGAATATAAGATAATAAAAGGAGTGGAGCTATTGACTTGTGGAATTTATCTTTTGAAAAATAAAGTAACTGGACAATTATATATTGGTCAGTCAAAGAATATTGAAGAACGTTTTAGATCCCATATCTATAATAAACAAGGACCTCCTATTGATAGAAGTATTCAAAAATATGGTCATAGAAGGTTTATGTTTAATATACTTTGCGAATGTGAACAATTTGAATTAAATGATAAAGAAAAAGAGTATGTAAAATTGTATAATACTTATGAGGATGATTATCATTTTAATGAACAACCTGGGGGTGCAGGATTTAAAAATGTTTACAGAATAAATCGTAAGTATGATAAATGGGTTCTTGTTGCTCCGGGTTCTCGAAAGTTAAAATCTTCTAAAAATAAAGAAGAATTAGAAATCTTGGCGGATAATTTAAATAAGAAATTAATCACTGAAAATGATTTATATGAGCCTAAGAGATATCATGTGACTAAGGCAGGTATCAAAAATAATAAACAACAATATGTATTAGTCACTCCAGATAATGTTCCTTTAAAATATTCAAATAATTTAGAATTATTGAACAATCATGCACATGATTTGAATCAGAATATTATTAGTGAATTGGATGTCTTGTGTAAAAAATACAGAGTTATTAAGGATGGAAGAAGAGAAGGCCATCAGACATATAGTATTAAAAATCCTCATGGTAAAAAAATTAAAAATTCAGTTTTTAAAGAAGTATTGGAGGAATTAGTAACTAAATTAAATCAAAATGAAATTTCTGAAGAAGATCTTAATATAAAACCCTTATTTAAAATTGTTAAAAATGGTAAAAGTAATGGTCGTCAGAGATATTCTATTAAAAATAATGAGGGTAAAATTTTGAAATCATCTACAGATTATAATAAGTTAAATAATCTGATTTCAGAGTTAATGAAGGAGGAATAATAGTTATGATAATGGAAAGTTTAAGTAAAATGTTTGATGATAAAGACAAAGGCATCTGCCCATGGTGTGGAAAAGAAGTGGATCCAAGAACAGAATTCCGTGACCCATTAAGCGTTAAAGAATTCACAATAAGTGGACTATGTCAAAAATGTCAAGATAGTGTATTCGGAGAATAAATTATGTCTGATGTAACTGAAATAATTGATGAACATATAGAAAGTCATCAAAGGAAAGCAGACCTTGCATATGAACGTGCATGGTTTAAGGAAATAAAACCATTAATAAAATGATTGAAATTAGTTAATGAAACAATTATCAGAAGAAAAATCAAGATATAGAGGAGGAATAAACAATGCTTACAGATGCACAAGTTTTAAACTTAAAAACAAATATTGTAAACAAAGATTTACTTATGAAAAATGGATTGAATTTTGATTATTATATTCAACCTTTGGTGTTTATTGAAGATAAACTCAAAATCAAATTACAATGCACAGGATTAGAATACAAAGAAGCAGTAGAAATCGCCAATGATGAAGACATCGCACCACCAAACAGTAGTATGGATGTTATTGTTGATGGGGTACTTGCTTATGTCTTCCATGATTACCTTGAATCTGTTGGATTGGATTTAGTAACCTATTTTTCATATCGTTTTAATCCTGGAAAAGATTTCTTATTGAAACTTGGAGAGTTTGAGAGATTGGTTAATCTCCATAAACGCAATGTTTAAAGATTTAAAAGAGTATGAGGAAAGGAATATTCATGACTGGAACAGGAATTAGTTATTGTAGAAGCATTAAACGATTTAAAAAACGAGGTGACATAATGTTGATTAAAATTTGTGGTAACTGTAAAACTTACCAGTACAATAATGGACCTGGACATAATGGAGGCTGCACCAATAATAATGGTGAAACCAGCTCTCCATTATCTGACGCTTGTGAAAAATTTAATCCTAAAAAAAGAGGAGGTGCAAACTAAAATGTTGACACATGAAATTTATGATTATGCAAAAGAACATGACATTCCTATGGAAGATGGTGAAACCTATGGGGCTATTCATGAGAGGATTGTTGAAAGCAATCCTAAATTACATACTCGTGATGAGTTGAAAACTTTTGCAGGTGAATTATTGGATAAATTACTCGATGAATTCAGTTTTAAAGCTACACGTGTATTTGCTTACTATCCATTGATTAGTACTAAAGCTTATCATGGTTTTGATGAAGTGTATTTATATGAACATATTCATGCGGCTATGGGTTGTACTGCACAGGCTTTTTGTAAAATGAATCAAATTAATGAGTCTTTAGATAAAAAATTATTGCAGTATGATTTCAAGAAAGTTTATGGTGAACGATTTGGTTTTTTTGGTTGGAGTGCGAATGGTAGTGCAACAGAGTTAACTCATTTCATGCAGTTAGTCCGTAAACACTTCTTTGATAAGGAATATATTAAATTTCTGGAAGAAGATATTAAAGACACATTAATAGGAATGGGTGATCATTATTTCCATAAACTGGATTTAACTGATAAGGATAATATCCTATTATTATATGAAGTCTGCGGAATAACATATGGATTCGACGAATACCGTAGGGGTCTTTTCCAAGAGTATGACGGTTACGGTAATGTAGTATACAGTCATAACAAAGACTATATTATTAATGATCATGAATATTTGGAGGCAATGATAAAATGAGTAGGACTACTGATTATTTGGTGAGTTTGCATGAAGATTTATCTCATGCACTCACTTTACATGATGTGTTGGTTTTAGATGTTAAGTATTGTGGTGAGACTGGTACTGATATGGTGGTTCAGGATTTGTTCCGACAAGAGAAGTATAATCATGTGATGGATGGATTAAATGAAGTGAACTTAGATAGGTTTGCTTTTAAATTTTATAATTATAGTATGCAGGGTAAATGTCAAATATATTTGGATACAGATGTATATGATAGATTAATAGGTAAACTTGGAAAGTTAAGTGAGTATTATGATTTGCCGTTAACTTTTAAATCTGTTGATAGGCGTATTGATGCTGTTGTATTGAACTTGGAGGTGTGATAATCATGTATGTGATTTATTTTGATACTGAAACTACTGGTATCGACCCTGAGAAGGATAAAGTTATTGAGTTAGCATTTGAAGTTTATGAAAATGGAAATAAAATTTATGAGTATGATAAATTATTAAATATAGGTGAGGAGATTCCTAAAAAGATTACTAATATTACTGGTATCACTACTAAAATGATTAAAGAGAAAGGGACTAGTCCTGCCAATGCTCTTAATAATATTATGCGTTATTTAAATGATAAGCCTTTAATGGTGGCTCATAATTGTCAGTTTGATTTAAATTTTTTATATCGTTTATTGATTTCTGATTATAGTGAGGAGTATGTGCTTAAGGTTTTAAGTGAGTGTAAATGGTTGGATACTTTAACTATTTTTAAGGATCGTAAAAGTTACCCTCATAAGCTTAAGGATATGGTTGTATATTATGATGTTGATGTTGATAATTTTCATCGTGCAGGTGATGATGCTGGTGTATTGCATGAGTGTTTGTTAGCTATGAGAAGTGAGCGTAATGATCTCCGGGAGTATGTTAATGTGTTTGGTTATCATCCGAAGCATGGTCTTTTAGGTGAAGCTTTTGATTTCATTACTTATAAAGCTCAGGAGTATCATAATGGTCTTTGTGATGAGGAGGATATTTTACCGTATTGTGAACCTTTGAAGAGGTATTAGAAAAAGTTTTCTTTTTTCTATCTTCGAGATGGGTTTACATACATTAAATTTATATACTATAAGTGACATATGTATTAATTAACCCAAAGGATATTCATGAGAGATCTATTAATTAAATGTCTAATTTCCATTATGCTTGTTGCAGGTTCAGCAGCATTAATATTCAGAATATTTATCTTCGGGTTATAATTCATAGAATGGGAGGATAATATACTAAAATAAAAAGAGATGGTTATGTATTCATGAGATGCAACCAATAAAAAAACCTTTTATACGGGGAATACAAAAAAAGGGAAAACATCAATCGTTAAAAAAAAGAATATTAAAAAAAATATATTTTTTTTATGGGAGAATCTTTTCTTACCTTAAGAAAAATTTAATTGTGAGATAAAAAAAATAATGTTCTCGTTTAACAAAGGCGATTTTTCTTTTAATTTAACATTTCTTAAAAATACGGGTTTTTATAAAAAAAGGGTTAATTTGTTTTTTTCAATATAATGGTGATGGTTTATTTGGTTAAAAAAAGGAAATTATGAATTAATTTTTTTTGGTATAATTTTTTGAATACTTTTTTATAACTTAAAGGGAAAAAAATTTTGAAACAATTTTTTTGTATTATTTTTTAAATATAAAAAAAATTTTCTATTAAACGTTTTTACTTCAAATTTTTTTTATGGTGTGTAAGAAGATAACAAAAAAATAATGTTCGGATTTTATAATAATAAAGTGAAACATGGAATAAATACTTTTAGCTTCAATTACTTTTAAAATCCTATAAAAAAAAGAATTGTTTTAATATAATTTTTTTTCGGGAGATTTATTTTCCTTTGTTCTCCAGGTTAATAAAAGGAGGATTGTGGATGGTGTCTCATGAATACATAATCATTTATTTTTTTTATTTTTACTTTCATTCTTTTTTTTAATTATATCTTTTTTTTAAGGATTTTTATATATTGGTCGTTTATCCTAGCCTGGTATGGAGCAGGACTGCTAATCCTGTGTGGTGAAACACTCATGGGTTCAAATCCCATAACGGCCGTTTTTTTTCTTTTGAATAGATTTCTACTCTGGAGTGTAGAAAAGTTTTTAGCTATTGTTGTGTTCATTATTTTTCTATTCGATGTTTTTTGGTGGAGTAGAAAATCTTTAGTTATTAAAGTTGGGCTTGATTTTCTATTCGATGAATTTATTTGAATAGAAAATCTTTGATGAGTTTAGTGTTGATTATTTTTCTATTTGGTGATCTTGTTGGAATAGAAATTTATTATGGTTTTTTATGCTTGGTTGTTTTTCTATTGAGGGTTGTTTTTTCCGATAGGTTTATATATGATGTTGGGTAATATAAATATAGTTGAATACATTTGTATTCAAATTAAAAACCCAAGATGAGATGATTAACCATGATTAAAAAAATGTTAAGACAAGTGCGAACATTCGCAGGAACCAAAGGAACAAAAATCCAATACAACGAATACAACAAAACCATAATGGTAACCTTTTATCCAACAGTATGGGCTACCGCAAGTGAAATGGCAGACTTTTTCCAAAGAAATGTAAACCACATTGATGGTTACAGTGGCCACTTCAGGGTAGATCAGATTAGGACACGTGAACATGGCTTAGTGTCATGTGTCGAATTGAATGTGCCGGCACCATAAAAATTTTCCCCCCATATATTTTTTTTCTTTATTACTATCATATTATAAGGTTAAGACCATAAATTATAAATAAGATTTTTCTAAATATATAAAAAATGGGAACTCTCTCGAATTCCCAAGTAAACTTCTACTTCAATTAAAAAAAAGGATAAAAAAACTAAGGGTTTGGTATTTAATTTTTATCCTTTTTTTAAAAACATTCAATATAAACAAAAAAAATTTTATTTTTTTTTTTATTTTAATTACTTCGAGAAGAAAAATACTATGACAATTGGAATCGCATTAAAAGACAAAGAAAACAACCGAATAATAATAGGATCTGACAAACAAATAACCTTGGGAGATGATGTCAAACTAACAATACCTGACAAAAAACATCTAACTAGAGAAGTGAAAATAATTGATGGATACTGCAACCATATCGACACTAAACAAATACATTTCGTAATAGCTGGATGGGGATTTCTTAAAGGATTCCTCGAATACTCATTTGAAATACCAGACATGCTAGAAAACCAAAACTTCATTGAATACTTATACAATGACTTACTGGAATGCTTCAGAAATCAATTAATGGATAAAAAATTACTCGGAGAAAAAAATAATAAGTTCGATAGTGAATGCAACATTCTAATAATCTATGATGGTGAAATCTACGAACTAGACTCTAACTTTGGAGTCAACCTGCAAAAGGAATATGGAATAGCAGGTAGCGGTTGGAAAGTAGCAATTGGATCACTATATACAAACCTACATTATCATCCTCAAATGGATAAAAAAGAAATTGTTAAGCAGGCCATAATAGCTTGCGGAGTAAACACTGTTTATTGCGACACTAATGTTGATATTACAGTAGTAGAATTATGACACCGGAAAACATTACATTTAAGATACTAAATAAGAATAATCACATAATCACTATAAATGCCACTATTGGTGATGATAAAAAATTATATCGTTGCGGAACACCAATATACTGTAGCTGTCAGGAACCGCCTGTACCTTACCAATACATTGATGGTGAGGTATATTGTCAGGCATGTGGTAAAAAATCATTAGAAATCACTACTTATAATAGCTTATCTGATAATATACATTTAACCTATTATGGTAAAGATTACAATACCATGCAGGATTTATATAAACTATCTGATACATTACCATATAATATTTGGAATACTGTAGCTGATTACTTTGTTAAGCTCAAACCGGGTGATGTGGATTTAGGATATAATGTTACTTATGTAGGTTGGGTTACCAGTAATCCTGAAGCTGTGGAAAATATATTAGGTGTGCGTGAGGATTTATGTATACGTAACCAACCGGAACCTGAATTACTAATCCCAAACACTAATCCTTGTTTATCTGAAAGTGAAATCTTTGATATTATTGATAAATTACATGAAGTTTTCAGCGTAGTTGAAACACCTTATGGAGAATATCAATTATTCAACCCACGTGGTTTTCATGATTATGTAGTTGACAATCCCTTATTCCCACCCAATCCAAGTATAGGTAATGGTGAATTTTGGATGGTGAAACAAGATGATATGGAAATATGGTATGTAAGATACAATTATCGTGATGGTGATGACCTCAGGATGAATAATGTATTAATTGATTTTGAATTAAAAGCTATAGGTAAAGTTATACCATATGATGAAGACGTAGTCAAATTATTAGGAAAACTAGGATCATGAAAAGAAAAAAGAGAAATAATGGATACGGAATGTTTGAGCATAATCGTTTTAATCGTGTCAGCTATAAAAACAAACCATGGTTTAAAAGAAAAGATAATGTGTTTGATGCACCTGTACGATTAAAAAGAAATGACATGTTCCTAACTATCCGATGGAAAACACAACTCAGGGAACATCACAATGACAATAGCTATTATGATTTTCCTGACCGATACAAAGGCCGAAGATACATTTATATTCATGGTAGTGGAATATTAGAGCTGCGAACAGATACTTATGTGAAAAAATTTGATGATCCAATTCTTGGGTGGGCTAATACAAATGGAAAATGAGAAAACAATTGAAAAAATAATACATATAAAAATGCGCTTTCATGACAGTGAAAGTGACTCTGTAGATATTGATGATTTAACTGAGTTCATAATTGCTAGTTTAAATGAGAATTTCCAAAAAGACTACATAACATTTGAAGAGGTAAAATAATGACTGATTTTAAAGATTGTGACTATAGATATGTTGAAAATGATAAGGTGTACTGTGACAATAAAGATGGGAAAGATAATTACTGTGATAACTGCAAAGAAAACATTCACTTGAATTGTGAAAACTATGTGCCGAGAAATGATATGTGCTTAAAATTTTTCGAGTTAGGTGTTAGTGAAGTTTCACAATATGATACCTGTGCAGAAAAAGTAATCTATAATGATAATAAACTACAACAAAAATGGAGCAATTAAATTATGGATGCGTTAGCTATTCTGGAAAAATATAGGGACCTAGTAATAAAAGAATATGATCTTCACAAAGAAATTAATGATTTGAAAGATGAAGTGCGTACTGTGAAATTACTTGATAAGTATAGGGTGAGTATGGGTAATTATAGCTTTGATGTTTATTATGTTGGTGAGGATTATAAATCCTATTTAATTCCTTTAGATGATTTAAAAGAAATTGAAGAGTTAACACATGCGAAATTAACTGGTGTTTATAATTACACTTATCACTTTGCATGGATTAATGAAATAACTGAATAAAAAAAAGTGAGGATTATTTTTATGGCTAATTTAAGAATGTTGTGTGAAAATTATATTAGTATTGATGATGAGTTGAAAAAATTAAATGCTCAAATCGATAATTGTAATTCTGCTGAAAGAGATGGTCTTGTTGCTGAATACTTAACTAAGTATATGGAACGTGAAGATTTCAAATCAGGTATGAGAAGATACCTCATTCATGATTTAGTAAAAGGAGTAGGTAATACGTATTCGAGGTGAATTCTTTAAAATGTATGCTTTAAAAATTGATTATACTAAATGTGATTACTGTTTAGAATGTGTAGATATTTGTTCTGCTGAAGCATTAACATATGATGGTGATGAGTTTAATTTCCAGTCTGATTTATGCACCTATTGTGAATCATGTTATATCTGTGAACAAAACGCAATTAAAATAACAATAATCGAGGACATATGATTAAAAAAATAATAGCTATTAGAAAACTACATCATATCTGCCGTAAATACCGTATACCATTTGAAGATTTACCGGAAGTATTGGAAGAATATATTTACGAAGATAATATTGGATGGAGTGATTAAATTGAAGAGATGTTACAGTGTAGAACTCAAAAGCCATATATGGTATCCTGGAAATTACAAAGACCATTTTCGTGTTAAAATCGACACTGAAGATAAAGAATTAACTGAGTATCTTGAAGAAAAAGTAATGGAAGCAATAAATGGATTTGAAGAATATAAAAAAGGAGTGAAAGAATGACTGATAAAGATATGGGGCTGAGGATATATGAAGTATTACAAAAAACAATTCCAGATATGGAAGGCATAGAAGTAATATACACAAACCATTATATTCAAGGTGCGGGGTATGATGGTTATGATGAGGTAAATCATTTATTATTAATAAGAGATGGAATGTATTGTTATGAAGGTTGTAAAAGAGAATTTGATTTAGATATTTTGAAAATATCTCACGCTTTAGAAAAAGAATTACATATTGATGCAACATTTGATAGGCCATTAAAAATTGAAAATGGTCAAACCTACAGGTTTTATATTGAAATTAAAAAATGAAGATTATGGGGGAGGAGAAATTAATGGAAGATAAGGAATTTATGGAAAAGGCCAAGGACATGGTACTGGAATACTATAATAATCAAGTTGAAATAACTGATAATTATTTGCTTAACGAATCGAATGTTTATATTGTATGGATGTGCAGTATACTGGGGAATAATAAAGCGTTACTATCAACAACTGTTAGTGATGGAATGTATTATGAAATAACCTACGATAACAATAACAACAAATTCTATTTTGACGCATATAAAAAATGGGATCATCAGGAATATGACAACTCATGAACCATATCAGACTGAAGCATTAATATTTTCAAGAAAAATAAATATACCTTTGAATGGTGAACCATCAACAATAACATTTCAATTAAAATTCCCTGAGGATATAGTTAACTATACAGACATATTAAAATATTACAGTGATGAGTTCCTATTTGAATGCATAGGTAAAACCGTACCTGTAACCATGGAACCGGTTTATTCTAAAGATGGAACATTTAAAGAGTATATGATAAGTGAATTACATTATGAGGAGGTAGAACTAGATGGTGAATATGATGACTAATAGTGAAGCAGCAGGATTTTTAAGATTCTATATTGAATCAAGATTAACAGGGGATAATGAACATAACTTAGATTATTTATGCAACCATGCATTAACCGATGGTGAATGCACATTAGAGGGATTGAGTGTTCTTAATCGTAATGGTGGTGAAAAATGGAAATTCACCATTAAACTGGAAAAAGTAGGAGAATTATCTCCAGATGAAAAAGAAACATTAGGAGTAGGGATTAAAAATGAGTAATTATAATGTGGAAATAGTTGATTTGCCAACTGAAATTTATAAAATAACCAAAGATGGAGAAGAATTAATAAGAATATACACTAGTCGTGTAGCTTATGGTGTACTAGAAATATTAAAAGAAATGGATAATGAACTGGAAACCTATAAAGGATTATGGGAACAAATGAGTTATTATTTTGATGATGATGTTAAATCATTAAATGATTTGGACCATAAAGATTTTCAATCCCTGAAAAGATTAAGCAAAGGATTAATTGATTAAATATGTTAGATATTCTAATTAATGTGTTCCTAATAATAGGGGTAGTGATGAGTGTAATTGGTTTATGTGTTGTATTGACATTTGCTTATATATCTGTTTATGATTTGCTTAAAGACGCATATGAATCATTCAAGTTCAGGCAGTTAAAGAAAAGCTTTAAGACTGAGAAAAAATTATATATTCAAGAGCAGTTAGAAGATTTGAAAAAAAGATATCCTGACTTGGAAATCAATTATAAAATGAAGTAAAAAAAAGATTATATTAAACATGAAAAAAAATCTTGTCGCCCCTTGTTTTTAGAAAAACATTTATATAAAAAAATGAGTAAAATTAAGATTAAGTGATGCTACTATGATTAAGTTAATTAAAACAAAATTGAATGAATTACTATATTACATTACTAATGACCATTATAAGAATAGTTTAATATTAAAATTAAGTTATATTTACGGTCGTAATGCTAGTGAAATACTTAACCTAAAACCGGCGGATATAAGTTTAACTGATGAGACAATACGTTATAATATTCCTACAGGTACTGTGACTTTTCCTTTAGTAGATGATATACGTGATAGTTTAATGGGTTACATTTATGATCATGGAATTGAAGATAAGGAGTATGTGTTTCGTGAAGTAGATGAATCAATGGAAATAGCTATTAAAAAATTAAACTACTACTTGGATAAAACCATTAATTCATTAAACAATACAATTGAGTTTAATTCACCTAAATTAACAACTAAGGATTTTAAAATATTAAGAGGTCAACATTTATTCCTTGACGGCACACCATTACATACAATACATGAATTATACTGCAATACTAATTTAATGTCAACAAAAGACATTATACAATATAATCAACTAAAAGAATACACATACCCATGTAATAGTCTTGAAAAAATATTCAATGACAATACTGACTTGAATTTATACTATGATTACCGTTACAGTCAAAATGACTTATTCACAATCAGTGATGATACAGATAATGAAAACTTAATCATTGAAATAGATTATGAAGAAAACACTATAAACATTATCACAGATAATAATGATGATGAACTAACACACGAAATACAGAAAATAGACCCTGACGTGTTATTTAATGAATTAAGTAAACTTGAGCATGGAAACTTCAAGTTCATCAATGGTTTGAAAATAATTAAAAATTAATGTTTATATTAATAATAGTAAAATGATAAACATATAGCTAAAAAATAACTCAACGCTTTTTAATAAAGTATTAAAGAATCAGGAATGTTTTTTTGTTAATAAATATTATATTCTTTACCTGACAAGAAAACATTAATTACTATAGTAAATTCCTGATTAACACTCTTTTTATCAGATTCATTATAAACCATAACACGTTTCATCGCTGACATATAAATTTTCTTCAATTCTTTAGGATTGGTTTTAATATATGTTTCATGCACTTCATCTTTAGCTCTGCCCTGCAGAGCATCAACATACTCACTAGTCAAACCAATATTACTTGCATGAAACTTCCTTAATGTATGCGCTCGGAAGAAACGATACTTGCCTTTAAAACCCCAGCCCATACTATCATTTAAATCCTGGAACTTGGATAGTAAAGTTGAACTGGTGAAATCAAATAGTGGATCCTTTAACTTTAAACCTGGTCGAGTCAACAAATAAGTTACAATTTCTCTACTGGCTTCAGGTGAACAGAAAGTATAATAAAACTTATCCGTTTTAATACGGCGCAAATAAAGAGTAGGAACAATATTATCCTTACCATCTAAAGTAGATAAAATTTCTCTTAAATTTCCTCCCATATGATAATCTCTGCAACCGTCAATAAAATCTTCAACTGTTAAGCTCAATGTTTCGGCTTTAGCTGTGCCGCTGGAGCTCATGAATAATATGATTGCTCTTAGGTCAACTGTGACTTTTTCACATGCTAAACGAATATTCTCTCTTGTCGGTAAATCCAAGTAATTAGTTTCATATAACTTATCATATTTTGCATCAGGTAATACAGGTATTTCAATTTCAAAGTGCCTGTAGAATGTTTTAACTTTAGTGAAATAAGTTTTAATAGTGTGTGGTGAACCAGTACTACTAAATAAAAAATTCCTATAGGATAATAATCTTCTTTTCAATCTCCTTTCTTTTAATGGTATCTGCTTTTTTTCATCTTCTAATGCTTCAGCTATTAATTCATCAATTGATTTTTTATGGAAATTAGTGTAATGTTTTAATGCGGACAGATAACCATGACGGGTGGATTGTTTAACATTTCTGTCACGGCAGAATCGGAGGAATAATCTATTATCTAACATACAAGTTTAATTTATGTAGTATGAATTATATAAAACCATAATAACCCTTCTTTTTTACCCATATTTATTAAAGTTAAAACCAAACATTTATATAATAAATTCTATATAAAAATTAAATACTGTCAAAATATAATGAGAACAGTAAAAACCCAAAGTAAAAAAAAAGAAAAAAGTGAGATGATTAAAATTGATACAGAATATTAATCAAAGCAATAGCGATAGCTATCTAAAAAATAAATCAATACATAAGTGCAGAGTTACCAGAAAGGAAAAACAATTAATAGAATTGTTTAATCGCAATTCAAATCTAGCTATTGAAATATTCTAGGTGAGATAAAATGGCAAAGGTACATCATAATATTTGTATTGATCAAGAGTTATTATTGCATGCGAAAAATGAATTATCAATGAGCTTGGATGATTTTGTAGAATATTGTTTATCAATGTATTTGCAGCATGATGATAAGTATGCTAAGCTATTTTTTGAAGGTGCAAAACACTACACTGAGTTAAAAAAGATACAGGATAAAATCCATGCTTTAGATGATGTTGATAAAAAAGAAGATGATGATTCACATGAACAAGCTATGGATACAATAATGAGGATTCATTCTAAACTACATTATATTGGAAAGAATCAGATAAGGGAAGTGGCTAATAATCATAATTTAAGTCCTACGGAGTTAATTAAATATGTGGAATCATTAGGGGAATTTGAAGTGAGAAAATTTGGTGCAGCACCAAAGTAGTATAAAAATGTGTTTAGTTGGTTTTGGTTATTATGGGAAAATTTCATAGGGAAAGGAGAGTGTCTACACGAGTTAGAGGTTTGGAGTTAAATCTTTTAGAAAGGTCTGGTTTGACTAATGCTCAGCTTGTTAGGTATGGTTTACGGAAATATTATGAAGATCATCCTTATTCTAATGAGCATATGATTCTTACTGAGGTTGCATTTCTTAAGGATAAAATTGAGGAATGTGAGTTGCAAATTGAGTCTTATTCTTTAGCTATTCAAAAAAAGATAAATGAATTGCATGAGGTTAGGCAATCTAAAGAGGATGCAATTTATAATTATGTTGTTAAGAATATTTGGGATGAGTATCTTGAATTTTTGGATAATGAATCTTTATCTCCGGAGTTTAGATCTGATCTAAAAAATTTTTATTCTTATTGTAATGATGGTATTAGTATTATTGCGATGAATGTTCATAAGACTAAGGATGATATTATTAAGATTTTTGAGGATTATCTTGAGTTTAAGTTTGGTGGTGAGAATATTTTGGATGATGAGTTAGTTACTATGGATGAGTCTGTGGTTTAGCTTGTCTTTATTTTTTTTTTAAAATTTTTTAGTAATACTTTTTTCTTATTTTTTATTATTGCCTTTTACCAGTTTTTTGACACCACCATGCGAAGCTATAGTGTGGTGGAAATTTTAATTATATATTCTTATTATTTTTTGAATTTTAATTATATGAAATCTTTCTGAATTTTTTAATATTTATAATTGATTATTAATTTTTTAGTAATAAGTAATACTTTAGGTTGGTGTTTTCTTCAGGTTATACTTTCGTGGGGTGGTGTCAGAAAAGTGGTAAACGCATATATTACTTTTAACCATATTTAGTAATACTCATTATTTCTTTTTTACTATTTTATTTATAGATTACAACCATAAAGTATATATACTTGTTTTACTAATAGTTTACTTGTGGAGAAGTTACACCATACATGATCTTCTCCATGTTTTCACCCCAAAGTATATAAAAAAAATTAATTGAGGCGATAAAAAAATGTTAAGCGAAAAAACTATAAAATTATTAAAAGAATCCGAAACTATCAGTAATGAAGAATACCGGAAAAGACTATTAAAACTACTGGAGGATGATTAACCATGATTCTCCAGTTATTGAATTTATTATTTGTTAGTTTAGGTTTAGGTTATGATAAACCTGTTGTTAAAAATAGTTTGTATCCTAAACGTGAACCTGAAGTATTCTCTTTTAATATTAATCCTATTACTCTTGTTGTGCTAATGTTTTTGGGCATGATTTTATTTGCCTTAATTGTATTTTTATTTATGCCTGGAACTGAGTCAGGTTTAGTATATAATAAAGCCTACCTTTAAAAATTTTTTTTCTTTTTTTCATTGTTTTTATTAGTTTAGATACATTAATTTTATATAATATTATTGAGAGAATTAGTATTATAAAAAAAATCAACCCAAAAAAAATAAAACGAGATGATAACAAATGCACAAATTAAAAGACATAGCACAATTGGAATCAACAATTACTGCAAAAATTGTTGAGTATAAAATGATGATCGTGAATGATCTTGGTGAAAATATAACTTCATTAAATCGAGTAGCTATTAACCGAAACAATGGTTATTTAAAAATTGAAACACGCACATCACTACCCTCAGAAATAATTAATAAACTTGAATCCAAGTTTAATTTATCACTAGATTACAATGGATGTGTAACTGGTGAAAATAATGAATTATATAATTATATTTTCAAACCCAACTAACAGCTTGAATAAAAAAAAATATAATATTGGGAGGGCAATTAATATGAATCCAAATAAAACATTCTATTCAAATAAACCACGATTAGTGGAAAACCAAATACTGGAATACATACCTAAAGATCATCAAATTCAAATTCAAGCTAGTGGTGATTATTATATGAGATTAAAATCAACACCCTCATTCACAGATGAATTTATAAAAAATCTTGAGGAGAAATTCCGTGTTAAAACTAAAAAATATCTAAGTGATGACAGTTGCATAATAGAAATAAAACCACCTCAATTTGACATAATAATCATTAGAGATACAAGTAAATTTCCAAAACTTAACGGTTGGATTTTAAGAGTAGTAAGATTACTTCCATGGAGTGAAGAAATGGATGTTATAGCTACATTTGACTATAACGAAGACCATCCATATAATCTAACTATAGCTGAAAAGTTATTATCTTATTTAACTTCTCATGTTGATGAATTAGATTCAATTGAATATGAGGAAATCTACACAATATAAAAAAATAATATTTTGGATTTTTGGAAAAAAAAGGGGGATGGTTTTAATAACAGTACGTGCAAAACCTAAACAACACAAATATATTTATCATCGAAGAGGAGCCTACGAAATACAAAAAGTAAAAAATGGCCATACACGATACTACGGCAGATACGATAATGTAACTGATGCCATGAATGCCAGAGATCAATTAATAGCTAATCACTGGCAAATGGAAAAAACACCAGAACAAAAATACTGTGAAGCACAGAAAAAATATTACAATCGTATCTACTTATCACATAACAAAACACAATACTACATTAACAATCGAGCAGGCATATACATCGGAGTAGTACCTACTATTGAAGAAGCTTTATACTTGCGTGATTTATTCAGTAATGAAAAAAACCCTGAAGCAATACCTGCTATAGAAACACTTGATTTAACAACAAATAATCCTTACTTGATTAATGGTTTGGATTATTCATTGCCTGAGCGATTAATTTTACATCCTCCACGAACTAAAGGTTATGGTTTTGGTGTTATTCGCAAAAGGAAAAATCATTATCGTTTAGAGCGAAGCGGTAAATACTACGCCACCTGCATTACATATGAGCAAGCTTATTTTTATTATCAGGAATTAAACAAAAGAGGTTGGGATAAAAAAAACTTACCCGGTATCAAAGAAGATTATCCGGAATGGTACACATGGCTAAACAGGTTCTACATATACATTGCACGGGAAACAACTGATAGTAGATTCAACTGGAAGCTGACATTAACACCTAACAACAACAATGGTAAACTGGAACAAATAGGATACGTTAACATAGAAGACGCATTACATGAAAGAGACTTCTTAATAGCTAATGATTGGGATTATGAATTACTAGTCGAAACTATTGACGACACCACTAATCCTTACTATGACATGGAATTACCACCCTATCCTGAACGTAAAATCAGAAAACTATTCCTTGAAAACAATCATGACAAAGACCTAATCAAAATGAGAGATTATGTTTATGATCATGGTGATGTTTCCCGTGAAGAAATAGCCGAATATATGGGAATTACCAGTGTAACCGTAGGCAACTGGTTGAAAAAATATGATAGTGACTGGAGGCATTTTAAAAAATTATGCCTCGAGGGAAAGGATCCACTCGACCATATCAGTATGCCTGAACATATCTACACTCCAGATTTATCACCAGTCAAACCTAAACATTTTAAAAATCATGTTCTAAAAAACAAGGCCAGTAAAAGCAGTCCATATAAAATTGTTAAAGATGGTGTACAGTATGGTGTTTATCCCACATGGGAAATAGCTAATAAAATCAGCAACAAGCTACAGGAAATAGGTTGGACACGTGAAAATCAAAGAAAACTACAAAAAGAATATGGTGTGCTGCCAAAACCAAATACTAAAAGAAATGTTTATCCTACACGTGCCGGTCACTATACTGTTCGCAGGAAAGGTAAAAAAAGAAACACAATCAGTTACGGCACATACAATACATGGCTGGAAGCAGCAATAGTAAGAGAACTACTCGCCTACAACGATTGGGATAAAAACAAATTAGATTGGATTCAAAGTGAAGCAAAAAAATATTACATGATGATTTTATCATTCAATTATAATATGTTCGGAGGAGTAAAAGAATGCATTTAATAATGAAAGACTTATTAAAATCCTATAATAGTTTAAACGATTCACTTAAAAAAACATTTGATTTAATCGAACGTAAATGGATTCGTGTATTGGAAGATAATAATATCTCTCCATTCACATGTTATCTTTATGAGCATGGAAGAGACCCACGTGATTTGGAATTAGAATTTTATCTATCCACAAAAACTGAACTAACAGAGGATGAACTGGAAATTATTGAAAAGGAAGCATGCTGCAAACTAACCTATCATGATGAGGAAATTAGTCTATTGGATGCTAATATAACTGGTAAAGCTGAAAGATACATTTACATCTTCACGCCGTCTAAAATACTATCTTCACCAATTGAGGATTCATGGCTAAAAGACTAAAAGGGATTATTTCAAATATGGAACTATGGGGAGGTATTCAATAAAATGGAGAATAAATTTATTAAAGATTTAAAATGTGACTTATGTGGTAAGCCATTAACTGACACGGACCACATAGGAGTAGTAAGTGCAGATGAAGTATTATGCATGCATTGTTTTCGTGAAGGTGACGATAACAATTTCGGCAAAATAGTTGAACTAAATGCATTAACCTATTCCTTGAAAATTCAATTATCTGATGCGGAAAAAAAGCAAAAAGATGAATATCATAACGGATTTTATCATGGTCGACAATCTGTTAAAAATCATTACCTCAATAGAGTAGATGAAATATTAGAAGAATATTACATGATAGCTTTAAAATCAGAATCAGCTACCAGTATTGAACTAATAACAAAAATAAAAGAAGAAATAAAAAAAATATAAAAAAAGAATTAGGGAGGATTTTAAAAGCTATGGCTTTTGATGATTTACGCTTAAGTTTGCTTCAAGAAGCAGCTGAAGAAAAAACAAGATTAAATTTGTATCTTGAAAAAGAATATGAAAAGGAGTTTAAAGAAATGGGAGAGACTACTAACAAAACCTGTGAAACCTGCAGCTATTATTACCATGATGGATTCTGCACATATCACTTATCTTATTGGAGTCCTGATCATACATGTCCAAAATGGACAGATGAAGAACTTGAATTAGATTATGATTTCCTATACCGCAGATGCAAAGACTATATACGAATATGTGAAATGTATAACCGGTATGAAGAATTGAAAAAAGAACGTCCAGATGAAACGATTGTATTGGCTGGTACCAGTAATGAGGATTTCTTTTTACAATGCTGTTTAAATGATATGAAAAGGGAGTTAAGCTTATGGACCTTAAAAAAATAATAAAAGACATTGGATTAGATGAATGGGATAGTATATTCCGAATAATCATATGTTTCCTCATGGTATTATTCTGGATAATATGTGGTTTGAAAGCACCCCAATGGGGTCAAGCATTAATCCTAATGATAATATGTGTATTAGTCGGATTAATAACTGGAGTCAATTTTGCGAGAGATCATTAAAATGATTAAAACTGTAGATGATTTGATAAAAGAATTAAGCCAGTACCCTGGTGATATGGAAGTGTATTATGCAACTAAATATGCATTAGTACCATGTAATGTGAAAAAATTAGATAACCGTTGCATAAGCATAGACATGCTGGAACTTGAAAAAAACAAATACAGAGACTGGAATGATAAATAATGTCAAGGTATACACGGATAACGGATAAGAATATTTATCACAGACAAATGAAAACTCCTATCACCTGTTGTAGAAAACATGAGCATATAGGACGAGCTAACAGGATACTTAGAGATTTAATATTCTTATGTGAAAATTGGAGATGCACATATAAAACAGTCATCTGGTTTAATGATTACATGAAAAAACCTTGCACAGGTAATGCTCACAAAATTGTAGGTAAAAAGAATATAAGTATACGGCATCCTTGAAAAAATGGAGGAGAAATCAATGTTGATTCAAAGACGTAGCGACCTATTACTATGCCATGATATAAGTCTTGAGGAAAGAATAAAAATAGCTGATGAATACATCGAGGATTTGAATGAATCATTAAGTAGGGTTTCTGAAGCTGCACAACCAAGACTACATGAACAGTATAGGCAACACATACGTTCTCTTGAAGTAACAAGACAAAAGTTAATAGATGCTCTATTTGAACAAACAATATGGGGGAATATAAATGTTTCAGAGAAATGATATTATTAGATTAAAACAAAGAAGTGAATCTGAAAATAAGAGTTTGAAGATTAAAATGGGAACTGATTATATTATTGTTGAACCTGATGTGACTTTAAATTTTTTAAAGACCAATCAATCTCTTATTCAAATAAAAGATAATTTGGATGTAATCTGTGAGGAGAAGATAATTAACACTGATCTAATAACTAGCATAAGTTTATTAGATTTACCCTAAAAATTGGTGGTGGAGGTGTTTTTAATTTTATGTTGTTTAGGAAAGATAAACAGGTTGATTGTGAGGAACTGAAGAAAAAATATGAAGAATTATTGGAAATACATGAAGCTTCTAAAGGATTAGTTCTCGGATTAGCTTATGATAATCATATATTGGATGCTAAGGATTTTGTTAAATCTGGTATGTTGCATGATTATGGTGACCGATTATTAAAAGAAAAAGTTGAAGCATTGGAAGCTGAGAATGCATGGTTATCTAGAGAGTTAACAACTAAATCACAAGAATATTTTTACATTCAACATCAGGATAATGTGGAGAAAATGTGGTTGGTTACAGAGGAACAATATAAAAAAATAGAGGATTATAATCGTTTAATTAAAGTATTATCCGATTTAGGATTAAAATTATAGTTATAGTGGGGAATTAGATTATGGGAGTAGATATGTATTTCATAGAGGAACGTGAAAGAAGCGAAGGATATGACAGAGGATACATTAATGGTCAACAATCCATGGCAAATAGGATAAAAGAATTAAGTGAATGCCAAGAAAAGATGAAGCGTATTAAAGAAGTTTATGAGAATGATGAACCATTCAAAGCATTAAAAATAAAAAAAATAATATATGAGGAATGATTCTAGAATGACTGAAAGATATACTGTTGAAGAAGACCTGGAGAATGATTGCCTAACAGTAACAGATAATGAGTATACTTTAACTAATAGCTTCGGCAGTGATAATTTAATACTCGGCAATATTGAAGACAGTACAGTAATCATAAATAGATTAAATTTCCTTGAAGCTTATACTAAAGAATTGGAAATGCATTTAACATATGCGGATTTTACAGAGGAAAATTTTAAAGATATACGAGAAGAAGTGGAGTTGAATATGGAATGAATAAACCTGATAATGATGATGTTTTTGACTGGGATTTATGGGAGATTCAACTAAGATACATTAGCCTACTGTTAAGTGCAAATCGAAGATACGGACATTATGAATTGATTACTAATAAACCAAAAAAGATTAAGGAGGTTAAATAAGATTATGATGTGGATTTATCTTATAATTGGTGCATTAAGTGTTTTACTCGGAATATTGTTGGAAAGACAAACAACTAAATCATTAGAAAAACAATTAGATTCAGTATTCAGTGATATGGGTAAATTAACTCGTGGATACTTTAATAAAAACAAGGAATTACTTGAATGTAAACAAGTTATCCGTGAATTAGAGGGTAAAAATATTGCTCTTAAAAATTTATTGGAGTTAACTGGTGCTGATGTAACTGAGTATAATGTTGAAGGTTATGATTTAAGTAAACTGGAAAAGGTTAATAATCATCTGCGTACTGAGAATGCAGGTTTAATTCGAAAGAATAAAAACTTGAAAAATAAGAATAGTCAATACAAAGCTAATGTTAAACAATTAAAAGCTGAAATTAATAAGTTAACTCAAGATTCAAGTAAGGCCAGTAATTTGAAACTGGAAAGATATAAAAAAGAAATCAATCAATTACATCAAGCAATACTAAGTAAAAATGAAATTATTGATGAGTATACTAGAAAATATGGGGAGTTATAAAATATGAGTAAAGAACGTTTCACGGTTGAAGATTGTAATCGTGCTAGTGATGATCGTGTTTTTCGTAATGGCAAATGTGTGTATAATAATAGATTAGGATTTGCTTATAGTGTGGATGAAATAGTTGAAGTGTTAAATCATAATGGTAGATTTGGTGATAGTGTCTGGGATTTAATGCAGAATAAGATTTGGTTCATGCAAGGCATGTATAATCGTACTGGTGATGAGAAATATAAAGTTCATGAGGATATGTTAAAAGAATTGCGTGAAGAATTATATAATCCTGCTGCTAGTAGTGAGAAATATGCTGAAACATTAGAGGAATGGTTTTTAGAACGTCAAAAAGAAAAGCAAGATGAATAATTATTGAAAGTGTTTTGGTTAAAATGGTTTATAAATTATATTTTGAGTTTGATGGTTTGACTGAGGAAGAGCAGCATCAAGTATTTAAAAGGATGATGTTGATTAAGGATCATATTTATCCTGAGTTGGATATTGATTATACTTGTTTGCATCGTGAGAATCGTATTTGGATTGACCAGGAAATAAGTGATAAGGATAAGGCTTTTGAATTGTTCCGGTTGTTGTCTAGTGTTAAGGTTGATAAAGCTTATGATGATTGGTATGAGACTGGTGTTGATTCTCATGTTGAGTGTTGTTTGAGTTATCGGTCTGAGTTTCCTTTAGAGGATAAGCCTGTTGATATTATTTTTTGATTAATTTTTTTTCTTTTTTCTTTTATTTTTTTTACTTTACAACCATTAAGTTTATATACTATGACTTACATACTTATAATCAAGAATACAAAAGTATTCAAAAAAACCCGAAGAACGAGGACGATTAAAATGCAAAAATTAACCCAAAACCAAATCTTCGAAAAAATCGAAAACAGAAAAGAAGAACTCACTGCTGTCGAAATAATTATCAACCACGAAAACCCAACACAATGCAGCGTAATTTTAAACGACAAATTATTCAGCATACCATACGAAACCACCTATAATAATGGATTAATAGCTGGAGTTAAAAAAGCAATCCGTGGCAAAGAAATATTATTAATTCAATTCATCGACAACGAGTTACCTGAAGCATGGAGACAAGCATACCAAGACGGAGGCATACTTGAAAGATTCCCTGATGATCGTAGACTAAAATTTTATCCTTACAATGAAATGAACGAACAATTTTGCATCGACAGAAACTTATTATGGGATATAACCGATGAGTTCAAAGGCACACCTCACGAAGTAACTGAAGAAAAATGCAAATGGAGATTTGAAATAATTAAATGGTACAAAAACCATTTAATTTAAACTTTTATTTTTTTAAAAATCATGGGGGATTAAAATGAGGCACATGAACTATTACAATAAAAACTACCATAAAGTTTTAAGCCAAATATACTTTTTCCGCAAAGCATATAAAACCAGTTACAGGAAATATCCTGCATTAAAACAAAACAGACACACTAGATTATTCTTAAGAAAGAAAATCAATTTAAGAAGATTCGTTTACAATAACGTCAAATACAAAACTGATAAGAGGAGATTATGATGAGAGATTTAAAAGATTTCAAAAGCCTCGCCGATACATTCGGCGAGGATACTCAAATATTAATTGAAATGCCTGAAGGAGAATTATACGAGATAATGGGTTTTCAACCTACAGATAAACATAATGCTTTGATGATCAAGTTATCACCAAGGCCACATGATTACCGTAAAAATTACATGGAGGATTAAAGTTTATGTATGTTGATGAAGCTACTGAAAGGGAGAATATGTTAATGGATATTCCGTTAACTGATGAGTTGAAAAGGAAAAATCCTGATTTGTATGATAGGATTGTTCGTTTAAAGTATGGTGAGGAATAAAACATCTTCACCCCTTTATTAATTTTTTATTGGAGGAGGATTATTTTATGAGTTATGTGATGCAACCGTTAATGCAACATATAAAAGAGCAACCAGTAAAATGGAGAGTAGCACCATCTGAATATGACAGGTTAAAAGAGGACTGGATTAAAAAATATGGTTATGCTCATGGTTTTGATGAATTTTTTAATGAGAATTTCATACTCTTAACAGAAAAGGAAATTGAACTTCGAAACGAAAGGATTAAAAGAAGAGAAGAAGTACTAGCTAAAAAAGAGGAATTATTAAAAGAATATAAAGCACTTGGCAGTGAGATTGATGAGTTAACACGTGAAAGTAATTTATTATTAAAACAAATTAACTGGGATGATTAGATTATGGCTGATAAAATGAAAATCGAAACCGATGAGAATATTGAAAAAATAATATCTGAAAATTTAAATCAAAAAGCAGTTCCACATACCATTGAACTTAAATCCTGTAAGAAATGCAGGTTCTATGATAATCCTTGGATTTGGGGTAGGCCTTTACATTGTTGCAGTCAAGACAGTGATAATGTTCGCACATCAAGAGATATTGATGAGTTATACAATACCTGTCCGATAGATCATAAAATCGAAACTACTAAAACATTCATTAAAAGGTATGGCATCATTCATAACAAACCTGATGAAAACCCATATTCTTTTAGGTATGATAAGCGTGGCAGCATTATGCTTGTTGATTTTAGTGACACACATTTTGAAAGTGATGGGTATAATCCTGATGTGGAATGGGGAGCTATTGTAGTATTTTATTATAATAATCAAGAGGAAGCTGATAAGATGATGAAATTAGCACTTGACTATTATGAGGAATTTAATCTTGGCGAAGAGTATGTGCCTAAAATATGCTACGGATAAAATGGGAGGAATAATGTATGGTTGATAATGAGAAAGGATTAAAGGATTTAATGGATAATGTAAAAGAATACTTGGCTGGAGATAAAACTTTACTTGAATGTTTAGAGCAACATCAAAAGATATGCTACAGGGATATGGACAGTCATGTGGAATACTTTAGTGATGGTTGGACTAAGGACACTACTTTGAATTTGTTTAAGTATATTGTTCGTGCAGTTCAGGGTGATAGTAAAGCTTATGATAGGTTGCGTATTGATTTAGGTATTGATGATTGTAACTTGACTATTGTGCAGGTACAATAAAGATTATATTTTTTTTCAAAAATCTCTTTTTTTCTTTTTTACTATTATTTTTAAGGTTTAACTACATTAATTTTATATACTCGAAAAATCATATATAAATAACATACCCTTACAAGAAAAAATAGAGGAGATGATTAACAACATGAACCAACCCAAAGGATCCATATCAAAATCAAGCAAATCAAGCTACAAAGTATACAAAGGCAGAGACTACATATGCAGCTGCCGAACATATGAACAAGCATACTACGTAAGACAAGAACTACGAAAAAACAACTGGGACACCAGCAAACTAGACACAATTCTAAAAGAATACCCAAAATACTACACCCAACTATTATTTTTTTACCATTACGTCCACTACTCCAAAAAAACAGACAAATGGATGATACTAATTCCAAAAACCAAATCAGAAATAAACAAAATAGAACACTTAACCTACAATAATCCTGAAGATGCACTATACGAAAGAGACTTCCTAATAGCTCACGACTGGAACTACGAAGACCTAGTAGAATGCATTGACGATTCTAAAAACCCATATTATAATATGGAACTACCACCATACCCAGAGCGCAGAATCAAAAATGTGCAAAAAAACAAATCCTACAAAAATGAATTACTAATACTCCAAGAAATGATACTCCAAGACCCGGACGTTCACATAGGAGAAGTAGCTAAAAAAATAGGATATGCACCACAATCAATCCGTAATTGGCTAAAAAAATATAGTACCAATTACCTAGAATTCAAATCAGTAGTATTGTCAGGTGAAGATCCATTTGAAGTATTCACATTAAAAGAAAAAATCTATAAACCTGACCTTTCACCATCCAAGGCCAACTTCAAAAACTACGTATCACATAACAACCGCTCAAAAGAAAACCCTTATGTGATAGTAAACAGTAAACGTGAAAGCTTCGGATGGTATCCCACACGGAAACTAGCAGAAAAAATAGCTAAAGACTTAAAAAAATGTAACTGGGATAGATGCAAACTACCAAAAATACAGGCCAAACATAACTTCAAACCACCACAGCAAAGAAGAAACTACATTTATCCTCATGGTAAAAAATACACAATCCGAAAGCAAATCAATAATAAAAGAATACAATTCGGCACATATCAAACAATGGAAATAGCTGAAAGCATAAGAGACAAGCTAATGAAATGCAATTGGGATAAAGAACAATTGCCAATTATACAAAGTGAAGTAGCACAGGAATTTGGAGGTGCACTACATTGAAATTCATAGAGTTAAAAAAAACCGATATCAATAGAAATGACACATATAAAAAATTTGAAGAAGAACTAAACAAATTCAAACAGAAACATGATAAAAAATTTGAACTAGATTACTACAGTACGGATGAATTAGTAGTGAAAGTTGATAATCCAAGAGAGTTTAATGAAAGCATACATGACGATTTATGCAGTACCTTTGATGTGAGATTGCAGTTTGTATGTAAAAATTATATTCAAACACCTAAAGCAATCCGTGAGGAAATTGAATTTGTGTATGCTCCGGTACATCATTATATTACTATTATTGAATGGGAGGATATTCGTTTATGATTGATTTAACCGATACATTGGATAGTGGGACTAATTTCCCTGATACTTGGAAGACCTTGGTAAGGGAATTATTATTAAAATTTGAGGATGGCTGCACTTATCAACATGATAATATTGTTGGTAATCGTCCGTTCCATGTAGATTTAAAGATAACTATTGATGAGCCTGTAAATGATGAAGTAGATAAACAATTACACCAACAAGCAAAAGACCTAGAAGAGGGTTACAAAGCAATAAATGAATTGCTCGATGCAGTATATGGTGTCATTGGTGACTCTACTAAAGAAGAGGGAATACAAAAAATAAAACAGATAACTGAAACAATAAAACAGGAAACAACAACCCAAAGTAAAAAAGAAGAAGATGAGATGATTAAAAATGACAGAGAACAAAACATTTGAAGAAATATTTGAAGAACTAGCTAGACATAATGACCGTAGTGTTATCTGGAATGACTGGTTAGATTATGCTATTGAAGTGAACTTATTAACATTAGCTAAAGACAAACAGAATGATTTTAAGAAAAATTACCATGGAAACGAAGAAGCATATTGGGAATTAACAGCAGCATGGATAACTGAACTATCCGAGAAACTGGAAAAGTATCCTTATTATGATATGCTTGGTGAATTTTATGAGAAATTAGTAGTATCTCATGCTAAGAGTAGTCAAATGGGGCAATTTTTTAGTCCAGTATGTGTAAGTGAATTAGTTAATGATATTGTTCATAATGATATTGAAAACAATAATCTTAAAGGTAAAATAGCTAATGATCCTGCTTGTGGTTCTGCAAGAATGTTACTCTCAGCATATGTTAAAAGTAATGGTCAATTAATTTGTTTTGGAGAAGAGCTCGACCCAGTGGCTGCACGTATGGCAACTTTGAATCTTTATTCCCATGGTGTACGTGGTAGTATTTTACAAATTGATACATTAACTCGTGAGTTCTTTACTGGTTGGAGAGTCAACAGATATCTTCGTCATGGTGTACCTATACCTCATATTGAAATAATAGATAATGAGAATGAAGCTTTAGACTTCATTGAATTAAACAGAATTAATCAAAACAATACTGATTTGTCATTAACTGATAATGACAATGCTGATACTGATGATGATGAGGATGCAGCTATTGCCAAACCCGTAACTGAATTTGTTAAAACCGGTGGGCAAATACAATCAACACTAATATAATGAGGAGGGTTTATTTTATGCCTTATGATGATTGGTGGCCACCTTTCAGGTTAGCTAAAAAAAGCCCTTACTACCACATGTTCTGCACCCCAAATAAGGTATGGGCTAAAGGAGGAGCAAGTAAAAAAGCAAAATATGGCTTCGAATTTAGAAGATACAAAATTCGAGGATATGTTTATGCGTGGCAAAGAATGCATAAAGCAAAATTGGGTGTGATTAATGTATGAAATATGAAAAAGTATATTTAGATCCAGATATTGATTATGTATTCTGCTTTCTAAAAGAAACAGTAATTGAAGAAAAAGACTGTGATTATTATGAATATAATAGGGAATGTGAAAGGAATAATGAGTATTTGAAAAGGACTCATATTAAAGGAAGTCTTGCAGGATATTGTGAACGTGGAAGGCCAGGTAATATTCTTAATAGCTGCAAATATTGTCTTAAAAAAGACAAAGCTGAAGAATATCTCTTGCCCTCTGATGCAATTGAATTATTCAACAATCATGAGAAAAAAGAAACATTCATTGGTAAACTCCGTGAAATGTGGAGGAAAAGTGTATGGTAGAAAAAGAAATTTACACCAGTTTCATAATCGTACAATTCAGTGCAGCTAATCGTGATGAAATGTATGAACGAATATGGGAACTTGAACAAATATTAGACGAGAATAATTACAGGATAGAAGAAACTCACACTGTTAAAAATAATAATATTAGAAGTGTGAGATATGGGAGGAATTAACTAATGGGTATACGTGTAATACAACAATCCACTGCTGAACGAAACGCTGAAACAAAAAGGTTATTTGATAGAATAAAACCATTAATCGATGAAGGGTACAGTTTCCGTCAAGCTTTAATTAAACTAGGATATCGTGTGTCCAACACAAGAAATGGTTGGTATAAAGACCTTGTAGCCTATGCACAAACACAGGGCTACGATCATAATGAGTACAAATGGAAAAGGAAAAAATAAAACGAAGAGGAGGTATTTTTTTTATGGTTAATAAAGCAACAAGATTTTTAAACAATACACTCAACCAAGAAAAACTATTCAATAGTATAGAAGAAGATGTCCGGAAAATAATTGAACCCTACAATTTTGAAAAAGTAATATTTGTTAGGCAGGATGTAGGTGAAATAACTATAGAGCTTCAAGACCCTATACCAACTAAGTTAATCAAAGAAATGGATGATTACTTTGAACTTGAAGGAGTATTGGAGAAATCACATTATCACATAAACTTAATTTATAACATAAAATAGAGGCTTTGAAAATGGATCATTACACTGAAAAAGATGAGGCATTAAACCAATGTATTGAAACTGTAAACGAATTAACTGATAAAGTAAAACAATACTCAGATGAAATCGAAGCTATCTTTAACATTATTGATTTGCGCATACAGGAAAACCGTGAACTGGCAATACTACATTTTCCTCAAGAGGAAGACAAGTATATTAACGAATATGAGTCCAGAGCAGATGAACTTGAACAATTAAAAAGGATGATTCAAAAATGACAAATGATAAGCATTACACTGATGATTTAGAATGCAACAATATCACAGATAAAATACACTCCTATTATCAGAATATTCAAGCTGATGATGAAGAAGAAGTGAAAAGAATAACCAGTAACGCAGTAGGTTATCTTATACGTGTAGGATGGGATGATATGACACTAACAGTAAACGAATTCAACAATAAACTAAAAGACACCACTAATGTAATCGCATCAAAACTAACCTTAAACAAGGAGAAATAAAAAATGACTAGAGGTTACTTGACCGGTTTGGATTTACTTGAATTCTTAAACAGATTAGATTATAGTGATTTGCTATTACCTATTGGTGTTAGTGAAAAAGTAACTGGAGTAAATAAACCATACTTGGATGATTCACCTATACATTATGCAGTCCGTATAAATAGTGTAATGCGTAAATCACAAAACTTTGACGGTTGGATATTGGAAGGATTAACAATGCCTCATATACAGGAATTAATGAGGGAAAATGCGAATGCTGGACAGTGAAGGATATATCAGAGTCTGTAAAAAAGACTGCAATAGAAAAGTAACACCATGTGAAGTGGTTAGGGATGTGGATTGTGGATTTTGCGACATACCTTACATAATACTAGAAGAGGAGGGTTGTAATTATATGATTGAGCATAATAGATTTAAACTTGAAAAAAAGCCGGGTAAAGAAATATATGAAATAAACAAGGATGATTTATCCTATTATAATTTTAGAGGTGAAAAATTATTGGCAAGGTGGATTTGCAATGAATTAAATGAATTGAATGATGAAAATGTCCATTTAAAAGATGATTTAAAAGAATGCCGTTTAAGGAAAAATATAATAAAAGAAAAACTAGTAAGATATCAGGAAGTATCTGAAAAACATAATGTACGCTCTGCAAATGAACTGGATAATATGATTACCAGTATGCTTAACGAAAAAGACCGGGCAGATAAAATAATTCGCAAACAAACTATGGCCTTATGTGATTTTAATAATCGTGAAACAGCAATAGCAAAATGGGGTGATAAAAGACCAGAATTCAACTTAGACAAATACTATGAAGTATGTATGGAAGACTTAAAACAAGTACTCTACAAAGAGGAAGTTAAAAAATTAATAAATGAAAAAATCAAAGAATGCGAACAAGGAATAGAAGAAACAATACATGGAGAAAAAGACTCCTTTATTGTAAAACATGACATAGCTATTAAAAAATTAAAAGAACTACAAAAAGAATTTGAAAGGATGTGAAATAATGACTGAAAAAGAAACTGTTAAAATTAATATTCAGATTATGTCTTCGGTGAATGTTAAAGACCCTGTTTTCCTCTTACCTGAAGATAAAAATCATCCGCTTGTCAAAGCTGCAAAGAATGATGCATTAATAATTAAAGTTGATGAATATAAAATGATGAAAGTAGAGGAAGAAGAGGAAAAAAATGAGGGATAGGTTTATTAAAGTCAAGGAAAAAGATGAATTAAAAATCCAAGAGTTAGGATATTCAAGTGATATGGTTTGGCAGGAATACACTACTGTTGATGAAATATTAGATAAATTAAATGAACAAGACAGAGTGATTAATCACTGGGCTAAATCAAGTAGCAAAATAACTAACTTATTACAGGAAGCTGTTAAACCAACCGCCAAAAGCAGATATGATAATCCCATATTCTTAAGCATAGATCTTGAAACTAAAAGATGCAAATATGAAAAAACAGTTATCTGTAATAACTGCGATTATTTCAGCACCTACTTCTTGGATTGCAGATTCATGATGGAAGACAAACAATACAAAAAAGCAGTAGAATTAGGATTGGTGAAAGAATGATAAGGCGTTCGGATATATTATTATGTTCACATATAACTCTTGAGAAAAGACTAGTGATAAAAAAACCTCAAATCCAAGGAGGCTGAAAATTGACCAGTATTAGTGGATTTAATAATTTTAAAGTTGTTGTGCAGGAAAGTTTAGATTCAACACAACCGGATTTGAATATAATACTAAAGGATAATGAACCTTTTTTGTATATGAATGATTTGGATGATGCAAAAAATGCAGCTAATGCCTTAAGCATATACTATAATAAAATTGAAACTTTAGAAAAACAAATAAAAAGAAAACCAACAAGAAATAATGTGGAAAGGATTACTGATAAAAGATTTCAAATATTTGACCGAAACAACCATGAACATGTTATTGATATGGAATATGCATTAGGCTTTGATGATCCTAATGTGGATATGATTGAATTTCTAGGCCAATCATTAACAACACTAGAAATGGTTGATTTATTAAATGAATTTAATGAGAAATTAGAAAGCGCAGAATTAGTATTACATAACTTAGGTTATGAATTAGTATATTCTGAAACTTATAAAAAGTGGTTGATAGAATGAGTAAAGAAGTTACTGATTGTGGTAGATGTTGTTATTTTGATTATTTTCAGGATACTGATGATTATGGGAATTATATTTCCATACCTTCGGAATCATGTTTAAAAGGACATGACTTATATCCGGATAAATGTGATGAGTTTCATGATTGCTGGGGAGGAAAATAAAAAATATGATAACTGAAGGAATTACTGTTGCTGAATTGATTAAGCAATTAGAAAAAGTACCTCAAGATTTCACAGTTACATTAGGGGTTTCGTATGATAATTGTTTACATATGCAACCATTAGAGAAAGTAGATGCTCCAATGTCTTCAGATATAAATTGGATATTATTGAAAGGGGCAAAAGAATGAATGAAATAAATCCTAAAGGTAAATTATGTGAGGAAACGGGAGAGTATTTATGCTCTTATTGTATGTATTCTGGTAGACTAGGACATTGCCAATATTATCAGGAAGTATACTTTACTCAAATATATCACCGATGGTTTGATTTAAGGGAGGCTTTTTTCGAATGACTGATAAAAAGTCTGATATTTTCATTACAATATCATATGTTTTAACTATTGTAGATGAATGCTACTATTTCTCATTCAATATGTTGAATTACCCTACGATTAGGAGGTTAGGATTATGACAAAAAAAATAATATTTCAAATGACCGATTTTGAATTAATAGATTGGGTGTCTAAAAATGGGTTATTAATGGCATATCTATATGCTCTTCATAATAATGGATTGATATAAAATGATTGATAAACGTTTTGTTCACAATGGAGTTATTGCAAAGGATAAATTGGATGGTCACATATTTTATGTTGCAGGTCAGGATAGTCTTATAGAATTTGTTGATAAAGCAGAGCAATTATATCAAGAAACACTTGACTTAGAATATGAAAATGAAAACTTAAAAGAGGAAATCAAAGAATTAAAACAAAAATTATTCGAAGCAAAAAAGGATTATCTAATAGAAACCAGTGACAATAACCCTTATTTGAAATATGAAATCGAAGGATTAAAAAAGGAAATATTAGGACAAGACTGTCCCGAATGTGGAACTAAAATGGTTGAACATGATTATGGTCCATTTACACAATATTGTTGTGAAAAATGCGGTAATGTAATCCAATATAGTACCCAATGTGGTGAGTGGTGAAAAATATGATGATTGAAGATGAAAAACCAAGGTATAATGTTCACTTTAGAACTAAAGGTTTCATGGTATTAGATTATGAGGCCACACCAGAGGATGGTAATATCTACGAGGATGAAAAACATGGTTATCAAATAGTAATACGTGATATTTCACGAGCGGAAGCACGTAGAGTATGCCACTTCTTAAACGAACAAAATAATAAGATTAAATGGATGGAAAAATCTAAAAAAGAATTAGGTCAGATAATAGAAATTTTTGAAGAGAAACTAAATGAATCCGAAAAGGATTTCCAAGATTATAAAGATACTGTTGCCAATTTCTTATTCAAGAATATGGGTTTGTTAAATGATGATTTGATTCGTCAGATTAATAATGAATTAGGTATTGATTTAATGGATATCCTTGAATTGTACTATGATTAAAAATAATTAATGAAAATCCCAAAGTAAAAAAAAGAAAATAAAATGATTTTTTTGATGGAGGCGAGTTAGTGTGGGTAAAAGGTATAAAAAAGGAAACATAGGTAAACGTAAAAAGAAACCTTCAGCTATTTTCAAAGAAAACGAACGGAAAATAAATATAAAAATAAACCAATTCCGAAAAATAGTTTTGAAATATGACTTAAGTAATATTGAAATGTATAAAGAATCAGATAAATTAAGAAAAGAGATTAAAAGACTATTAAATTATCAGAGTAAATTTATAGCTACACAATCTCATAAAAGAAGATTTATTTATTATGATCAAACAGCTAACTTCAAAGGATTATATGTAACATGGAAAAAAATAACCTTACCAGTATATTTGAGTGTAAGGTTTAACATACCAGAACATTTAATCCCTGCTTTAGCATGTTACTATCGTGACCTTAAAAGAGGAGGCGAACCATCCCTTAAAATATTCTAAATTTGGAGGTGTATTATTTATGGGTTTAGATTTAAAATTTTATGAAATAAAAAATTATGACTGGGACGAATACCAAAAAAAACATGAAATAGAAGAAGTATTAGAATTAAGTAACAGTAAAGGAATGTTAATAGTAAACTGGTTATACCGTAACAACAATGGAAAAATGGTTGGTAACTATTTAGATTATCATAATATATATCATCAAATTCATGGAGATGCCTTAGTGGATATATATAAAAATCTTAAAAAAGTAATTAATGCCCCTGAGGATAAAAAAGATAATTATGCTCTACATTACTTCCCTGCATTATACACTATTGATGACTGGGTAAGTATGGTGGAAATGTTCAGCGATGGATATTACCATGATTTAGAAGATTTATATGAAATCTTTGATAACCTCTTATTTGGGGACAATAGTCCAAGTCCAAGTAGGAGAATATTTTTTTATAATATAAACTGGTAGTGATTGGTTATGAGTATGTTTCGTATTATTCAAGAATTACCATATGAATGGGTTGGCGATGATTATTTAGATTACTCAGATTTAACACTCGGTTATGTGGAAGATGAATTATTCGCACAGGAATTCTGTGATAAACATAAAGACTGTAGCTATGAACCAGTAATCCCAACAAAATATCCATTACAGCTTAGGGCTGCTATGGTTGAAGATGTTGATGAAGTAGTATTATTAAAAATACCTTTTAAAAAAGGGGAATGGTATTATGAATAGTGAGGATAAAGTTAATGTTTTCATTAAATGGTTAGATGAGGAAATCAATGAAAGGGAGAAAGAATATGACCGGTTATGCAGGTATGGTGCCAGTACCTCCAGTACAATAAGTGAAATTGATTTATTATGTGATATTAGAAAGGTGGTTAAAAGTATATGGGATCTCGAATAATGCGTGATGGTAGATTAGGGCGTTACCAGTATATGAGTGATACTAATTGGACGCCCGAACCTTATATATTGGATTATGAAACTCATAAACGGTATTATCCAAGTCAAGATATGAATAATCTTGTTGAAGTTTTAAACTTGCAGGATAAAAAAATTGATGAGTTGAAACGTGATTATGAACTTGGTGTGGAGACTAAATTATTTAGTCGACGTCAATTAGAATATGATAATCAAATCTTAAAAGATGAGAATAGTAAATTAGCTGAAATTATTGATAATCATATTAATATACATGCTGAGTTGGATGCTTTAATAAATTTTTATGAATTAAAAGTTAAGGAATATGATAAACTATATCCTAAAGCAAATAGCACTACTTTAATAAAAGAATATAGGCATAAAATAAATGCATTAAAAGAATTGAAAACTAAAATAAAGAAGTGGAAATGATAAAATGAAACAATTGACTAAAAAAGATTTAATAAATGAATTAGTTAATGTAGATGATGATACACTAATCTGTATCAGATGCAAAACACCCTACAGTGGCGACTGTGTATACTATGATGTAAGCCTAGAAATATTAGACCAGGGAATAATCCTACACAGTAGTGGATTAGACTTAACCGTTGAAGCAGACATGGAAATGATAAAAGAAGAGAGGGATATTTTATGATTACACCAGTAGACTATGTATTAAAATTCAATAAAGAATTCTACAAACCAATAATGGAAGAAATAAAAACATCAACAATAAGATCCAATACTAAAATGTTAAATGTAGGAGATATCTGTTACGCATATTTCCCAGATATCCAAACAGTAATGTTCTTATTAATCACAGACCATTATGCTAAAAAATTATGTGACTTAAACAAAGAAGATGCACTAACCGAAGGATACCTGCATGAAAACTTACTAAAACGTGAACTAAAAAACATTTACCCTGACATAGATGATACTGATTATGTATACATTTACAAATTCCAAGGTGTAAGGGGAGATGAGGAAGCACAAAGATTACTTGAAGAATTCCTAGAAAAGGAAACTGAAAATAATACTGCTGAAGAAACTGGGGGAAACGAATAATGGATAAATATATTGAAGAAGGATATAAATTAATGACAGAGTATATTACAGATAATCGTATCAAAACAAAAAATCGTAAATTCCTACGCAGACTAGATAAATTCTATAAAAAATATACTGAAAAAGACACTTTAACATTAGAAGAAGAAAAAGAATACCTAGAATTAGAAAAAGAATTCTACACAACAATACTGCCTGCACCGGAAAATCCTGAAGACAAAGCGAATCTAGAAGTGTTAAAAATATTAACCCAAAGTAAAACATTAGAGGATTAGGAATATTTATGAGTGACAGATATAAACTAATTGAACATTCAAAATTAATATTAGATGAAGTGTCCCGTAAAGATCCATACGCCAAAGACGGTTATCTGTTAATGGAAGATATGGCTACGGGAGAATATATAAAAGATGATAATCATTTTTACAGTATATATGATTTAGTTGACTTACTAAATAAACAGGATAAGCAATTAAAATATGATGATTTGCAAATACAATTTGATATGGATGGTCAAGTATTTCCAGTATTTGAATCAAAAATTAAAGAATCATTAACTCATCTATGCAAAGGTGAAGCCGAAACATTTGAATTCAACCTAAAAGATTATGAAGGATATGAACTAAGAGATGGTTATAATATCCTAGTAACTATAGCTCGACCTGATAAAGACGGTGTAACCAAGTTTAACTTAAACACTAATCCATTTATGAAACATGCATATGACAGGTTATTAAACTTCATCAATTATAAAATGGAAACCTTGAAAGAGGATAGTGTTGAATATGAAGCGTGGCAGGATATTAAAACACTAGTTGAAATATACAGATAAAAAATAATTCCCAAAGTAAAAAATGAATATAATATAATCGAGGCGGAAAAATCATGGACATAATGGCTGGATTCATAATAGCTGGAGTAGCTATTATAATAAATGCATTTTGTATCAAACTATTCATAGTTGACTATTTAACTGACAAAGTATTGGATAATAAACTTATCACAAAACAAAGAGACCATTATCTTGAAATGGTTAGGAATTACCAAAAGATGATAAATGGTTATCAGGATAAAATTAGAAATTATAAAAAATTGGTCACTGAACAGCAGGCTACAATAAAGAAATATAAAAATAAAAACAGGAATAAAGCTAAACAAATTGAGAATCTTCAGCAATCATTGAAAAATCATAAGTATCAAGTTCAAGCATTAAAAGATAAAAGGGATAAGTTAAAAGAACAAAATACTAAGTTACTCGCCGAGAATATGAGATTAACATTAAAGTTAAACCCCGATAAATATTATGATGAGATTACTAAGACTTTAGAAAAAATGAATAAAGAAGATTGCGACCCTTATTTATTGGATAAAAGGAAGTTGTGATAAAAATGTTTGGATTGTTATTATTAATATTAGGATTTGCAGGATTCTTATTCTTCTTATATTTAGGTGAGGATCGTGATGAGATTATGTATAAAGCAGCTGATGAATCCTGTTATTATTGCATCTATTCTGCAACACCTCATACTATAAGAGATAGGAGTAAAAATAGTTGTCAAAAGATTGATAATACTGGTTGGAGTAGTGAACAGATACGAAACTGTAAATATAGAATAAAGGAATAGTGAAAAATGGAATGGAATAAAGAGTTAATAGGATTACCAATAATTTTTTTAATATTCATAATCATTACAATATCTATTACTGGTTTAAGATATAATCAGTGGGGTATGGTTCAGGATAATATTATAGTATTAGGTTTATTCTTTTTAACTTCTTTATTAATATTATTCATATAAAAAAAATATGAGGGGAATTAGATTTTTATGAAGATGGTTGATATTGATTATTATACTAGTTTATATGAAACTGCTCATGATGTTCCAGTGGAAATAGCTAGACTGGATCGTCCTCAAAGGTATGTTAGGTTAGTTGACCGTAGTGGAAGAGTATTTGAGTTGGAAGTGGCTGAAGTTAGTAAAGATGAAGTGTTATTGATGATTAGTGATGATTAATTCAAATGATTATATTTTATGATGATGTAGATTTAAAATAAAAGACTCATCCCTGTAGAGTAGTGGCGAACATGAAATACTTTATTGGATGTAAAAACTAAAAAAAAATTTTTTAAACTATTATCCTACGTTTATTAAAAAAGTTATATTATTCTTTGAGAGTTATCTCTTTTCTTTGTCTTTTTTTTAAATCTACGGAGTAAAATTACTTTTTTTTGACTGTATTTGATGGGATAAGGTTTATATACTAGTTTATGCTAATAGACAAGTAGGAATACAAAAGTATTCAAAAGAATTAAACCCAAAGGAGACAGTTAATTATGAAACTAGAAAAATTCGCAACCGAAACAAAAAACACCACAGAATTATTAGTAACCCAAGAAAAAGGAAAACTAATAATCCAAGCCGAAGAAATAGAATTAAACCACGAACTCGAAGAAGTAACAGCAAACGTACAATTCATCAGCAACCTACAGGCAGACCGAGTAGATGAATTAACAGTAATAATAACAGAGGTAGAATAAAAATTCTACCTCAAAATTAATAAATGATGGAGGATTTAAAATGATTGACTGGGAAACCGAAGAAAAAATAATCAGCCTAAGAAACGAAATAGCTAATGAATTAAAATTATCAGCAATGAGCTTTACCGATTGGAACAGACAAGTAGTAATCGAAAACAGTAAATGTGAAGAAGAATTAATTGACGTAAAAGAAATCACCTACGAAGCTAAACCAAACACTCGTCCTGGTGCACCTGAAAGAATCATTAAAGAATTCACTGAAAAACTTGACTGGGAATATGTAACTACAGTTAAGCAAGCTTGGGTAGATGGCTGGATACTTTATCATATTTGTTTTAAACTTTAATTCTTTTATTTTATTTTATTTTTTTTTGATGAGAATGTTTATATACTAGTTTAATCTAATCAATAACTATGAATACAAAAGTATTCAAAGTAATTAACGCATAAAGGAGATATTTAAAATGAACATCGCAGAAAAAATCAACAGCATGAACCTCAGAAAAGTAAGAGTAGACGAAAAATACGGATTAGTATTCGCATACGGTACAGACGAACAATTACATGGCCTCGAACAATACTGCCATGAACATGACATCGCCTGCGATATGAATACATGGTTCAGCGAAGATCATAAACTTGAAATTATATTACCTTAAAATTATTTTTTCTTTTTTTATTTTATTATATATTTTTAGAACCGTTAAGTTTATATACTAGTAAAACATATATTAATATAGGTGAATACAAAAGTATTCAAAAATTAAAACCCAAAGTAAAGAGATGATTATAATGAGCACAAAAATAACCCAACAAAATATAAACCAAGTATCTGACGTATTAATGAAAAACTGCCACTCCAACGGCCATGACTTCACCAAACACCTCGGCCACGATGGAAACTGGAGCTACCTCTTCGACATCTGCAACAAAAGAGGAAAAGTAATCTGCCTCGCATACTACGCAGACGAAATAATCGAAGTATTAAACATCAACGGATTCGAACTCGAATCACACGTAACACCATTAACTGGAGAACACAGCAACTACGTATGCTTCATATTCCGAGAAAAAAGAAACACTGAAGATTTACCATTAGCAGAAAAAATCGAAAAAGAAATTGAAGAAGAATTCAACCACGAATTAAGATACTTCGGAATTTATGGAATCACTTCCAATAAAATCACTTTTGAATACGAAGTAAAAGGAGGGTATGATTACTCATGCGGATGCTATTGGGGTGCAATGGAATATGTTGAAGATATTGTCAACCACATCAAAGATATGGATCAATTTAAAAATGTTATCTTCGAATTAGATGAAGAAGATTTAACTGGATTTATTACAGTTGAAGTAATAGGATGCTAGTAGAGTTCTACTAGCTATTATTCTTTTTTTTTATTGTGGGACAAGGTTTATATACTATGGAATCATATATTAGTATGTGAATACAAAAGTATTCAATTAAACCCAAAGTATATGAGATGATTTACAATGAACTTCAAAGAACAATTAAAAGCAATAAAAAACTACACCCGAGAAGACTGCACTAAAATCCACGACTTCATGATAGACTCCGAAAACCTACACATAGAACAATGCATCCGCACAGGATACCGCCACCAAAGACTAACACAATACACTGACGAACAACTAGAAATATTATCCGAAGCCATGACAGATAGAATAATGGAGTTATACTAAAAGAGGAGGATTTATAATGAAAGCATACTTAGCAATATTCCACCTAGAAGAAGACGACTGGGGATTATACGAACTCAACCCTGAAACCAATAATCCACGAGGATACCCAATCCTACGCAATGATGAATCATTATACGAATTACTCGAAGAAGCCCGAGATTACGGTATACCACGTGAAGCTGTAATCGGTAAAACTCAGGATAATATGGTTCCTGTATTCGAATAAACTTTTTTCTTTTTTACTTATTTTTTCATAGTTTAAAACCATTTAATTTATATAGTATATCCAATATATAATAAAATATAAACTTTAGTTTACATTTTAACCCAAAGTAAAAACATATGTGAGATGATACATTATATGAATTCATGGTTAAATGACCACGGCTTGTAGAAGCCGTGGATTTCTAGAAATTCTAGGAATCCATTCATTTAATAGACTCAGACCATTAAATGGTCTACGTTACTCAAGAATATTATAGGTACCAAGTGGATGTTTAATCTCAGTCCCTTGCTCTACGGTGTAATGGTTAAACAGTTCTGAGATGGTAGGAACGGTGCTATTCACAATATAAACCTTGAGGTAACTTTGTCGAGGGATAAAATAACTCAGGAATAGGGGGTAAACATCATGTTTGTTTACGTACTAAACAAGTATGGCAAACCATTAATGCCATGTAAACCAAGAAAAGCAAGATTATTATTAAAAGAAAAGAAAGCAAAAGTAGTGAACCGTACACCTTTCACCATACAATTATTGTATGGGTCTAGTGGTTATAAGCAATCTGTTAATCTAGGTGTTGATGCTGGAAGCAAATATATAGGTTTATCTGCAACAACAAGTAAAGATGAGTTGTTTAAGGCTACTGTTGAATTAAGACAAGATATTAGTAAATTATTAGATTCTCGTAGAAGTCAACGTAGAATTCGTAGGAATCGTAAGTTAAGGTATCGTCCAGTAAGATTCAATAATCGTAAAAATAGGAAAGGAAAATTAGCTCCTAGTGTTCAGCATAAACTTGATTCTCATTTAACTGTTATCAGGAAAGTTTGTAGTATTCTTCCCGTGGGGAATATTATTGTTGAGATGGGGGAGTTTGATCTTCATAAGTTGAAAAATCCTAATGTTGAGGGTGTTGGTTATCAGTATGGTGATGCAGCTGGTTTTTATAATGTTAAGGCTGCGGTTTTGAATCGTGATAATTACTCTTGTCAGATATGTGGTGCTATGAATACTCGTTTGGAGGTTCATCATATCAAGTTTAGGAGTCAAGGTGGTTCGGATAGTATGGATAATTTGGTGGCTTTGTGTAGTGATTGCCATAGTAAAGTTCATTGTGGTGAGTTAACTTTTGATGAGAAAGTTAAATCGTTTAAACATGCTAGTCATATGAATGTTATGAAGAAAAGATTATTGGAATCTTTGAGAAATGAGTTTGATAATGTTTTTGAGACTTTTGGTTATTTGACTAAGTTTAATCGTGAAAAACTTGGTTTGTGTAAGTCTCATTGTAATGATGCTTTTGTGATTAGTCATAATTTTGATGCTGAACTTTCTAGTGTTGAGTTTTTGTATCGTAAGGTTAGGCGTCATAATCGTCAGATTCATAAGGCTAAGCCAGGTAAAGGTGGTGTGCGTAAACGTAATCAATCACCTTATATTGTTAATGGTTTTAGGAGGTATGATAAAGTAGTATATAATGGAGTTGAATGTTTTATTACTGGTAAGCGTAGTAGTGGTTATTTTCAGTTGAAAAAATTTGATGGCACTGTAATTAGTCAGGGAGTTAGTAGTAAACGACTAAAATTATTAGAACCAGTTAAAGGTTGGTTAGTAGATTGGAGGATTGGTAATTCCTCCTCAACCTAAAAGAGGTCGAGGTATCTTTGCCAATAAATTAGATGAAACAATTAACACGTATAGGACCAGACAGTACACATAGCTTCAAATACATATTCCCATGCGAAGTTTATGAGTTAATTGATTACACTATCTTAAGACATAAAGATTTTTTAACTGAATTTTTTACAGATAGTCCACAACGCAGCAAAATCCTACATTACCTCGAGGATAAGGGATATCATAATGTCAACATGGAATATGAACCACATTATAACTGTTACTGCATTGAAGTAGTTGACCCCGCTATACGCCATACACTCGAAGTATTCTATGATCCATACAAGTATATGGGCGAAGAACATTATACTAGGAATGCCTTGAAACTAGGATACACTAATATGGATGAAATAAAAAAAGACTTCTTGAAATATCATAACAGGGTTGGCAGACAATTCCAAAACGATGGATTACTACCAAAAGAGATGAGGTTTAAATTATGACTGACATTAGAGAAATATATGAAACCATCCTAACCGAAGCTGATAAAGACACTATAGTAAGCATTCCATTAAAAGATTTAATCTGGACAATAGTAATCTACAGTAAAGAAATGAGTAACTTTGAAAAAGAAGCATTCGAAAATTATCCATATTACCCAGTACATAAAAGTAAGGATGAAACTGATAGAATACTTCAAGCAAGAGAATACCGAGCCTGTAGAAGAGATGAACTAGCAAGACTAATCACACAATACACAGACTATGATACAAGTAAAATATGGTCTGAAGTAATTAAACTATTCAAAGATTATAAAGGAGTAAAATCATGATTTATTTTTACCATATCGGATCATATGACTGGGACAATAATATCCTCATAGACTATTACTCCCATAATAACTATACTCAAAAAGAATTCGAGGATATAGTATTCCAAGTACTAGAAGAAGTAATGAATAGGATATTAGAAGAAAATCCTCAAAGCTTATGTTTCTATAATATTTATTTCCAAGCAGATGATTTAATAATAGAAGACTTATTCGATAAATTAATGCAGGAAGAAGGATTCCATAGAGTACGCTCCCAGTTAAATGGTAAAGTAATCTTCGGCAAAAGCCTTGATGAATATGATAAAAGATTTGATGACCTATTCCTGAATTTAGATATTGATGAATCCTGCAAAGAAAAAAATTGCAATAGACTGGAAAAAGAAAACCTTGATGATTTAAACCACCTCCGAGAACATTGCGGAGTAACAGTAAGAGAACACCTTCGGACAAAATGGTGGTGTAAGTAAAATGACTTGGAGTGAAGATGAAAACGGTGACTACACTGAATATGATTATGAAGAAAACAAATGGATCTATCCCGATGAACCTGAATATGAAAATATTGACGGTAAAAAGAAAAGAATATGTCCACGATGCCACAAACCACGTGTTGACGTGAATGGAATATGTGATGTGGATTTCTGCCTACAAGGACTAACACAATGTAGCTTTATAACCAATGCCTGCTGCGGACATGGCTGTGATGAAGAGGCATATATAGCTTTAGCAGATGGTAGGCGATTCATACTAGACAAGGAATGGAGTAGGAAACAATGACATATAAATGTCCAGTATGTGGAACTGTATTATTATATGATTATGAAACTGAAGAAAGCATTATATTCTACTGTATTAACTGTAAAAAGAATGTTAAAGCAATGAAAAAGGTTCCTTCACCAGAAAAACTTAAAGGATTAAACAACTGGATGGATAAAAGTAAACCCTACTATCCAGACGAAGCATTAGTAGTAATAGATATAATAAATAATCCCGGACCTGAAGATGAGGAATTCATAAAAGACGTAATGGAAAACACTTATACTACTTTTAGAAAAGATGCAGGATGGAATTTTAGATGAAGATTAAAGTTGATTTCACTGACACTATAACTCCAGTATTAGAAAAGTTTGATGAACATCAATGGGAATGCCAGTATAAAAAAATTGCTTATCAAGTATGGTTAAAATTAATACAGATTCGCCCAGGAGAATATTTAAATGAGTTTTAATAATATTGATGAATTTGTTTATTGTATGGATACCTGCCACTGCAATAACCGTTATGAAGGATGGTGCAGTTATTATAGGAAAGACCTTGGTGAGATTGATGACTGCGAGTATTGTAAAAAACAATTACAGAAAATGAGGGAAGAACATGAAAGAATTATCACATTATAATAGATTCCGTTATGACCGTAAAAAGAATGACCTCCTACAGGATGATGAATTCTGGTTAGATGGAAGTGTACCTACTGGTTGCAATCACAAAGAAATATGTGATAAACTGAATGATTTGGATCATGAAATAAAAAAACAAAAAGCCACAATCAGTGAGTTAATTAGTGATGTGAAATTCTGGCAATATACTAATGATAAAACATATCATGATTTGAAAAAATGCCAAGTTGAAAATAAATCATTAATAAAAGACTTGGATAAATTCGCAGACTTATTAATTAAAAAAGGATACACACCTAAAGAACTGGATGAGGTGTTATGGTTTGAGTAAAAGATTCGTTTATACCGAATGGGGACATTGGCATGATGGCTACAATATGGGATTAAAAGATACAAGTTGTAATGTTACTTATGATTTCGGAGATAAGGAACTCAATAATAAACTAGGAACCATTAATGAAACGAAATATGAATTAATCAATGACCTTGTAAAATTATTGAATAATCTTCATGATAAAAACGAAAAATTACTTTATGAAAATCTAGAATTAAGACAAAAAAACCCATTATACTATGAAAATCTCCGCTTAAAACAATTATTAGAAGCAACACAGGAAGAAGTAGACTATCTTCAAGTTTCAATTGATGAAGCAATAAATAATCAGAAAACAGACATTGCGAAAAATGCTCTACGAGAAGTAATCCGTAATTATAATATGTACATGTTAGGCCATAGAAAAGATGGAGTAGATATAGATGACTGAAAGATACAACCTCGTTGACAATGGATACTTATTATACATTGAAGACACCACACTAACAGAAGACAAACATGAAGGACACATGGATGAACTCTACCAATTATGCCGTAAGCTAAATGAGTATGATAAAGAAAACCAAAAATTAAAAACTAAAATCTGCAACCTCACAGAGGATAGAGATTATTATAAAACAAAATCCTCCTCACTAGAAACAGGATTAATTAAAGCTGAAAACGAAAATAATAAACTAAAAAAATTATTGGATTTAATCAGCAACATTGACAGTATCGTTTATGAAAGAGACAGCGTTAAAGAGTTAATCCGAGATGAAATACGTGGACTAGATACAGTTAGCTATGATTGTGGTTCAGCTTGGAATGATTATGTCATATTAAGTGAATGGTTTAGAGAACATTACGGAGAGGATTGGGAAGAATGACTAATAATGAGTTAAAAAAGAAACGATTTGAATTACATATAGACCCTAAACCAAGTATGGATGAGTATTGTATCGTTGATACTGAGCAGGAAGCCTTAACAATATATAATAATTTAGGTTGTATATATTTCACCTCCGCTCCAGCATTATGTGATTTGTTAAATGAGTTAGATGCTGAAAATAATATACTACACAATGAACAGGATAAAAGATTTAAAATTATTAGTATATTATCTGATTTAGAAGATGGAGACTATCCTAATGGATGGCAAAGGGAAGATTTGCTTACTGCATTAGATAAAATTGCAGATATTGTAGGATGGCAAACAGAACTATTAGGAGAATAAAAAAACAATGAGTGAAAGATTCACATTCGATAAATTTAAAATCCATGACCGAGGCAAAGCTTTGAACATGGAACAAATCACTGATAAGCTTAATGAACTAGAAGATATTCGTTTAAGAAAACAAAAGAAAATCGAAGAATTAAGCGAAATAAACAGATTATGCTTTGACGTGATAGATGGAGTAAAAGCATATGAGGAATTAAAATTCAAAGGATTGATAGTATGAACAAAAGATATGCTTATGTTATTGATAATGGGAAAGACACCATTTATGATTTAAGTAAAAAAGGAGTAATCCTTGAAAATCATATGGATATAACTGAAACATTAAACGAACAAGACGCAGCTATTGAAGAATTAAAAAAAGAAGTCCTCAATGTAGTTGATAGAAAAATCAAAAACAACGATAGTAATCCATCACATGATTTTCAGATTTATTCAAAAGTAAATAATGCATTAAAAGATGTAAGAGAAGAATTAAGAAATATTATTGAAGAATTTTAAAAAAAAATGAGGGGATTTTTGAAATGACAAAGAATAAAAGATTATTTGTTGGTAAGAAAACAACAGAGGATAGATTTACAATTATTAATGCTGATGGTGAAATTGGTGTTAAAGAAAATCGCAGCGGTGACGTACTAGTAATCAAACACGATGATCTAAATACTCAACAATTCGTAGCACAATTAGTAGTATTTTTAAATGACCAAAATCAAGCCATCGTGGATTTATATGATGGTAGTAAATATTATTCAGATAAAGCAGCTGAAAGAATTAAAGAATTAGAAGAGGAAAATAAGCAGTTAAAAATAGAAATTGATGTATTACACAATAAAATAGAAGCTGACAGTATAATAAGGAGAGGATTCTCATGACGGAGGAACGATTTCCAGTTTGGTATTTAAGATTTTGCATGATCTTATCATTAATCACTGGTTTGTCTGTAGGATTTGTATTGCGAGGATTATTATGACAGAGAAACGGTTTGAAGTTATGCCTTGTAAAGGAGTTTGGGATAATTCAATTGTGAGAAATAGAGAATTAACTCATGATGAAGTTATTGATACTTTAAATAATTTTCAGGAATTATCAATTGATGATTTAACAAAAATAGAAAAGTTAGAAAAACAAGTTGGTAGTAAGCAAAAGCATATTGTTCATTTAGAAGATAAAATTCATAGAATGAGAAAGCAGATTCATAAATTGGAGAATTTATATCATTATCGTACTGTTGAAATTGAAAGGAACTATATTACAAAGAGAAATATTTATGAAGAAATTCTTAAACGAAATGATTTAAGTATTGATTGGGAAGAACTTTGTAATTACAAATCTTGTTTCTTTGATGAACCAAAACCTTGTAAGGATTGCCGTTATTTTAAGGAGTGATTAAAATTGACTGATAAAAGATTCACACTAAAAGAAAAAATTGAAAGAATAAAGGAGTTAATTAAATGAGTAGTATGAGTTATGTAATTTTAGGAATTGGTTGCATATTAGTATGTTTAAGCCAACAACCACCTACTCCCCTCCCACCTAGCTTAACTAATATATTCTTATGTTGTGGAATTGTGAGCATGATACAGGGAGTAACATGGGATCATAAAAGATGATGATATTATGAGTGAAAAAAGATTTTATGAAACTGATTCAGGAATAACTGGATTAAAAGTAATCATTGATAAAGAAAAACAGTATACTTTTAGTCCTTTAACACATGAGCAGAATCATATGTTTTTAAAAGCATTAAACAAAGCATATGATAAGAATAGGATTGTTGAATTGGAAAAGAAAGTTGAAATTAAACAGAAATATATTGATTCTTTGTTTAAGTATATTCGAAAATTAAAATCAGATAATCCTGATTTGAAAGATGAGAAAATGGATAAACTACCTAAAATATTATGAAACTATTGGGGGGGGTTATAGATTAAATGACTACTGAAAAAAGATTTACAGATTTCGGACATAAGGATTTCTGCCTAGTTGATGGTAAAATATTTGTCAGGTTAAGTAAAATTTTTGAAGATATTGAAAATCGTGAAGATTTAAAGGAATTTGAAACAATACTTGGTGCAGATTTAAATTATATTGTCGCAACATACTTAGAATAAAAAGGCGGATATGTATGGCTGAAAAAAGATAGAACAAAAATGGGAAGAATTATTAAAAAAATATAGGAGTGGATTTGAATGACTGAAGTTCAAGAAGCGATTAAATTTGAGAGATTATCCAAATATGTTCCTAGTTGTGATGATTATGATATGGTAGTTGAAATAAATGGGGAGGAACATAATCTTGATGTTCTCATTGATCATATGAGGGAGAAAA
>Ga0310786_10000504_pt1 | contig 64018 bp, 64 predicted proteins | sample AusTroGonzalo_MG_FD_203881 | JGI IMG/M metagenome (GOLD analysis project Ga0310786, IMG submission 203881) | Bovine rumen microbial communities from tropical cattle in Woodstock, Queensland, Australia - Gonzalo_03 (v2) (version 2) | ecosystem: Host-associated > Mammals > Digestive system >...
AACCCCACTTTATCGTCGTTTACCAAAATTTGGTTTTACAAACGGCGGTCACAAAGAATACGCTATTGTTAATGTTTCCTCATTAAACAAATTCAAAGAAGGTACCGTGGTTACCCCAGCTCTTCTTATTGAAGCTGGTTTAGTGAAGAAAGAATATGATGGAGTTAAAATCCTTGGTAATGGCGAACTCAGCGTGAAATTAACAGTTCAAGCTGCTAAGTTCTCAAAGAGTGCCGTTGCTGCAATTGAAAAATTAGGTGGCAAAGCCGAGGTTATCTAAGCATGAAGAAAATCGCCTCAATATTTAAAAACAAAGAAATCGTTAACCGTATTTTCTTTACGATTGCGATCTTGTTTATCATCCGTGTAGGTGCGGCGATTACAGTGCCAGGAGTTACTGTGAGTGGTGATCTGGCCGATGCTATGAAAAGCGCGAATGCAGTGTCACTTATGGATTTACTCGGCGGTGGAGCACTTCAAAACTTCTCCATCTTTGCCTTAGGTGTATCTCCGTATATCACCGCTCAAATCATCATTCAATTATTACAAAAGGATGTTCTTCCAGCCTTGACTGAGTTATCTAAACAAGGTCAATATGGCCGTAAGAAAATTGAGATGGCAACTCGTTATCTCACCCTCATGCTTGGCGCTGTACAAGCTTATGGAATTATCCGCACTATGGAAAATAGTGATTATATCACTGTTAACTTAGAGCTTAATTTCTGGTCCTACGCCTACATTATTATCATTCTCCTTGCTGGTGCAATGACAGTTATGTGGTTAGGTGACCAAATCACCGAGAAAGGTTTAGGAAACGGTATTTCTGTCGTCATTTTCGCAGGTATCGTTCGTTCCTTACCAATTCAAATTGGTTCGGCGGCGAAGATGTGGATTGGCACAAACTATAAGGAATCCACCGAACTTATTAAAGGTTCCGTGCAATTCGCTTTATATATCCTAGCCTTCATTCTCATTTTAGCCTTCGTTGTCTTCATCGAACTAGCGAAGAGAAAAATCCCTGTTCAACATTCTGGAAAGGGTGGTGGACAAACTGCTTCGATGGCGAAAGCAAGTTTCCTTCCTATCAAGGTTAACTCTGCTGGTGTTATCCCAGTCATCTTCGCTTCTTCAATCTTGATGGCACCTTCGATTATCGCTTCATTTATTACAAGCGATTCTCCAGAATGGCTAAAAATCTTCTCTTACTCTGAAATGGTTGATATGGGTGGAGGCTTTAAGTTCCCATGGGGCTTAATTATCTATGTTGTCCTCATTATCTTATTTGCCTTCTTCTATGCAACTATTCAAATTGATCCAGAGAATTTAGCGACCAACTTCCGTAAAAATGGTTCCTACATTCCAGGAATTAGACCTGGTAATGAAACCGAAAGATACGTTAAGAAAGTCGTTAACAGAGTTACATGCATTGGTGCGATCGCTCTTGCATTTATCGCCGCTTTGCCAGTAATTTTGACCCTTACAGGTATCTTTGGACAAAACAGTTCCCTCGCCATCGGCGGAACTGGTCTTATCATCGCTGTTGGTGTTTCTCTTGAAATATCATCACAAATCGATGGCCTATTAGCGGGCAAGAGCTTCGATGAAGTTCAAGCCACAGCCGGAAGGGAGTAATTCCTTATGTTAAACATCATCTTAATGGGTCCTCCAGGTGCTGGTAAAGGAACCCAAGCCAAAGTCTTAACCAAAAAATATAACATTCCGCATATTTCTACTGGTGATATGTTCAGAGAGGCAATCAAAGAAGGTACACCTTTAGGTAAATTAGCGGCATCTTATATCAATGATGGTCACTTTGTCCCTGATGATGTGACGATCGGCTTAGTAAAAGAACGTTTATCTAAAGATGACTGCAAGAAAGGTTATCTCTTAGATGGCTTCCCACGTACCATTCCACAAGCTGAGGCTTTAGAAGTCTTAACTAAGGAAATTGGTCGAGAAATTGATTATGTGATTAATATCGATACTCCGAAAGAAGAATTGATTCAAAGAATATGTGGACGCCGCGTCTGCAAGAACTGTGGCGCCCCATATCACATAGTTAATGTTAAACCTAAAGTCGATGGTGTTTGTGATATCTGTGGTGGTGAACTTGTTCAACGTCCAGATGATAACGAAGAAGCGTTAGTGACGCGTCTAGAGTTATACACAAAACAAACAGCACCAATTCTAGATTTCTACGCAAAACGTGGCTTATTAAAGACCTTTAACGGAAAATCTAGAGATGAATTAACCCCACAATTAATCGGATTATTAGAAGGTAAATAATGATTATTATCAAGTCACCTCGAGAAATCGAGTTAATGAAAAAAGCTGGGGAAGTAGTTGCGAAAGTCTTCAAGGCTCTGGAAGGAAATATTCGTCCAGGAATGTCCACTCAAGATGTCGCGGATATTGCTGAAAAAGTGATCCGTTCTAACGGTGCTTACCCAACCTTTCTAAATTATTCCGGTTATCCAGGAGCGGTCTGCGTTTCAGTTAATGATGAGATCGTTCATGGAATTCCATCTAAAAAACGTATCTTACGCGATGGAGACATTGTCTCAGTCGATGTAGGCGCGACATTAGATGGTTATATCGGTGATGCCTGTAGGACTTATCCTGTTGGCATCGTCAAAGAGTCGACCTTACGTCTTATCGAAGTCACTAAACAAAGTTTCTTTGAAGGTTGTAAGTTCGCAAAACCAGGTAACCGTTTGGGCGATATCTCTCACGCGATACAAGTTTATTGTGAAAAGAATGGATATTCGCTCATCCGTGAATACACTGGTCATGGCGTAGGTTCTCATTTACATGAAGATCCTTACGTTCCAAATTATGGTCCCGCTGGTAGCGGACCCCTTCTAAAAGAAGGAATGACCTTAGCAATCGAACCCATGGTTGCTGAAGGCCACTTCGCGATCCGACTCATGAAAGATGGTTGGACGGCGAAAACAAGAGATGGCAAATTATCTTGTCATTATGAAAACTCCATCGTCATTACGAAAGATGGATACGAAATCCTGACTAAATTAAAGGAGGAAATCTAATTATGGCAAAAGATGGCGTCATCGAGGTGGAAGCGACAGTCATTGAAACTCTCCCTAACACTATGTTTAGGGTCAAACTTGAAAATGGCATCGTAATTCTAGCCCACGTTTCTGGTAAAATCCGCATGCATTACATCCGCATCTTACCAGGCGATAGAGTTACCGTCGAAATGTCACCTTATGATTTAACACGTGGGCGTATCACATATCGATACAAAAATTAGTAGCATAGGGCTACAGGAGGAAAAACAAATGAAAGTAAGACCTTCAGTCAAACCTATGTGCGACAAGTGCAGGGTTATCAAACGTCATGGTAAAGTCATGGTTATTTGTGAAAACCCAAAGCACAAACAACGCCAAGGTTAATCATAGGAGGAAACAAATTCTATGGCACGTATTGTCGGGGTTGACATCCCAAATGAAAAGCGTGTTGTCGTCTCCATTACCTATATTTATGGTATTGGTCACTCCACAGCACACAAAATCTGTCAAGCTGCAAAAGTTAACGAAGATATCCGCGTTAAAGATCTCACTGAAGAACAATTAGGCGCGATTCGTAACGAAATTGCAAAATACAAAGTTGAAGGTGATCTCCGTAGAGAGACCGCTCTTAACATCAAACGTTTAACTGAAATCGGTTGCTACCGTGGTATTAGACACCGTAAAGGTTTACCAGTTCGCGGTCAAAGAACCAGAACTAACGCTCGTACCCGTAAAGGTAAACGTAAAACAATTGCGAATAAGAAAGTCGCATCTCAAGGTTAATGAAAGGAGCTTAAAACAATGGCAACAAAAACAACTGCTCGTAAGAAAAAAATCAAACGATCAATTACCAAAGGTGTTGCACACGTTCACAGCACCTTCAATAACACCATCGTTACCATTTCTGATGAACAAGGTAACGTTATCAGCTGGAGCTCTGCTGGTGCTCTTGGCTTCAAAGGAGCTAAGAAATCCACACCATTTGCCGCGCAATTAGCCGGTGAAGCTGCAGCAAAAGTCGCTTTTGATCAAGGTCTCAGAAGCGTCGATGTCGATGTCAAAGGTCCAGGTCCGGGACGTGAAGGTGCAATCCGCGCTTTAGCACAAGCTGGTTTAACTGTCACATCTATTACTGATTCGACACCAATTCCACACAATGGATGCCGTCCACCAAAAAGACCTCGTGGTTAATAGGAGGAATTTACAATGTCAAATTTAGCAAAACCATTTGAACAAGTAGCTTTCAAAGTTGCTCAGGTTGATGAAAATGAAAACTTTGGTAAGTTCGTTATTGAACCATTAGAAAGAGGTTATGGCCTCACCATCGGTAACTCACTTCGTAGAGTTTTACTTGCTTCCTTACCAGGCGCTAGCGTTTGCGGCGTTGAAATCGAAGGCGCAGAACACGAATTTAGTGCTCTTAAAGGCGTTGAAGAAGACGTTACCGCCATCATCCTTAACCTTAAGGATTTAGTGCTTAAAATCGATGATGATTCTCTTGAAGACAAGAAACTCGTCGTCAATGTCAAGGGTCCAAAAGTTGTCAAAGCTGGCGATATTGAACTTCCAGCCTTAGTCAGCGTTGTTAACCCAGACTTAGAAATCGCTCACGTTACCGAAGGCGGAAGCTTAAAGATGACTATCTACGCTCGTAGAGGTCGTGGTTATTGCACTGCCGAAGGCAACAAAGAAACAAAAGGAAAAATTTCGGTCTCTAACATTGGTTACATTGTTACCGACTCTAACTATTCCCCAGTTACTAGAGCATCATATGCCGTCGAACCAACTCGTGTTGGTCACGACTCCCACTTTGACAAATTAACATTAGAAGTTTACACAAACGGTTCTATGCTTCCACAAACAGCGGTGGCGTTAGCAGCCCAAATGTTAATTACAAACCTCACTCCATTCGTTGATCTTGAAAAGACCGTTTCCGATCTCAACATGATCAAAGAAGAAGTTGAAGTCGAAGAAAACAAATTTGAAGTTATGCCAATCGAAGAATTGGATCTCTCTGTCCGTAGCTATAACTGCTTAAAGAGAGCTGCCATTTCTACCGTTGCAGAATTAACTCAAAAAACCGAAGAAGAAATGATGAAAGTCCGTAACTTAGGTAAGAAATCCCTTAAAGAAGTTAAGGAAAAACTTGCTGAAAACGGCTTATCATTCCGTGAATATACACCAGGAGAATAATTATGGCAGCACAAGGACGTAAAAATGTTCATGGTAAAGCCGGTGTTAGATTTAAAGCCGGATATACCAAATCAAAACATGAAAATAAGCTTCGTACATTAGTCACTGATTTAGTGAAGTACGAAAGAGTTACCGTGACTTCTGGTATGGTTAAAGAATTAAAATCTTTAGCAGATCACATGGTTACACTTGGTAAACGCGGTGATTTACACGCTCGTAGACAAGCAGCTGCTGTCTTACGTAGTGATGAAGCCCTCGCCAAAGTTTTTGGCGAATTAGCTTCCCGTTACGCTTCCCGTAATGGTGGTTACACCCGCGCAATTAAAGCCGGTGTTAGACTTGGCGATAACGCTCAAAAAGTCATGGTCGAATTTGTTAAATAAGCAAATTAACAAAAAATTAGGAGAGACGTTGTCTCTCCTTTTTTTATTTCCAATCAATTCTTATTTCTTTCCTATTTTTAACACAGTCAAGCAGATATAGATTGATCAGATTTTGATATGGAATACCACTTTTTAAAGAAAGGGATTTGAAATATTCAATAATCTCTTCATCTAAATTAATTGTAATCTGCCTTTTAAGTACTTTGGCATATGGATTTTTCTTTCCATTAGTGAAGTCGTATTCTTTTTTCATAATCAATTCCTTTCTCGTATGCAAAACATTCGTTTTTAGTGGCTTTTCTTGCGGATATAATTCTAATTATCTCATCATTCTTTCGATAACAATGGACAACAGTGAGAACATCTCCTTTTGCGCCGATACCCAACAAAATATATCGGTCTTCGTCTTTGCTGTGTTCAGGATCATCAATCAATAATGCGTTCTCGTCATAAAAGACATTAATGGTTTCAGCAAAACTCACGCCGTGCTTTTCTTTATTTATTGCATCTTTAACATTGTCCCATTCGAATTTTATCATAATTATAAAATATTTAGCAAATAATTATATTGCATTTCCTTTCTGAGTTTTTATCCTCACTAACTAATTACGGGCTTAAAATGAAAAAAATGCGAAATCCAATCAAAAAAAGTTTCATTTAAAAATATTTAAGTTATTTATATAAAACTTAAACCATTTATTCTATAATCTAAGTATGGATTCGAACGATTTATTAGAACCTGAGTTACTGTATAAACGTGAACTAAAAGAAAAACATCACAAGAACGTTACTGATTTATTTGATGAATTAGTGAAACAAAGTGGTGTTGATGTGGAAGCCAATAAAGCCCTATGTTCGAAGATTTACGCGAAACAGGAAGAATCGAAAAAGGTCGAGATTAATTTAGGAAAATCCCGCACTTTAAAAGGTTTTTCAATTGCGATGATTATTATTGGTGCACTTTTAGCGCTTATCTCAATTTTCCTTTTTATGTCTAAATATATCGTCGCAGGAGTCATTCTTGTTTTACTTGGAGCAGGATTAATTACGGGCGGAATTCTTCTTATTGTTTTAGTGACTAATAAAAAGATGAAAACATTAGAAATCATCTTAGGGAAACTTAAAAAAGAAGTAGAAGAGATGATTGCGGAAGCTTACAAACAGATGGCGCCTCTTAACGCTTTATTCGATGAAGAAATCCCTTCTCAACTTATGCATAAAACCACTCCATTAATTGCGATGGATAGACTTCTTGATAATAAGAAATTGGAATTTTTAATAGAGAATTATGGGTATAATTACCGCGATAAAGAAAATTGTTCTATCGTTGGACTTCAGTCTGGATCCATCTTAGGAAACCCATTTGTGTTCTTCAAAGAGAAAGAGATGAACATGATTGATTATACCTATCAAGGTACCCTTCTTATTACTTGGACAACAACTGTATCCACTAAAGAAGGATTAAGAACAGTTCATCATTCTCAAACATTAGTTGCGACCGTTACTAAACCAAAACCAGTTTATTCACTTGATACGTATCTTTTATATGCGAACGATGCCGCTCCAAATCTAACTTTCTCGCGTCGTCCATCAAATATAGGTGACTTCAATGAGAAGGCTTTAGAGAAATATGTTCGTAAACATGAGCCAGATTTGTACAAGATGGCGGAAAAAGAAATGGGTAAAGGCGGAAATTACACTCCACTGGGTAATGCTGAATTCGAATTATTCTTTGGTGGTCTAAATCGCAATAACGAAGTTGAATATCGTTTACTTTTCACACCTCTTGCTCAAAAAAGCATGCTTTCATTAATGAAATCTGATGTTGGTTTTGGTGATGATTTCACTATGGTGAAAAACAAGAAATTAAATTTCTTAACCTCGTCACATTCTCAGGGAAACACATTATTCTTAGATGTTTCGATTTTCTATCATTATGATTTTGAAAAGATTCAAGAAACATTTATTGACTACAACGATTATTACTTTAAAGCAGTGTTCTTTGATTTGGCGCCTCTATTATCTATTCCTTTATATCAACAACACAAAGCTAGGGAATATATTTATAAAGGTACAATTCCTTCATTATTTACAGATATTGAACACGAAGTAATTGCAAACCACTATGATGTTAGAGAATTTGCGGATCCAGATACGGATACCGATGTAATTATTAAAACTGACTTTATTTCCTCCCATAAAGATGAGGATTCTGTTAAAGTGAGGGCTAAGTCCTTCAAAAGCGTCAAACATGTGGAGATTGTTCCTAAATTAGGTGGGGATGGTCGTATGCATGGCGTACCTGTAACTTGGTATGAGTATATTCCTTTAGAAAAGGAAAACACTATTTCAGTTACAGAGATTGGCGGCACCAGAGTCAAATTTAACAAATTAGGAAATAAAGATGTGATTTTTAATCGTGGTTTGGTATCTTATAATCAAGAGCAGCCACTTAATGTTCCTATCAAGGAACTTAAATCACAAATGGCTAAAGAATAAAGGAGATTATTATGGCTAACGAATTAGACGAAATGACTGGTCCAGTTAATGAAGCAGGACGAGATATTAATGTCATTGAAAAACAACTTCCAGTTAAAGTTGGAGTTGGTTCAACCATCTTCCAAGTTTTACTTTGGGTTCTTGGTATTATTCCAGGCATCATCTTCTTGTTTGTGAAGATTAGCGCGGGAAAGAAACTTTCTCAACTTCAACAAAAAGTTCAACAAGCCGCTTCGCAAGTTGATAACTACTTAGAACAAAGAGTTATAATCTTACAAAACGCTGCTAAGTTAGTTGAAAAAGGAATTGATTTAGATAAATCAACCTTTACCGAAATCGCTAGACTTCGTTCAAACGGCAGCAAAGCCTTCACTCAAACAAATGCAGCAGTGGAAGAAGTTCAAAGAAAGATCAATGTTGCTTTAGAAAACTATCCAGATTTAAAAGCGCATCAAGAACTTGCTGATGCAATGCAACAAAATAGTTACACACAAAGAGAAATTACCGCTGCTAGAGAACATTACAACGACGTTGTAGCCGAATGGAATAAAGCTATCTTTGAGTGGCCAGCCAAACAAATCGTGGCGGCAAAGCGCGGATACACAACTCGTATTCCATTCTCTGTTTCTAAAGAAATCAAAGAAAAAGCTCGTGGAGTGTTCTTCTAATGCAGTTAGTTATTTTGGCCGCTGGAATGGGTAGTCGTTTCGGTGGTCTTAAACAGATGGAGCCAATGGATGAAGCCGGTAACTTCCTTTTAGACTATTCAGTCTATGATGCGAAAGTTGCAGGTTTTGATTCAGTAGTTTTCATCATTAAAAAAGAATTTTACGAAGCCTTTAGAGATTCGATTGGTGAAAGAGTATCTAAACTCATTAAAGTTGATTATGCTTTTCAAGATCTTAACGATCTCCCTGAGGGATTTAAATGTCCTGAAGGAAGAGAGAAACCTTGGGGTACTGCTCACGCGATTTATGCAGCGCGTGATTTAGTGAAAGACGACTTTATCATCATCAATGGTGACGACTTCTATGGTCGTGATGCGTTTATGGTCGCTGCAGACTATATTAGATCTTTGCCAAAAGGTTCTGAAGGCAAGTACGCAAACGTCGCATTTAAAGTGTGCAACACGATGACTGAAAATGGTTCAGTAAAGCGTGGAGTGTGTTTTGAAAAAGACGGTATGCTAGAACGTTTAGTAGAATCTTCAATTCAAAGAAATAAAGAGGGAAAAATCATTTCTTCTCCTCTTGATGGAAGTCCATCTTTTGAGGTCAAAGAAGATCAACCAGTTTCTATGAATTTATTCGTATTTAACCAGGATTTGATGGGGAAATTGAAAGAAAAGTTCCCAATCTGGTTAAAAGAAAATATCAAAGATTTAAAGTCAGAATTTTTAATTCCAACTGTCGTGGATGAACTAGTCCACGAAGGCAAAGCAAGCCTTAAATTATTATCGACATCTTCTGTTTGGTTCGGTGTCACATATCGCGAAGATAAACCTGCAGTTGTTAAAGCGTTGAAAGCTCTTGTTGATAAGGGCGAATATAAAGAAGGTTTGTATTAAAATTTCGTTTCAAAACATAATTAGGATTCCATTAGTTGGGATCCTTTTTCATTTTAAAAATATTTTAGATTTTGAGAAAAAAAGTTGCATTGTATGCTCGTATATGTAAAATAGACGCAAAAGAAAGGAAGTGAACAATTATGAATAAAATTAAATTCTTACCAATCGTTCTCTTCGCTAGCGCGATTACACTTGCGAGTTGTAATTTCTTAGGCGGTTCATCTAGCAAAAAGAAATCTTCCAAGAAATCAAGTTCCGGTGAAAATACATCGTTAACTTCTAGTAGCACCAAAGGTGATTCCGGCTCATCTAAGAGCGGATCAACTGGTGGAACATCTAAGAGCAGCTCTGGTGGCTCCTCAAAGAGTAGTAGTTCTAGCGGAAAGACATCCAGCTCAAGTGGAAAAACTTCAAGTAGCTCTGGAGGTGGATCAAGCTCTACAAGCAGTGGTGGCGGAGAAACCGGCTATACATTAGATAGTGTTGCCGCAGATATCAATGCTGCTTTTTCCTCAGTTGTTGAAGAAGGCGGCGATTTATTGCAGTATAATTCTTCAAAAGGTTATTGGTTTGGTGGTCTTTATCTTGACGAAGAAACAGATACTCAAGCCCCGCAAGCAACTCTTCAACCTGCTGTCGAATTTATGGCTGCATATATGCCGACATATTTGACCAAAGTCTATACCCACTTCTGGACAAGCGACGAAGATTATTGGGAAGACGAATCTGGCGATACTGTTTATGAAGAAGCTTATCAGACGCCTGGTTCAGAGGTCATAGTCGATATTCTTGGATATTGTTACGAGGGTTATTTAAACGGCGACGTTTACGTCTACGTTCCTAGCAACTAATATATTTAAAAAACAAACCCACTTAATTGTGGGTTTTTTTATTTGCCGTTTTACGTGCGCTATCTAACGATAGTTGTGCGCAATTTCTTTAGCGCGTGATAATTTTATTTGCATTGTGTATGCGTATATGAAAAAATAAAAGCACTAGAAAAGGAGAGAACAAATATGAAAAAGTTCAAACTTTTATCCGTATTATTATGTTCACTGGCAGTTACTTTGTCAGGCTGTGTTACGCGTAATGCAGTCACCGAACGTTCTGTTCCACCTTCTTCATCATCGAGAAGTTCTTCCGGTGATAAGAGTTCAAGCAGTGGAAAGAGTTCTAGTAGCGGCAAAACTAGCAGCAGTGGCAAAACTAGTAGTAGCGGCAGTAAGACTAGCAGTTCTAGCGGACCTACAGAAGTTAAGCTTGTCAGCATCTCAGTAAAAGAAGCTGTCACAGCCTATCTTTTAGGTGAAGAATTTGTTGAACCTGTTGTTATTGCAAAATATTCGGATCAATCCACTAAAGACGTTTCAGCATCAGAAGCCCTTGTTTATAGCGGCTATGATATGAACACAGTTGGAAAACAAACTGTTAAGGTTGATTACACCGAAAAGAACATTAAGAAATCAACCACATATCAAATCGAAGTCTCATTATTTGGTTGGGACAGCGAAACCGCCGAAGCGATGCGCGCGTGCTTAGACAACACCCTAATTCCATATATCTCTGGTATTTGGACTTGGGAATTCGATGTCGATAGCCGTTCTGGTTCAGGTGAAACCTATGATTACACCACAGACGAAGTTATCGCAGTCTTAGAAAGCGCTGGCCTAATTTATTACGGGCTCGATTCTTATGGCGATCCAATCTACTACTATCTCACCGAAAACGGTGTGGTTATGGTTAACGTCTATGAATTCTACGCCACAACTGTGGATGTTTCATTCATTAGAGCACCATTACCAGCCTGGACCGATGAAGATATTGCTAGAATGGAAGAATATCTATTCGGATTAGTGTTACCACATCCAGCTAAGAATTGGAGTGAAGTTTTATACTACAGTAACTATGGCGTAATGCAGACATACACCCAAGATAATGTCACAATCAAATCAGTTGCTTCTTTATTCGAACAAAATGGTTTCTTGGTTATGACTGATTCAGAGGGCGATTATGAATTCACCAAACTTGCTTCTGAAAAATATCAAGGCGCTGATGTTTACATCAATGGTTACATTTTCAAACAAAGCGGTGCAGTTTACATTCAAGCTGGTCCAAATTTACAACCACTTGTTGATGATACCTATATTGTTACAATCGACAATACTGTTCCGTTCGTCCATGACGAAGTTACTATTTCAGTAGTCAAAGGCAACTACTATGATGGCGAAGAACTCGTCTTCACTGTAGCTCCAGAAGGCGCTGCTGAACTCGTAAGTTCTTCAGAAGAAGAAGGACAATATGTCTACCGTATCTTAGCCAACTCTGGCGAGATTAAATTTACAGTTGCAGTTCCAACTAGAGGCGCAAGCACAACTCTTACAGTTAATGTTTCCGTCATCGAAGATTGGCGCAGCGAATTAAAAGAAGAAATGGTTGCTAAACTTGATGGCAACATCCTTCCATTCGTTCCTGCTAGATGGGAATCCGTTGACTTAGGCGAAGAATTCTTCTCCGTTAAGACAACTGATGTCACCGTCGCTCAAGCAGAAGCCATCTTTAACAAATCCAACTATGTTGATTGTGGTGTTAAAGAAGGTGTCCATACATACAAGTATGATGATAAAGTTGGTGTCGTTTATGTCGAACTCTCCAACGTTGAACACGCAGAAGGCGAACTCTACGACGAGACCCACATTAAAGCCTACTTCGTTGCTCACGCTTGGAGTGAAGAAGAAATCGAAGTCATGGGCGTTAAGCTTTGGGATTTGATTCTTCCACATCCACTCGGCGAATGGCACATCTCCATTTCTGAAGTCGACGGCTCTGTCGTCATGTCTACTCAAGATACTCGCGTAACTTTAGCTGAAGTTATCGATGCCTTCGAAGCAGACGGCTTCATCGTGAAGAAAGAAGAAGGTAGACAAGTCTATGCCTTCACTTATGGACCATTCGAAGCATACGGAAGTGTGGTCTATGTAAATGGTTACATTTACTTAAGTGGTGGTACTGTCCAAGCTGCTGCTACAGCTAGTACCAGCCCATTACTCGATAATACATTCATCATGAACTTAAGCAATAGCTTCGCACATAGTGGTGACGTACTCACCCTAAACGTTGTTAGAGGCAATTACTATGCTGGTGAATTAACTATCGTTTCTGATCCAGAAGGATATATCAGCGTTGAACCAGGTGATGATGATCAATTCACCCTTACTGTTGTCACCGAAGAAGTCGGTGTCGTTAACCTCGTTGCATATCTTGATGGTGTTGAAACTGAGTTCAGCGTCTCTGTTGAAGTTCTTCCAGAAGATGTTAAATCTGATTGGACTGACGAAGAAAAAGAAGCATTGGCTTCATTCTTCGGAGAAGTTGAATATAACTTACCATTCTTTGGTTCAACTTGGACCTTAGAAGGTGATGCTTCCGGAATCTTAGCCTTCAGTGAAGAAGAAGGAGTTCTTGAATCAGTGGTCGCCGCTCTTGTTGGTAGCCACGAAGGTATGGTTGAATTCTTAGCAGATAACTATTATTACTTCTTAACAGATGATGGTGCATTCTTCTTCGTCGTCGGTGAAATGAGCGGCGTTGGAACATATGTTTCCATTAGTTTCATGGTCGGTCAAGATGATTGGACTGACGATGATGTTGCAGTATGGAATGCATATGCTGGTTTTGTTCCACCATTCCCAGAAGACGCTGTTGGCATCTATACCGGATGGAACTACGTTTCTGGCGCATTATCCAACTACTGCTTGAATCTTGATAGCTTCAGCGTTGCACTAGCTTACTACTATTATGGTTATGGTGTCTACTATGACGATTATGGTTATTACGCCATGATTCAATTAGACGCTAAGTATAGTTTGATTATCTACTTCTTGGAAGCTGAATTCTCTGCAGATGCAACCGAATTCTATGCATTCATTTACAGTGATCCATCAATCCTTGATGAATTCCCAACTGATGATGTTGAGACAGGTATCAAAGCTTTAGTTGGTGATGAATCTTTCGAACCAGTGGTCGTTCCATTTGAAGATGATGCTTACTTCACCTTAGCATCAGATGAATCATCTATTGTTGTTACAGTTGATCTTCAATCAGCATCTCCAGATGTCGATGGTGCTCTCGCAGCGTATGCTTCAGCGTTAGAAGAAGCCGAATACTTCTTAAACGATGGTGCTTATTACGATCCAACTGCCAAATTCTTCGTAACACTTGAAAAGACTGGCGAATCTACATTCACCATCACTTACGAGAAATCTTCGGTTCTTGTTGTGTTCCCAACTGACGATGTTAAAGCAGCAGTCAAAACATTAGTTGGTAAAGATCCTTTCGAACCAGTTATTGTTCCATTTGAAGATGATGCTTTCTTCTCCTTGGAAGTTAACGAATCATCTGCTGTCGTTACAGTTGAACTTCGTTCAGCATCTCCAGATGTTGATGCCGCTATCGCAGCATACGGTGTAGCGTTAGAAGGAGCCGATTATCTCTTAGACGAAGGTGTCTATTACGATCCAGAAGTCGAATTCTCTGTAACTCTCGAAAAGACTGGCGAATCAACATTCACCATCACTTACGAGAAATTCTAGAAGAATTTAGAATCAAAAAATAACATTAAACCAACTCGGTTCTCTGGGTTGGTTTTTTGTTGCAAAAGTAATCTGATTTGTTATTATTTACTCCAGATTTAGGAAGACAAATATGAAAAAATATTTAGCAACAATTATAACGGTGGTAGTTGTTTTAACACTTAGTGTTCTTAGCTTTGTTTTAGGCGGTTTTTCGCTTAACGATTTACAAAAAGAAACATTAATAATTCTTTTAATAGTTTGTGGTGGTTCCGCGTTATATTGCTTTGTGGTGGGTCAAATTACTCACAACAATTCACAGATGGATAAATTATGGTCAATTCTTCCTATTGCCTATACTTGGATAATCGCGATAAAAGGCGGCTTTAATCCAAGATTAGTCATCTATGCTGTCCTAGTTACTTTGTGGGGAATTAGGTTGACTCTTAATTTTGCTAGAAAAGGGGCATATTCAATCAAATTTTGGGCTGGCGAAGAAGATTATCGCTGGCAAATCTTACGCAGCCAAAAATATTTCAAAAATAAATTTGTGTGGGCTTTATTTAATTTATTCTTTATTTCTATATATCAAAACGCGCTTGTGCTAGCGATTTGCTTACCTTCGCTTGCGTGTATGGGTAGCGTCGCTCCTTTAGGTATATTCGACTATCTTGCAACTGGATTTGGCTTCTTCTTCATTATTTATGAAGCTACTGCCGATGAGCAACAAATGTCTTTCCAAACTCAAAAATGGGATATGATTCACAAAGGAAAGAAACTTGAAGAGCTTCCAGAACCTTTTAATAAAGGTTTTAACACAATCGGTTTGTGGAATTATTCGCGTCATCCAAACTATTTAGCCGAACAAGCATTTTGGCTTGTTTTGTTCTTATTTGTTATTGGAGCGGGAGTAGGGAAATACTATGTCTTTAATTGGACAATGATTGGGCCATTGTTATTGGTTTTATTATTCCTTGGTTCATCTTCAATGTCGGAGTCAATATCTGCCTCAAAATATCCTGAATATAAGGATTATCAAAAGGTTGTTTCTAAATATATTCCTTGGCGAAAATATCGTCACTAATTCAAAGAATATTAAGGCATCGAAAGATGTCTTTTTTATTATTCTTTCTTCATAGAAGAAATCTTGTTCAATAGTTGCAATTATTTTTTAGCGGTGATAACAATATAATTAATGAAAGGAGATAATCATGAATAAAAAATTTTTAGGACTTTTAATTTTACCAGCACTAACACTTGCTGCTTGTAGTGATTCTGGTTACAAAAAAGTCAAATATCTTAACGTTAACGGAGCACAATTAGTAAGGGAAAAAGGTACTCCAGTTCAATATGTTTCTTTTGCAACATATAAATTAGACGCTGCTACCTTATCACTTGCTAGAGAAAATTTCGTCAACTTCCCAGAGTCTTTCTTAATTGAGTGGGACTCTTTCTGGGTTGATCCAAACGGAGAGACCGGAGCAACAAAGTTTAAAGTTGCGCCAGAAACTCATGCATTCGACATTGATGGAACTCCATTTACTTTAGATTTAGTGGCAGGTTCATCGGTTACAGTCAAGAGCTACACCGAATATCTTTATAAACCATCTGCAAAATCTTATAAGAAGATCGAACACAGATATGAAGGATTCCCAGGTGAAGCTGTCTATTATCCAGACGGTTTATGGATTAACGTTAAACCAGAAGCAACTTTCCCAACAGCTGATTATGAACTTTTTGGTTCAAAGACAATCAAAGACGAAACTCTTGAAACTTATAAAGTTCTTGGCGAAGACGCAAACGTTGAATACGCTTTAGAAAAATAATTAAAATTCAGATTATCTATGAAGCCTTAAGCAGAGATGCCTAAGGCTTTTCTTTTATTCTTACATAGTAAAAAGACATCAAAAGGTGTCTTTTTTTATGCGCAAAGATTTAGTAGAATATTTATGAAAGGAAATTTATCTATGGATAAAAAATATACTAAGGAATTTGAACCTGGTTTTACTCCTTTAACTGTATGCGAAGAAGCTAGTAGATGCCTTCTTTGCTTGGATGCTCCATGTTCAAAAGCCTGTCCTGCCGGAACTAACCCAGACAAATTTATTCGCTCGGTTAGATTCCGCAATTTTAAAGGTGCCGCTGAAACGGTACGTGAAAATAACGCTTTAGGCGCAATTTGCGCTAGAGTTTGCCCAACTGAAAAGTACTGCCAAAAAGGCTGTTCACGCAGTGGTATTGATCGCCCAATCGATATTGGTCGTATTCAACGCTACGTCACTGATTTTGAATCAAGTGCTAAGATGGACATTCTTAAAGCAGGTAAAGAAAACGGTAAATCAGTCGCTTTAGTGGGTTCTGGTCCAGCTGCTCTTCAAGCTGCCGTCTCATTTAGAACATTAGGTTATGCTGTTGATGTTTACGAAAAAGAAAAAGTATTAGGTGGTATGCTTAGACTTATTCCTGAATATCGTTTACCAGATGCAATCGTTGATGAAGAAATTAAACGCATTGAAAAATTAGGTGTTAAATTCCATACTGGTTGCTTAGTTGGAAAAGATGTCAGCGTTGCAGATTTAAAAGCAAAACACGACGCTGTTGTGCTTGCTCCTGGCTACAGCTATGGCAAGATGCTTCCACTGTTTGAAGGCAACAAATATGTGGTTTCTGCCGTGGATTTCTTAAGAGAAGTCAAAGCAAAGAAGGGCGATGTTAAGGTCCCATCTAACGTCTTAGTCGTTGGTGGTGGTGACGTCGCAATGGACGTTGTTTCAACCTTAAAACTTCTTGGTGTTCCACACGTCACTGATGTTGTTTACGAACAATTCTCAGAATTCAAAGCTTCTAAGAAAGAATTAGAAGGAGCTCAAAAATTAGGCGTCACTATCATGGACGGATTTGTTCCAGCTCATGTTGAAGGTAATGTCGTTAGCTTTGCACATCGTGAAATTAAATCCGAAGTTAAGATCGAAGCTGAATTGATCGTTTTAGCGGTTGGTCAATATCCAGACGTTTCTGGTCTTGGTGTTGAACTCGTTAAAGGTGAAGTTAATATTGGCAAACCATATTACACCAATGATCCAAAAGTATTTGTTTGTGGTGATATCGCCCATTCCAAATACGATAAGACCGTCGTTGGTGGTGTTCGTACTGGTAAAGAAGTCGCATTGTATGTCAATGCCGCTTTAGGAGGTAAATAAAATGGTAAAGAAAGATTTATCCATAACATTCCTTGGTGTTAAATTCCCAAATCCATTCTGTTTGTCCTCTTCTCCAGTTGGAAACTGCTACGACATGTGTAAAAAAGCTTATGAAGTCGGTTGGGGCGGTGTTGTCTTTAAGACAATCGGTCCAAAATCCTACTTCATCGATGAAGTTTCTCCACGTTTCGACAAGTTAAACAAAGAGAACACTCCATTTGTTGGTTTCAAAAACATGGAACAAATCGCTGAGCACACTCTCGAAGAGAATCTTCGCGATTTAAGAAAACTTAAAGAAGAATTCCCAGACAAAGTCTTAATCGCCTCCATTATGGGTAACGACGAAGAAACTTGGGAAGACCTTGCTAGAAAAGTCACCGAATGTGGTGCGGATATGATTGAACTCAACTTCTCATGTCCACAAATGACTTCTCATGCGATGGGTAGTGATGTCGGCTCTAACGCCGAACTTTGTAAGAAGTACTGCCAAGCCGTTAGACGTGGTACCAAATTACCATTTATGGCGAAGATGACACCAAACATTACAGACATGGTTCCTGTCGCCAAAGCCTCACTTGAAGGTGGAGCAGACGGTATTGCGGCAATCAACACCATTAAATCAATTTGTAACATCGATTTAGATAAGAAGGTTGGTTTGCCAATTGTTGATGGAAAGTCTGCAATTTCCGGCTATTCTGGCAAAGCAGTCAAACCTGTCGCCCTTCGTTTCATTCAACAAATGAGAACCGCTCCAGGATTAGAAAACCTCGAAATCTCTGGTATTGGTGGTATTGAAACTTGGGAAGATGCTGCGGAATTTATCTTAGTTGGTGCTAAGACATTGCAAGTCACAACCGGTATTATGCAATATGGTTACCGTATTGTTGAAGATATGTGCAACGGCTTAATGCACTATATGGAAGAACAAGGTGTTGATCATCTTGAAGATTTGGTTGGGTTAGCGAATAAAAACATCATTCCTGCTGAAAACCTTAATAGAGACTACATTGTTAGACCAAATATTGATTTAGATAAGTGTGTCAAATGTGGTCGCTGCTACATCTCTTGCTATGACGGTGGTCACCAAGCCATTGAATGGGATGCAGAAAAACGTGAGCCAAGTTGCAACACCGATAAATGTGTTGGTTGCTTGCTCTGCGGACACGTTTGCCCAGTCGGTGCAATTAAACCTGGAAAGATTTCTATCAAACCGGGTCGTAAATGCAAAGCCGAAGATATTAAATTATAAAATAATTTAGTTTCAATGAGAGCGAATAAAAATAATTCGCTCTTTTTATTTTGCTTACATAAAAATTTTTATTTACATATAATACGGGTATGAAGACAAGGAAACTGTTAGTCTTATCTACTTCTGTACTCGCTCTACTTTTGGCTGGCTGTGATATTGGTGGGAGCTCTTCATCAAAAAAGCGAAGTTCAAAATCGAGCAACTCTTTTTCAACTAGCAATAGTAGTGGTACGACTAGTGCGGGCGGGTCGAAGACGCCTGTCTCTTATTCCTCAGGTACATACATTCCAACTTCTACTAGTGAACCCGGTTGGGACAATACAACTATTGAAGGAGATTTTACTATTGCTAATAGTGCAGGGCAAAATACCGGATATTCTGTATCTGGCTCAGTCATTACAATTTCAACTGCTGACACATATACCCTCAAGGGAAATTATAGTGGAAGAATCGTTGTGAACGTTTCTGAAGATGATGAAGTCGAATTAGATTTAGATGGTGTTGCAATCACTGCAAGTGATAATTCACCAATCTTTGTTTCGTCTGCTAAAAAAGTCAAAATCAAAGCGAACAAAGACACTTCAAATAAGATCGTCGACAATCGTTCCAAAAAGACTAGTGATAGTGATTCTCAAGGCGAAGGCGCTATTTATGCAAAGTCAGATTTAAATTTTGTTGGTAAAGGCGAACTTCAAGTTGAAGGTAATTACAACAATGGTATTCATACATCAAAAGATTTAAAGATTAAAAATATCAAACTAAAATCTTATGGATATCAACACGCTATTAGAGGTGGCAATTCTATTGAAATTACAAATACATCAACATATGTTTATGCGATTGGAGCAACTGGCGATGGCCTTAAGAGCAATGATGCCGCTGTAAATGATAGCGGAAAACAAAAAGGTAACATCAATATTTATGGTGGCACAATCAATATTCATTCAAAAGAAGACGGAATTGATGCTGCTTATAACGTTAATATCGAACAAGGAACTGATGACGACAGCAATGAAACAACAGTTCCAACAATCAATATTTACACAGATAAATATGCCACTTTGACCAAATCCATTTCTCGACCGGGTCCTGGCGGTGGAGGCGGAGGCCCAGGCGGTGGTGGCTGGGAAGAAGGAAATACCGACAAATCCTCAACAACCGCCAAAGGAATCAAAGGAAATAACTCTGTAAATATTTCTGATGGCCAAATTTATATCAAAGCCTATGATGATGGTATTCATAGCAACACAGAAGCTTTGACCGATTCTGATGGAGTTTCAACGGGAGTTTATGGCGTTGGCAACATCACAATCAGCGGTGGAACTATCACAATTGATTGTTCTGATGATGGCATGCACGCAGATAACATCCTTGCAATTACCGGAGGAATCCTTAATGTCGTCAATTCTTATGAAGGACTTGAAGGACACGAAATCAAAATCTCTGGTGGTACTTCAAAAGTATATGGAAAAGACGATGGAGTTAACGCCGGTGGTAATTCAAATCCAACCATAACAATTACTGGTGGCTATTTAGAAGTTTATGTTTCTCCTAGTGGAGATACCGATGGAATTGATAGTAATGGCACTTATACACAAAGTGGTGGAATTGTTATTGCTAAAGGTCCAAGCTCTTCGATGGCCTCTGCTTTAGATCACGAAGGAAGAGCAACTGTAAATGGCGGAACCCTTATTGTTTTAGGTGCTGTTGAAGGTAGCGTGACAACTGGTGGCTCGGTGAAATCGGTTTCAGGTTTATCTTTACATTCATCCGGCAATCATACAGTTACTATTGGCGGAACCTCTTATTCCTTCAATAATTCAACAAGTTACGCGAAAACAATTTGCTATAGCGACACTACTGTTACTGGCAGTTAAAATATAATTTTATCCATATTTAAAAATAGGTATTGATTTAAATCATACCCTATTATATATTTTAGGTATGGAATATAACGTATCTAAGGATATTCAACTTCTTTGCAGTTACCTATCTTTTTCTTATTCCAAATTTGCAGATGAAATTGGAGTTAGTGAAGAAACTATTTCAAGAATCGTTTCAAATCATTATCAACCATCAGAAGAATTATTAGACAAAATTTATGGTTATATCTTTGATGAAGGTATTAATTTGAATGAAACTAAAGTTGAATATTATAGCAATCACGGGGATATTGTTTTATTTCATGGTTCGAAAGATGAAATAATTGGCGAGCTATCTTTGGACTATTCTCGAGAAAACGTGAACTTGGGTCCAGGATTTTATGTTGGTGACAATTATGCTCAATCAGTTGATTTTGTGTGCCAAAGCAGAACTGGATCTGTCTATGTTTTTGATGCCTTTTACATAGATTTAAAGATTCTTAAACTCGATGTATCTTTAGATTGGATGCTTTATATTGCAATTAATCGTGGAAAAATTGAGAAATATAAAAATACTGAAAAATATCGAAAAATTGTGGACGAATTTAATTCATATGATGTGATTATCGCTCCAATCGCGGATAATCGAATGTTCACGACTATCGATGATTTCGTTAAATCTGCTATTAGTAGCGAACAGGCCATCCATGCTTTAAAAGACTTATCTTTGGGTAAGCAGATTGTTTTTAAAACTGAAAAATCCTTAAAACATCTAAAAATGTTGGAAAGATTATATGTTTCGAAAAGTGAAAAAGAACATGCCAAACAATTAAAAATTCAAAAGATAAATGATGCCGACGAGTATGTTTCAAATGCTTACCAAAAATATATCCGTCAGGGGCAATATATAAGCGAGATATTCAAATGAAAAAGATGACAAATAACGGACTTTTGCTATGCAAAATCCAAGCAGATTTATTCGCAAACTACTCAAGTTTTACTCATTGTTCGCCATATTTTTTTATACGCCGCTTCTTGTTTAGTGATCTCGCTAAAAGATTTGATGATACAACAGTGCTATTAGACTCATCTTCTAACAAAACATTTATTGATGAAATCGATGCGCAATTTGGCAAAACCAGTTTTGGTGGTAGTAAATCTATCAGCAAGGAAATCATGTACTGGATTGGTTATGTTTACCGATATTGGGCATATACATACGAAATTCCTTCCAATGAACTATTTTTGAAAGTTCAACCTAAGGTCTTAGTAAGCCGCTATGAGTTATATCATTCTATGGATGTTGATTATTTGATTGAAAGAATAATCGAAGAAGAACACATTGATTTGATGACCAGTAAACAATTGTTAGACTTGCTTGAAGACTTTAAAAATCGTTTTCCTAGTTAGTAATGTGCCTATAGGCGTATGTTGATTTGCGCACACATTGTGTTAAAATGTAAGCGGTTACATATGCTCATTGAATTGATACATTAACAACCATAGCAACATTGTTGCTATTTTTAACTATTAGTAGGAAAGGAAAACTAAATGTACAAAAGTAGTTATTTAAATCGTGTTCTTCGCGAAGTTAAAGCGAAAAACAAAGAGCAAAAAGAATTCATTGCCGCAGTTGAAGAATTCTTCGATTCTATGGACTTTGTCGTTGATAAAGATCCAAGAATTGAAAAATATTCAATCTTAGAAAGAATCGTTGTCCCAGAAAGAATTATCACTATGAGAGTTCCATGGGTCGATGACCGCGGTCGTATCAAAGTTAATACTGGCTATCGTGTTGAATTTAATTCCGCGATTGGTCCATATAAAGGCGGTATGAGATTTGATAAATCTGTCAATCTCTCCATTCTCAAATTCTTAGGATTTGAGCAAACCTTCAAAAACTCCCTCACTGGTCTTCCAATGGGCGGTGGTAAAGGTGGTGCTGACTTCGATCCAAGAGGTCGTAGTGACGCCGAAATAATGAGATTCTGTCAATCAATGATGGCGGAACTCTTTAGACACATTGGTCCAAATACCGACGTTCCAGCTGGAGACTTAGGTTTCGGCGCTAGAGAAATCGGTTATATGTTTGGCTATTACAAGAAACTTAGAGATGAATTTACCGGTGTTTTCACAGGTAAAGGTATCTCCTATGGTGGTTCTTTAGGAAGACCAGAAGCTACTGGTTATGGACTTCTCTACTTTGTAGAAGAAATGCTTAAAGAATTTAAGAAAGAAACCATCAAAGGCAAGAAAGTTGTTATCTCTGGTTCTGGTAAAGTCGGTGGCATGGCCGCTGAAAAGGCAAATCAATTAGGAGCAATCTTAGTTGCGATGTCTGATATTGATGGTTACGTCTATGATCCAAACGGATTAGACGTTAAATACATCACTAAGAAAGCAAAAGAAAAAGGCTTATTCTCTAAAGAATACGCTCAAGATCATAAGGGTGCGAAATTCGTCGCAGGCCCACATGGTATGTGGTCGGTTCCGTGCGATATCGCTCTTCCATGTGCAACCCAAGGTGAAATTCATGAAGAAGACGCCAAACTTCTTAAGAAGAACGGCTGCTTCATGGTTGTCGAAGGCGCCAATATGCCATGTGATGTCGAAGCAATTCGTTACTTCAACTCCAATGGCGTCTTGTTCGCTCCAGGCAAAGCCTCCAATGCTGGTGGTGTTGCCGTCTCTGGCTTAGAAATGAGCCAAAACGCAATTCACTTATCTTGGACATTCGAAGAAGTCGATGCCAGACTCAAACAAATCATGAAAGACATCTTCAAAAAATGCCACGATACAGCCGTCAAGTATGGTCAACCAACCAACTTAGCACTTGGTGCTAATATTGCTGGATTTGAGAAAGTCATGGATGCCATGATTGCTCAAGGAGTGTGTTAATGGCCTTTAAGACAATTAAGGCTCCTCATATTCTCCTTCCAAAAGAAGGAGTGGATATGCATGCGTGGTCGACAATCGCTTGTGACCAATTCACATCCCAATTAGATTATTGGCAAGATGTTGAAAAGATCGTCGGCGACAAAGTTTCGACTTTACGCATGATGTTTCCTGAAGCATATTTAGGTAAAGTTGATGAAGAAAAATTCATCGCTGATACCAATAAGAATATTGAGCGTTATCTAAAAGATAATACTCTTGTTGATCAAGGTGAGTGTTTTATCCTTGTCGATAGATCCACTCCAATTGTGAAACGACGTTTAGGTTTAATTATTTCTATTGATTTAGATGATTATACCTATGAGAAAGGTGTGAAATCTTTGATTAGAGCCTCTGAGGCCACAATCGTTGAAAGAATTCCACCTCGACTCAAAATTAGAAAAGATGCAGCGGTGGAACTTCCACACATTCTCTTCTTGTTTGACGACAAAGAGCGTTCAATTATTGAAAAGCTTTATGAACAAAGAAAATCATTTGAAAAAGTCTACGACTTTGATTTGATGAAAAATGGTGGTCATATCACTGGTTATAAGATCAGCGATACTAAGCCAATCATCAAACAATTTGAAGACTTATTAAATAAGAACGGCAATGGTTTACTTTTCATCGTCGGAGATGGAAACCATTCTTTGGCGACTGCGAAAGCACATTGGGACAAGATTAAAGTTTCTTTAAACGAAGAAGAAAAAGAAAATCATCCAGCCCGTTATGCTTTAGTGGAAGCCTTAAACATCTATGATGAAGGTTTAATTTTTGAACCAATTCATCGTGTTGTGTTTAATCCAAAAGATGATTTCGTTCCAGGTTTAGTTAAAGTCTTAAACGGTGAAAACAAAACCTATTTATATTCTTCTAGTTTCGGCAAGAAAGAAATCTCGATTCCAAAGGTCGGACCAGAAGCATATAAAGCTGTTCAAACTTACATAGACTCTTATTTAAAGAGTCACCCAGAAACTTCAGTTGATTATATTCATGATGAAGACCAAACAATTGAAGTCGCTAAAAATAACCCCAATAGTGTCGCCTTAATTATGCCGGCACTTACAAAAAGCGATATATTTGATTACATCGCCAAAGATGAAGTCTTACCGAGAAAAGCTTTCTCGATGGGACACGCTGTTGAAAAGCGTTATTATCTTGAATCCAAAAGAATTAAATAAGGAGGAGATTCAATGGGTAGAATTTACAATTTCTCTGCTGGTCCAGCAATGCTTCCAGAAGAAGTGCTCAATGCCGCCAGAGAAGACATGCTTGACTATCACGGCTGTGGTATGTCAGTTATGGAAATGTCACATCGCTCCAAAGTTTATCAAGCGATCATCGACGAAGCAGAAGCTGATCTTCGTAAATTAATTGGCATTCCAGAAAACTACAAAGTATTGTTCATGCAAGGCGGTGCTACTTTAGCGTTCGCTATGATTCCAATGAACTTTATGGTCAAAGGCAAGATTGATTTAATCAATACTGGTGTTTGGACCAAGAAAGCTATGAAAGATGCGAAGCTTTATGGCGAAGTTAACGTCGTTGCATCTGGTGAAGAAAATAACTTCAAGAAGATTCCTGATGTTAAAAACATCAAATTCTCCAAAGACGCCGATTACGTTTATATGTGCGATAACAACACAATCTTTGGAACCAAATACAAAGAATATCCAGAAACTGGTGATATTCCATTAGTCTGCGATATGTCTTCTTGCTTCCTTTCTGAACCAATTGATATCAAGAAATTCGGTATGGTTTATGCAGGCGCACAAAAGAACGTTGGTCCAGCCGGTGTCACTATCTGCATTATTAGAGAAGACTTGCTTGCAAGAACTCCAAGAAACCCACTTCCAGCATATCTTGATTACAGAATTCATGCTGAAAACGGTTCTATGTATAACACTCCACCAACATATGGTATCTACATTTGTGGTTTAGTCTTCAAATGGTTACTTGCCAATGGTGGACTTAAGAAACGTGAAGAAGTTAACGAAGCAAAAGCGAAGATTCTTTACGATTACTTAGATCAATCTAAATTATTCATTCCATTCGCAGATAAAGCATCTCGTTCGCTAATGAACGTCACCTTCCGCACTCCAAGCGAAGAACTCGATGCTGAATTCTTAGAAGGCGCCAAAAAATACAAATTCACAAACCTCAAGGGTCACCGTTTAACTGGCGGTTTACGTGCTTCCATTTATAACGCAATGCCAATCGATGGTGTTAAAGCCCTTGTCGCTTACATGAAAGAATTTGAAGAGGCTCATAAATAATGAATATTCTTTGCTTAAACAAAATTTCCCCAGTGGGAATGAAGGTTTTACCTTCCTCTTATAAAGTTACTGAAGATATTAACGAAGCCGACGCTATCTTGGTTAGAAGTGCAGTGATGCATGAAATGGTTTTACCTCCAAGAGTCGTCGCTGTCGCTAGAGCAGGTGCTGGTGTTAATAACATTCCACTTGATGCCTATGCTAAAGCAGGTGTCGTTGTCTTCAATACTCCAGGCGCTAACGCTAACGCAGTTAAAGAATTAACCATTGCTGGTATGCTTTTAGCCGCTAGAGATATTCGTGGATCCATGGAATGGGTTAAAGCGAATAAAGAAGACGAATTGATTAACAAATCAATGGAAAAAGCTAAAGGCGCATTTGCCGGAACCGAAATCATGGGTAAGACATTAGGTGTTCTCGGATGCGGTGCTATTGGCGCACTCGTCGCTCAAGCAGCAGGCGCATTAGGTATGCACGTTATCGGTGTTGAACCATCAGAGGCCACTATCGAAAGAAACAAACATCTCTTCCCAAAAGACATGGAAATCGTTTCTTATGATGAACTTTATAAACGCGCTGACTATATCTCTGTTCACGTTCCATTATTAGATGCTACTAAAGGTATGCTTAATAAGGATGCGTTTGCAAAGATGAAAGATGGCGTTATTATCGTTAACTGCGCACGTGACGCAATCGTTAATGACGGAGACTTAGAAGAAGCTATCAAAGCTGGAAAAGTCCGCAAATACGTCACCGATTTCCCAAATCATAAGACCGCCAATATGGAAGGTGTTGTCGCTATTTCACACTTAGGCGCTTCAACAGAAGAAGCCGAAGATAACTGTGCAGCGATGGCCGCTACCCAAGTTGTCGATTACATCGAAAACGGTAACATCATTAACTCTGTTAACTATCCACGTTTAGATCTTGGTAAAAAGACTGGCAAACGTGTTGTCGTCTTATATGAAGGCGATAAGGTCAAAGAAGTTAACGAAGTCCTCTCTAAATCTGGAGTGAAGAATTTTGCTTCTGGATTAAAGGGTGCATTCGGTGGTGTTTTAGCCGAAGTTAGTGGCGAAGTTGATGAAGCAGCTTTAAAAGCAATTCCAGGCGTCACCAAAGTTGTTGTTCTATAAAACATAGTTTTATATTGACGAGGAGGCTGTTAATTAGCCTCCTTTTTTATTGATTAATCAATAGTAATATTCTATATTTTAAATAGCAAAATTATACTATGGAGGGATAATTATGATTATAATGGCTTCTGCAGAAATTCGTCAAAACTACAACAAGGTTGCTGAAAAGTGCAAAGAAAGTGGCGAACCGATTTATTTAACCAAAAATGGTCAAGGCGAATTGGTTATTATGGATATTGCTTCGTTTGAAAAACGTGAGCAAGAATTAAGAGCGCAAGAACTCGTTCTTGAATCATACGCTTCCTATTTAGCCGGCGACAAAACTTATTCACTTGATGAAACAAAAAGCGTTCTTAAGAAAATGATTGAGGTTAAATAATGAATACTCATAAAGTTGTTATTACCTCAAAAGCTTTTGCTGATTTACAAAGTTGTGTTTCCTTTGTAATGAACGTGTCCAAAGAAGCCGCACAAAAATTACAGGACAATTTGTTTGAATCATTCAAGTCTTTGAAGACTTTTCCAGAAAAACACCCAATCTTTGAAATGGTAAAGTCATTTCCGTTGGTTGTCAGAAAAATGATCGTTGATCAAAGATATATTGTTTTATTCAGCGTAAAAGAGAACGAAATATTAGTGTTTCGTGTACTTGATGTTAGAAGAAAATTTGAAGGACTTTTATAATTAAAGTATGAGATTAATTGTAGACTGCGTTAGTTCTAACGAATATCCAGAGAAATTTTCAATTAGAGATTTGCTTCGTTACAAAAATGTCGAAGCCGTGCCTTGGCTTGTTGTGGGGGTAAACGGCAAGTTTTATCGCACTAAAGACTTTGAACAAGTTTATCTAAATGATGGCGATAAAGTTGATCTAGTTTATATTCGTGGTGGTGGATAATATGCAAAAATTGTCTAAAAGACAACTTGAAAGATATTTTTGTTCCACTTTCCTAAAAGAAATAGGCGAGGCAGGACAATTAAAATTGCTAAGTAGCAAGGTTTTAGTTATCGGTGCCGGTGGACTTGCTAGCTCTTCACTTTTATATTTATCTACTATTGGAGTAGGAACGATTGGAATCATCGATGATGACAAAGTTTCTTTAACCAATTTACCTAGACAAATTATCTATGATGAAAGTGATACTAACAAAAATAAAGTTATTGCTGTAAAAGAAGTTTTAGAAAAGAAAAATCCTGACGTTAAAGTTATAACTTATAAGGAGCGTTTAACTGAGAAAAACGCGCAAAACATAATTAAAAATTATGATATCGTGTTAGATTGTGTTGATAATTTTGATACAAAGTTTGTTATCAATGATGCTTGCCTTGCGTTAAAAATTCCATTTGTTAGTGCAGGAGTAAGCGGATTCAATGGACAAATTCTATTTGTTTCCAAAGAATCTAAATCAGATTTCAAATCACTATTCTCAATCCTTCCTCTAAATGTTTCTAAAGAAATACGTGACAAAGACCGAGGAGTTTATCCTTTAGCGGTTGGAATCGTATCCAATATTCAATGCTCAGAAGCAATTAAATATTTGCTTGGTTTAGGATCGTCACTGATTGATGAAATAATGGTGGTGGACACTCTGAACCTCAGGTTTGAAAAATACAAAATATAAAGAAAACGACCCGTTGGGTCGTTTTTCATTTTTAAATTACTTATTTAATGATTGTTCCGGCTTTTAATTCAACCGCTTCATTTGCTTTCTCTAAGGAAGAAATAATTGCGGTTTTGCCAGGTTTTTCATTTAAGAACTTAACGCAGGCGTTAACTTTTGGATACATGCTACCTTTAGCAAAGTAATCAGTTTTTAGATATTCTTCCATTTCCTTTTTGGAAACTTTTTCTAATTTCTTTTCGTCTGGTTTGCGGTAGTTGATGTAAACATTATCAACAGCGGTTAAGATGACGAGGTAGTCAGCATCGACTAAAGCTGCAACTTTTGCAGAAGCGTAGTCTTTATCGATAACTGCAGCAATTCCTTCTAATTTACCATTATTTTCGATGACTGGAATTCCGCCTCCGCCTGCGCAGATAACGATATCGCCTTTCTTAACCAATGTAGCGATTGATTCTTTTTCAATAACATCGATTGGAAGTGGTGAAGCAACAACTCTTCTCCAACCTCTACCAGCATCTTCTTTCATGGTGTAGCCTTTCTCTAAGGCTATTTTCTTAGCTTCTTTTTCAGAATAGAAAGCACCAACTGGTTTGGATGGAGATTTAAATAATGGATCATTTTTATCCACTAAAACTTGGCTAACTAAGGTAACGACATTGCGTTTTAAACCTTCTTCTTTTAAAGCGTTATCGATTGCATTTTGAATGTGGAAACCGATATAACCTTGTGACATTGCTCCGCATTCTGGGAATGGCATATCTGGAGCAGAAGTGGATTCGGTAAAGGCTAAGTTGATCATTCCAACTTGTGGTCCGTTTCCGTGAACGATGATGACTTCGTGACCTAATTTAATAAGGTGGACAATACTTTTAGCAACGCCTACTAATAGAGCTTTTTGTTCTTCGGCGTTATTTCCTAAAGCGTTTCCACCTAATGAGACGACATATCTTGACATAAAACTATCTCCTTATTCGCTACTAAATTATATAACTTGCTTTAATGATTATGCACCTAAATCTATAAAAAATATTTTGGTTTATTTATTTTGAATATATATTCAAAATTAAACACGTCGCAGGCGTGCCTCAACCTTGTGTGCGCACTTGAAGAGTGGGCCCCTGTTCGTGTAGAATTATGCATATACGTCATGATCACGGGTATCGTATTAGCCGGTGGACTCTCAAGTCGTGCCAAAGTTAACAAATTACTCCTGAAGGTAGATAGTAAACCTTTAATTTCTCTTACCATCGATTCGATTCGTCCTTTTGTTGATGAAGTAGTCGTGGTGAGTGGACGTTATGACGAAGAACTTAGACCACATCTTAAAGATGTTAAGGTGGTTTATAACAAAGATTATGAACTTGGAATGTTTTCTTCTGTATTAACGGGATTACGTGAGGCTAAAGATGAAGCTTTGCTTCTTCCTGGAGATATGGCAAACATTTCGAATACAACAATCAAAACAATTTTAAATAACAAAGGATGTATTTCTATTCCCACATATAAAGGAACAAGAGGACATCCTTTATTTTTAAATAAAGAAATGGTAAATCTAGTCCTAAAAGAAGATGTTAATTCGAATTTAAGAGCGTTCATTTCTAATCACGAAGATAAAGTAAATCTTGTGGAAGTGAACGATCCATTTATCGAATTTGATATTGATACAATCGAAGATTACAACATGTTTTTAGCAAAAAGAAAGGAACTATCTTATGAAAGCTAATTCTTTTGTTAGTGTTGGTTCTTGGCAAGAAGCTTATAAGCTACTTAAGGCCTCTCCAAAGAATAAAATTCTTGGTGGTGGACTTTGGCTTAAAAAAGGCAATGCCCAAGTTGACACTTTAATCGATCTCAGCCGTTTGAATTTAAACAAGATTGAAGACAAAGACTCGTTTATTGAAATTGGCTCAATGGTCACTCAAAGAGAACTTGAAGTTTCTCCAATCATTAAATCATTCGCTGGTGGAGTTATCTCTGAAGCAGTCTCAAAAATCATGGGACCAAATTTTAGAAACATCGCAACTGTTGGCGGTTCCATTTATGGAAAATACGGTTTTTCTGATTTGATTACCGTCTTATTAGCCTTTGATGTTGAACTCCAATTCTATCCTGCCAAAAAGATGTCTTTAGATGAATATCTTAAGACCCCAGGATTCTATGATGGAATTCTCACTCATGCTCGTATTAAAAAAGGAGATGCTAAAGCATTCTTTAAGAAAGTTTGTATAACATCGTTAGATTATCCAATCTTAAACGTCGCTATTAGCAAAGCTAAAACATATAAAGTTGTCGTTGGTTCTCGTCCTTTAGTGGCGACTACTCTCGATAAAACTATGGAATATTTAAATAATGGTGGTACTGACTTTAAGAAAGCCGCTGAAATTGCTGTTGAAGAATTGAAAGTTGGAGATAGCATGGCCACCAAAGGTGAATATCGTAAACAACTCGCCAAAGTCTATGTTGAACGTGGGCTTGAGGAGGTAAACAAATAATGTTAGTCAAATTTGTTTTAAATGGTGTTAACAAAGAAGTTAACGTTAAACCTGGTGATTATCTTTTAGATACTCTCCGTTCAATCGGTGTTAAATCAGTCAAGAAAGGCTGCGATGGTTCAAGCTGTGGTGCTTGCACCGTCTTAGTGGATGATAAACCAGTTCTTTCCTGCTCAGTTTTAACTGCTAGAGTAAATGGAAAACACGTTGATACAGTCGAAACAATTCAAGAAGAAGCCGCTAAATTAAGCGAATACTTCTCAAGAGAAGGTGCTGACCAATGCGGTTTCTGTAACGCTGCATTCGCTTTGATGGTTCACGCTCTTAAAAAAGAGAATCCAAATCCAAGCGATGAAGAAATTTCAAATTATTTAGTAGGCAATCTTTGCCGTTGTACTGGCTATAAATCACAACAAAAAGCCGTTCAAAAATACTTGAGAGGAGAATAGCGATGAGAAAATTCAAAGTTGTAAACAATATCACTCCTAGTGTTGACGGCAAAGGAATTATGATGGGTCGTCCAGTCTTTACTGATGACCTTGCTCCTCAAAATGCTTTGGTCTTAAAAGTTTTAAGATCTCCACACGCATTTGCCAGAATCAAATCAATTGACGCAAGCGAAGCTGAAGCTTATCCAGGCGTTGCTTGTGTTTTAACCTATCACAATGTTCCTCGTGAAGTTCCGTTCACAAGAGCAGGACAAGGTTATCCAGAACCATCTCCACATGATAAGTTTGTCTTAGACGAATACGTTCGTTATGTCGGTGATGAAGTTGCAGTAGTTGCAGCAGAAACCGAAGAAATTGCTTTAGAAGCCTTAAAGCTTATCAAAGTTGATTACGAAGTACTTGAACCAATCTTAGATTTTGAAAAGGCTGTTGATAACCCAATCGTTATCCACCCAGAAGACAAGATCCACGAAATGTTCCCAATTGGTTTTGAACCAAAAAGAAATATTGCCGCAGCCTATGAAATGGAAGTTGGTAATGTCGAAGAAGAACTTTCTAAATGTGACTACATAGTAGATGAAACATTCTATTCTCAAGCACAAGCCCATGCTATGTTAGAACCACACGCTTCTAACGCTAGACTTGATGAGCACAATAGATTGGTTATCTATTCAACCACACAAACTCCATTCCATATGCGTCGTATCATCTCCAAGACCTTAGGTCTTCCAGTTGAGAAAGTACGCGTTATTAAACCTCGTGTTGGTGGTGGTTTCGGTGGTAAACAAGCTTTCCATGGTGAAATGTTTGTTTCATTAGTTACTTTAAAAACTGGTCGTCCATCTAAGTTAGTCTTCACTCGTGAAGAAGTGTTTGGTTCGACCTATACACGTCACCCAATGCGTATTAGAATGCGTATTGGTGCGACCAAAGACGGCAAGATTCAAGCGATTGATTGCCGCGCTTTATCTGATACAGGTGCGTATGGTGAGCACGCTTTAACCGTCTTCATGATCGTTGGTTCAAAAGTTTTACCTTTATATAACAAAGTTAAAGCTGTCAAATTTGGTGGACAAGTTGTTTACACCAACCATGTGTCTGCTGGCGCATATCGTGGTTATGGCGCAATTCAAGGTAACTATGCCTTAGAATCCACAATCGATATGCTTGCTAAAAAGATGGGAGTTGATCCAATCACACTTCGTGAAGTCAATTCCATGAAAGAAAAAGAAACATCCCCAATCTTTGAGATTATGGGCGAAGGTACCGAAGGTACTGCCATGATTATGGAATCTTGTAAGCTTCCATACTGCATTAAACGTGGCCGCGAACTTATGGATTGGGATAATAAGTATCCTGTTAAACAAGTTGGTCCACATAAAGTTAGAGCGGTTGGTTGCGCAATTGCTATGCAAGGTAGTGGAATTCCATTCCTTGATATGGGTTCTTGTTCAATCAAATTAAATGATGGCGGTTCCTACATGGTCACTGTTGGTGCAACCGATATTGGTCAAGGTTCCGATACGATTATTTCCCAAATCGTCGCTGAAGAACTTGGCACAACCATGGATAAAGTCATCATCTATTCATCCGATACCGACTTAGGTCCTTACGATTGTGGTGCGTATGCTTCATCCACAACATATGTTAGTGGTAATGCTGCATACAATGCTGCAGTTAAGATGAGAGAAAGACTTCTAAAAGAAGCTGCTCAAGAATTACAAGTTAAACCAGAAGATGTTGAATTTGACGGCAAAGTCTTCACTTCTGGAGAAAAGAGTGTAACTCTTGAAGACTTATCAACTGGTAGATTATATAACAACGATACACACCAAATCGCTGTAACCGAGTCTTACCATGGACACGTTTCACCTCCTCCATTTATGGCGGCTTATGGTGAATTTGAATTCGATACCGAAACTTATGAATATAAGATGGTTAAATACGTTACAGTTACTGACTGCGGCACAACCATCAACCCAATGCTTGCTAGAGGTCAAGTTGAAGGTGGTATTTCTCAAGGTTATGGCATGGCTTCTAGTGAAGAAGTTATCTATTCTCCTAAAGGAAAACTATTATCAAATACATTTGATTCATATCACGTTCCAACCAACAAAGAGATTGGTGAATTAGTTTCTGAATTCGCAGATTCTTATGAACCAACCGGCCCATTTGGTGCAAAATCTGTTGGTGAAATTGGTATTGATACACCTCCAGCTGTTTTATGTAACGCTGTTTACAATGCCTTTGGAGTGAGAATTCACTCACTTCCAATTACTCCTCAAAAGATTTTTGAGGCTATGAAAGAAAAGAAATAAATGAACGATATCTTGCTTAAAAATGGCTTAGTTTACCATAATGGTAAGTTTGAAAGAGTTAATCTGGCTATTTTAGGCGAGAAGATTTCTTATATCGGAAGTGATGAAGCATCCGCGAAAGAAGTAGTGGATGTTTCAGGCCTTAAAGTTCTTCCAGGTCTAATCGATCCACACGTTCACTTTGATCTAAATTGCGGTCGAATCAACTCAGTTGATGATTTCTATTATGGTAGCAAATGCGCGATTTATGGTGGAGTTACCACAATCGTTGATTTCTTAGAGCCAACAAGAAACGCTGAAGAATTAGAAAAATCTTTCTATGAAAGACTTGAACAAGCAAAAGATTGTTTAGTTGATTATCATTTCCACGCGTGCATTAAGGAACCAAATGGTTCGCTTGAAGAATACGTTAAGACTGTTGTAAAGCTTGGGATGAGAACAATTAAGTTGTTTACAACTTATTCTGATACTCATCGTAGAACCTACGACAAAGATATTATCGAATTACTCAAGTTGAGTAAGAAATACAATGTCTTAATTACCGCTCATATCGAGAATGATGATTTAATCGATTTGAGAGATAAATATACTTATAAAGACTTGTGCCTTTCTAGACCATCATTTGCCGAGACTAGCGAAGCTCTTAAACTCGCTAAGTACGTGCGTGAGACTGGTGGCAACTTCTATATGGTCCATTGTTCTAGTGGACAAACACTTAAAGCTTTAAAGGAACAATTCAGCGATATTCTTAATAAGAATTTCTACATTGAATCCTGTCCACAATACTTCATTTTCAACAATTCGGTTCTTAACGAAGAAAATGGAAAACTCTTTACCTTTGCACCTCCACTTAGGAGCGAAAGAGAAAGACAATTATTGGTGGCAAATTACAAAGATGTTATTTCAATTGGAACAGATCATTGTTCATTTATGAAGAAGGAAAAAGATTTTCCAACTCTAAAAGGATTTCCTCTTGGTGTTGGTGGAGTTGAGCACGCCTTCACACTTATGTATCGCCGCTTTGGTGATGAGATTATCGACAAAATGTCGATTAACACTGCAAAAATCCAAGATTTCCCAACCAAAGGCGAACTTAAAGTGGGAATGGACGCGGATGTTTCTATCTTCAAAGATGATGATTCAATGGTCGTTAATTCAAACCACGGAAAATGCGACTATTCGATTTACGAAGGTCTTATTTCTGGTGGTGAATTTGTTCACGTTTTACGCCGAGGAACATTCGTTTTAAGAAATAGAAAACTCCTTGAATCTAAAGGAAAGTTACTAAATTGCGGGGAAAAATAATATGAAAGCAATTATAAACGCAAGAATCTATGATTATGTAAATTATATCGAAAGTGGATATGTGCTTTTTGATAAGAAAATTGTCAAAGTCGGTCCAATGAGCGAATTCAAAAATGCTGGCTATGAAGAAATCGATTTTGCTGGCGATTTATTGCTTCCAGGATTTGTTTGTAACCACGCACACATTTATTCGATTTTTGCAAGAGGCCTAATTCTTCCATTCAATCCAAAGAATTTCCAAGACATCTTAGATCAAATGTGGTGGAAGCTCGATGCTAAATTAACTAACGAACTTACTTATTACAGCGGAATTGCTGCATCTTATGAGTTCCTTCTTAATGGAGTTACGACCGTTATTGATCATCACGCTTCTGGCGAAATTATTGGTTCACTTACCAATCTATCTCGTGCAGTAAGCGGTGTAGCAAATATTCGTGGACTTTATTGTTTTGAAACTTCTGATCGCTACAACGTTGATGAATGTATCCAAGAAAATGTGAGTTTTGCCGCAAATAATGAAACATACAAAGTTCGTGGATTATTTGGTATGCACGCTTCTATGTCATTAAGCGATGAGACTCTGGAGCTTATTTCAAAAAAGAACGAATTTCCAATTCATGTTCACGTCGCCGAATCCAATATGGATGAAGAAGACGCAGCAAAGAAATACAAAACAGATATTATTTCCCGCTTTGATAAACATGGTCTTATTAAGAAAGACTCCTTAATTGTCCATGGAGTGTTCCTTAGCGACGATGAATTAAAGATTATAAAAGACCGTAAAGCATACATGGTTGTTAATACAACCAGTAATATGAATAATGCTGTTGGTCTTCCAAATGTTAAAGCCTATATTGAACATGGTATTCCTGTTATGGTGGGTAATGACGGTCTTAACTCAAATATGGCTAGTGAATACATGAATGTGTTCTACACATCTCATCTTAAAAACGAAAAACCAACCGAGCTCAACTTAGGAGACGTCTTAAATACGATTAAGACTTCCTATAAATATATTTCTAATACCTTTGGTATTAAGTTAGGAGAAATCCAAAAAGAATACGAGGCAGATTTGCTAAGAGTGAAATACACTCCATTTACAAAAATGGATTCTAGCAATGCTTTCGGTCATATCTTCTATGGAACTTTCCCTAACTTCAAACCTTCATCTGTATTTATAGGTGGTGAACTTCAAGTTGATAACTACAAAGTAGTGAATAAAGAATTAGTGAAAGAATTCGCGAAATGTAGCAAATATTCAAACCAATTATGGAATTCATTGAAGGAGGCAAAATAATGGATTTAAGTTGTAAATTTGATGGTATCAAAATTGATAACCCTTTGATGCCGGCAGCAGGACCACTCGTTGGTGATGCTGAAAAAATGCTTTGGCTTGAGCAAGTCGCTGGTTGCGGAGCAATTGTTGCAAAAACTATCTCAACAAAAGACGCCCACATTCCTCATCCATGCATTTATGGGGACAAAGATTACATTATGAACTGTGAACTTTGGACCGAATATACAAAGGAAAAATGGATTAATGAATTTTTGCCTTACTATAAAAAACATTCTGTTGGTAAACCATTAATTATTTCTGTTGGTTATACCAAAGAAGATATGGAAGTGCTTATTCCACAATTAGATAAGTTTGCAGATGCATTTGAAGTTTCTACTCACTATGTGGGCAATGACTTAAATGCGTTAGGCGAAACAGTTAGAACAATTCGTTCTTTGACAAAGAAACCATTCTATATGAAGATTTCTGCTCATATGCCAGATCCAGAAGGCTTTGCTCATACGATTAAAGTCAATGGCGCAAATGGCGTTGTCGCAGTTAACTCTCTTGGTCCTTCTATGAAGATTGATATCGAACACCGCGATATTATCTATGGCAACGCAAAAGGTTTTGCGTGGACTAGCGGACCATATATTAAAAACATTGCTTTAGCAACAGTCTATACAATTAAGAATGCTGAACCATCCTTAACCGTTATTGGTGTCGGTGGTATTGCTACTGCAAGCGATGTTATCGAATTCCTTTTAGCAGGTGCCTCCGCTGTGCAAATGCTTTCTGCAGCAATGCTTAGAGGAAAAGATTTATACAAAAAGATTTTAGATGACCTTCCAGGTGCATTAGAAAAATATGGCTTCTCTTCAGTTGAAGAAGTAGTGAATACCAAACTCACAAATAGAGTTGCCTATGAAAAAGGTGATGTTCCATCACTTAATGATAAATGTATCAAATGTGGAACCTGTGCGAAGGTTTGCCCATATTTCGCAATTGAAATGGATCCAACTCCAAAATTCAATAAAGACAAATGCTTTAGATGTGGATTATGCGTAAGCAAATGTCCAACTAAGGCTCTTAAATACGTGAAGGCAGATAAATAATGAAGTCCAAGTATCCAACATCGGTTCCTAAAGTAGATTTCGTTCCGAAGTTTTCTGGAGAAGCTCTTTTTGCAGACGATTTTCGTTTCAAAGACGCTTTAAACGCGAAGACTGTTAGAGCGACAATCGCTAGAGGAAAAATCAAATCAGTAAAACTTCCAGAATTACCAGAAGGTTATTATTGGTTTGATAAGACTGATGTTAAAGAAAATGTTGTAAACATTATCTTCTCTGATTGGCCAGTATTCGCTGACGGAAGAGTTAATTACTTAGGTGAAGGGATTGGTATCCTTGTTGGTGAAGATACCGAAGTCTTAGAAAAACTCGCTAGCGAAGTGGTGGTGGAATACGAAGAAGAAACTCCTATCTTTGATATGAGCGAATCTTACATCCACAAAGCCTTCACAAAAGGTAACTACGAAGAAGCTAAGAAAAAAGCTAAAAAGATTATTCGTAGAAGTTATGAAACAAGTTTCCAAGAACAAGCCTACCTTGAAAATCAAGGTATTGTTGCTTATTTTGATGAAAACGATAAATTAACCCTTACTGGTTCAATGCAGTGCCCATTTTACGTGAAACGCGCTGTTATGCGCTCATTAGGTATGGGCGATGATGAAGTTCGTGTCCATCAACCAGCTGTTGGCGGAGCCTTCGGTGGTAAAGAGCATTATCCATCTTTGATGGGTTCACAAGTTGCGTGCGCCGCCGTTAAACTTCATCGTCCAGTTAAGATGGTTTTTGAAAGACCAGAAGATATCACTTTCTCAACCAAACGTCACCCATCACATAGTGATTACGAAGCATTAATTGGTGAGAATAATGAAATCTTAGGTATTAAAGCCCACGTCAAACTCGATGGTGGTGCTTATAAAGGTTGTAGTGGTGTTGTTCTTTCACGTGCGCTTATCGCGTCTTGCAACGCTTACGTATTTGAAAACCTCGATATCGTTGGTGATGTCTATATGACTAACCACGTTCCATGTGCAGCCTTCAGAGGTTTCGGATCTCCTCAAACAATCTTTGCGATGGAAATGTTTATACACCATATCGCGAAGGAACTTGGTGTAGATCCACTCGAACTCAGATTAAAATACCTTGCAAAACAAGGAGATGTCACTACAAATAGCGGACATTTCCACGATCCAATCGTTCTTCAAGAACTTATTAACAAAGCTATGGAAATGTCGGATTATAAACGCAAGATTAAAGAATATTCTAAACCAGGTTGCCTTAAAGGCATTGGTATGTCCTTGTTCCTTCACGGATGTGGATTTACCGGTTCAGGCGAATCCGACATCATCAAAGGAAAAGTCAAATTGGTTAAGGATGAAAATGACCATGTCTATTGTTACGCTTCTAGCGTAGATATGGGCCAAGGCTGTAGAACAACACTTAAACGTATCGTTGAAAAGAACCTTGGTTTACCAGCTGAACAAGTAACAATGGATGGTCCAGATACTGATACCACTCCAGATACAGGTCCAACAGCTGCTTCAAGAACAATTATAATTGTTGGTTTCCTTATGGAAAAAGCCGCCAAGAATCTCAAAAAGATTTGGAAGAGTGGTGTTAGACAAGAACACATTGAACCTTACGTAGGTCCTGAATATATTCACTGGGACGAAGCGACAATGCAAGGCGATGCTTATCCATCCTATTCATGGGGTGTTAACGTTGTCGAAGTTGAAGTTAACCCAGTTACCTATCAAGTCGAAGTTAAACATACTTGGTCAACTTATGATGTTGGTCGAGTCGTTGATGAAAGAATCGCTGTTGGTCAAGCTGATGGAGGTCTCTTACAGGCCTTAGGTTATGGATATTTAGAGAACTTACGTTGTGAAAACGGAAAATTTAAACAAAGAAGTTTGACCGATTACATTGTTCCAACTGCTATGGATGCACCAAGTATGGATACAGCCTTTATCGACAATCCATTTGTTTATGGTGCTGATGGCGCGAAGGGTATGGGTGAGCTTACATTTGTCGGTGGAGCCCCTGCGATTGCGCTAGCGATTGAAAACGCAATTGGTAAAGAAATCCACGCAATTCCGGTAGTTCCTGAAAAATTGATGGAGGTAATTAATAATGGCAAAAATTAAATTTACCTTAAACGATAAACCAGTCGAGTTAGAAGTTGATCCATCAGCAAGATTAATTGACGTTTTGCGTGTCAATCTTAATTTAACTGCAACCAAAGAAGGTTGTGGAGAAGGTAGCTGTGGAGCCTGCGTTGTCCTTATGGACAATAAAGGTGTTAACTCCTGCTTAATGCCTATCGCAAATGTTATCGGTCATAAGATTACAACCCTAGAAGGTTTTAAACACACCAAACAATTCGAAGTATTGAAAATGTGTTTTGCTGATGAAGGTGGTTCACAATGTGGCTTCTGCACTCCAGGAATGATTTTTGCTGCTCATTCATTACTTTGTAGCAATCCTCACCCAAGTGAAGAAGAAGTCCGCGAAGCACTTTCCGGAAACCTTTGCCGTTGTACCGGTTATCAATCAATCGTGCACGCTATTCTTAGAGCGAGCAAGGAAGGAGAAGGATTATGGTAAAATACATCCCCTCATCTTCAGATGATGCTCTCAAGTTTTTAGCTGAACACGATGCATATATTTGTGCTGGTGGCACTGATTTAATGGTGCTCAAACGCAATATTGCTGGTCATCTTCCAAAATTCGATAAAGATGTTATTTATGTTTCGAATCTCAGAGAGATTAGCAAGATTTACGAAGATGATAAATACGTTCATATTGGAGCGACTGCAACATTAGATGAAATCTATAACAACAAGTTGACTCCAGAATTACTTAAGAAAGCAATTGGCGAAGTTGCCTCAGTTAACATTCGTCACTTTGCAACACTTGCAGGTAACATAGCAAACGCATCACCTGCAGGCGATACAATCGTCATCGATTACCTTCTTGATGCCGAATTAAAACTTCAATCCATCAAGGGCGAAAGAACCGTAAAAGCCAAAGATTTTGTCTTGGGTATTAGAAAAATTGATCGTCAAAAAGACGAACTAATTACTGAAATTCTATTCCCAAAAACAAGTTATGATTTTGGCATGTGGTATAAGGTCGGTTCAAGAAAGGCCGATTCTATCTCCAAAGTTAGCGTGGCGGGTATTTATTCCATTCAAGGCGGAAAAGTGTCTAAATTCGCCCTTGCATACGGTTCTAGCGCAATTACAGTTAGACGTAGCGAGGCTTTAGAGAAGGAAATTATAGGACTCTCTCAAAAAGAGCTTGCAAATCGTATCGAAGAATTTGTCGAAAAGTATTCCCAAACTATTTCCCCAATCGATGATCAACGTTCAACCAAAGATTATCGTTTGCTAGTAGCGAAAAATATTACTCGCAAATTCTTAAAAGAAGTTGTGGAGGCCAAACATGAATAAATACATTAAAGGCTACAAATGTACAATCTGCGGTGAATTTTTCACTCCTGAACAAGCAAACTTAACTTGTCCAAAGTGTGGTGAAAAAGGAATTTTAGATGTCGTCTACGATTATGACGAACTTAAAAAAGTTCTCACCAAAGAATATTTTGCAAACAACAAAAACTATTCCATGTGGAGATACGCACCTATCATGGGCATCGAAGATACACACATCGATGAGATGCTTAGAGTGGGCTGGACTCCACTTTATCACGCGAGAAATCTTGAGAAAGAACTTGGCGTGAAAAAATTATACGTCAAAGACGACGGGCTTAATCCAAGTGGTTCAAGTAAAGACCGCGCTAGTGGTGTAGCAGTCTTAAAAGCTATCGAAGCTGGCGCAAAAGTTATTGCTTGTTCTTCGACTGGAAATGCCGCGTCAAGCTGTGCTTGCCAAGCCGCTCATATGGGACTTAAAGCAGTTATTTTTGTTCCAAAAAGAGCCCCAATTGGTAAAGCCACTCAAATTTGTTTATACGGTGCTACTTTAGTAAAAGTTGACGGTGACTACAAAGTCGCTTTCAAACTTTCTAGAGAAGCTATCGATAAATACGGTTGGTATAACCGTAATGCTGCCATTAACCCATACATGGTTGAAGGTAAGAAGACAGTTTCAATGGAAATTGCCGAACAACTTAACTTCGAACCAACTGATTGGGTCGCTGTATCTGTTGGTGATGGATGCACTGTTGGTGGTGTATATAAGGGATTCGCTGAATTCTACAAATTAGGATTAATCAAACGAATCCCAAAGATTTTAGGTGTTCAATCAACTGGATGCGCGCCATTTGTTATTTCAAGTCAAACTGGCGAGCCTCTAAAAGAAGCTGATGAAAACACGCTTGCTGATTCGATTGCAGTCGGCATTCCACGTAACCCAATGAAAGCTATTAATGCAGTGAAGCTTTCTAAAGGCGCGTGGGTTGCGGTGCCAGATGAAGACATTATTAAAGCGATGTCTTTGCTTGGTCGTACCGAAGGCATCTTTGGTGAACCTGCTGGTGTCGCTGCGATTGCGGGAATCAAGAAAGCCGTTGAGGAAGGTATCATCTCACCAAATGAAACCGTCACAACAATCGTTACTGGAAACGGTTTAAAAGATCCAGTCAATGGTCAAAAGGCAGTATCCATGCCTGAACCAATGGAACCAAATCTTGAAATATTGGATAAATTTTTGAAAGAAAAAGGAGCAATTTAGTATGTCAAAAATTCCATTTGGACCAACATATGATGAAATGCTTAATCCATCACATCTTGATCCAGAAACAAGAGCAAAAGCTCTTAAGGCTCTCAAGGAAAATGAACTTGATCCTATTAACCTCTTCAACATCACTTGGAAAAATGAAAAGGATGAGGTTAACAAAATTGTCTTACCAAAAGCTTTAACTGGTGTTGACGCAAACATTGTTGTTATGCTCGGTAAGTACTTCCCATCCGGCTCCCACAAAGTCGGCCCAGCATACGCGACACTTATGGAAGGATGTGTCGATGGTGAAATTATCCCAGGAAAACACACAATTCTTGGTCCTTCTACCGGTAACTTTGGTATCGGAACAAGTTATATCACTAACTTGATGAAATATGATGCCATCGTCATTATGCCAGACAATATGTCCAAAGAGAGATACGAAAGAATCTCTAAATATGGCGCAAAATTAGACTTAACTCCAGGTTCTGAATCTGATGTTATTCTCACTCTTGAAAGAACTTATGAACTCAAGAAGAATCCATTAAACAGAACTTTGGCTCAATTCGAACTTTTACCAAACTATCGTTTCCATCGTCACGTCACTGGTAATTCTGCCATTGAAGCTGTCAAAGGAATCGGTAATGGTCGTGTCGCATGTTTCTGCTCTGCTCCAGGTAGCGCAGGTACATTAGCCGCAGGCGATCAAATCAAAGCAGTCTTCCCAGAATGTAAGATCGTCGCCTTAGAACCACACGAATGTTCAACCCTCACCAATGGTGGTTTAGGACAACATAGAATTGAAGGTATTGGCGATAAGATGATTACCCTCATTCATAATGTCTTAACAACAGACTTCATTACTCAAATTATCGATGAAGATTGTGTCCGTGGTTTAGCGGTCGTTCATGAAGGAACCGATGTCTTAGTGAAACACGGTGTTGATCCAAAAGTTGCTAAATCAATGGTGGACCTCTTCGGTGTCTCTGGTATTTGCAATATCTTAGGCGCAATTAAGATGGCTAAATATCTTAAGCTTGGTCCAAACGACAACGTCGTTACTATCGCAACAGACTCATTCGACAGATATCCATCTGTTATGGAAAACCTCCACGAACGTGAGCTCGAAGTTACCGATAACGTTTTAGATAGATGGTTCAATGATGTCTTCGCTGAAGCTGATACACGTTATGTCTTAGATACACGTGGAAAAGAAGCTAAAGAAAAACTCTTCACTCAAAAAGAGAAAGATTGGCTCAAATTCGGTTACAAACAAGAATATCTTGATTCCATGAGAAAACCAGAATTCTGGGAACACGAATATAATCTTATTAAAGATTACGATAAGAAAATTAAAGAAATGCGTGGAAAGGAAATCAAATAATGAAAGTTTCTTACGAAGAAATTCTTAAAAAAGCTGAATCGTATCAAGCTGACATGACCAAATTCCTTCGTGATATGGTCAAAATTCCATCTGAATCCTGCGATGAAAAGAAAGTCGTTCTTCGCATCAAAGAAGAGATGGAAAAGGTTGGATTCGACAAAGTCGAAATCGACCCAATGGGTAACGTCCTCGGTTATCTTGGACATGGTAAACATTTAATCGCTATGGACGCCCACATCGATACAGTCGGTATCGGTGAAATCAAAAACTGGAAGTTCGATCCATATGAAGGTTTTGAAGATGAAACCTACATCGGTGGACGTGGTACTTCCGACCAAGAAGGCGGTATGGCCTCAATGGTTTATGCTGGTAAGATTATCAAAGATCTCCACCTTGAAGATGACTACACACTTTTAGTGACTGGTACAGTTCAAGAAGAAGACTGCGATGGCCTTTGCTGGAAATACATCGTTGAACAAGACAAGATCAAACCAGAATTTGTCGTTTCAACCGAACCAACTTCTTGCCAAATCTATCGTGGACATCGTGGACGTATGGAAATTAAAGTCAACGTCCGTGGTGTATCCTGCCATGGTAGTGCACCAGAACGTGGTGACAACGCCATTTACAAAATGGCTGATATCATTAAAGATATCGAAAAACTCAACGAAACAGGACTTGCTTATGATCCATTCTTAGGAAAAGGCACAGTCACTATTTCCCAAATCTTCCACAAATCCCCAAGCCGCTGTGCGGTCGCTGATGGTTGTTGGATTTCACTTGATAGACGTTTAACAGTCGGTGAAAACGATAAGACTTCTATCGCTGAAATTGAAAATTTACCATCCGTTAAGAAAGCTAAAGCCGAAGTTACTATGTATGACTATGAACGTCCTGCATATACCGGCTTAGTTTATAAACAAGAATGCTACTTCCCAACATGGGTTATTCCAGAAGAATCAATCTTCGTTCAATCCATGAGAGAAGGTTACGTTGGTCTCTTTAAAAAAGAGCCAGTCATCGATAAGTGGACATTCTCCACAAACGGTGTCTCCATCATGGGACGTTTCGGCATTCCATGTCTTGGCTTTGGTCCTGGTGATGAAAAAGAAGCTCACGCACCAAATGAAAAGACAAGAAAACGTGATTTAGTCATCTGTGCGGCATTATATGCAACGGTTCCAGGACTTTATCTCGAACATTTAGCAAAACAAAAATAAGGAGAAGTTTATGCAAAAATTAGAACCAAGATTTGCTGGTCGTCATCTTATTACCTTAGAAGATTTCACTAAGGAAGAAATCGACTACATCTTAAAAGTCTCTCACGATATGAAAGACGCCTTCTACGCCAACGAAGAAACTCAATGGTTAGTAGGAAAAACTGGTTTCTTGATGTTCTTTGAACAATCAACCAGAACCAGAAACTCATTTGAGTCCGGTATGGCTCAACTTGGTGGACACGCCACATTCTTAGATACCTCCATGATGCAAATCGCCCATGGTGAATCTGCTAAAGATACCGCTGTTATCCTTTCAAGTTTCGGTCATATGATCGCTTGCCGTTATTGTAACTGGGGTCTCGGAAACAAATATATCCGCGAAATGGCCAAATGGTCCACAGTCCCAATCATTAACTTACAATGCGATCTCTATCACCCAATGCAAGCTCTTGCAGACTTAATGACAATCGAAGATGAATTTGGTAAAACCAAAAATCTTAAAGTTTCCGTCATTTGGGCGATGGCTACAACTCACAAAAAACCAATTTCAGTTCCAGTTTCACAAGTGCTTTTATTCCCACGTTATGGAATCGATGTCACCTTAGCATATCCAGAAGGTTATGATCTTCCAGATTGGGTTATTGAAAAAGCTAGAAAGAACGCTGCTGAAAATGGTGGTTCATTAACAATTACTCACGATATGGACGCAGCTTACAAAGACGCTGATGTCGTCTTCCCAAAGAACTGGGGAAGCTGGGTTACAAACCAATCCACAACAGTTGTTGATGATGCTTTATTAGCGCTTAAAGCTTGGAAGTGCACACCAGAAAAGATGGCACTTGCTAAACCAACTTGCCGTTATATGCACGCTCTTCCAGCCGACAGAGTCAACGAAGTTGTTGATGAAGTTATCGATGGACCACAATCAGTCGTTTATCAAGAAGCCGAAAACAGAATTCACACTGCAAAGGCTGTTATGGCTCTCTTTGTCCACGACAAACTCCCATCAGATAGACGTTAATTGCTCCTATTAACATATAAGGCGAATCCTTCGGGGTTCGCTTTTTTATTTGTGAAACTAAATTTCAAAAAGATAATGTAAAAAATAATTGACCTTAACAATAATAATTTTATAATTAAAGTATGAAATCATCTTTGAGTTTTGGAGAAATTATTAGAAATAAAAGACTTGCTTTAAATATGCCTATGTCAGAACTGGCAAGAAGATCGAACATTTCTAGAGCAACATTGTCTTCGATTGAGAATGGAAACAACAATTATTCCGTTAAAACTTTGCTGAATATTTTTGAAATTTTAAATATAAATTTAAATATCGAATTCGAAGATAAAAAAACAAAACGAAGTCGCGCTCAAAGGATCAATACAGTCCACGATAAAAAAGTTAATAGATTCATTGTAATGTGCGTTGAACATTATGCCTCTTATTCAAATAAAACCAGTGAAGAAGCATATAAAGAGCTGTCAAAAAAAGGAATTATTCAAGAGCTAGACAGCGATTACGAGGATTTGCATGGCATGTCTACGATGTACTTAAACGAATACATCTCAACGTTAGTTGGAGGCGCCTAATATGATCTTATATCACGGTTCATTTGTGCCGGTTAAAACCCCAAAAATATTAGCATCCGAAAAAGGCCGAGACTTTGGTTTTGCTTTTTACCTTACGCCAATCAAAGAACAGGCAGAAAGAATGGCAAAAAGAAAACAAAAACAAACGCATAGTTCAAAAGCAATTGTCACTATATTTGATTGGAACGAGGATAAGAAAACATACTTTTACAAAAACCTATCTCGACCAGATTTAGAATGGCTTGAAATGATTATTAAATGTAGAAGCAATCCAAATTATCATCATGGCTACGATATTGTTGAAGGCAAAATCGCGGATGATAACGTTGGTGAAACCATAGAATTTGTTTTAGAAGGAATCATGAGAAAAGAAGACGCAATTGAACGACTTAAATTTCAAAAGATTAACTCACAGATAGCTTTTTGCAGTGAAGAATCCTTAAAATCATTGAAGTATTTAAAACATTACGAGGTCAAATAAATGGAACATTTAATCTCAAAAACATTATTGATCTCAAGGGTTTGTGAAATAATGGCAAACGAGTACAAGATTTCTGTTTCAGAGGCGAGAGAAAAAGTATACAGCTCCGATATCATCAATTTGATCGATGATGACGAAACCGGTCTTTATGGTGAATCTGCTTGGTATGTGTTTTCTATTTATGAACAGCAAAAAAGTGCTTGTTCAAAATAGTGTGTTTTCCTTCCTTTTTGAATATATATTGCTATAATGATTTCCAATGAAATACTTACGTTATTTATATCGAATTGGTCGTGGACCATCTAGTTCTCACTCAATTGGTCCATATCGAACCGTTAAATATCTAAAAAAGAATTATCCTAACTTAGTTAAAGCGGAAGTAACCCTCTATGGCTCTTTAGCGTTAACAGGTAGAGGCCACTTAACGGATAAGACAATTATTGATACATTTTCTCCAATTCCTTGCGAAGTAACTTTTGATTTTAAAACCAGCGTTCCTCATCCAAACACAATGGATTATAAGCTCCACTTAGAAGACGGATCTATTGTCGAGAAGAGAGTTTTCTCAATTGGCGGTGGTGCGATCAAGATTGATGGGGAAGTCGAAGAGGCCGAAGAAGAGGTTTATCCAGAAAAGAACTTTGCTGAAATATCCAAGCTTTGCAAAGAAAAAGGCTGGTCTTTAGTAGATTATGTTCGTCATTATGAAGGCGATGAAATCTTTGAATATTTGACCAAAGTTTATAAACAAATGATGGAGACCATCAACAATGGTTTAACCGCAACAGGCGAACTTCCAGGATCTTTACACGTTAAACGCAGAGCCTATGAGTTTTTAACTTCCAAATTCGAAAACGAGAGTTCGGTTGGAAGAGCCTATCGCTCCATTATGGCATTTGCTTTTGCAACTGGTGAAGAAAACGCGGCTGGTGGAATGGTTGTTACAGCTCCAACATGTGGTTCAGCGGCAACAATGCCAGCTTTGCTGAAGTATTATCAAAAGATGTATGACGAACCACTCGAAAGAGTTGTTGAATCATTGGCGGTTGGTGGTGTTTTCGGAAACGTTATCAAACAAAATGGCTCAATTTCTGGAGCAGAAGCCGGTTGCCAAGCCGAAATCGGTTCAGCCTGTTCAATGACTGCAGCAGCCTACGGCTATCTTAAGAAATTGTCTTTTGATGCGATTGAATGCGCTGCTGAAGTAGCGATGGAACATTCCCTTGGTTCAACATGTGATCCAGTTGGTGGATATGTTCAAATTCCTTGCATCGAACGAAACGTTTTAGCTGCAACTAGAGCAGAAACCGCTGTCAGATTAGCGGAATACGCCGCCGATACTCATTCTGTATCTTTTGATACAATTGTTCAAACCATGTTAGAAACTGGCCGTGATTTATCGAAGAAATATCGTGAAACTTCTGAAGGCGGTCTCGCCAAAGAAATAAGAGTTAAAAAATAACCGCAAATTACTTATAATTTAGACATATGGAAATCAAACTATTTAATTCATTAACCAATAAAATTGAAGTTTTTAAACCTCTTAGAGAAGGTGAAGTTTCCATTTATTGCTGTGGCCCAACCGTCTATGGTGACGCACACGTCGGAAACATTCGCCCTGTCATTGTTTTTGACACACTCCGTAGATTTTTAGAAGCAGTTGGCTATGATGTTAAATTAGTTTCCAATTTTACCGATGTTGATGATAAAATCATCAAGAAAGCAATTGAAGAAGGTGTTACAGAGACTGTAATTACCGATAGATATATCAAAGCATACAAAGATGTTTTAGCGTCTTTGAATGTTAAACCTCACTACAAGAATCCACGTGTTACTGAATACATGGGATTCATCATTTCCTACATCCAAGATTTGATTGATAAAGACGCAGCCTATGAAATAGATGGAGATGTATTTTTTAGAATCTCTGCAATTAAAGATTATGGTGAACTTTCCAACATCAAAAAAGATGATTTGGTGGTGGGAGCTCGCATTGAAGAAAACTCTAAAAAAGAGTCCCCATTAGATTTCGTTTTATGGAAGAAAACTGATGTTGGCATTAAATGGGATTCCCCTTGGGGAAAAGGTCGCCCAGGATGGCATACAGAATGCTGCGTGATGATCAATTCGATTTTCGGTGGCAAAATCGATATTCATGGTGGTGGATTCGATCTTAAATTCCCACATCACGAGAACGAAATTGCTCAAGCAAAAGTTCATGATCACACCAAAATCGCAAATATTTGGATGCACAACGGCTTCGTTAATTTCGGCGATGAAAAAATGTCCAAATCTTTAGGAAATGTCGTTCTAGCGAAGGATGCGATTGCTCAATATGGTGGCAACGTCATGAGACTTTTGATTTTATCAACGCATTACCGCGCTCCAGTGAGTTTTGTTGAAAATACAGTGGTGGCAGCTAAGAATGAATTAGACAAAATTCAAAAGGTCTACAATCAATTAGCAGTTAAACTTCAGCTTGAGCACGCAAATCTTGAAAGTAAAGACTACGATATTAGCAAATTCCTCTCCTCACTCAGCGATGATTTAAATACATCAAACGCTTTAACCGATTTATTTGAAATGGTGAAGTTAGGAAATGTTGAATTACGTAAAAATCCCGCAGATATCAAGCAAATTGAAAAGATTTTTGCTTCTTTAAAAGCAATGTTATCAATTCTTGGTATCGAACTCAGCTATCCTATTCTCACTAAAGAACTTGAGGAAATCTATTCCCAATACCTTGCTTTGAAGAAGGAAAAGAGATTTGAAGAATCGGATAAATTTAGAGAGCAACTTCTTAAAGCAAATATCATTTAATATGTCTCAAAAACCACATAACGAATCCAATTATGTTTATGGACGCATTCCCGTCTTAAATTCTTTGGAAAGCAATAAAGTTTTAGAAGTCTATCTTCAAAAAGGTTTTTCTGACGCCAAATTGTTAAATGTTATCAAAGATAAAAAGATTAAAGTTTCCTATGTTGATATCTCAAAATTAAACGAGTTATCTTCTAAGGGAAATCACCAAGGAGTGGTGGCTTTAACTAAACCATTCGAATATTCGGATTTAGCTTCAATCATCGCTGTAGCGAAAAAGAAAGAACATCCTTTGATTCTCATTTTAGACGAAATCGAAGATCCACATAATTTTGGAGCAATTATCCGCTCGGCGGATGCTTTTAGCGTGGATGGCATCATTATCAAAAATCGAAATCAAGCGCCTGTAACTATGACCGTTTCTAAGGTATCTACCGGTGCTATTGAATATGTTAAGATAGCGCAAGTTTCCAATTTAGTTACAGCTATTAATAAATTAAAAGATAATGGTTTTTGGATTTACTCTGCCGACGGCAGTGCGAAAGACGAATTCCAAAAAATTAAATATGACGGACCAGTCGCATTAGTGGTTGGTTCGGAAGGTCGAGGTATATCTCGCCTTGTTTTAGATAATTCTGACTTCATCATCAAAATTCCGATGAGTGGTCATGTTAATTCATTAAACGTTTCGGTTGCAACCGGTATTTTACTCTCCCAGATTAGAAACAAATAATATATTTTAATTATTATTTGGAGTATAAATCATGGACACACTTTTTTCGCGTGTCTCCGATGAGGCGTTGTTTTTACAAATGACTCTTGGAGATAAGTTTTCGCAAGACATCTTGCTTAGAAGGTATGAACATTTAGGAAGGCAAATCGCGATGGTATTCGCTAGACAAAATTGTTTAAAGAACGTGACAGATCAAGATTTTATCGAGGTTATTTATGACACCATTTTTCGAACCTTTCGTTATTATAATCTACATGGACAGAAATACTTTGTATTTTGTCGCGAATCTTTAAATCAAGAATTGTATAGGGAAGCTTCTGAAAAAGCCGATAATCAAATTAAGCAAAAATCGATTGTTAATCTGGATGACAAATTTGGCGACAATGATGAACTTTTGTTTAGTGATGTTATTGAAGATAAACCCGTTTTAGATTTCTCTGAGCAATGCGATATAGATCTTTTCTTGGAAAATTTATCATCAACAAACTCTTTGAAAAAACGCAAAATTGCGAGAATATATCTTATGCATGTCTATGGCTACACTCTTACTGAGATAGCTAAAAAGACAAATTCGTCTATCTACGAAGTTAGAAACGTCGTTAATAATGCCGAAGAGATAATTCGTGACCTCGATATTACGGTAGACTACAGGTTTAGATAAAGGAGAACATTATGGCGGATTGTGATCACAATTGTGAAAGTTGTTCAGTTGGAAACTGCGAATCTCGTATTGAAAAAGTTAAACCAAATGAACTAACAAATATCAAACATTGCTATGCAATAATGTCTGGCAAAGGTGGAGTTGGAAAATCTTTAGTAACTTCCCTTTTGGCTTCGGAAATGAATAAGCGCGGTCATAATGTCGCGATAATTGATATGGACGTTACCGGTCCTTCAATTCCTCAAAGTTTTGGTTTAAACGATAAAACTGCTGGGGGAGACGAAACATATCTTTATCCGGTTCTTTCCAAAAAAGGCATCAAGATTATGTCTGCTAATTTGCTTTTACAAAATAGTGAAGAGCCAATCATTTGGAGAGGGCCTATCGTCTCTGGATTTGTTCAACAACTCTATACCGAAGTCGTATACGGCGATGTCGACTATATGTTTATCGATATGCCGCCTGGAACAAGCGACATTCCTTTAACTATTTTCCAGAAATTACCAATCGATGGAGTGATTGTTGTTTCCTCTCCACAAGATTTAGTTTCACTTGTAGTGAAGAAATCGATTAATATGGCCAATATGATGTACATCCCAATTGTTGGAATCGTTGAAAATATGGCCTATATCAAATGTCCAAAATGTAACGAAAAAATCCGTTTGTTTGGAAGCGATAAATCAAAAGAAAAGATTGAAGAAAGTGGCTACAAGGTTCTCGCAGAATTACCTCTTGATCCAGCCTTATCCAAACTAGTGGATTCTGGTAACATCGAAGACTACGAAACTAAAGATTTAGATGAATTGATTAAGATCATTGAAAAACAATAAGTGGGCTATAGAGCTCACTTTTTAAATGTAATTTTAAAAATTAGCAGTATAATAGGGTTATGAGAAAATCTCTAATTGTTACATCATTATCATTGTTCGCTCTTCTTATTGCTAGTTGTACGACAAGCACTCCTAGCAAGAAGAAAAGAAGTAGCGGCAGTTTAACTACGAACACCACCCTTACAAGTAATAGCAGCAGTGAAGATGATTCATCCGCTACGAAAGCTACTGGTAGCGGAACCACTCAATCTAGTAGTGGCTCAACTAGTTCTTCGACGACAGGGCAAACTACTACGACCTCTTCTGGAGGAAATATTGGTTTCCCAACCTATCAAAATCACGATGGTGACACTTACTATAATTCAATTGATTCCACTAAAAGTGGCAACAATCTTTTGACCGATTTAAGGGCTCTTAACTTAGGCAGAAGAAAAACCACAGTTGGCTATTCTTCAATGGGAACAACTCCTTCTGGATTTTTTAAATATACAGATTATGATCCAAACTATGTCCAATATGATATAAATGGCCAACCTTATGGCACTAGAATTTCGAGTTTTTACACTTATTCCTCAATCACGAGTTGGACTCGTGAACATGTTTGGCCAAATAGTCATGGTGGTGGTTCGGGTGGCGATACAGGCTCACCATATCCAGATGCCGATATCCATATGCCTCGTCCAACCCCACAATCTGAAAATGGCGACCGCGGTAATTCTTTCTATGTCGAAGGAATGGATGACCAGGCGAATGGTTGGGACCCAGTTAAGGCTGGATACAGTGCGAACTCTCGTGGAGAAGCAGCTAGAATTACATTCTATTGCACACTTGTTAACGCTAAGCTAGTGCTTGCACCTGGCAATTTAACTCCTAGTGGAACCGATCCAATAACTGGCATTGCCTATGGTTCAAAACACACTATGGGAGATTTGGTGACTTTACTCAAATGGAACAGAGATTACGCAGTCACAGACCGCGAAAGAAACAGAAACGAGGGCGCCGAATACCTCCAAGGCAATCGAAACGCTTTCGTTGATCATCCAGAATATGCTTGTAAGATTTGGGGTGGAGTGAACAGTGAAACTCGCTCCATATGTGGCATGTAAGTCAATTTATATTTGACTTTGAATAATTGATGGAGATACAATACTTCCACAAGATGTTAAATAGGATAACGAATCATGAGAAAGAAAGTTATTTTAATTTGCCCCGAATGTCTGTCTAGAAATTACACGACCACTAAAAAAGATGGGGCGACAGAACGTCTTGAATTAATGAAGTATTGCCCACATTGCAATAAACAAACATTACACAAAGAAAGCAAATAGGAGAGATTATTTATGGGAGTCAAAAAATACACTCAAGAAGTAATCAAAGAAGGCAAACGAGTTCGTTGGCCGAAGAAAGAAGTCTTTTTTCCTGCTTTATTAACCGTTATCGTCATTTGTGTTTTTGCCGCCTTAGTCCTCTCTTTAGAAGACTTTGTCGCTGGCAAGATTATCAATACGATTAAAGATTGGTTCAGCGGTTTAAAACCTGCTGAAACATCTTCTTCATCTGAAGAAGTAGTCGCGGCTATTAAAGCATTTTTCATCAAATAAGGAGATAAACCATGGCAGAATTAGGTGATAAACATTGGTATATTGTTACGACTTATTCTCAACACGAAAACAAAGTCGCAGACAACCTTCGTAAACGTATTAAAACTTTAAATCTTGAAGACTACATCTTTGATGTCTTAGTCGCCGAACAAGAAGTTCCAGTTATGAAAGATGGACTTCCAACCGGCAAGACCAAAATGAAAAATCTTTTCCCTGGAAATATCTTCGTCGAAATGATCATGACAGACAAAGTCTGGTATGACGTTAGAAACACTCCAGGTGTTACAGGTATCGCTGGATCGGCTGGTGGTGGTCAAAAACCAACCCCAGTTTCTAAAGAAGAAATCGAACCAGTTCTTAAAAGAATGGGTAAGGTCGATATCTCCATGTATGATAATTACAACGTTGGAGACAGCGTCCGTATTATCAAAGGAACCCTTGAAGGTACCGAAGGTAAGATTCTCTCCATCGATAAAGAAACCGGCGCTTGTAGAGTCGAAACAGTCTTCTTCGGAAGAGCCACTCCAGTGGATGTCGATTTCTCTGATATCGAAAGAATCTAAGAAAAAACAATACAAAGATAAGCAGGATTTGATACCTGCTTTTCTTTTTTGTTATACAATAAAGATATGAGAAAGAGTTTGTTTCTTATTCCGCTTGTTGCTCTACTAATGTGTGGGTGTAATTTAACTACACCTAGAAAATCTTCAAAGAAGAGTAGTGGGGCTATAACCACTCAAACAACATCGCCCACTACTAGCTCATCAGGCACTACGTCAGGAAAACCATCTAGTGATGTTTATCCTACTCAAATAAGCCTTCCTGAAAGCAAGACTCTCTCTATTAGTGAAGAAGCTGTTTTAGAGTTAACTTATTATCCTGAGAACACAACAGTTAAACACGTGACATGTTCGTCAAGCGATGACTCTGTCTGTATTTGCGTTAGTGGCGTTGATGGCGTGCATATAACTGCCAGGGGTGAAGGCTCAGCAACAATTACCGCCGAAGCTGAAGGAGCAAACGGAACAACTTTATCTGCTTCGTGCCAAGTAACCGTTAATTTTGGTAAAACCAAACTTCAATATACTTATGACGACTATATTTCCAACCATTACTATGATTTTGATAATTGTCCTTTAGAAGGTTCTCCAAAACTTCTAATCATTCCGGTTTGGTTTAATGATTCCAGCACATTCATCACCAATAAGGACAATGTTAGAAACGACATTGAAGCAACCTATTTAGGTAGCAATGAACAAACTGGTTGGCGAAGCGTTAGAACTTTTTACGAAGAAGAATCACACGGGAAATTAACTCTAGATGGAGTGGTTACCGATTGGTTTGATTATGATGAAAGTTATAAAACTGTCGGAAATACAAATTATGGACAAAGCTACACGGTAGACATCTTGTCTAAAGGTGTGGATTGGTTCTTTGAAAATAATCCATCATATTCAAAGAGTGATTTCGATACAAATCATGATGGATATCTAGATGGAGTGCTAATTATTTATGCCGCTCCAGAATATGATTCATTAAACAATGAAAGTTATCAAAACCTTTGGGCGTATTGTTCGTGGCTAATGCAAGGAAAAGGAACGCTTTCTGATCCAAATCCAAACGTTTTCTTCTGGGCTTCGTATGATTTCATATACGGAAGCAATGCTTTATCCAGAACTGGAAAATCTAACTATAGTCGTGGAGACACTTCGAATTGTAGCTTAGACGCCCACTGTTTCACTCATGAAATGGGTCATGTTCTAGGTTTACAAGATTACTATGATTATTCCAGTTATGGTTATTCACCTGCTGGTGGCTTTACAATGCAAGATCATAACGTCGGTGGTCATGATCCATATTCTGTTATGGCTTATGGTTGGGCCGATCCATATATTCCAACTTCATCGATGAGTATCACCATAGGTGATTTCCAAAAAACTCATGATATTATCCTTTTGGCGAACCACACGGTTAATTCGCCATTTGATGAATATATTTTGATAGATTTATACACTCCAACTGGTTTGAATGAATTTGATTCTTACAATCAATATCGCGGTAATTATCCTCAAGGTCCAAACGAAGTTGGTTTAAGAGTGTGGCATATCGACGCAAGGCTCACTTATCCTAGTGGTAGTGGTTGGTCCTCTAATTTCACGACCAATCCTAATAAAGGAAGCGTTTATCATGCGATGTCAAATACTCATGGTGGTATGAGCATCAACGGCACTCCTATGGGAAGTGCGTATTATGATTACAATCTTGTCCAACTCATCAGAAATAATGAATCAGAGTCGGTTACTCCATCTACGACATTTGCAGCTTCGCATCTATTTAAACAATCATCAACTTTCTCACTATCAAAATTTAATTCCCAATTTGTTAAAAACAATTTGATGAATGATGGTAAAGTTTTGGGCTGGTCTTTCTCGGTTACATCAATCTCAAACAATCAGGCGACAATTAACTTAGTGAAAGAATAATCACTATTATTTATCAAGATGAGCCAACGACCAGTTGGCTTTTCTTTTAGCACTTGTAAGCACTAAGTGCTTGCTTCTTCTTCTTCTTCTTTGTATGATTAAAGCAATGTTTTTATTTTAAAAACAAGCGCACCTGATTCGAAGAAGTGCATTTGTTAAAAATGAAAATGTTAGAAAGGAGAAGAAAAATGAAAAAGAAAATTTTAGTTTTAATGGGAACATGCAGCTTAACTTTAGGTGCTGTTGCATTTGCTTCTATGGCGTTCGCTAAGTCAAACCAGGAATCTGGAACAATTAAAGCTGGCGTTGATTATACTTTAACGATTTCCGATCCAATTTACGAAGGCGACGCAGAAGAAGGTAGTGGCCTTGCCAATAAAATTGTCAAAACCACTTTAGGTAACGATGTCAAACTTGAATATAACAAGTTATATGGATATCAACCTGGTTATTATTCAACCTATCCTACCGGTGTTAACTGTATGAAAGCTGATTCTTATATCGCTATCGTTGGTAATAGCGAAGGACATGGTGTTGCTGGCATTAGTTCTATTACTTTTGAAACTGATAACGATACTTATAGTGGTACGCACGACCTTATCGTTTATTATGGCTGGGATGACGGTGATTATCTTCTTTCTCAAAAGAAAGAAACAAGTGACTACGTTAATACTTTCACGTTCACTTTCGAAGGTGCTCTTCCATCTTTTGCGAAAATCTTTTTTGATAGTAGCAATTCAGATAATCGTGTTGGAATTCATGAAATTACAATCGAATATGAATGTGTTCAATATTCCAATCCATATCACGTTGAAGGTGATTTTGGTTACAAAGTTTATAGCGATCACGCTACAGCTTCCTTCTATAGAGGAACAAGCGCTGATTTGGTGATTCCTTCCATAATTGATGGAAAACCAGTTACAACAATTGAAGAGAACTTTAATTGTCTAAATATTGCCAAAAAAGATATTGAATCGGTTTCTTTACCATCAAGTTTAACCTCTATTGGGGCAAACGCTTTCAAAGGCGCACAGAAACTAGACACAATTAATCTCGATAATGTTGAATACATCGGAGATTATGCTTTCTATTATGCTGAATCACTGGTAACAATCGATCTTTCCAGTGCTGAACACATTGGTGATTACGCTTTCACTAACTGTACAGCATTAAAAGATATTGGATCCTTCGATTCTATCGTAAGCATCGGCGAATATGCATTCTATTTAGCTAACACATTGGATGATGATTTATCATTCCCAGCAACATTAACCTATATTGGTGATGACGCTTTTATGTATGCAGCTATCAAGAGTCTTACTATTCACGATAATGCCGCTGCTTCTATTGGCAACGCCGCATTTAGAAGATGTAATTATCTTACAAGCGTTTATATTGGTGATAGTGTCTATCGATGCGATGACTTTTTGTATGATGGCGTATTAGAATCACTCGTTGTTGGTGAAAACAATACAACGTATTGCACAGTTGACAATGTTCTTTATTATATTCAAAGTTCAAATAGCTGGATTGGTGTTAGAATGGCTCAAAATCGCCTTCAAACATCTTATGTAATGCCAGAAAAAGTTACATCCATGTTCGGTTATTTCGCTTATGGATGTGGCACACTTGCAAGTTTAACTTTCAATGATCGTGTTACTTCTACTGGCGATCGTTCTTTCCAAAGCTGTTTCAATTTGACTTCAATCACTTTTGGCTCGTCAATCGAAGAAATTGGTTATTCGTTCGCGGGTTGTACCTCACTTACAAGCGTACATATTCCTGGAACCATTGAGCACATTACTCAAATGGCATTTAATGGTTGTAGTGCTCTTGAAACAGTCATCATTGATGAAGGTGTAGAGAATATCGATAAACAAGCATTTGGTTATTGTACATCGTTAACGACCGCTGTTATTCCATCAACTCTAACCGCAGCAGGTGATGATGCTGGCTGGGATGCCGATACTAGAGACATTTTTGATCATTGTACAGCCCTAACTAATGTCTTTACTAGATTGACTTCTGGTGGTTATTCAACAAGTCCAAGTGGTCCAATCTATGATGGATTCTACGGAACTCGTACCCTCAATAATTACAGCGAATCCAGTGCTACTGGATGCTGGCATTTTGATGGTTCTGGTAACCCAGTCCTCTGGTAATTAAGATTATTTCTAATCTTATGGTGATATCTCGAAAGGGATGTCACCTTTTCTTTAGGATTATTTCTATTGACTATATGAACAGCCATTCATATAATATAGGCATGAAAAACGATGTTCTTATTAAAATGGAAGCTCTATTAAAAATAGCAGCGGATCAAACTAGATTAAAAATAATGATGTGTCTTTTAGACGAAAGTGAATGTGACTGTCATTGTGGATCGGGATGCTGTTCGTCTTGCACATGTTTATCCTGCATGATTGAAAAATGTGTAGGGGACATTGTTAACGAAACAGGTGCCTCTCAATCTTTAGTGTCTCATCAACTTAAAGTATTAAAAGATGCTGATTTAGTAAAAACTAGGAAAGATAGACAAAAAGTCTATTATTCATTAAGCGATGGTCATATTAAAGAATTACTCAATGTCGTAAGAGAACACGTCTTGGAGGATCAATAATATGGCAAAGAAGGTTAAATATCATATTAGTGGTTTTGATTGCCCAGCGTGTGCTTTAAAGTCTGAAAGACATTTGAACAACCAAGATAGCATCAAACATTGTTCGATTGATTTCACAAACGAAAGATTAATCGTTGAATACGAAAACGATGAACTAACAATTGAGCAAATCAAAAGCATTATCAAAGAAGTTGAAAGCGATCCATTAGATATTTCTCCTTTGGAGAATAAAAAAGAAATCAAATCGATTTATGACAAAGAATTCTTTTTTGATTTAGGTCGTATTGTTGTTTCTTTCTTAATCGCATTGTTCACAAAGATATTTGTTCCATATAGCACACATTTTTATCTCGCTATCATTCTATATGGTGTAGCGGCTTTAATTTGCTTATATGACATTCTTTATAAAGTATTTAGAAACATTGTTAAATTAAACAATCCGGTTGATATGAATTTGCTCTTATCGATTTCATCGATCGGAGTCATAGTCTTATCATCTTTAATATATTATCAAGTACTACCTGAAGCGCCATTTGAGATTGACGCTTTTGATGGAGTTTTAGTGGTGGCGCTATATCAAGTCGGAGAACTATTTGAACATATCGCGACAAACAAATCGAAAAGATCAATTCACGCTGCGCTTAACTTAAGAGCAGATAAAGCTCATCTATATCAAGATGACAAAGTCATTGATGTTGAGCCAGAAGATTTAAAGGTTGGCGATAGAATCATCCTTAATGTTGGCGATATCGTTCCAGTTGATGGAGTAGTCATTTCCGGTAAAGGCTCTTTAGATACTTCTTCATTAACTGGTGAATCACTACTTTTAGACGTCAGTGAAAAAAGTGAAGTTTTAAGCGGCACCATCTTAAAAGATGGTTCCTTGATATTAGAAGTTAAAAACGCTTATCAAGATTCAACTGTTGCGAAGATTATGGAACTTGTTGAATCAAGCGGTGAACGCAAAACAAAGGCTGAGAAATTTATCACTAAATTCGCAAGAGTTTACACACCTACCGTGTTTGTAATTGGAATTATATACGCGTTGGTGTTTGGTTTTGTAACTGGCGTTTGGTCTAAAGCTATCTTTGGTGGTTTAGCAATTCTTGTTGTTTCTTGCCCATGCGCAATCGTCATCTCTGTTCCATTAGCGTTTTTCGCCGGCGTTGGCTTAGCCTCTAAACACGGAATCATTATTAAAGGCACAAATTATCTAGATTCTTTGTGCAATATCAAAAAACTATATATTGATAAGACAGGTACCCTAACTTACGGAAACTTCATTGTTAGTGAGATTCATTCAGCAAACGGAAATAATGAAGAATTGCTGGAAGTTTTACATATTGGTGAATGTCGTTCCAACCACCCAATTGCAAGGGCAATTATGGGCGACGTAGACTCTGCTAAATATATTGAAAATATCGTCACTTATGAAGAATTTGCTGGTGAAGGGATTAAAGTGAGCTATGGCTGGGATCAAATCCTCGTGGGTAATGCCACTTTTTTAAGAAAAAATAAGATCGAAGTTGAAGAGCTTAACACAAGCGGAACAGTGGTCTATGCTTCTAAAAACAAAAAGTATTTAGGATATGTAGTCTTAAAGGATGAAATTAGAGAAGATGCGAAAGAATCCATCGCAAATCTTAAAGATTTAGGCGTAGATGTTGTTCTTCTTTCTGGTGATAAAGAAGCAAGCGTTAAAGAAGTCGCTAATGAGGTTGGAATATCTTCGTATCACGCTTCTTTGCTTCCGCAAGATAAGACCACATACGTGGAATCTGCTGTGGAAAATAGACACAAAGGATTAATTGCTTTCGCGGGTGATGGTATTAATGACACTCCGTCCATTATACGCGCAGATGTAGGTTTCGCGATGGGTGGAATTGGTAGCGATGTCGCAGTAGAAAACGCTGATGTTGTTTTGATGAACGACAACCCAAAGAAGATTTATGATTCGATTAGGATTGCAAAAAAGACAAGATTTGTGGCGATATTCAATATCATCTTCTCTTTACTTGTAAAGGCCAGTGTTATTGTTTTAATTCTAACTGGTGTCTTAAAAGAGTTTGGAATGATCGCTGCTGTTTTAGCGGATACCGGTTTAACAGTCTTAATGATTTTAAACTCACTTTTAGTGATTTATAGAAAAATCTAATTAATAGTCTTTACAAATGTATATACAAAATATATACTTAAAGTATGAATAAAGACACTGTTATTAATTTGCGAGTAAACAATAAGCTCAAGGACGACTTTCAAAACATTGTTTCTGAACCAGATTTCACTATGTCTGAAGTCCTTGAAGCTTTTATGAAAGACGTTGTTAGAAGAGGCAGGATTCCAATCTATGTTTATGGTTATATTAAACCAAAAGTTAGAACAACTCTTTCAATTCCTTACATTAAAAAGTGTTTGGAAGAGATAATTGCTAAATCAAAGGATAAGAAAATAAAAACAGCTTCCCTTTTTGGCTCATACTCAACCGGAAAAGCCACCGCGAGCAGCGATGTGGATATCTATATTGAAACCGAAAAGAATTTTTCTTTATTTGATTTAACGACTTTTAAAAGCGAATTAGAAAACAAATTGGGCAAAAAAGTTGATCTTATAACCGAGGATGGGGATAAGCAATTTATTCACCATATTTTCAAGGAGAAGATACAACTTTATGAAAAAGAGTCATCCTGAAAGAGATCTATCTTGTCGGAAAGTAGCACATCCATCTAAAAAGTGATAGAATACTTTTTATGAAGAAAAATGTTGTTTTAACCCTTCTCTCATTCTTAGCTCTAACTTTGGCATCCTGCCAACTTGGTTCTAAATCAACTCCTAAAAAGAAAAAGAGTTCCCTTTCTTCTTCATCTTCGCTTACAAGCGGATTAGTTTCTGATAGCGAAGAATACGAGCAAGAGGATCCATATGATCCAGATGAAGAAGATCCTGAGGAGCCTCAAGTAGATCCAGACGATCCTGAAACACCTGATGATCCAGATGATCCAGATGTTCCGGATACTCCTGACACGCCAGATACGCCTGATGATCCAGATGACCCAGACGATCCTGATACTCCGGATACACCAGATACACCTGATGATCCAGATACTCCAGATACTCCAGATACCCCGGACACGCCTGAAAATCCAGACGAAGATCCTGCAATTACCCAGTATTATGCGAATATTTCAACAACGAATACTGGTAAGGATTTAAAAAACGAATTACATAAGTTGATTAAGATATCTTCTGCATCCGTTTCATATGCTGAGCTTTATGATGTTTATCGCAAATCAGATGTTAGACCAGATGGTGAACATTTCTGGGATATTTATTCCGATTCAACTGACTATACCCTTTACGATAGTCGTATAAGCGCTAACTATAAAATAGAAGGAGATTCTTTAAATAGAGAACACATATTCCCTCAAGGTTTCTTTAAGAAGAGCTCACCAATGGTGTCAGATCCTCATCACGTTTTACCTTCTGATGGAAAAGTAAACGGAATGAGAAGTAATTATTCTCATGGAGAAGTCACTGGCAATGTAACCTATACATCAAATGATGGTTGCAAGCTCGGTACAGGAACCGGAAATACGACCGTATTTGAGCCAATGAATCACTACAAGGGTGATATCGCTAGAATATACTTTTACTTTGTAACTAGTTATGAAGATAAACTAAGTGGTTTTGATACAGGCGGTGAATTTAAATGCTTTGCAAGAAATGATTTCCCATCGCTAACCACGACATTCCTTGAATTATATTTAAAATGGCATTTGGAAGACCCTGTCAGTGAAAAAGAAGTGATTAGAAATAGGGAAATTTATAACTTCCAACCTAACCGAAATCCGTTCATTGATAGACCTCAATATGCTTGCAAAATTTGGGGTGGAGTGAGCTCTACAACTCAGTCACTTTGTGCCTCATATAATCAATAATTATTAAGTGAAAATAATACGAATTGGTCAGACGATTCTGACCTTTTCTTTTTGATTTTTTTTGTAGAATATTCGTGTTATGATAATATTTTAAAATATTATTTATTATTGTGTGCATATGTGCATTAAATTTTGTTGTTGCGTGCCTACGTCAAGTTTGATAAACTTTCATTCGCATATTCGCTGTTGAGAGAGCGCATATACATATACGTATCGTGGAAGGACAAGCGATTAGTCCACTAAACCACGACACGGACAAATCTAAAAGAAAAGGAGGAAATGTCACGTGAGTAAAAAAATCGTCAAAGTTGTGAAGATGGAACTCCCTGGTGGTGAAGCAAAACCAGGTCCAAAACTCGCCTCTGCCGGTGTCGTCATGCCAAAGTTCTGTACGGACTTCAATGCTAAGACAGCCGATAGACGTGGTGAAATCGTTCCAGTTATCATCACAGCCTATGAAGACAAGTCACACGATTTTGTAATCAAGACTTCCCCAGTTGCAGGTTTAATCCTCAAAGCTGCTGGAGTGAAAAAAGGCTCTGCTAACCCAAAAGTTATCGTTGGCCACATCTCCAAAGCTCAACTTAAGGAAATCGCTGAATACAAACTTCCAGACCTTAACTGTGACAACGTTGAAGCAGCAATGAAGATTGTTGCAGGTAGTTGCCGCAATATGGGTATCACGATCGACGAATAAGTATGAAATATTCAAAGAATTACAGAAAAGTTGCCGAACTCGTCGATGCTAAGAAGGTCTATAGCGTTGAAGAAGCTTGTGAACTTGTTAAGAAGACTTCAACCGTTAAGTTCGATGCTACAGTCGATGTCTCATTCCATATCAATGCTGATCCAACTCAAGCGGATCAACAAATTAGAGGAACTCTCATTCTTCCAAATGGTAATGGCAAAGAGAAAAAGATCTGTGCTATCACAACCAAAGTTGAAGACGCTAAAGCTGCCGGTGCGGATTTTGTCGGCGGTAAAGAATTAATCGAAAAAATCCAAAAGGAAAATTGGTTCGGATTTGATACCTTAGTTGCCACACCAGAAATGATGGGCGAACTTGGTAAGATTGCCAGAATCTTGGGTCCTAAAGGCTTAATGCCAAACCCAAAAGCTGGAACAGTCTCTCCAGATATCGCTAAGACAATCAAGGAATTCAAACTCGGTAAAGTTGAATATCGTATGGATAAGAATGCCAACATGGCCTTATCAATCGGTAGAGTCAGCTTTGATACCAAAAAACTTGCTGAGAACTTGAATACGCTCGTGTCCACGCTCGTTAAAGTGAGACCATCTGCTATTAAAGGTTCTTACATCAAAACTGCCGTTGTGCACACCACAATGGGCCCAGCCATTCACTTCACATTCGAAGGAATGTAAAGAGCACAATATATCGAAGACAGCAACGGTCAAGGGACTTAATAATGTTGCCGAGGTGTATTATTTACCAATATATTGGTGCCTCTAACTGACTATTAAAAAAGGAGGTAGAACAATGAATCAAAAAACTCTCGAATCCAAAAAAGAGATTGTTAACAAAATTGCC
>Ga0310786_10000505_pt1 | contig 63846 bp, 43 predicted proteins | sample AusTroGonzalo_MG_FD_203881 | JGI IMG/M metagenome (GOLD analysis project Ga0310786, IMG submission 203881) | Bovine rumen microbial communities from tropical cattle in Woodstock, Queensland, Australia - Gonzalo_03 (v2) (version 2) | ecosystem: Host-associated > Mammals > Digestive system >...
GAAAATCCCGAGCGTTTGAAATAGCGGTTTAATCCATACTTCTTTATGTAATAAATAAACTCATTGCTAAAGGAATCTAGGGGTGACGGAATGGACGACATCTTAAAATTAGATAAATCTATCGGTCTTTTATACATATTGGATTCCATCAACTCTCCAAGAGGATGTTCCTTAGAAATTTGAGTAAAACGATAAATGGATTCATTTTCCTTCATGGCGTAACCTCTATTTTTCCTGAAATAGTTAATTTATTGCAAATAATAATATAAATTCAAAACCAAAAATATTATTTTATTCTTATATTTTGGAGCGAGCGCTTAAATTGATAAACAGGAATTTAGAGGAGCAAGCCCAAGCGATTTTCAATTCTGCATATGACGACGCAAAGAAAGTCGTTCCCTTTACATCGTTGATATCTATTGGTAGTGGCGGCACACCTCAAACATCAGAACCATCTTTTTGGAATGGGACGATTCCTTTTTTCACTCCCAAAGATGTAGGAACCCCTTATACGCTAGTTACCGAAAAAAATATAACAGACGAAGGTCTAAACAACTGCAATAGCAAGTTATATCCCGAAAATACGACATTTATTACGGCTCGTGGAACAGTGGGCAAACTATCTCTTGCTGCTGTTCCTATGGCGATGAATCAGTCTTGTTTCGCTTTAATAAACAAAGAAATGAATCCTTTTATGATTTATTTGTATGCAGTTAGAGCCATAAAGGGATTGAAGAAAAAATCCAATGGAGCAGTTTTTGATGCTATAACCATTAAAGACTTTGAAACTGAATTTGTAAACGAAATTTCCAATGATAAAATAAGGTCGTTAATTGAGGCGATTGAGCCGATGTTTAATCAAATAAGGCTAAATATCATCGAGAATAATCGTCTTGCGGATTTACGTGATAGTTTACTTCCAAAACTAATGACTAGCGAAATTGATATAGCCAAAGTAAAGCTTTAAGCCGCTAAATTCCTGTTTATGGTGCTATCATTGGGGTTTTTAAATAAGGAAATCTCTATGATGCAAAATCTTATATCTCAGGTGGTGTTGGCGATGCAGGGGCATTTGGACAATGTCCAGGCAAAGGCCTTACAGAATACGTTGGAAACAGTTCTCGCGCAATATGAAGTCTCGCTGAAAGCGGAATCTCAGCAGGAGGACAGTGACGGACGGCTTGTTTCTGCGTTCTTGGCGGCGAAGCAGACGGAGGGGTGTTCTCCGAAGACTTTAAAGTATTACGGAACGACGATTGATATCGCGTTATCGAGTATCGGAAAAGGGATCAAATCTATTCAGACGGACGACTTGAGGTGTTATTTGACTAATTATCAGCAATGCAAGGGATTGAGCAAAGTTACGGTGGATAATGTCCGGCGGATTTTATCGAGTTTTTTCAGCTGGCTGGAGGACGAAAACTACATTCTCAAGAGTCCGGTTCGGCGAATTCACAAGATCAAGACGACAATTTGCATCAAGGAAACATATTCCGATGAATCATTGGAGCAGATGCGAGACGGGAGTCGTCAACTTCGCGATGTTGCGATGATTGACATGTTTTCTTCGACGGGTATTCGTGTTGGTGAAATGGTTTTGCTGAACAAGGATGATATCAATTTTGAAGACCGAGAATGCGTAGTTCTTGGTAAGGGCGACAAGGAGCGGATTGTGTATTTTGACGCCCGAACGAAGATTCATTTGCAGGAATACTTGAATAGTCGCAAGGATTCTAATCCGGCGTTATTTGTTTCGTTAAAGGCTCCGCACCGGAGGCTTTCTATCAACGGTATTGAGTGCCATCTGCGGAAATTGGGACAAAAACTGAACATTCACCGAGTGCATCCGCATAAATTCAGGCGGACGATGGCAACAATGGCGATTGACAAGGGGATGCCAATTGAACAATTGCAGCGTTTATTGGGGCATCGGCGCATTGATACGACGTTGCAATATGCCATGGTCAAGCAAAACAATGTTAAATTTGCTCATAGGAAATATATCGGGTAATACTATGAGCGAATGGAAAGAATGCACTATTGGAGAACTCTGTAAGAATATTTGTAGTGGAGGAACTCCAAACAGAAGCAATGCTGATTTCTTCCGTAATGGAAACATCCCTTGGCTTAATACAAAGGAAGTCTCGTTTAATAGGATTTATCAAACTGAAAATTTCATTACCGAAGCAGGACTAAAATCGTCTGCTGCAAAATGGATTCCTGAAAATACGGTGGTTGTCGCTATGTATGGAGCGACGGCCGGAAGATCGGCTATCGCAAAAATTCCTCTCACAACCAATCAAGCATGTTGCAATTTGGTTGTCGATGAAGATAAAGCTGATTATAGGTTTGTTTATTATTGGCTGTTGGGAAACTATGAACATTTGGCGTCTTTAGCAAATGGTGGCGCCCAACAGAATTTGAATGCCGGTCTAATTCGTGATTATAAAGTAAGGGCTCCTGATTTAGAACTTCAAAGAAAAATTGCCGATATTTTATCATCGTTAGACGATAAAATAGAGTTGAACAATCAAATAAACAGGAATTTAGAGGAGCAAATTCAAACTCTTTTCTTAGAAATGTTTTCTAACGATCCTAGTGAGCCCCTTGGTACAGTTGTCGAAACAACTTCAGGAGGAACGCCCAATCGTAAAATTGAAGAATTTTATGAGAATGGATCTGTTTGCTGGGTCAAATCAAAAGAATTGCAAGGTTCTTTTATTACAGACACAGAAGAAAAAATTACTAATGAGGCTCTTGTAAAATCAGCTGCAAAAATAATACCTGCTAACTCGGTAATGATTGCAATGTATGGAGCCACTGTTGGCGAATATGGAATTATTTCAAAAGAAATGGCTTGCAATCAAGCAGTATGTGCACTACTTGAGAATGAAAAATATCCATACACGTATTTATTTATGCTTGTAAAAACACGAAAACAAGATTTAATAAACATGGCAGTAGGTTCTGCTCAACAAAATATTAGTCAAGTCATAATAAAAGAAATGCTTGTCCACTCAGATTTAGATAAAATTCAGAAATTTCACAAATGCGTCGCCCCTCTATTTCAGGAAATGAAACAAAATAAAGAGGAAAATGTTCTCCTAAAAGGTATTCTTGACTATTTACTTCCCAAATTAATGTCTAATGAAATCAATGTGGACTTGGCAAGGTCAAACCGCTAAATTCCTGTTTATCGCATTATTGAGTTCGATTTTGTCATCGAGTGCGGAAAGGATTTTGGCGATTTCTTTTTGTTTGGCGAGAGATGGAATTTTTACTGTAAGTTCTGCCAAATCAGAGGCTTTAATTCCGGCTTGCACGCAGTGCTGAATAATTCTTTTTATTGGAGATTTTGGTGATTTGAAATAGTAATAGAAGAATAACGAGTCTGCCTTAAGTGGATTTAATCGAACTCTGATAAGATGCGATTCAAAAACGGTTAGTGGAGAAACGTCCATAACAATAGAACATTTTCCAGCTCCTTCAGCAACAAGGGATTGTCTCGCAAATAGCAAATCCCCTTTTTCAACTTTTGATGATTGCTTTTCTAGTTCAGTAAGAGGAACCAATTCCATTGGAATGTCATAGATTCTATCGTTTGAGAAAAGTTCTCCCATATTAATCATCTTATATCCAGAACCACGGATTCGGCTTGGCTTTGAAACGCCGTTTTTTGACGGAATAAGATACAAGCCTTTAAAAGAGCATTCTTTCCATTCTTCGTTCTTCATACACATTCTCGTATTTGCATTCGGGGCGTTGCGGGGTGCCCCCGCTAGAAGGGGTGACGGAAGACCCGGCTAGATCCTTCGACTTCACTACGTTCCGCTCAGGATGACGCATTGCGTGTAAGCCGGGGCAGAAGGCAGGGGAAGGCTTTCCCCTTTATCCGTTCAATCCGTTTCTTTATAATTTAAACCCAAGGCCCTCCAAGTTCTTCTTGATTTGTTTTTCGAGGTCATGACTCTTCTGGAACATGCCGGAGAGTTCGCTTGTGAGGCGGGTCATTTTCTGCTCGAAGGGCTCGTCGTCTTGAACGGTATCCTCGATACCCACGTAGCGGCCGGGGGTGAGGATGTAGTCCTGTTTCGCGATGTCGGCGGTTTCGACGACGGCACAGAATCCCTTTTCGTCTTGCAGCTTGCCCTTCTGGAATTTTTCGAAGGTGTCGGCGAGTTTCTGGATATCTTCTTCGCTCAGGTCGCGGTGCTTGCGGTCTACCATATGGCCCATGTTGCGGGCGTCGATGAAGAGCGTCTTGCCTTTCTGCTTTTTGCCGCGGGTGATGAACCAGAGTGTCACGGGGATGGTCACGCTGTAGAACAGCTGGGTGGGCATGGCCACGATGCCTTCGACAAGGTCTGCCTCGATGATGCGTTTGCGGATTTCGCCTTCGCCACCGGTTTGCGTACTGAGTGCTCCGTTTGCAAGCACGAGCCCGATTTTTCCGTTCGTGGCAAGGTGGTAAATCATGTGCTCGATCCACGCGAAGTTTGCGTTGCCTGCAGGCGGGAGACCGTATTGCCAACGCGGGTCGTTCTGCAGTTGTTCTTGTCCCCAGTTCTTGAGGTTGAACGGCGGGTTCGCCATGATAAAGTCGAATCGCTCGGTGGCATGCAGGTCCTTGAAGAATGTGTCTTCGTGGTGTTCACCGAAGTTCGCGTCAATGCCGCGGATGGCCATGTTCATCTTCGCCATCTTCCAAGTGTCAGCGTTGGCTTCTTGTCCGTAAACGCTAACGTTGTTGCGGTTGCCGCTGTGGTCTTGAATAAACTTGATGCTCTGCACGAACATGCCGCCGGAACCGCAGCAGGGGTCGTAAACGCGTTTGCCTTCGCTCGGCTTGAGGATGCTCACGATGGTTTTCACGACGCTTGCGGGGGTGTAGAATTCACCGCCCTTCACGCCTTCGTAGCTTGCGAATTGTGCGATGCAGTATTCGTAGGTGCGGCCGAGCAAATCCTTACTTGCTTCGGTATCGCTCATGTCCATGTTGCTGAACACGTCCACCACATTGCCGAGCACACGTTTATCGAGTTCAGGTGCGGCGTAGTTCTTCGGGAGGACTCCCTTGAGGTTCTTGTTGTCTTTTTCGACATCGATCATCGCCTGATCCAGCACCTTGCCGATTTCGGGGGTGTGGGCAGCCTTGGCAATTTGAGACCAGCGGGCGCTGGGCGGCACGAAGAAGACATTTTCTTGCACGTATTCGTCCGGCTCGTTTTCGAAACCTTCGCCTTCGGCGACGAGTTCGTTGTAACGCTTTTCGAATGCGGCGGAGATGTAGCGCAAGAAGATGAGCCCGGTGAAAATTTTGCGGTATTCCGCTGCCGGGATATGTCCCCACAGTTCGCATGCCGCGTTCCAGATTTGCTGTTCGAACCCGAGGGTTGCTTGTGTCGCCGTATTCTTCTTCGCTGTACGTGCCATTTATTAACCTATGTGATATTTACTGTGCAATATAATTAATTGGAGATTGAAAGGAGATGCCCGCTCCCTTCGACTTCGCTGGTGCTACGCTCAGGATGACGCTTTGCGTTTACTGCGGCGGAGCTGCGATTATTTCTTAAACGTGGGCTTTTTGAAGCCTTTGGTGTGGGTGCGGCGGCTGGCGAGGTTTATCTCACCGCTGTTGAAGCGGTTCTTGTCTTCGACATTACGGTGCTCGCGGAGCGGCGCATTCTGCTGGTTCCCGCGGCGGTTATCGAATGCGTTGTCACGGCGGTCAAAGTCGCGGCTGTCTCCTCCGCGGTTGCCCCTCCAATCTTCGCGGCTATCCCTATGGAATCCGCGGCGTTCTCCATCGCGACCATAGCGGTTTTCGAACGAATTCTCGCGGCGTTCTCCCTCGCGACTGAAACGGTCCTCGCGCGGTTCATATCCATCATCGCGCCAGCGGTTCTTGACTTTCTCTTTTTTCGGTCGCAAAGCTTGTGTGCGTTCGTCGCGCTTTTGCATTTCGCGTTTGCGGAAGTCTTCGTTTTCTTCGCGTTCCTTGCTTGGGAAATATTCCTTGCCTTCGGCCATTGCGGTGCGGCTCAGCAGCAAGCGGCTGACTTTACCCATCTTGAGGCGTTCCAGAACTTCGCGCAGGTGTGGGCGGTTCGCAGGAATGTACCAGAAGAAGAATTGCTTCTGGTTTGCTTTTTCTTCGGGTGTTTTCGCGACAAAGAGCGGCTTTCCGTCCGGAGTCATTTCGGCGTAGAACATTTCGGTCGCAATGGTCATCGGCGTTGGCGTAAAGTCTTGCACTTGTTCCAACTGGAAACCCAATTGTTTTGTTTCAAGTGCGAGCTCAGCCATGTCGGCTTCGGTACAGCCAGGGTGGCTACTGATAAAGTACGGAATGAGCTGTTGCTTTTTGCCGATGCGTTTGCATTCGTCGTCAAAGAATTCCTTGAACTTGTGGAACAGCGTAAAGCTCGGCTTGCGCATCAATTTCAAGACGGCATCGCTCGTGTGTTCGGGAGCGACTTTCAATCGTCCGCTCACGTGGTAGTCGATGAGTTCGCGGGCGTATTCTTCGTGGTCTTTGCGGAGCTCTTCGTCATCCGTCTCTTGCAAGAGCATGTCGTAACGCACGCCACTTCCGATGAACAAATGTTTGACTTTCGGATGGTTGCGCACTTCGCGGTACAGCTCCAAAATTTCTTGATGGTGCGTGTCCATGTTGTCGCAAATCTTGGGCGTCAAGCAGCTTGCACGGGCGCATTTTTGGCAACGGCTCGGGTCACGGCCACGCATGTTGTACATGTTCGCGCTGGGGCCGCCGAGGTCTGTAATCGTTCCGGCAAAGCCTTCCATGTTGGTGACGATTTCGACTTCGCGCAAAATGCTTTCGCGGCTGCGGCTCGCAATGAACTTGCCTTGGTGTGCGTTGATGGCGCAGAAACTGCAACCGCCGAAACATCCTCGGTGCGTGTTGATGCTGAACTTGATCATGTCAAACGCAGGCACATTGCCGCGCTTCTTGTAACGCGGATGCGGTTCGCGGGCGTACGGGTATTCAAAGCTTTCGTCGAGTTCGCCGTATTCCATCGGCGGGTAGGCGGGGTTGATGACTACGGTCTGTTCCGCGACATCTTGCAGAATGCGGCGCTGGAACCACTTGTTGCATTCAATATCCACCCTGCGGCAGTTCTCGATTTGGTTCCTTTTGCTTTCCAAACATTCTTCGTAGCTGTACAAGCGCAAATCTTCCCAATTGCTGTTCTTCGGAATATTGCCCTTAGGCGCCAAGTAAGCGGTTTGCGGTACAGAATTTAAACTCGAAAACGGAACGCCTTTTTTGAGCAAACGAACAATTTCTTTCAGCGGCTTTTCGCCCATGCCGTAAACGAGAATGTCGGCCTGCGTGTCGAAAAGAATGCTCGGCTTGAGTCTGTTGCTCCAGTAATCGTAATGCGTCACGCGGCGCAAGCTCGATTCGAGACCGCCAATGAGCAGCGGCACATCGGGGTAGAGCTTCTTCAAAATTTTTGCGTATGTGTAAGTCGCATAGTCGGGGCGGAATCCGGCCTTGTTCCCCGGCGTAAAGGCGTCGTCACTGCGGAGTCGCTTTGCGGCGGTGTAGTGGTTCACCATCGAATCCATACCGCTCGAAATGGCAAAGAAAAGTCGCGGTTTTCCGAGCTTCTTGAAATCGCGCAAGTCGTCGCGCCAGTTCGGCTGCGGCAAAATCGCCACGCGCAAACCCTCGTGTTCCAAAAGTCGTCCGACAACCGCATGCCCAAAGCAAGGGTGATCAACGTAAGCGTCGGCGCTGATGATAATCACGTCAACGTAATCCCAACCGAGTTCGTCCAGGTCTTCTTTGCAAATAGGTAAAAATCGAGGATCGTACATAATGGAACTTATGGGGTTTAAAAGTTTATAAACCTAAAGATAGAAAACACGCGTGCTTACGAAATTTATTTTCGTCTTACTCCACTTTCCCTTTGACGCAACGGACGGAAAGTCCGTAAGATTTGTCGGTCAAGGCGATTTCGACGTAATCTTGAACTCGACCAAATTCAACGAATGCTGCATAAGTTTCTGTTTCGTCTGTTGAAGTCCAAAATTCACCCATTACTCCTTCTCCGCCAAACCCTTTTGGAATCTTGAACCCTGCGGCCATTACGGAAAAACCGTATTCGTTGGTATTTGTGAGCCCGTCTTCCCAACCATCAACTGTTTTCAATAATGTTCCAGCACAATGGTATTGGTTTGGAAAATTCCCTTCTTGTGTTATTTCGCAGGTATGGTCTTCTATAAGTTCTAACCATTCTTCTGCTGTGGGCAAGTGCCATCCTTCAGGACAAACTTTTTGTGCGGCTTCCCAGTTGTAAAGTCTACCAAATTTTTTGCAGTAATCTGGTTCGTTATTATAACACCAGTTGTTTGCTGATTTGCCTTCTTCGCTCACGATTTCATAGTTCATGTTTTGCGCGGTCCACACGTGATTGCTGATAACGAGGGTACGATAAACTTGGTTGTCGCGCTTGTCAAGTATTTCGCCGTAAGACACGTCTGGATTTAAGTATTCCATGGAAACGCAATCATATATGTCGCAGTCGAAAAAGCGGAGAGCTGAACTTGATTGCGGTTCTGTCGAACTTGAACTTTCCGAACTAGAGCTTTCAATGATGCTAGAACTGCTTTGTGGCTGCTTTGAACTAGATGATTTTTTTTCAGAGCTAGAAGACTTGGGGACAGACTTTGAGCTGCTCGAAGATTTTTGCAGCTTGCTCGATGATGATGTTTTTGAAGATGGTGCTGCGTTTGATGATGTTGTTTCTACTTTGTTTGAAAAGTAGATAATTGTTTTTGTAGAACGGTAATATGCGCTGGAAGAACTTTGCGTGGTGCTATCGGTGATGTCTATGGGCTCGACAATGATGTTGCCGGAATGATTCTGATCGTTTTCTGCATTGCTGATATCATCGCTGCAAGCGACAGCGATAATGCTAATGACTACGAATAAGAATCCCCAAATTTTAATCATTTTACAAAAGTATATAAAAAAACTTGCGTGTCATGTTAAGTTTTGTCTGCGGACTTGGCTTCGCGTTCAAGAGCTTCGCGCATGGAATAGACGCAACCGCAAAAATTCTGGCGATACAGGTTGTATTCGTGCGAAAGCTGGATGGAACGCTTGTAACCACCTTTTTTCTTGAGGTCGGTGGGCAAGCGCTTGATTCCATAAATGTCACACTGTTCTTGCACGATTTCATTAAGCACTTGCGCATCTTTCATCGGACTGATGGTGAGCGTTGTTGTAAAGTAGTCGCAATTCAGTTCTTTGGCGATGCGGGCCGATTCTGCGAGACGCAGCTCGAAACATTTGCGGCATCGTTTGCCTCCTTCGGGCTCATTCTCGAGTCCGCGGGCGATGTCGTAAAATTTTTTCGGGTCGTACTCCCCTTCAATCAGTGTTACTGGATACTTTGTTTTAAATTTGGCAACGAATCGTTTGATTTCATTGACTCGATGTTGATATTCTTCGGCTGGTGCAATATTTGGATTGTAATAGAAAACCGTAATTTTGAAGTATTGGGATAGGTATTCAATGGAATAGCTACTGCATGGAGCGCAACACGCATGCAAAAGAAGCGTCGGCACTTCGCCTGTCTTTTCTAGACGGCGGATAATGCGGTCAAGGTCGACCTGGTAGTTGTGCTTCGGTTCTGTCTTTGCCTGCTCACTGCTCATATCTCATACCTCAGAGGGCGCAGCCCGACCTCACACCGTCCCGACTGCGACAATCCAAAAGCATATTGTCGAAGCTATCGCGAGTGGCCCCATCACATGGCGTTCCTTCGCGCTCAGGCTAAAGAAAACCGTTGCCGTGTAGAAGGTCAGGTAAACAGCATAGAAAAAGGCGAGAATGCGGACAATTCCGAATGGAATGGTCTCCGGCAGCACGTGTCCTGCGCTCAGAATTGTAAAAAGCGCTATGAATTGCATGATGATTGGCAAAACGAATGCTCGGCGAACTTCTTGCGGAACGACCTTGTGGCGACCGTTCATGGCGTACATGCCAAGTGGAGCCCCGCATGCCAGTGCGATGTTCAGTGCGATGGAGGGCAGAAAAACGATGGACCCGATAATTGCTGCGATATAAAACATAACCTCAAGATAAAAAAAAGGACTCCTTCAGGCAAAGGAGGTAACCTAAAGGAGTCTGAGAGTGTTTGGGTACTATAAATAATAGATTTCTTAAAGGATTTAAATAAAGTTATTTCAAAAAATAGTGGTTACAAATGTATCCATGCCTGTTGGAAAGGCTGTCATTGGGGTGAAATGTCTCAAAATTTGAACGTGATTTGGATATTTGCGAAATTTGGGCGGAAATTTTTCGCTTTTGTCTTCTTGAATGCGAATGTAAAATTGCAACCAAGAGGGGCGGTGTCTAGGGAAATCTCGTTTTGGATGGACATGGCTCGGGTGGGGTTTGCTTGGGGGAGTTTGACTGCTAGTTTAGTGGCGGCGATGCTCGAGCGATAGTTCGCGCTGAGTTCTAGCTTCGGCGGTTTGACGTGGTTTTCGTGGTGGAATAGGGCGCTAGCCTTGAGTGTGAACTGTTCCCATGTGGTTTCGACGCTGCCTTTCCATTCCGTTTTGTTGCAGTTGTCGCTTGCTTCGATGCAAGTGACGCTTAAACTGGGACGTAGGCGTTCCGGGCCGGATGCTATGGATAGCTTGAAACGGGCGCTCATGGAGTCCGAAGATACTGGGCTGAGAACGCGGACTTTGAGGGATAGTTGGGTGTTCAGCGCTTCGGGCCACCCTGCATTTACGGTTTGCGATGCCCAGAGTTTGTTCTCAATAATGCCCTTGCTCAAGTTGAGTTTTTGAGGGATGCTGTCGCCGTGGATGTATGCTGTCGTTTTCCACGAAAGCCTTTTTTTCACGCTTTGCAATTGAATTTTGACAAGAGGCCAATCCTGCCCGAATTGATACCATGTGGAAATTTGCCCTAGTGTGGTGCGGGCCTGCAATGCGATGGAATTTGCGTTTGTGAATTTCCAAAGTGTGGCTGTAATTTCATTTTCACGGTTGGGTTTAAAGCTAATGTGCGTGTGAAATGTTTTGCTCGTGTCGAGGAAAATGCCGAGCCGGAATTTGCCTACGGGGTAGAGTAAAGCGGTGCCCCATAGCGTATCTATCGGAATGTGGCTGTGAAATTCTAATGTGGAAATTTGTCCGAAATGAGCTTCGAGTCCGTCTCGGCGGTATGAAAGTAATTCTTGCGAACCGAGGTGTAATTTAAAATAGTAGAACTGGACTTGCAATTCTTCGCGGTGTTTTTTTAAATGCCCGTCGGAATCGTATTGCTCTTTTATCGTGATACGGCCATGCGGAATGATCGATGGTGCTTGTTTGCGGCGTGATGCCTGGTGAACTGGGTACTTGGTTGAACATGGCTCTTGGGCGTATACTTCGGCGAGCAGGCAAGCTTCGTCGTAGTTTTCTTCTTCGAGTCGTGAAAAAATTTCATCTGCTTCTTCGGGGGTGATGATTCCGTCGTCCCACCATTCAAAGACTTGTGAGGCGTCAAAAGGCGGTTGTGCGGTTTGCGTGATGGATACTGCAGATGATGCAGTGGCATAGAGCGGTGCGATGGCAGAGAGAATCGCAAGCGCGAACGGTAAAAGTGTTTTGACCAAAGGGAACCTCCTCTATATATACACGCATGAGAGGGGCTTTTGATTCGGTTAATTAATGAAAAACTTTTTTAAATTTGCGATATGGCAAATTCATCTTGGTCAAAAAATTCCAAACCCCGTGGCGCAAGTGCGCTTGGCAAGGACTTTATCCCGCACATGAAGGCTCCCCGCACGGAGTTCCCGCTATTTAACGGCAAACGTGTGACGCCCTCGCTTGCTGGGCTCGATAAGCTTTTGCACTACTACGGTGTGGAACTCCAGCCCGAAACGCTCAAGCAAATTTGGGAATTCCACCAGTTGCTCCGTGCGAATAACGATGACCAGGATTTGACACGCCTCAATGCTTTTGAAACGATGGTGGAACGTCATTACGCCGACTGCACGCTTATCAATGCTTACGTGCCCAAGTGGCCTGCCCGCATGATTGATGTTGGCAGTGGTGCCGGATTCCCCGGAATTCCTTTGAAAATCGTGAATCCGTCGATTCAGCTTACTTTGTGCGAACCGCGTCCGAACCGCATCAACTTCCTCAACATGGTCATCGAAAAAATGGGCCTCAAGGGAATCGACGTGTTCGGTCACAAGGTCACTAGCCGCAGCATGACGATTCCTGTCGATGGCGTTATCAGCCGCGCTTTTGAACTTATGGAAAAGACGCTTCCGCGTATTGCGAATTCATTGAAGGTCGGCGGACGCGTTTACTTCATGAAGGGCCCTGCTGTTGCCGATGAACTCAAGACGTTCTATCCTGAGGATTTTGGCTACAAGTTTGTCGGAAAGCACTTCTACACGATTCCGAACAGCACACAGGACCGTGCATTGATTATTCTCGAAAGAGAAGAATGATTTTTGCGATAAGCCGGGCGTTACAGAAACCCCTGCGGCTCGGTCCTAGCTATGCAAGCATAGCTATGATTGAGCCGATTAGTTGGGACTTGAACGAAGCGAAAGTCCAATGCTTTCCCCTTCTATTTATAAAGAAAAAAGCCAGGTTTAACACCTGGCTTTTTAAATGACTGGATCCTTCGACTTCGGCGCAGGCGCCTCAGCTCAGGATGACACAAGCGGCAGCGCTACTAGAACTTAAACAGCATGCCGAAGCGCATCTGGCCATCGCGCACACCGTCTGCACGGCCTACGTTCTTGATGGTTGCCCAGTCGAACTGCAAAACGTCGGAGAGCATCACGCCCACACCGAAGTCCACTTCGTTGCGCTTGCCCATGCGGTCGTAGAGGTAGCCCAAGCGAAGTGCAATCGTGTTAGAATAAATGAATTCCGTACCGAAGTTGAAGACGCCCTGCAAGAACGAGTTCGTGTCGTCATCTGGATCAACGATGTCTTTCCAGCAGGCGATGTAGAATGGTTCCGGATTGCCCTTTTCATCATCGATGACGACTTCACGGTTGTAGTCGAATGCGACGGTCCACTTGTAGTCGGCCATGCTGAGAATTTCATAAGAAAGACCAAAGCGCCAAGTCAAAGGAATCGGGTCTTCGATGGTCTTGTCCACATAGTACACGCTCGGGCCGATATTTGCAAGAACCAAAGCCATGTTCAGTTTCGGGACGAACAAGTTCTTCTTCAAAATACCGATGTCGAATGCGTAACCGAAGGTTGTCGCTTCTTCTTCGCCTGCTGCAGCGCCAGAACTCAGGTCGGAATAGAAGAACTTGATAGAAAGGCCGAGGCCCCAGTCGTTCGGGAAACGTGTACCGTAGCTGATGCCGCCGACAATTTCGGAACTGTTGTAAGCCACGAGATCGTCTGCATCGAGGTCGCCAGAAACGACGGTCGAACCGAACGAGACGAAGTTCACGGAAACTCCGAGTGTTCCCCAGTCATTGAGCGGTATGGTCATGCCGCCGTAGAGGTGGTAAAGGTCAGGGATGTTGAGGATCGGCAAAAGCTTTTCGTAGAAAGCGGTAAGCTGGTAGTCAGCATCCTTATACTGTTCCATGCCGTTTGCCGTGCTGAACCAGACGTCGTTTCCTTCGGGAAGTACTGCCCAGACCTTGTTGGTGGAAAGTCCGTTGCCCTGGTGGTAGTGCGTCCATTCGTCATCGCGCTTGGTGACTTCCGGGTCTTCCTTGGAGCCACGTTCGAGTTCTGCCTTGCGTCCACTTGCGGTGGCGTAGTCCGGCATGTGGCGCCAGACACCGAGATCCGTTGCAATCCAGATAGCGCCCTTGCGGTCGACGGAAACATCGTTCACGGTGTTGTTGGCGAATTGTACCTGTTCCCACTTGCGGAGTGTAAAGTGCGAGAGACCGCCCTTGTGGGTTGCCCATACGTGGCCCGAGCTATCGACAGCGAGTGCCGTCGGATTCAGGTCCATGATGCCGTCTTCTTGGTTGAACAGGCTCCAGCGGTCTTTGTCGTTGGCGCTCTTTTTCGGGGTGAGGCGTGCGACACCGGCGCCGTTGACTGCTACGTAAAGTTCCTTGCGGTTTTCGGACCAGACGAGGGCGTTAATCTTCTGGCTGGGGAGCACCTTGCCCTTCTGTTCGAAAGTTCCGTTGCGGTAGACAAAGAGACCGTTGTCCGTACCAATCCAGAGGGAGGCGCCCTGCTTGGCGAGGGCTGTCACGCGGCGTTCGCCGAGTTCCGTTTCAAAAGACTTCCAGCTCTTGCCGTCAAAGCGGTAAAGGCCTTTCGGAGTTCCGACCCAGAGCTTTTCGGTGAGACTTTCGTAAAGGATGGCGGAGATGGTGTCTTTAACGACCAGGTCCCAAGGCATCTTGACTTCGACGACGTGCGATTCGTCATCGGCGTTTTTCACATCGTTAAATGCCTTGACTACGCGCGTGTATTCATCGAGGCCACGTTCGGTGCCGACGAAGGTGCGGACTGCGTCTTTAATCTTTGCGTTGCCCTGCAAAGTGACGGAGTAATAGTTGACCCATTGTTCACCGTCGAACTTGAGAATACCTTTGGTTGTACCTGCCCAGAGTTCGCTTTTATCGAAGAATCCGTTCTTGGAACGCGATGCCATGTGTGTAAAGAACGGTGTCTGCTTTGCGTCGGCGCTGTAGGAACTGCGCCATTCATCGGCGAGAGGACCGAATGCAAGCCCTGCCGGGTTGTAGTACATGGCGGTTGCGTCATCGGCAAGTGCGGCTCCGACTTCGCCCATACCTAGCTGGCGGGCGCCAACAGGCATCTGGAGGGTGATGATAGCTGAACCTGCGGCGAGTGCCATGGCAGGTGCCAAAAGAATAGCAGATAATAAAGACTTACGCAAGTTGCCTCCAATCCGGGACGTTGTATGTGTTTCCGTGTGTCGGGATCACAGCCTTCCATCCGGATTTGCTCGGGTTTTCCCAGGGTTGCTTCGGTAAAAGCTTACAGTCGCAGCCCAGAACATATGGTGGTAAAATTTCCGCGTGATTGCGAATCTGTTCGCGTGTGATGAAATTTTCCTCACTGACGAATTTACAATATTTCTTGCCTTTCGGACCAAGTTCAATTCTGTAGGTCGCGATACCCTGCTTGTCCCCCTCGTCAATGGTCTTAATCGTTTCTTCTAGAGTACGGTTCCATTGCTCGATGTAGGATGATCTTTGTTCAGGGGTTAAGTCTTGCGTTTCGAGCCAGGCCCTGATCGATGCTTCGGAGGGCTTTACGGCGTTGAGCGTCTCGCGAGCCGGACGTCCGATGGCAGCGTACTGCCCGGATACGTCGATAATCGGTTTCGAGACTTCCTTTTCGTCTGAATTGTGCATGCCCACATAAATTCCAATCCCGGCGAGGACGATGGACAATAGCACAATCGCAATGACGATGATGATTGATAGCATATTTAAATCCGTTTACGATAAAACCTTACTCTCAAAAACTAGCATTTTCTATTTTATAAGATAGGAGATATTATGTCAAAATTAAAGTTTTTTATAGTGTTGCTTGCTTGTAGTGTTGCTTGGGCCGTTCCGTTTAAGGTTGAGATGCTCAAGGAAGGGAGCGGAGAGCCCATTCGTGCAGGCCAGTTGATAAAAGTTCATTACAAAGGATATTTGGCAGTCGATAGCGCTACTGTGAACCAGGCTGCCACGGATTCGACGGTCGAAGCCCCTTATTTTGCAAATTCGTACTATAGCGAGGTTCCCCTTGAATTTACGGTTGGCGTGGGTCAGGTGATTGAAGGCTGGGACAAGGGCCTTGTAGGCATGAAGATTGGTGAAGTCCGCAAGCTCTCTGTGCCCTCGGCCATGGCTTACGGCGACAACTCTCTCGAAGGCATTCCGCCTAATAGCGACTTGATGTTTGTTGTTGAACTTGTTCATGCAGAAAAACCGCTTGAAGCAGACAAATTCCCTGCGGATATCGAAAAGCTCAAGTGGCGTGATATGGGCCGTGGCCTTAAAGTCTACGACGAAAAGGTTGGTAGTGGCAAGGCGAACGTTTCGGGCAACATAATGAAAGTGCACTATACGGGTTGGCTCCTCTCGGGGCGCAAGTTCGGCAGTTCCAAGGATTTGGGCAAGCCGCTCGAAGCTGTAATGGGTGCCGGCAAGATGATCAAGGGCTGGGAAACGGGCCTTGAAGGCATGCGCGAAGGTGGTGTTCGCTGGTTGCGCGTTCCTCCGGCACAGGGCTATGGTGCCATGGCGTTCTCGATGATTCCGCCGAACTCCACGCTCGTGTTCCGCGTCGAAATGGTCTCTTCTGATGTAGATCCGGAACTTGCAAAGCATATGGACTTTTTCCCGGATACAACGCTCCTCAAGTACGAAAATGGTCCTGAAGGATTACGTTATGCTATCGTGAAGCAGGGCGAAGGTGAACCGGCTCGTTCTGGCCATCGCGCTATCGTGCATTACACCGGTTGGATGGTCAACGGATACAAGTTCGACAGTTCCCGCGATCGCGGTCAGCCGTTTGCATTTGAACTCGGTGCCGGTAACGTGATTCGCGGCTGGGAACTCGGTGTGCAGGGCATGCTCCCGGGCGAAAAGAGAATCCTCGTTGTGCCGCCTGGCCTTGGCTACGGTAGCCGCGGCGCAGGTCCGATTCCTGGTGGCGCAACGCTCATCTTTGCAGTGGAATACCTCGGCGAAGAATAGCGGCAGAGCCGCTTTTAGACGAAAGAACGGGCTTCGCCCTACAGACGAGAGACGAAAGGGATTGCTGTCGGGAACTGCTTATGTTGTTTGTCTAGAACGAGAGTGTTTGTCATTCTGGAGGCTCGTAGAGCCGATAGAATCCAAAAAAAAGCAAGTGTTGTTGGCCCGGCGTAATGTCGGGCTTTTTTCGTTTTATTGTAAATCCTTGGGCAAATATTTTTCTGGCACTTTGTAGCCTAAGTTGTAGAGCCTTCGTACATAGCTCTCGTCTTGCAGGCGTTTTTCGGATTCTTGAACGAGCTTTAACAGAATTTTGGCTTCTTTCCCAGACTTGATGCGGATGACGGTCATCCAATAGATTATCGCAAACGCTAGGAAATAGACGCTGCTTATTGCCAAAAACTCTTTTATGCTTAGTGAAATGATTGGATTTAAAACAAAGTAAATGACGCCCCAGCAAACTGCCCCAATTGCTGTGCAAATGAGTTCCAGTTTTTGGTATACTGATAATTATTTTCTATGGATTAATGGCAATGAGGACATTTCATGCCCGTAATGTAATTTATTTTCGCGGTTCTACCAACTAAGTTCTACCCTCTACCAACTATTCATAATACCTAACCACAGCCTACTTTTCTATCGTCTTTCGTCTACCAGCGCAGCGGTCTAACGTCTAAACCTTCACTGGATCCTTCGTCCCTTCGGTCCTCAGGATGACGCATTCCTAATCACTAGCCACTAACCGCTTCCTACTAACCTCATTCCTCAAAGGGCCGTATGGCCCGCCCCCACACCTCACGCCCCACTAATTACTATATTCCTCCCGAAGTTCAAAAAACTGCGGCTCCGCCGCCCCCATTGACAAAAAGTCCATACCAAATGTTTACATAGTAGGGCAACGCGAGCGAGATTTAAATATTTTAGATATTGATGGTTACTTTTTCTGACATAGCGGATTACCGCGACTTCTTGAAGGAATTCTACGACAGGCGCAAGGTCGAGATGCCCTTCTACAGCTACCGCATGATGGGTGATAAGCTCGGGCTAGACTCCAGCTATCTCTATCGCGTATTGCAAAAAAAGCAGCATTTGCCTGCTCATGCATTACCTGCGGCAAAGGAAATCCTTGCGCTGGCTGGTCGCGAGGCCGAATATTTCGACCTCCTCTATTCTGCTGCTGTCAGCAAGGATAAGACCAAGCGCGAAGAACTCATGGCGAAAGCACTCTCGCTCCGCGACGTGGAACGCCATTCTTTGCAAGCTGCCGAACTTAAACTCCTCGAAAACTGGTGGATTCCTGCGGTACGCGCCTACCTGGAATTGAACGGTGGTGTGGTAAACATCAAGCAGATTGCTAGAGACATCTGCCCGCCGATTACCGAGGATCAGGCTCTCGAAGCCATTGAAACTTTAAAGAGCGTCGGTCTTGTGAAAAAGCTTGCCTCGGGTAAGCTCGCACTCACCGAAGCCCATTTGACAGTAGGGGGCCCCGAAAAGGCCAAGGCCGTGCGCAACTTCCAGCGCCAGGTGTTGAGTCTTGCGAGCGATGCGCTCGAAAACGTCCCCGTCAATGAACGCAATATTTCTACACTGACTCTTTCTGTAGACCAGTCCTGCTTCGAGGATTTGGGTGACATGTTGAGGGAATTCCGCCGTTTAGTCCAAAAAAGAGTAGACGGAGCCAAGAATCCTGACCGTGTTATGCAGCTTTCTATGGCATTTTACCCGGTAGCCCGTAAAGGAGGGGCTTCGGAAAATACTATAATAAAAGGGGAAGGTGCAGGAGATAAAAAATGATTAAACGGGCGTGGACATATGGGTTGGCGACGTTAGCACTTTGCAATGTCGCCTGCGATAGCGGTCGTACCGCAGGATCGTCGATGGAAACGGAAAACTCCATCGCGGTACTTGTTCAATTGGCCGATGGCACGCCTGCTGCACGTATGGACGTTATCGTCCGCCCTGAATCTTATTTGCCGGGTGCGACCGAACTTGGGTCGGACTCCCTTTATCAGTTACACTTTACAACTGACGAACAGGGCCGAGTGGTTCTGTCCGATGTTCCGCTTGGATCTTATGTCGTCGAAGCCCGTAACGATTCCTTGAAGGGCTTTGCAAAGATTTCCTATGCATCTGAGGAACAGGACTCCCTTACCGTTGATGTTTCTAAACCGTCCAAGGTTTCCGGTCGCGTTGGCCTCCCGCAGTTGGTCCGCAGTTCAGCGACTGTTTCTGTGCAGGGACTGGACTACCAGGTCCAGATGGATTCTACGGGCTACTTTGAATTTGAATCGCTCCCGAACGGCAATGTCGAAATTGTCGCTTTTGTAAACGATGCTGATGCTGACTCGGTCACGGAATATGGCCGAATTGAGGCGGACGTCGGTGACAAGTCCGGTGAGGGTGGTCTTTACCTCGGTGACTCCGCATACGTCAGGACGGAATTTGTATTTGACGACTTTGAAAATGGTCTCGACTTGTGGACTCCTTCTGCATCTAAGAATGCCGAAGTCAAGCTGAATACTGTTTCTGCTGGGCACGGCCGTAAAGGCAAGGTTGCACACTTTGTCTGTGAACGCGATTCCGCGGCAGAATGGGATTGGGCTCTCATTGGTCGTGATCTTGGCGGTTTTGTCGATATGAGCGAATTGGATTCCGTTGTGTTCTGGGCTCGTGGCTCGGAAAAGTCGAGGATTTCATTCGCGTTTGACGTGCTTGTGAACGATGATTCTGTGACTAGCGCCGAAAACATCAAGGCTTGGGGCCATTATGAAGTGGATACGGCTTGGACGCGCTACACTGTGGTTCCTTCGAAGTTGGATACGGCTGATAGCAATGGCGGAAACGTCGGTTGGGATGCCGTTAAGGACCGTGTCACGAAACTTAGCATCTTCGGCCAGATGGGTACGGAAGTCTGGATTGACGATATCGAAGTCTTTGGTTACGGTATCTTTGACCCCTACGCTCCGATAACGAAGAAAAAGGACTAGTTTTATCCATCATTGACTTTTTGTCCATAAAAACCTGCGGCACTCCGTAGGTTTTTTTGTGCATTTGGAGATAGATTTTAAAAAGGATGGATTGGCAGTGTATGGTCGATCCTAAGGAGTGTTCATGAAACTACTTAAGAACATAACGATGTTTGGTTTGATTGCGGGTTTTGGCGTGAGTGCGCTCGCAGATAACCCGATTTCTACTTACCATTATTTGGCTGACCCAGGCGCTGCTGCCGATGATGATTATTTCTACATCATCACGGACTCTGATGACCCGGCGCCGGCAAATGCTGACGGTTACAAGATTTATGCTCTCTATGCATTCCGCAGTAGGGATATGCAGAACTGGACCGACTACGGCATTATTTACGATGCCCGTAAGGTGAACGGCATTAACGACATTTGGGCTTCTGGCATTGCGGTCCATAATGGCACGTTCTATATCGTGTTCCCGGATGGCGGTGGCGGCGGTATTGGCTACATTAAGGCTCCGGACATTGACGGTCCGTGGGAAAATGCTGTGGGCAACGGCAAGAACAAGCTCGTTGGCGGTAGCGGCATTATCGGTTGCGATGGCGTGTCTTGGTGCTTTGACCCGGGTATCTTTATCGATGATGACGGCACGACCTACGTGACGTGGGGCGGCGGTGAAAGCAATAGCCGTCCGAATACAGACAACTTTGATATTGTGAAATTGAACGATGCGAAGAACGCTCCGGTGGGCAATGGTTCTCATGTGAAAGTGAACAACTTGCCTAAGCGCAAGATGCTTGAAGCATCTTACATCCATAAGCACAAGGGAACTTATTACTTCTCATACAGTACCGGTTGGCAGGATGGCGCTCCCACGATTGACTACGGTACGTCTAACAACGTGATGGGCCCCTACACTTGGAAGGGTACCATTCTTGGCGACCCGAGCATGAACGGTCGAAGCATCAACGGCAACAACAACCACCATGGTATTGCTGAATTCAAGGGCCATTCTTATGTGGTGTATCATGACCGCCGTATTGCCAAGGGCCACAACGGTTTGGAAATCATCCCGGCCGATGACGGTCGCGCAAAACCGAACGAGGGCTACCACCGTAGCGTTTCTGTAGACGAGATGTTCTACAATGCCGACGGTACCATCAAACAGGTGGTTTGCACCAACGAAGGTCCGGAACAGATTGAAAACTTTGACCCGTACGATTGGTATCCGGCACTCACTAGCTCTAAGCAGAAGGGCATCCGTAGCCGTTCTAACTTTGTACAGGGCAAGAAGGCCGAACACGTTTTGCTCCCGCTTTCGAGCAAGGAATCTTGGCTCCGTGTTTCTGGCGTAGACTTTGGCACGGCCGCAACGGGCTTCGTTGTCGAGGCGGCAAGCACTGCCGATAACAACAAGATTGAAATCCGCACGGGTTCTGCAACGGGTACGCTCGCAGGTACTTGCACGCTCAAGAATACCAGCAACAAGACTTCCTACGTTGAAAACAAGTGCGAAGTGGAAGGCCTCAAGGGCATTGTAAAGCAGTTGTTCCTCGTGTTCAAGGGCGATAGGGATTCTACCATGGCAATCAAGGCCTGGGGCTTCGAAGGTAGCGGCACGACTCCGCCGGAACCGCAGAAGCCGTTCGGTGGCAAGGCTTGGGCAATTCCGGGCAAGATCGAAATGGAAAACTTCGATGAACCGGGTTCTGGCCGCGGCAGCGAAATCAAGTCTTACAGCGAAAATGATTCCGAAGACCATGGTGCCGAAAGCAATGGCGGTAAGAGCTATCGCGAAGGAACTGGTGTCGATATCTACAAGAAGGGCGACAACTATGTCGTGGGTTACAACCAGGCTGGTGAATGGCTTGAATACACTGTGAACATTGCAAAAGAAGGCGATTACACGATGTTTGCTTCAGTAGCTTCGGCTAACGCAACTTCTGGATTTAAGCTTTCCATCGACGATAAGGACATTACTGAAGAAATTGCAGTTCCGAAGAACGAAGGCGAAGACAACTTTGACGACTACAGCAAGGTGAAGGCAAACGTGAAGCTTCCGGCTGGTGAACATATCCTCCGCTTCACCGTGACGGGCGATTGGATGGACATTGACTACATCCAGTTCGCAGAAGGCAAGGACGCCAAGGATCCGGATGATGGCCAAGTGGCAATCCGTCCGATGGTCCGTATGAATGCAACTTCTGCTGGCGCCTTCGATGTGTTCGATTTGACCGGCAAGAAGGTGACAAGCTTTATGGCCCGTAGCATGGACGATGCCAAGAATATCTGGCGCGCAAATGCTCAGTCCAAGAATGTTCTGGGCTTCTGCCTCATTCGTAACCGCAGCAACGGTATGACCGCAAAGGTGCGTACCACTCGATAAATTCTCTAAAACAATACCCTATTGGAAAGGCTCCTCGAAAGAGGGGCCTTTTTGCGTACAACACCCCCCACTTCCTACTGCATACAATCCTCATACCTCAAAGCGAAGCGACCCCACGCCTCAAACCTCATTGATTTTTTGTCCATGAGACCTGCGGTTTTCCGTGGGTCTTTTTTGCGCTTTTTGAAATAGTTTTATAAAAAAGAGATGGACCGGTGTGTGGTCGATCTTGAGGAGTGAACAATGAGACTACTTAAGAGCGTAACAATGCTTGGAATGGTGGCGGGCTTTGGAGTAAGCGCGCTTGCCGATAACCCGATTTCCGCTTATCACTATTTGGCAGACCCGGGTGCAGCTTCCGATGACACTTATTTCTACGTCATCACGGACTCGGATGACCCGGCTGTGGCGAACGCCAATGGCTATGACATCAAGGCCCTTTACGGTTTCCGCACGAAGGATATGAAGAACTGGACCGACTTCGGTATCATTTACGATGCCCGCAAAGTCGACGGTATCGGTGATATCTGGGCTTCTGGTATTGCCGTAAATCCCAATGACGGTCGACTTTACATTGTGTTCCCGGATGGCGGTGGTGGCGGTATCGGCCTCATTGGCGCAGACAGCATTGCAGGTCCGTGGACGAATCCTGTTTCGGGCAACAAAAAGCTCATCAACAACTGGGGTGGCGGTATTTCGGATTGCGACGGCATTGGTTGGTGCTTTGACCCGGCAATCTTCTTCGATGACGACGGCACGGGTTACTTCACATTCGGTGGTGGCGAAAGCAATAGCCGTCCGGCAGCCAACAATAACAACAATATCTTCAATATTTACAAGTTTAACAGGGATATGAAGGGCTTTGATGTCAGCTCCAAGACCCAGCTGAAAATTGGCGGTCCGAAGGCGATGGAAGCTTCTTACATCCACAAGTACAAAGATAATTACTACCTCTCTTACAGTACGGCCGATTTGCGTATTGCCTATGGTATGTCCAAGAATCCTATGGGTCCTTACGAATATAAGGGAATTTTCATGGGGAACCCGAACATTGGCGGCCAGAACATTAACGCCAACAATAACAACCATCATGGCATTGCAGAATTCAAGGGCCATTGGTACGTTGCTTACCATGACCGCCGCATTGCAAACGGTTACGATGGCTTGGAAAAAATCCCGGCTGAAGATGGCAAGGCAAATCCGAACCCGGCTTACCACCGCAGCGTGAGTGTCGATGAATTTACTTACAATTCTGACGGCACGATGAAGGAACTGACTTTCACGAAGGAAGGCCCGAAGCAGATTGAAAACTTTGATCCGTATGACTGGTATCCGGCACTCACGAGCTCGAAGCAGAAGGGCATCCGTAGCCGTTCCAACTGGGCTCCGGGCAAGGTTGCTGAACACCTCTTGCTCCCGCTTTCGACCAAGGAATCCTGGATTCGCGTTTCTGGCGTGGACTTTGGCACGGCGGCAACGGGCTTCACGGTGCAGGCCGCAAGCACTGCCGATGGCAACAAGATTGAAATCCATACCGGTTCGGCAACGGGAACGCTCGCAGGAACTTGCACTCTCAAGAATACCGGCAACAAGAGCTCCTTTGCTGAAAACAAGTGCGATGTCGAAGGCCTCAAGGGCATTGTCGATGAATTGTTCCTTGTGTTCAAGGGTGATAAGGATTCGACCATGGCCATCAAGGCTTGGGGTTTTGAAGGTAGCGGCTCTACTCCGCCGACTCCGCAGGTTCCATATGACAGCGTTGCGGTGAAGATTCCGGCAAAGATTGAAGCTGAAAAGTATGATATCCCGGGCACGGGCCGCGGTGGCGATGTTGATTCTTATAGTGATTCTGAAAAGGCGAACCAGGGCGATGCTGAATTCCGCGCTGACGAAGGCGTTGACATTGTGCTTGGCGGCACGGGCATGGCAATTGGCTACACGGCTTCTGGCGAATGGCTCGAATATACGATTGATGTTCCGGAAGATGGCGATTATGAAATCAAGGCCTCGGCTTCTACCGGCATGGAAAATGGCGCAAGTTTCTGCTTCTTGGCGGATGGCAAGGCTATTGGTGATACCATCACAGTCACGCAGACTGGCGAAGACTGGAGCGTTTATAAGGAATTCGATGGTGGTAAGGCTAAGCTCACCAAGGGTACTCACGTGATTCGTCTCGTCATTACTGGTGACAACGTAAACGTAGACTGGTTCACTCTTGGCGATGTGAAGACGGATGCTATCAAGCCGATGCGCTTTGCAACTTCGACTTCTGCTAAGGTCTATCGAGTGTATGGAGTGAGCGGAAAGCTCATGGGCACTGTAGATCTCTCGGGGAAGAAGGCTGGCGCTGCTTTGATGGATGCTGGCTTTACCAAGGGCGTGTATATGCTCAAGAGCATTGACGGCCGCAAGTCCTTTATGACTTCTGTCGCTAGATAATCCCTTGAAAAAGAGCCCGCTAAGGTTGGTAATGAGTTCTCTGAGCTAGCCGAAGGGCCGAGCCATGCAGGCATGATATAATAATGTAAAAAGAGAAGCTCGCGGGCTTCTCTTTTTTGTATGAATGACACACACTAAGTGTAACTCTCTTTTTGAAAATAATTGTAAAAGGATTGTAGCTATTGTTGACAATGTTCTGCAAAAATCGTACTATTTGTAAAGAGGGTGCAATGTGAAAAAATGGATATTAATTGTATTTGCGATTTTCTTGGCGAATGCATTTGGAGTATCGCTGTCTTCTGTTCGTTTATTGAGCGAACGCAACCAGACTTCATGGAATTTTGTGGATATCCGCCTTGCGTTGACAAACCTTTCTAGCGAACCCCTTGTAAATCCCGCTATCCGCTATTTTGCGGAAAATCCGATAATCCAGTATTGCAGAGCGAATCCGCTCGATACTAGTTGCGTTAGAATGCGGTTTGGAGAATACGATGTTGATACGACCCTTATTGCTTATGTAGATGCTTACACATACGTTTCTTCTGTAACGCCCCAACGTCAATTCAATTCCCAATATACGATTGTCTCGCTCAACTTTGTTGGAAGCATTCCTTCACAGGCTACTGCGACGGTTAATTTCCGCCTTATAAAGAACGATGGCTCGGCATGGGACTGCTCCTATGATTATTCGTACCAAACGAATGCTACCGTCCAAGAAGAAAATTATAGAATGGCCGTTTATGACGCTGATGGAAACTTGCTGTGGGGGAGCGACCCAGTTGCTGTCAAGCGAGATTCGGTAAATATCTATTGGTATGATCGTTCTGCGACGGTTGTCGTTTCGCAATATGACGGCTCTGATTCGGCAAAGGTTTTTAATGGTCGTTTCTGGTTGCTCAAAGGAAGTCCGCTTGCATTTGAAGAACGGAATGCTTTGGATGGCATGGGGGCTGAACTCCTTGAAACGACTCGTTATCAAGATAAAGGATTGCACCTGTTGAGGGCTGTAGTGCCGATCAGCAAAATGTCACTCAATAGGGCGCTTTCGAATTTTTTCAACGCGTTCGATGTTGACGACACGACTCAGCTTTCGCAAACGTTTTCTCCTAGAGACTTGTACGAAATAACGCATGTTTGCGATGAGAATGATTCCTGCACGATGGTTGTTAATGTACGTACGATGTTGAACATGGTAATCGAATGCTGGCCGGATATGCAGATGAATACTTGTAAGAATGTTGTTTTGGAGTGCGGTGGCGATAGTGCTTATATCGACCGCAACGTCATTTTGGCAAGCGTCCATAAGGATTCGGTGCAGTGTTTAGAAAAACACAAGAACGTGCGGTTTGTGCAAGTGCGGCGGGGTGGTGGTGACGAAAATTACGTAAGCCGTTATGCGATTAAATTAACTATACTCCAAAACGATTCCAATTGGCAAAACGCTTTGCAGAATACGGTTATCACTACGGATTGGCTGAAAGGTGCTGATTATACGGGAGAAGGGATAATTGTTGGCGTTTATGATTCTGGGATGGACTATACGCATCCAGGATTTAACGAACTTGACTCGAATGGTGTTGAGCAAACTAGAATTACGGCGATTGATGGAGAATGGAAAAATGAAGAATATGGTAAATTAAGAGACCATGGGACTCATGTGGCTGGCATTATTGGCGGGAATGGTCGAATGTCAGATACGACTGGGCTTGATTCCGTGCCCTATAGGTATAGAGGCGTAGCCCCTAAAGTGAAATTTTATTCTGGACCCAGTGATTTTTATAACCAAAGGGGACATGTTACCAACCATTCCCAAACTTTGTTTGAACTAGATTCATGTAGGAATTGTTTTTTTTACGGAAAAAACAATAGAGATGTGGATTGGAATATCTTTTACAATTGGACTGCCCCCTCTGATAACGGAGACTTTTTAACAAAGACAATTATCACAAGTGCGGGCAATAACGGAACGCGTAACAGAGGCGCTGGCAGGAATACAAATTTATTTGGATATTATTCTTTGACCAAGGAGTCAAAAAATGCGATTGTTGTTGGTGCTTTTGATTCAAGGGATTCTTCGCTATCAGGAATGTCAAGCTTAGGGCCGACATGGGATGGTCGAATAAAACCGGATGTCATGGCTCCTGGAGTGGATGTTAGGTCAGCTTTTCCTTTTTATTTAAAAAGAAAAGGGAAACATCACTATTATTATAATCAGAGCGGAACATCGATGGCTGCTCCGTTCGTTTCAGGTGTAGCCGCCTTAATGTACCAAAAATTCCAAAAAACGACAAAGCAGCCCTTAGCGTCCTATTCCATGCGGAATTCTACGGTTAAATCGCTCCTGATTCATACGAGCGTAGATATGGAGAAAAATGGGTGTGATGTCCATGATTCTATAAACCCTGACATTACCAATATGGATTCGAGTGGCCCTAAATGCACCCCCTACACGCGAGGGCCTGATTTTGCGACGGGATGGGGGCGTATAGATGCTAAGGCCGCTTTAGATATGATTGACGGCTATGATTCAGATTCGAAAACTTTTGATAAATTTCGGGAATTCAATATATACAATGACGTTCAAAGGCGTTGGACGGTCACTGTCGATAGCGGATTACCGTCTTTAAGGGTGACGCTCGCTTGGGACGATGCTCCCGGCAATTCGAATGAAGAAAACTATATGGATTCCAAGCTTGTGAACGATTTAGATTTGAAGCTTATCTCCCCATCGGGAAATGTTTATTATCCGTGGCGGCTAACGCCCTTGCCTTATCAGAATATGGATGATGGTGGTGTCAAGATTGATGATAATCGCCTCAAGGAAAGAAGGAAAGGGCTTGAAAAAATCACGTATGAAGATGCGAGTAAGCCTGCGTTCGCCTGCAGTACTTTAGTCCATTCACCGAATCTGCCACCGGACAGTTGCTTTGACCGGCTCAATAATGTAGAGGTCGTGGATGTCCATAATCCGCCCTCCGGCGTATGGCAAGTTGTTGTGAATGGCTTCAGGGTCGAAGTCGGCAACAGTCCCGACGAAAGAGCGCAAGTAGCCTCTATTGTGAGCGATTTGAGATTGAACGACCCTATAGATAACGGGCGACATCCGTATGGAGCGAATATGCAGACATCGGAGCTTTTTGATCTGGGCGACTATTTGGAAAATTATGTCACGTTTGGGTCTGAAACGTCCCTTGGCACTGGCGACCACATTTACCTTTACGATGGCTGGAATCGTTTGATTGGGAACTTTACAGGGACTGAATTGGCTAATAAGAGGGTGCTTGTTCAAAATCGCTATTTGGTAGTTGTTCTTGATAGCGATGATGACGATAGTCAAGGTTACGGTTACTCCATAAGCAAGGTGGAGCATGTTCCGTACGGGGTGCTGCAAGTCCTCTTTCCGCCATACAAGAAAAAGGAGTGAAGTATGAGAAAGGTTGTGATTACTTTATTGTTGCTTTTATGTGTCACCGCTTTTGCTAAAACTTGGGATGCAAAATTAAAGTTTTGCTATGAAATCACAGGCGGCTTTTGGTTTCCGGACCATAAGTGGACGGATAAAGGCGAGCCATGGATAAAATCGCTTATGTATGGTGAACAGATTTATGACTATGGTGAGTATGGATTGTCTTTTGATTTCGAAGATGTTGGTTATTGTTTTACGTGTGATTGGGAAAATCCGTTTAACTTGTTTTTCACTGGAGGAAAAGAACAGCGATTGTCAATAAAAGATTCCGTTTATTTTTTTCGTGACTGCAAAAACGAACTATTATTAGAAAATTTATCGATTGATGATTTTGATTTGGTGACGAACATTGTGGGCTGGGATTATACGCCTCAGAATAACAATTCATATTTTTCTTTAGGTGGTTATTATTGGAATTGTGATGAATATGAATATGAAAAAGGTATATATTTCATCTATAAAAAACATAGCGATAGGTTTGAATATAACGCGTTATGCCACTTTATTATGGATTTTGGATATGGCATACAATGCGTGTTTCAGGACGATGGAACACTGAATTTTGATAAGGTGCCTAAAGCAGATCCGTTGCCTGAACCCTGGGTTGTTCCTGAAGATTATTGTGCTGCATTTTCCAGTCAAAAAGTTCCGCAGCGTCGCCAACCGTTAAAGAATTTTTTTGCAAATCAGCCTTCTTATAAAATCAACGGCACCCCAGCATCGCAAGGCTCGTCAAATATCATCATCAAGAACAACCACCCCACACTTCAACTCAAAGGAGAACGCTAATATGCCAAAGATTGTTGTGATTTTACTTATTGTCGTTTCTGCTTGTTTTGCTCAGTCTTCGGAATTGTGTAATCCTGGTGTCGCATCGGGAATTCCTATAAACTCATGCTATAGCGAAGGCTATGTTTGTTTGTTGACGACTGAATCTACTGGTGGCGTTCGCTTTGCTGTTGGCAAAAATGCTGTATGTGATTCTATGGAAACAACGCATTTTTATACGCATCCAAGAAATGGAGATGGCGGATTGGATACAACTATAACTAGCTTTGTCTTAATGCCCTATTTGCAAGAGGGACCGGAGGATAATGTTGGAGCTTTGGCTCTTGCTGTGAATACAGCGTTCATTATTAATGCTTTTAATGATAGATTAAAAGTTCGTGTTGTATACCATCGTGTTGGTAATATTGCTGACGAAAATAGTGTTCGGTTGCAAGCGATTGGTAAGGCTCCATAGCTATTGAATATGAAATTTTTTTAGAATTTGCAAAAAGAATGCTCCGGCAGCAAGGCCGTGGCATTTGTCATTGCAATTCGTTACCAAAATGTCAATGATAAAAAATCGGTGAAATTCAGTTTTTGCGAAAAAGTAATTTAGATTACATTATGGAAATTCTTGCGATCTTGCAAGGATAACTGTAAGGGATGTGTATGAGTTTAAAGCCGATTTCTTTGGCGACCGTTTTGGGTCTTGGTTTTGCGGCCCCTGTTTTGGCCGATAACCCTCTTTCTAGTTACCATTATCTTGCGGATCCCGCTGCTTTTGCGACGGAAGACGAGTTCTATATCCTTACGGATACAGATGACGAAAGCCCGAATACGGGTGAGAATGACTATACGATTCGTTCTCTTTACATCCTCAGTTCCAAGGATATGAAGAACTGGACGGACCATGGCATGGTACTTAGTCATGATCGCGAAGTTTCTTACATCAAGAACATTTGGGCGCCCGGCATAGCTGTTGTTGATGGCGTGTTTTACTTAATTTATCCAAACGGCGCTAGCGGCGTTGGCATTGTGTCTTCTAAGGATGTTGCCGGTCCGTATCACGATCCGGTGGGCAAGCTCTTGGTTGGTGGCGGTGGCGTTACCGGTTGCGATGGTATTTCGTGGTGCTTTGACCCAGCTATTTTCATTGATGAAGATGGCAAGTCCTATATGACTTTCGGTGGTGGCAGTGGCGGCAGCCGTGGTTATGGCAACAACTTTGACTTGTTCGAATTCAGCAAGCTCTCTTACGACAAGGTCGAACTCAATGTGGGTTCCAAGACGGCTCTCCAGGGCGCAAACCGCTCTTTCGAAGCTTCTTACTTGCACAAGCGCAATGGTATTTACTACTTGAGCTATAACGACCAGAGCCAGAATATCAGCTATGCGACCTCCAAGAACATCAAGGGCCCTTATTCCTATGTGGGAACCGTTATCGAGAACCCTTCGAAGATTAACGGCAAGGGCGGTAACAACCACCACGGTTTTGCAAAGTTCAAGGACAAGTGGTATGCAGTTTATCATGAACGTCGTCTCGTGATGGCTTCTGAAAAGCCGAAGCTCACTAACGGTCAGACACCGACAACGACGGGTAACCACAGAAGTGTATCTATCGATGAGCTCACTTGGAATGGCGACAAGATGAATGTCGTGAAGTTTACGGAAGCGGGCCCGGCCCAGATTCAGGATTTTGATCCGTATCAGACTTACAAGGCTTTAACGAGTTCCAAGCAGCGCAATGTGCGCAGCCGTACCGATTACACTAAGGGCCAGGCGGTCAAGCATGTGCTTACTCCGCTAGCTTCCAAGGAATCCTGGATTCGCGTGAGTGGCGTGAACTTCGGCAAGGGCGCTGAAAAGTTTATCGTGACTGCGGCGAGTGTCGATAACGGCAACAAGATTGAAATCCATAGCGGTTCTGTAACGGGCAAGCTCGCCGGTACTTGCGAACTCAAGAAGACGAGTGGTTGGAACTCCTACGAAGAAAATGAATGCGATGTGAGCGACTTGACGGGTGTTGTCGATCAGCTGTTCATTGTGTTCAAGGGTTCCAAGGATTCCACGATGGGCGTTCTTGAATGGGGCTTTTCTGGAAGTGGCATGGCTACGGTGACGCAGACGCCATACGACAGCATCCCGGTGAAGCTTCCGGCTAGAATCGAGGCTGAAAAGTATGACTTGGGCGGTCGTAGGGCTTATAGCGATGATGATGCTGCAAACCAGGGTGATGCCGAGTTCCGCACGGATGAAGGTGTTGACATTGTGCTTGGCGGTACGGGTATGGCTGTTGGCTACACGAACGCTGGCGAATGGATGGAATACACGGTTGAAGTTCCGGAAGATGGCGAATATCCGATTGTCGCTTATGCTTCTTCGGGTGCTGAAAACTCTGGCTTCTGCTTCTCAGTTGACGGCAAGGCCGTGGGCGATACCGTCAAGGTGACAAAAACTGGCGATGACTGGAGCGTCTATAAGGAATTCTCTGCAGGCGCTGTCAAGCTCTCCAAGGGCTCACACGAAATTCGCTTGACCATCACGGGCAGCAACGTGAACGTGGACTGGTTCTCTGTGGGTAAGGTTGAAGATAAAGTTGGACTTGCCAAGAAAGCGAAGTTTGAAGCTATCGCAGTGACCTCTTACCGTGTGTTCAATCTCGCGGGTAAGCAGGTTGGAATGGTAAATCTGAGAGGTAAGACTCCTGCTGTGGCTCTCGCTGAAGCAGGATTCACGCAGGGCGCCTACATCCTCAAGAGTTTTGACGGTCACAAAAAGTTTATGGTCTCGTCTGCGAGATAAGGCCAAAAAGATCCTCCTAAACCACACACCCTAATGATGCCGCAAGGCATTGTTACGCCTCGGAGCGAGTGCTCCGAGGTGTTTTTGTATTATAAACAAACTTGACGAAGTCGTGTTAAAAATGTATGATTTATGTAGTTTTTGAGGGATGCTTGAAACATAACAAAGGAATTTTATATGAAAAATATATATCGTGTGGTTTCTGCACTATTAATTGTTGCTTCAGCAACGTTTGCAGCAACGGCATACAATATCTCAGTCGCCCCTGAAGTTGGTGAAGAACTTTTGCTAAAGGATGGCGATGTCATATCTGGTACCATTGATGGGACTAAAAGGAAGGTCAGAATTTTAGTCGCCAACAATGCTAGAATCATGCTTTCAAACGCTGTTGTTCTTGGTGTGAATGAAGGTCAGTTTATGTCGGCTGGTATTAGGTGTCTGGGGAACTGTACCCTCGATCTTAGGGGGAAAAATATCATGAAGGGGTATTATGCTAATTTCCCGGGCGTCCAGGTGCCAGATGATATAGATGGCCAAAAATATACGATGACAATTGAGGGTGATGGTTCCCTTGAAGCAAGTAGCAATGGTTATGGAGCTGGTATCGGCTGTAACCGTTATACAAATTGTGGCCATCTCGTTATCAACGGTGGTGTAATTAAAGCAACGGGTGGTTACACTGCGGCCGGCATTGGCTCTAGCATGAAGGCTCAGGGAGGCAATATCGTTATCAAAGGTGGTGAAATTACCGCCGCTGGTGGTCAATATGCAGCTGGCATTGGCGGTGGCGGTTATAAAGAATCGGAGTGTGGCGATATAACTATCAGTGGCGGTAAAATTATAGCAATGGGAGGTGAAGATGCTGCCGGCATTGGCACTGGGCGCAGCAGTAAGTGTAAAAATATTGAAATTACAAATGGTGTTACTAAAGTTATAGCAATAAAGGGAAAGAAAGCTCCTTATAGCATTGGAGGATCTAAAGACTTTGTCGGTACTGTTACCGTCGATGATGTAGAAGGAAGTATTGAAGAAAATCCTTTCATGCGCTCAGCAAAAGCTGCCGAAATTGTAACTCCTGGTAGCAAGACTATTGGTATTATTGACGGCGATTATAGCGGCAATGAAGCTGTGAACTTTGCGAAGGATACGGTTGTTGACACGATTATTTTTAAACGTACGTTCCCTGTTGTCGCAGGTGGAGATAATTATTCCACTATTATGTTACCGTTCGAAACCAAGGCTGAAGAAATCGAGAATTTAGATAAGGTCTTCATGTTCCTCGGCGTGGGCGTTGATGAAAGTAATAATAAGTGTGTGGTTGCGGAACGTGTTTGGTACAGTCGTTTTTTAAATTCAACATATCCGATGGAAGCGTACAAGCCGTATTTAATCAAGCTCCAATCCAAAGCAACGAACATTGTAATCAAAAAAACGACTGACCTTGTTCTTAAGGCGACTCCGACAGAGGATGGTGATTTTGATGTAATGCAGTCTGATGATTACAATCAGTATGGTAATTATGTATTCCGTGGCGTTGTCCAAGGCAAAACCTGGGATGCCAACAGTCCGGAAGTGTTGGGTACGAACAAGGCTGCAGCCTATGGCTTTGCGGGTGCAGCCTCTACGGACATCTCGGTTGGTCAGTTTGTCAAGGTGGGCGAAGGCGCCTTCATCAAGCCACTCCGCGCCTATATCTACAAGAGTCCGGTACCGCAAAATGTTAAGGCGAACGGAGCGCATGCTTTGCGCCAGACTGCATCTATCGACAACGACATTCCGGAAACGATGAAGATTGTTGTGGTTGACCGTGAAAAGGATGGCGGGGAACAGACGACCGTCATCGGCCAGTTCAACAGCCGTACCGGAGAAATCCGCTTGAACAGCACGCAGGGCTCCTACGACCTCAAGGGCCGTTCCGTCCGCGATGCAAGCCACATGGCCAAGGGCGTTTATTTGAAAAAGTAAAAACATTCGAAGTACGCGCCTACTTTATAGAAAAGACCTCCAAGCCTAGCAACTGGAGGCTTTTTTGTTTTCGCTTCGCTTACCTTACATTTGCAATTCGTGCAACACCTTTCGGCTCGGAAAGTCTCGAAAAGCGAATGAAGCAGTCAAATTCATTTGACTATTTCTGAGCTTAAGAGACAACGCTTTAGCGTTAAATGGTCCCGCAAGCGGTCTCGCTTCTCTCGCCTTACGCTTTTTTATTAAAAACAAACTTGACGATTGCGTGTTAAAAATGTAAGATTTGCGTAGTTTAGAGGGGCCCGGACTCATAACAATGGAGTTTTATATGAAGAATATAAATTATATGATTTGTGCAGTATTAATTGCTGCTTCAACATCGTTTGCAGAAATGGCAATTTACAATCTCTCAGCCATGCCAGACGGAACTGAAATTATACTGAATAATGGCGATAAGATAACTAATGTCGTTAATGGAAATAAAGTTAAGGGCAGAATTTTAGTTGCCAAAGATGCCACGATTACTCTTGAAAACGCGCAAGTCCTTGGCGCGAATAATGGTTATGAATCGGCTGGTATTACTTGTCTGGGGAACTGTACCATCGTTCTTAAGGGACGGAATGTCATGAGGGGATATCATCATTTCCCGGGCGTCCAAGTGGCAAATGATGAAAATGATCAGAAGTATACGTTAACAATTCAGGGCGATGGTTCCCTTGATGCCAGTAGCAGTGGTAAGGGAGCCGGTATTGGTTGTAAAGATAATACAAATTGTGGCCATATAGTTATCAAAAGTGGTGTAATTAAAGCAACGGGTGGTGAAGGTGCTGCCGGCATTGGCTCTAGCGCATTCGCTCATGGAGGCAATATCTCTATCGAAGGTGGTAGAATTGTTGCAATGGGTGGTGAAGATGCTGCCGGCATTGGCGGTGGTGCATCAGGAAGCGTTGGCAATATTAAAATTAGTGATGGCGATATTATCGCACTAGGTGGTCTCAATTCAGCCGGCATTGGCAGTGGTTACATCAGTGAGTGTGGCGATATTGAAATTACAAATGATGTTGTTAAGGTTGTTGCAACAAAGGCGGGTAAAGCTCCCCATAGCATTGGTATGGGCCTTGATGGCGAAGTCGGGACCGTCACCATCGGTGATGCTGTGGGGGTGGTGTCAGAGAATCCTTTGTTGTTTCATGCAAATTCTTATGAAATCGTAACTGCTGGTAATAACAGGGAATTCGCATTTTTTAACGGTGATTATAGCGGCGATGTAGCCCTAGACTTTACATATGATATGACTGTTGACACGGTCATTTTTAAACGTACATTCCCTGCTGTCGAAGGTGAAGATAATTACTCCACTATCATGTTCCCGTTCGAAATTAATCCTTTAGAAGTCGGTAATCTAAGAGAAGTCTTTTCGTTCCTCGGCATTGACGTTGATAATAATAATAACAAGTATGTAGCTGTGCAAAAATTGTGGTGCGATAGGTGTGATTATTATAATGATACAACCACGCTTGAAGCGTACAAGCCGTATTTGATTACACTCGATCCTGAAGCAACGAGCATCTCGATTAATAAATCCCCGATTGTTATCAAGAAGATTCCGAGCGAATTCGATGTGAAGCCGTCCGAGAAATATAGCCAGTATGGTAATTATGTGTTCCGTGGCGTTGTAAAGGCCAAAACCTGGGGTGCCAATGATGAGGAAATTTTGGGTACGAACAAGGCAGCCGCCTATGGCTTTGCGGGTGCAGCCTCTACGGACATCTCGGTTGGTCAGTTTGTCAAGGTAGCCGAGGGCGCCTACATCAAGCCGTTCCGCGCCTATATCTACAAGAGCCCTGTACCGCAAAATGTCAAGGCGAACGGAGCGCATGCTTTGCGCCAGACCGCTTCTATCAACGATGACGTTCCGGAAACGATGAAGATTGTTGTGGTTGACAGTGAAAAGGATGGCGGGGAACAGACGACCGTCATCGGCCAGTTCAACAGCCGTACCGGAGAAATCCGCTTGAACAGCACGCAGGGCTCCTACGACCTCAAGGGCCGTTCCGTCCGCGATGCAAACCACATGGCCAAGGGCGTTTATTTGAAAAAGTAAAAACATTCGAAGTACGCGCCTACTTCATGGAAAAGACCTCCAAGCCAACCGCCTGGAGGTCTTTTTTTATGCTAACTTCCCACTGCCTACTTCCTACTGCCTACTGTCTACTGTCTACTGTCTACTAAACCTCACGCCCCAAAGCGAAGCGACCCCATGCCTCATACCTATTCGTTACCAAACTGTCAATGGAAAATTTTCCCGTTTCTGCGAGAACTCGGTGGGGAAGGTATAGATTTAAATTGCAACCTTTTGTGTAGGGGTTAAATCTTTAAATGGGAGATATGAAATGAAGAGTATGGGTGATGTTTTGAAATTTGCCGCTTTTGGAATGGCTTTTGCGATTCCGGCTGTGGCTGCTACTGTGAATGTGGATGTAACCGAAGAGCATCAGGTCATTCGTGGTTTTGGTGGCATGGTGCATAATGAATGGCAAGGGGGTGGCGGTCTTTCCGATGCCGATGCCAAGCTTGCTTTCGGTACGGGTGACGGCCAGATTGGCTTGAATACGCTCCGTATTCCGGTGTATGCAAATTCCAATTCATTCAACAAGGAAGTGGCTGCTGCAAAGTCTGCGAAGAAGTACGCTGGCGACGATTTCATTCTCTATGCGACTCCTTGGACCTCTCCTTACGCAGGTGCCAATCAGCATATGTCTTCGTCTAACTACCAGAAGTATGTGGATCACCTGAATAGTTTCAATGATTACATGAAGAACCAGGGTGTTCCTCTGTATGCAATTTCCATCAGTAACGAACCGGACTGGTGCGGCGAATGGGCCTGCTGGAGTGCCGACGAAATCTACAACTTCACCAAGGGCTATGCCGATAAGATGCGCAAGAACGGTGTCAAGGTGATTTCGACGGAATCTTTCCGCTACGACAAGAACCTTTATAACAAAGTCTTGAACGATGCCAATGCTCTCAAGAACTGGGATATTCTCGGTGCGCACTTCTATGCAAGTGATAGAAACTCCCAAGATAACTTTTTCCAGTATTCTTTGGCTGACCAGAAGGGCGTAGAACGCTGGATGACGGAACACTATACCGAAAGCCAGGGAAGCGGCAATGACTGGCGTACGATTCGCAATACGGGTGACCAGGCGAATGCGAACAAACGCGATACCGTGAATGCTATGGACGTGGCTTACGAAATGTTCCGTGGCCTTGTCCTCGGTAACTTTAACCAATACACTTGGTGGTATATTCGTCGTTGCTACGGCCTTATCATGGAAAAGGACTTTGGTAACAAGCTCCAGATTCCGAGTAACGAAATCGGCAAGGTTTCCAAGCGTGGTTATGTGATGAGCCAGTACGCTCGATTTATCCGCCCGGGTGCAGTCCGCGTGGGTGCAACGGCTAAGCCGGAAGCAAACTTGTTCGCATCCGCTTACAAGAGTGCCGATGGCGACTCCGTGATTGTTGTGCTTGTGAACCGCGATTACAAAAACGATAAGACGGTGACAGTCAAGGTGCAGGGCGCCGATGTGCAGTCCTTCCACGTGTACACTACTAGCGAAACAAAGAATGCCAAGGATGAAGGCGAAGTCGAAGTCAAGAACGGCGAAGTGACAATCAAGATGGAATCTGGTGGCAATAATTTCAAGGATTGCATCGTGACGCTCGTGGGTGTGGGGACTCCGTCTGAACCAGTTCCACGCAAGCCGTTTGGCGACAAGGTCGCTGAAATTCCGGGCAAGATTGAAGTCGAAAACTTTGACGTTCCGGGTACGGGCAAGGCCAATAAGAGCTACAATGAAAGCGATGCCGATGACCACGGCGAAACGAACTACCGCGAAGGCTCTGGCGTAGATATCTACAAGAAAGCTACGGGCTACGTTGTGGGCTACAACCAGGAAGGCGAATGGCTTGAATGGACCGTGAATGTGAAGGAAGCTGGCGATTACACCATGTTTGCTTCTGTCGCTACGGAAAATTCGACATCGGGTTTCTCGCTCTCTTTGGATGGCGATGTGCTTGTTGAAAATGTCGCTCTTTCGGGAACAAGCTTTGACGAATTTACCAAGGTCAAGGCCAATGTAAAGCTCCCGGCGGGCGAACATATCCTACGCATGACGGTGACAGGCTCTTGGTTCGATATCGACTACTTCAACTTTGCAAAGGGCAAAGATGCTAAGGATCCGGATGATTCCACAATCTCAATTGCGGATGTCCGTATGCACATGCCGACTGAAGCCGAAAATTATCGTGTGTTCGATGTGAATGGCATGTATGTGGGCCAGTTCGAAGCGTTGACTAAGATGGATGTCCAGAACATGACCAAGAAAGTGGCTCGCCAAAGCGGTATTTACTTTGTCAAGTCTATCCAAGGCGGTAAATCTTACCGCATCTCGGTGGCTAAATAGTTTCATATTCCTAAAGCGAGGGCCGAGCAATTGGCTCTCGTTTTTTTAATGGTCATTGGTCAATAAACAAAATTTTTTTTTCAGAGTATCGGCAAAATAATAGGGTATTTTTAACTAGTAGCAGATTGGAATAAGAGGTAAAAATGAGTGTGGATAAAAATTTAAAGAAAATCATGGCCCTTGCTGGCGTTGCTGCAGGGCTCACGTTGTTCGCTGTTACGGGTGCTAACGCCGCTCCGAATCCGAACTTCCATATTTATATCGCTTATGGTCAGTCCAACATGGCGGGAAACGGCGATATCAATCCTTCCGTAGATCAGGCTACAGACCCCAAGAACTTTATTATGCTGGCGTCTTACACGGCCAATGCAAACCAGCGAAGCGGCAAGACGACCCAGTCTATCAAGTGGGGCGAGTGGTATCCGGCGATTCCTCCGATGTTCCATCCTACCGAAAACCTCTCCCCGGCGGACTACTTCGGTCGCGCCATGGTAGATTCCTTGCCGGGTGTGACCGTGGGTATTATTCCTGTGGCAATCGGCGCTGTGGCCATTAAGGCTTTCGATAAGGACCAGTACAAAGCGTACTTCAATTCTGCTGAAAGTTATATTAAGAATTGGGCAAAGGACTACGATTATAATCCCTATCAGAGAATTGTAGACTTGGGCAAGAAGGCCAAGGAAGTGGGCGTTATCAAGGGTTTTATTTTTCATCAGGGTGAAACTGATGGATCTGGCACGGAATGGCAAAACGCTGTTTATAAGACCTACAAGGACTTTGTAACGGCTCTTGATTTGGACGAAAACGAGGTGCCCTTTGTGGCAGGCGAATTGCTCCAGGAAGGTAACAACTGCTGTGGAAGCAAAAATGCCGGTATCGCCCAGCTTAAAAGCAAATTCAAGAAGTTCGGTTTGGCTTCTTCCAAGGGGCTGAAGGGTAATGGCAGGGATCCTTACCATTTTGGTCGAGATGGCGTTATTGAACTTGGCAAGCGCTATTGCTCCGAAATGCTCAAGCTGATTGACAAGACGATTGACTCAAATGCTCCGGCAGTGAACTTGGTGGATCCCACCAAATCGACGGTTTCTGATGAACCCCCTGAAGAATATGGCCCTTATGGCGATGCTCCCATCAGTATTCCGGGCACTGTTGAAACCGAAAATTACAACAAGGGCGGTGCTGAAGTTGCTTATCATGACGAAAGCAAGGGCAATGAAGGGAATAAGTTCCGTAAGGATGATGTGGATGTCTATCAGCCCAATATGGGTATTGTAGTAGGCCACTGCCAGAAAGGCGAATGGCTCAAGTACACAGTGAAGGTAGAAGCCGATGGCGAATATGAAATTTCTGCTCTTGTGGCTGGCGAAAACGGCACTGGTGGCTTTAAGCTTTACATGGACGATAAACAGATTGGTGATGAAATTGCAAATGAGGGCAAGGGTTTTGACACGTTCACCGAAGTGAGTGGCGGCAAGGCTACTTTGAAGGCTGGGGAACATGAATTGAAGCTCGAAATTACCAATGACTGGGTCGATATCGACAATGTTGAGTTCAAAAAGGCTAGCAATTCCAACGGAATCAAGAACATCCGCTTGAATTCGGCCGAAACCGTCAGCAACTATACCGTGTTCGATATGCAGGGTATTAGGCTTGGTTCATTTGCTGCCAAGAACATGGAGGACGCCATGGATCTTGTGAAAGAAAATGCAAAGCTTCGTAGGATGGCTAAGGGTGTGTTCTTCGTTCGCAAGAATGGAGATAAACCTCTAACTAAAAAGGTGGTGGTACATGAATAAAAACGAGTTGGCTGTCATAAAGCAAATTGCTTTCTTCTTGGTCGTCGCTGTAGCCCTTGGGCTTATGTACGGCTAAATAGATGGCAGAATTTGGCTGGCAGCAGAATTTTGAAAAACTCTTTCTAAGTTCTGCAAACTATTTATGAGTGACTTCTTGGAGCCTTGGTGAATGCCAAGGCTCTTTTTGTAAAGTCTTGGTCCGGTTTTTAAGCGTTGACAAAATGTCCATTTTATATGGAGCTTACAAGTGTGCTTTGGGGGCGTTTTAGAATAATTTTAGAGAGGTAACCAATTGGATTAAGGAAAAAATTATGGGTGTTGAAAAATCTTTAAAAAAATTGATAGCGGTCGCAGGTGCTGCGGCAGGCCTTTCTCTGTTTGCAGTTACGGGCGCTAATGCCGCTCCGAACCCCAATTTCCATATTTACATTGCTTACGGTCAGTCTAACATGGCGGGTAACGGCGATATCGTTCCGTCCGAGGATCAGGCCGAAGCTCCCAAGAACTTTATCATGCTTGCCTCGCACACGGCAAATGCAAGTAGCCGTAGCGGTAAGACCACGCAGTCCATCAAGGTGGGCGAATGGGCCGCGGCCATCCCGCCGATGTTCCATGCGTTTGAAAATCTTTCCCCGGCAGACTATTTTGGCCGCGCGATGGTCGATTCCCTGCCGGGCGTAACCGTGGGTATCATCCCGGTCGCTATCGGTGCTGTTAGCATTCGTGCTTTCGACAAGGACCAGTACGAAGCTTATTTCAGGGGCGACGGCAAGGACATCATGTCTTGGGGCTGGCCCAAGGACTACGACAACAACCCTCCGGGACGCATCTTGGAACTCGCCAAGAAGGCTAAGGAAGTCGGTGTTATCAAGGGCTTCATCTTCCATCAGGGCGAAAGTGACGGTACCGATGCTAACTGGCGCAAGACTGTTTACAAGACCTATAAGGACGTGATTGACGCTCTCGACTTGGATGAAAACGAAGTCCCGTTCGTGGCGGGTGAACTCCTCCAGGAAGGCAATAACTGCTGCGGTAGCAAGAACGGCGGTATTCGCGAACTCAAGAACAACTTCAAGAAGTTTGGCTTGGCATCTTCCAAGGGCTTGCAGGGTAACGGCAAGGACCCGTACCACTTTGGCCGCGCCGGTGTGATTGAACTTGGCCGTCGTTACTGCTCCGAAATGCTCAAGCTTATTGACAAGACAATCGATCCGAACGCTCCGGCTGTGAACTTGGTGGATCCGACCCAGTCTACGGTCCCGGATGAACCGCCTGAGGAATATGGCCCGTACACCGAAGCCATTGCCATTCCGGGCAAGGTGCAGGCCGAAAACTACAACAAGGGCGGTGCCGAAGTTGCCTATCATGACGAAAGCAAGGGTAACGAAGGCGGCAAGCTCCGTAAGGATGACGTCGATATTTACCAGCCGAACATGGGTATTACTGTGGGGCATAACCAAAAGGGTGAATGGCTCAAGTACACCGTGAACGTTGAAGCCGATGGCGAATATGAAATTTCGGCCAATGTGGGTAGCGACAATACGACTGGCAGTTTCGTCCTCTATATGGATGGCAAACGCATCGGCGACGAAATGGCAAGCGCTGGGCTGGGCTTTGATTCTTTGACTGTTGTGGATGGCGGCAAGGCAACGCTTACCAAGGGCGAACATGAATTAAAACTCGAAATCACCAACGACTGGATTGATATCGACTACATTGAATTCAAGAAGGTCGAAACAAACGGAATCGCAAAGATTCATTATGACATGACGGAAGCTGAAAGCAATTTTAGCGTGTACAGCATGCAGGGCCAGAAACTCGGAACGTTCACCGCCAAGGGAATGGCTGATGCCGTGAACATTGTGAAAATGGACGCAAAACTTCGCAAGCAGGCTCAAGGAGTGTTCTTCATTCGCAAAAATGGTTCGAAACTCATGACCAAGAAGGTGGTAGTTTATGAATAAAACAGAAATGGCTATCGTAAAGCAGATTGCATTCTTCTTTGTTGTCGCTGTTGCTCTAGGACTTGTGTACGGTTAAAATGAGTTGCTGGTTACTAGTCATTTGTTGTTAGAAAACATAAGAGAAAAAACAGCTTGATTAATGCATTTTGAGCTGATCAATTTTGTAATTTAGAGCTGTGGCGTATGCCTTAACAAGTTTGAATTTGGAAAAAGCCGCAGAGGCGGCCTCAGTATAACTCAAAAGAATTAGTGTGACTCCTCAAAGGGCCCTGGCAAAAACCAGGGTCCTTTTCTGTGGGGCGCATGTAGCGTGATTCATAAACAAAAAAAATCACTCCGGCGTAAAGCCGGAGCGATCTTGGTCGAAAGAATTATGAAATAGACTTATTTCACAAAGCTAGCCGGGAGCGTGAACTGCTTCAGGAACGGCCAGCCCGTTCGTTCTTTTCTGCCTAGAACTTGAAGTTCCTATTTTTGTGCTGCAGGATTCCGTTTAGATTCAGAACTTTGCGGTTCGATATTGGCGCTAGAAGATTCTGGATCATTTGATTTTTCCATTTGGATGACCACGCTCTCTTCGATTTCCACGTTTGCCAGGTAAGTGGTGGTTTGGTAGCCTTTCTTTGAGAATTGCAAGGATGGAAGAGGATCGCCATCTTTCATGAGCGTTACGGTCTTGCCAAGCTTGTAGGTATTGCGGTTCCCGTCTCCATTGATGCGGATGTACTTGGCGCCTTTAGCCGAGGTCTTGTTCAGGTCGATGATCATGGCCCCGTCAACATGATGTTGCGTTCTCGAATAGGCAACCTTTCCGAGATCGTCCATTACGGAAATGGTAATGGTCTGTGCGTGGACTTCGGAAATGGTGATGACGTTGTTGTTGAAGTGGATGGTGGAGTTTTTTATCGTGCGCACGCCATGGATGCCTATTTCGTGATCGGTGATGCTGAACTTGCCGTCATCACCAGAGACTGATTCGACGCCGCCGTAGTTGAAAGAAGAGACTGTTACGCCAGCAAGCGGCTGGTTTGTTGCTTTTGACAGAACGATACCGCTAACACTCCAAGCGAAAGACAATGTGCTAAGCATTGCGATTGTTCCTGCAAATGCCTTGAATTTAGACATGGTCATAACGAATCCTTTTTTTAAGCAAAAAAATAGATTTTTGGTTGGCTGCTGAAAAGGGCTGTCTTTTTTAAATATGAAAAAAAATCTTTTTTGAAATGGGTTTGAATCTGTGAAAAAAATCACCCCGACTGGGTCGGGGTGATTTTTAAAGGATGAATTATGAAATAAACTTATTTCACAAAGCTAGCCGGGAGCGTGAACTGCTTCAGGAACGGCCAGCCAACCTTGCCATTGCCCTGATCGTGTCCGCCACCCTGCTTGGTGCAGAGCACAACCTTCGTGCCATCCTTGCACTTGGAGTATTCATCGCAACCATCGGAATTCTTTGTCGGAGAGCCTTCGCAGCCGTTCTTTTCAGCCCAGAACCTGAAGGTGCCTTCGGCGCCGAGGAAGTTCAAGCCATCGTTGAAGCCGCTATCGCCGCCCTGATATTTGCAAACAGGGTCGTTTGTGCCACGGAAGTTGATGACAGAGACCGGGCGTTCCATCTTGCAACCTGCGCTATTGGTCTTGTTCAAGTCCATAGCTGCCGGAGCAACTGCTGCATAGACATCGGACATGTAGCAGGCCACGTGGTTGCTCATACCGCCACCCATCGAGAAGCCCGTTGCATAGATGCGCTGCGGGTCAATACAGGCGATTTCTTTAACTGCATCAATCATTGCGCGAGAGAACTTGACGTCGTCGTCGTTGGAGCAGCAGGGGCCTACGTTCCAACCGTTACCCATTCCACCCGGTTTGCTGGTGCCATCCGGATAGAGCGAGATGACGCCTTCTGGGTCAGTCTGAGATTTGTAGGTCGTGCTACCGAACTGACCTGAACCACTACCGCCAATCGGGTGGTAGTCCACAACGAGCGGTACTGGCTTGTCGCCCTTGTAGGCGTTCGGGATATGCATAAGGAATGTACGCTTCTTGCCATCGACGGTCACGGACATTTGTTGTTTATCAACGGGCTTTGCAGTCTTGCCGGAGCAGTCGACAACGATGGGCTGTACGACGGCAGAAGAGGATTCTGCTGTGGCTGAGGATTCAGGCTTGGCAGAAGAGCTTTCAGGCTTAGTAGCGCTGGAACTCGTCGGAGTGGGGGAACCTTTTTCCATCTTGACGATTACGCCCGTTTCAATTTCGGCCTTTGCCTGATAGGTGGCATTCTTATAACCGTCTTTTGAGAATTGGAAGAACGGTAACAGGTCGCCTTCCTTCATGAGGGTTACTGTTTTGCCGAGCTGGTAGGTGTTACGGTTGCCGTCGGCGTTAATGCGGATGAACCTGGCGCCCTTTGCAGTCGTCTTGTTCAAGTCAATCGTCATGGTGCCGTTGACATAGTGCTGAGTCTTGGAGAAGGCAACTTTTCCGAGAACGTCCATCACAGAAACGGTAATGGTCTGAGCCTTGATGCCGGAAATGGTAATGATGTTGTTGCTGAAACTGATGGAAGCCTTGGCTGCCATAACAGAATGCAAGCCAGAGATGTCATTGGTGATTGCAAATGCACCATCGGCACCAGACGTGGCTTCAAAACCGGCGTAGTTCATTGTTGATATTTTTACGCCAGCAAGCGGCGCGCCCGTATTTGTTTGAACAGTACCGCTGATGCTCCAAGCGAAAGTGAGGGAGCTGAGCATGGCTACCGTTCCTGTGAATGCCATGAGTTTTGACATGGTCATAACGACTCCTTTTAAGTTAAAAAGTTTCCAACCCTTTTTTTGGTACACCCGGCCTGGCCTTATCCACAGACACTTGCCAGGCCTATCACAAATATAGATGGTGGGGTCGTTATTTTACCAAAAACGTGTTGTGAAAAAAAACAAAGCGTTGTGAAAATTGTGAAAAGGATTTTTTACAAAAGGTGGGCCCTATTGATAAAAAATCCATAAAAAGGGCGTGTTTTGTTGAAAAAAGAACCTGTAAAAGGGGTAGATTACAATTACAAAGCAAATCCATTCTTGGTTGGAAAGGAGTAGTTTATGGGATTGTTTAGTAAAATGGCAAAATCTGCTGCATTTACGGTTTTGGCTGCGGCTGTTGTTAATAGTTTTGCCGTTACGGTCAATAACCCGATTATGTACGTCGATAGCCCGGACCCCTCGATTGTCCGCGTCGATGATGCCTATTACATGGTGACGACCACAATGCACTTTGCCCCGGGCGTGCCTGTTTTCAAGAGCACGGATTTGGCCCAGTGGCGCACGGTGGGTTATGCCTACCAGACACTCACCAACAATAACAACATGAATTTGAATAATGCAGATGCCTATGGTAAGGGTTCCTGGGCATCGAGCATTCGCTACCATAAGGGTTTCTTCTACGTTTTGACCCCGTCTTACACGACGAACAAGACCCATCTTTACAAGACCGCCGATGTGGAAAATGGCCCGTGGTCAGAAGTACTGCTCCCGTTCTATCATGACCCGTCGCTGTTCTTTGACGATGACGGCACGGTTTGGGTGTTCTACGGTTCGGGTGACCAGATCAGCTATGTGCAGCTCAACGACGATGCTTCTGGCGTGAAGGCTGGCGGCAAGAGCGGTAAACTCGGTGGCGTGAGTGTGAACCAGGTGACTGGCACGAACAATTACTATGTGCAGCAGGAAGGCTCGCACATGGAAAAGGTGAACGGTGAATATTACCTCTTCACGATTTCATGGCCGGCAGGCAAGAGCCGTAGCGAAATTGTCTATCGTTCCAAGAGTTTGCTCTCCGGATTTAGCGGAAGGTACTTCTTGTCCGATAACGGTGTTGCCCAGGGCGGTATTTTTGATACTCCGGATGGCAAGTGGTATGCTTTGTTGTTCCGCGATTCCGGTCCGGTTGGCCGTATGTCGCACTTGGTCCCGATGGAATGGAAGGATGGTTGGCCGGTTCCGACGAGCGGAAGTAAGGCTCCTGCAACGCTTGACTTGCCGGAATCTCCGCTGCCGGGCTACGGCATGGTGACCTCCGATGACTTTGATTCTGACGTGCTTGCTTTGGAATGGCAGTTCAACCACAACCCCGATAACAAGAACTGGTCTTTGACGGCAAATCCGGGCTTTTACCGCATTACGACGAGCCGCACTGATAGCCGCGTGGTGAGCGCCAAGAATACTCTTACCCAGCGTACCTTTGGCCCGAAGTGCTCCGGTAGAACGCTCGTGGATGGCACCGGCATGAAGGATGGCGATATGGCTGGCCTCGTGGCATTGCAGGATGACAAGGGCTTTGTGGCACTCGCCAAGGATGGTGGCAGCTACAAGGTCGTGATGTACACCGGAAACAAGGACGGCGAAAGACAAGCCGCAAGCCAAGCCCTTACGGGGCCCAAGGTTTATCTGCGAATCGATTTCGACTTGCCGATTGACCGCGGTACTGCATACTTCTACTACAGCACCGATGGCAACACTTGGACAAAGATCGGTAGCGATGTAAAACTCAATTACGACTTGCACATGTTCGTGGGCGTACGTTGGGGTCTCTTCAACTTTGCGACCAAGAGCGCAGGCGGCTATGCAGACTTTGACTGGTTCAAGGTCGGTACCGACTACAAGGATGAAATTTATCTGGATGCCGCTCAGGATACGACTCCGCCGACTCCGTATGGCGATGTCGCTGCCAAGATCCCGGGAAAGATCGAAGCCGAAAATTATGACGTGGGCAAGCCGAACCGCGCCTACTACGACAAGGATGGCGATAACCAGGGCAAGGCCTATCGCGAAGAAGCCGTGGACATTGTGCAGCTTGATTCTGCCGACAAGTCCAAGGGTTATGCAATTGGTTACACTGGCGAAGGTGAATGGTTGCGCTATACGGTGAATGTAGCTGAAACTGGCGTTTACGAAGTTAAGGTGAATATGGCGACACCTTCAGAAAATGCTGGCGTCAAGCTTTACATTGACGGTAAGGCTGTGACGGATGAAATTATTGCAACGCAGAATGGTGAAAATGATTGGTCCACTTACAGCGAAGTTTCTGCCAAGACAAAGGAAATCGAAAAAGGAGAACACGCTCTTAAGGTGGAAATTGTCGGCAACAACGTGAATGTGGACTGGCTTGAATTCTGCAAGGGCAAGTGCGAAACGACTTCCTTGAGCAAAATGCGCTATGGTATGGATGCCTCCAGAACCTACGGCGTTTACAGTCTCAATGGTTCCTTTGTCGGTCGCGTTGATGCATCGAGCTCTTTCGACGTTCGCTCTAAGGTAAGTTCGCTCGTGAAGGAAAGCGGCGTGTACTTCGTGAAGTCCCTCTCCACCGGCAATACCCACCGCATCTCCGTCACTAAATAATTTATTCTAATTCCTCCACACAGCCCCAAGGCTAGAAAGTGGATGCCGGAAGCGCGGCTTACGAGCATCCATTTTCTAGCCGTTTTTGTATTCTGCAAATACCCTTCTTAACACCCTCTTTCGTTCGCGTTGTATCCACTTTCTACCGTCTACTTCCTGCTGTCTACTAATCAATATCATTGACAAAACGCAACGAAAAATAACACACCTTGTGTGAAAAAAAACGTGCCTAGATATATCTTATTCTTAGTTGGAATGGGAGCTCGCTTTTAAGGAGTAGAGGCATGTTTGGTAAAATTTTCAAGAAGGCGCATTGCGTCCTTTCGCTCGCACTTATGGCGGGCTTCAGTTTTTCTTTTGCAGACAACATTAATGTGAACGGAACGAACCGTACCATGAATGTGTATGCGCCAAAGAATATTGAAAAAAATCGTCCGCTGATTATCCAAATGCACGGCATGAATCAGGATGCTCCGTATCAGCAGAACGCTGCCAAGTGGGAGCCGATTGCCGATACGGCTCGCTTTGTGGTCGTGTTCCCGAACGGTCAGAATAAGGCCTGGGACATTTCCGGCGATAAAGATCTCAATTTCATCAAGGCTATTATCAACGAGATGCACAACAAGTACGGCATCGACAAGAATCGCGTTTACGTTTCGGGATTCTCGATGGGCGGCATGATGAGCTACCATGTGGCAAACAAGATGGGTGACCAAATTGCAGCCATTGCGCCTGTTTCTGGTGGCGGAAGCCCGAATTCTCCCAAGCGCGCAATGCCAATTATGCACACGCATGGCACGACCGATGACGTGGTGAACTACAACAGCACCGTGAATACCCTCAAGAGCTGGGTTTCTAACCAAAAGTGCTCTTCGAGTTCCAAGGTCACCAAACCGTATCCGGCAAGCCGCCCAGGTTCCGCCGCATCGCTCGAAGTCTGGAGCGGATGCAAGGACAATGTCGAAGTCCGTTTGCTCACCATTGCGGGCAAGGGCCATTGGTATTCCATGGACGAAGCTAGCGTCAACACGAGCGTTGAAATTTGGAATTTCGTGAAGAATTATTCGCTCGACGGTTCTAGCATTACGCCGCCGATTGTAGTGCCGACCGACCGCGACAGCATTTTCAACGGTGGCTTTGATTCTACCGATGTGGCTTGGACTCTGCAGACTCATGGCGATGCGCAGGCAACGGGTGACGTGAAAAACGGCAAGTACCAGCTTGATATTTCTGCAGTCGGTACGGAAAATTACCAAGTGCAGGTTATCCAGCACGATTTGCACCTCGAAAAAGGCCAATGGTACGAAGTGAGTTTTGATGCTAGCGCCGGTGCAAACCGCACGCTCGAAGTGAATGTGGAACAGCATACCGATCCGTGGGCAAGCTACCTCACCGAAAAGCAGAATTTTGAAATCGGCAAGGAATCCAAAACGTATTCCTTCCAGTTCCAGATGACTGCTGCCACCGACAAGGATTCCCGCTTGAGCTTTAATGCGGGCGCTTCGACGGGCACGCTCACGCTCGATAACGTGAAACTCAAGAAAATTGCGGAACCGGATCCGGGGACGATTTCGATAGCTCCATCATTCCGTCTCAAAACGGCTAGCGGCAAGTACAACGTCTATAACCTCGCAGGCAAGCGCCTCGGCTTTGTCGAAATCATCGAAAACGATGTACCGAACATGCAAAAGACAGTGAAAAATGCAGGCTTTGGCAAGGGCGTCTACATTTTGCGTAGCAAAAACCGTTCGTTCATGGTTCCCGTTGACCGATAAAAAGTTTACGTCTCTCTCAATCGCTCAAGAGCAGTCCCCTGCAAAGGGGGCTCTCTTTTTTTGATTTATAAGGAATTGATAGCCGATTTCACATCTTCGATAAAGTATTGCAACGAGGAATATTTGAATACAGGTAGTTTGCTGAAGTCACTACTTTCTATTGATGCCATGAATTTTTTGAGGTATTCTGTAAAATTGGTGATGATGGTCATCAAATTTCTGTTGAGTTCAACCCATTCCTTCTTGTCGATTGTACATTGACATTCGATATCAAATTGCTGAACGACTACCGCTTTGGTAAAGTCGATTCCAGGCAACCCTTTCTTTTCGTCAGAAATCCTGCCTGATGTTTTGAATGTGAATGCGTATGGGTGTTTTATGTTAGTTCGGAATGGTATGGCAAATATTATTCCATTACATTCGATTATAAATGATAGGTATGGTCTGCCCGTTTTATTGATGAGAATTTCCTTGTGGTCTTTATGTCGGTCAAAGAATGATTGCTTAAGAAAGACTGTTTGTGCCAGTTTCATTTTTTTTCCTCAAAATAAAAAAGGCCGTATTTCATATATAACGAAATACGGCTCATCTTAGACCTTTCTTTTTTATCTTAGGTGGGCTGGTCTGCCACCCTGTCATTGGTTGACCTTTCTTTTTTGTCTTAGGTGGATTGGTCTGCCACCCTGTCATCAATGATGAATATACAAAAAGTTCGTGGAAAAGTCAATATAGTCGTTTTTTTTGATTTCTCACTTCCGTAGCCTTTTTTATCCATCGTGGATAAAATGTCAAAGGAATAGCAGTGGTTTGGTGAAAAATTTTGCTTTTTTGGGGGTATTTTTAACTTGGGGATAACAACAGTTAGGAACAGGAGTGCCTATGTTTGGTTTGAAGAAAAAGAATGGTTGCAAACTTGGAGTGTTGGCAACTTTGGCTTTAACGAGTTTGGTAGGATCGGCTTTTGCCCATCCCGATAGTTTGGTGCTTACACCGCCGTTGGGTTGGAACAGCTGGAACGTATTCCACGAAAACATCAACGAAAACCAGATTAAGGAAATTGCCGATGCCATGGTCAATTCTGGCTTGAAGGATGCTGGCTACATTTACCTTAACTTGGACGATAACTGGATGGATACCAAGCGCGATGCGCAGGGTAACCTCCAGAACAACCCGAAGACATTCCCGAGCGGCATGAAGGCCTTGGCCGATTATGTCCATGAAAAGGGCCTGAAATTCGGTCTTTACGGCGACCGCGGTAAACGTACCTGCCACCATTACAACAGCAATTGGCAAAGTGAAAGCGGTTCCAATGGTCGCGAAGAAAAGGATGCTAAAAAGCTCGCCGAATGGGGCGTAGACTACTGGAAGTACGATAACTGCGATTCTGACCCGAACACTCAGGAAAAAGATTATACCGCCATGTCCAAGGCTCTCCGCAATTCCGGACGCGACATCGTGTTCAGCATTTGCATGTGGGAATACAAGGACTGGATGCCGAAAATCGCAAACCTCTGGCGTACCACGTTTGATATCGGCCCCGCCTGGATTTCCAAGTCCTGGTATCGTGGCGTTTACGAAATTATCGATGCGAACAACAAGTATTGGCAGATTGCAAAGCCCGGTCACTGGAATGACCCGGACATGCTCGAAGTGGGCAACAACGGTCTCTCTTACGAAGAACAGCGTTCCCAGATGACGATGTGGTCCATTATGGCGGCCCCCATCATGATCAGTTCCGACGTGCGCAAGATGAGCAACGAAACCAAGGAACTCTACTTGAACAAGGACATGATTGCCATTAACCAGGACTCTTTGGGTGTTCAGGGCCACCGCATCTCGGACAAGAATGGTAAGCAAGTTTGGACCAAGCCTTTGCGCAATGGCGATATTGCCGTGGCACTTCTCAACAACAATTCTTCTACCCAGACGGTTGAATGCAACTTTAAAGACATTGGCGTAGAAGGCGAAGTGGAAGTTCGCGATGCTTGGAAAAAGAAGGACTTGGGACCGGTTTCCCACGTTTCTATTGAACTCCCGGCTCACGGTTCTGCACTGCTCCGCTTGGTTCTCAAGCCAGTTCCTCGCGAGCCGTTCAAGGGCAAGCCTCTTGACATTCCGGGCAAAATCGAAATGGAAGATTTCGACGTGAATGGCGTGGGTCAGGGCAACACAACCTACAACGAAAGTGATGCCGAAGACCATGGCGCAGAAAGCAATGGCGGAAAGAGCTATCGTGAAGGCACGGGTGTCGATATTTACAAGAAGGCAACCGGTTACATCGTCGGTTACAACCAGTCGGGCGAATGGCTTGAATACACTGTGAAAGTCGCCGAGACTGGAAAGTATACCATGAAGGCTTCCGTGGCTTCGGCAAACAACACTTCAAGTTTCAAACTTTCTATGGATGGCAAGGACATTACCGAAGAAATTGCTGTTCCGCAGGCCAGCTCCGGCGAAGACAATTACGATGAATACAACACGGTCGAAGCCAAGGTGGACTTGACCGAGGGCGAACACATTCTTCGCTTTACAGTAACTGGCGATTGGATGGACATCGACTACATCGAGTTCTGCAAGGGTTCTTGCGAAGAAGTTGGCATTGCACGAACTCGCTTTGCCGTGCCTCAATCCGAAAATTCGTATAACGTATTCGGTGTTACAGGACGTCATCTCGGTCGTGTGGAATTGAACGGTGCAAGCATGGCTCAGGCCCTTGAAAATGCTGGCTACGCACGTGGTACGTACATGATGCGCTCTGTCAAGGGCAATCAGATTTACCGCGTTAAAGTAGCAAAATAATTTCTTCACATACACATTCTTTGTGCCTCGCTTCGGCGAGGCATTTTGTGCTTTTGTCGCCGTATCTTTTTGACGCCGAAAGCAAAAAAACATTAATCACTGACTATTAACTAGTAACTGCCAACTTCCTACTGCCTACTGTTTACTAACCACTAACCACCAACCACTTCCTACTTCCTACATCCTACTATCCATGGATAAACAGTCCACAGTATCTCGCCTTTGAACATGAAAAAAACGCATTTTCAAGAATAATTTTAGAGTGTTGTTAGGGAAAACCCTAGGTGTATGGTTTTTAACGTGAGGTTAGGTATTATGAGCTTCAAAACATTAAGTCAAATGGCTGCGGTATCTGCATTCTTCCTTGGTGCTACTATCGCAAACGCCGCTGATCAGGCTACATTCTATGTCGCTCCGAATGGTAGCGATTCCAACAAGGGTACCGAAGAGGCTCCCTTCAAGACTATTACGCAAGCTCAAAAGGCCGTGCGTGCGATCAACGGCACGATGACCGGTGATATCTCGGTCATTCTCCGTGGCGGTACTTATCAGCTTCCGAGCACAGTGAACTTCACCGAAGCCGATGGCGGTAAAGACGGCCACTATGTGCGTTATAAAGCATACGACGGCGAAACTCCGCTTATCACGGGTGGCATCCCGATGAACGGCTGGACGATTCACGACGAAAAGAACAACATCTGGAAAGTCGAAGGTGTCGATGCTCGTTTCCGTCAGCTTTATGTGAACAACAAAAAGGCGATTCGCGCTCGCATGCCGAACCTCAAGGACAATGGCGACCACAACTTCTTCCGATTGAACAAGGTGGACTCTACGGGTTCTGCTTTCCTCCTCAACAGCAGCGATGTCAAATCTACCGATTGGAAGAATCCGAAGAAAGTCGAAATCCACTTGATGATTGCATGGGCCGAAAGCATCTTGCGCCTTGACAAGATTTCTCAACAGGGCGGTGTCTATAAGTTTGAACCGCAGGATCCTGAAAGAAGCAAGCTTTTCCGCCGCAAGTACCCGATGCTCGGTACTGCTTTCATGAGCAATCCGCCGAAGCAGCAGGTTTACTACCTCGAAAACGCATATGAATTTATCGACCAGCCGGGTGAATGGTACCTCGACGAATCGACCAACACGCTTTACTACAAGGCTCGTGAAGGCGAAGCTATGGGTACGGCAAATGTCGTTGCACCGCGCGTCAATACGCTCTTCAGCATCCTCGGTAAGGATACTAAGAATAAAGTTGGCTACATGTCTTTCGAAGGCATCACCTTTGCTCATACCAATTACTTGCGCCCGAGCGAAGAAGGCTTCTTGGATTTGCAGGCCGGTATGTTCAACATCGAAGTCATGGAAGAAAATGGCCGCCTCGGCAGTAACAAGTTCCTCCTCTGGCGTCCGGATGCTGGCTTCCGCATCGAAAACGCTCACCACATGAAGATTAAAAACTGCACCTTCACACAGATGGCTGCAACCGGTCTTGACATGGTTTCTGGCACGAACGATGACGTGGTCGAAGGCAGTGTGTTCTACGAACTCGGTGCAAACGGCATTATGCTCGGCAAGTTCTCTCAGGACTCCTTGACTGAAATTCACATTCCGTACAATCCGACCGATAAGGAGGAAATCAGCACTCGCGATACGATTCGTTACAACCTCATTACGAACGTGACGAACGAACATCAGGGCGCTGTGGGTATTGCCGCTGGCTATCCGCGCTATGTCGTGATTGAAAACAACGAAGTGTCTTATACAAACTATTCCGGTATTTCTGTGGGTTATGGCTGGACGACTAAAGAAACGGCTATGACGAACAACCATATCAATAAGAACAACATCCACCACATTTCTCGTTTGCTCTGCGACTCCGGTCCGATTTACACCTTGAGCAATCAAGGTACGGGTAGCGAAATCAAGGAAAACTACCTCCACGATTACGCTGCATCTGAATGGTCCGATTACTGGGTCCTCCCGATTTACCTTGATGAAGGTTCCAGTGGCTTTGCTGTCGAAAACAACTCTTATAAGAATGCTCCGAGTGGTGTCGGCCGTAATGCTCCGGGTCAATATACTGAAAAGAATAATGGTGGCTATATCGCTTCTGTTGCCGAAGCTGCAGGTCTCCAGGGTGAATTCAAGAACATTGGTGACCGCATCAACACCATTCCGCTTCCGGACTTCTCCAACGTGGTTCCGCAGGCTCCGTTTGTCGAAAATGTTACGATTCCAGGCATTGTCGAAATGGAAAATTACGATGAAGGTGGCCAGAGTGTTTCCTTCAACGATAAGGACTTTGTGAACGAAGGTGGAGTCTACCGCGAAGACGGTGTGGACATTGTCCAGCTCGATTCTACCGACAAGACGAAGGGCTATGCTGTGGGTTACACGCAGGCTGGCGAATGGATGGAATACACTGTGAATGTCGCTGCTGCTGGCGAATATGCTTTTGTTGCCAATGTGGCTACCGGTCTTGAAGGCTCCAGCTTCCAGCTCTTCTTGGATGGCAAGGCTATCTCCGATACAATTGTCGCCCCGCAGGGTGAAGATTGGAACACATACGGTTTTGTCGATGGAAAGACTGCTGCTATCGAAGCTGGCGAACACGTTCTCCGCGTGGCTATCACGGGAACTTACCTGAACATTGACTGGATCAAGTTCGGTAAGAGCAAGGACGAAATTATCTCGATTAAGCCGAATGCCCGCTATGGCTTGAATATGGATATCTCTCGCAACTCTACGCTCAACGTCTTTGATATCCGTGGCCAGCATTTGGGAACGCTCCGTGTGATGGGCATGCCGACGACGAGTTCTGTGATGCAGGCTATGCATGCTAAGAACTTCAAGTCCGGTGTCTACTTTGTCCAGAGCGTGAACAAGGCCTTCGGCAAGATGATACAAGTAAAATAAATTGGAGTGGGGTGCTCTATGAAACTGACCAATAAACTATTGCTCGCATTTGGACTTGGTTTTGCGTCCAATGCGCTCGCCGAAAACCCGATTATCCAGACGTACTATTCGCCGGATCCGGCTCCGGTTGTGTTTGGCGACACCGTCTGTGTGTACACCGGTAACGACGAAGGCGGTTCCTTCTTTACCATGCACGGTTGGCGCGTATCCTGCACCACCGATATGGTGAACTGGACCGATATGGGTGAGCTTATCCTTTCGAATAAGGACTTCGGCGGTAATGCTAAAGATAACGGCGACTGGGCTGCGCAAGTTGTCCGTCGTAACGGCAAGTATTACTACTACGTGACCGTAGAATCGACTCGCGGTGGCCGCGCCATCAACGTTGCCGTGGCTGACAAGCCGGAGGGTCCGTTCAAGGATGCTCGTAATGGTCAACATCTCGCCGGTCCGAACTGGGACTACATTGACCCGACTGTTTGGATTGACGATGATGGCCAGGCATGGCTTTATTGGGGCAACCCGAAGCTTTATTACGCCAAACTCAAAGAAAACATGATTGAGTTCGATGGCGATATCAAGGTGACCGACATGAGTCGCGGATTCTCTCCGAGCGGAAACTCTGTTTATACTGAAGGTCCGTGGATTCACAAGCGCGACAAGAAGTATTACATGATTTACGCTTCTCATGGCGTGCCTGAAAAAATCTCGTATTCTACAAGTGATTCTCCGACGGGTCCGTGGAAATGGGGTGGTATTATCATGGATCAGGGCAACAACACTGCTTTCACGAACCACTCTGGTCTCATCGACTTTAAGGGCCGTAGCTTCTTCTTCTATCACAACCAGAAGAACGTGAGCGGTGGTGGCTATAGCCGTTCTACTGCAGTCGAAGAATTTACTTGGAATGCAGACGGTTCCATTCCGACCATCAAGTCGACTGATAATGGCGTCGTGAAGCCGATCAAGAATCTTGACCCGTTCGAACGCGTCGAAGCTGAAACCAAGTCTTGGGTTGGTGGCATCAACGTGGACAAGAGCGGTGGATACACCATCATCAAGCATGTGGCAAAGCAGGGCGATAACGTCTACCTCACCAACATGGGCAATAACTTCTACACGAAGGTTCGCTCTGTGGACATGGGCGATGGTGCCGAAAAGATTATCGTTTGCACGAAGGGCAATGGCGGTAAGATTGAGCTCCATGCGGGTTCTACATCGGGTGCAACTCTTGCAACGATTGACGTTCCGAAGAGTTCCAGCTGGCAAGAAAGCTCGTTTGACTTGAAGGATGCCGCAGGTGTCGAAGATCTCTACTTTGTTGTAAAACAGGGCGGCTTTGATTTCGACTACTGGTACATGGAAAGTGCTGCAACCAAGATTCCGCAGGAACCGTTCAAGGGTACGCCTTCTGCAATCCCGGGCAAGATTCAAGCTGAAGATTACGACAAGGGCGGCCACAACAAGGCCTTCTACGATAACGACCGCGCCAATCAGGGCAAGGCTTACCGCGAAGACGAAGTGGACATTGTCGCACTTGATTCTGCCGATACTTCTAAGGGCTACGCACTTGGCTATACCGAAGATGGTGAATGGGTAGAATACACTGTCAATAACCAGATTGCGTCTGAATACACGATTGTGTTGAACATGGCTACGGCTTCTGAAGATGTGGGCGTCAAGTTCTACATCGACGACAAGGCTATTACCGATGTTATCAAGGCCCCGCAAGGCGAAGATTGGTCTACATATTCTGAAGTTACGGCGCAGACTAAGGAAATCCCGAAGGGCGAACATGTGCTCAAGATGGAAATTGTCGGTAACTTCGTGAACGTAGACTGGTTCAAGTTCTGCATGGGCTTCGATTGCGACGATAACGTCTCGATTCGCAACCAACGCATCGAACTCCCGATTGCCGAAAAGTCTTACGCTGTATTCACCATGACAGGTAAGTATCTCGGACACGTTGATGCTAAGGGCCAGAGCCTTGCAAAGTCTATCCGCTCTGCTGGCTACGTTCCTGGTGTTTACATGGTTCGCGGTCTCGGCAATTCCAAGACGTTCCGCGTCCTCGTGAAGTAAACTCCGCAACTCGTCATTCCCGTCCCGTATCAAGTACGGGATATACTCCGACGGGAATCTTTACACGAAACTTTGTCACCCTGGAGCCGCGAGGCGATAGGGCCCACGCAAAAAAGGCGACCTTCGGGTCGCCTTTTGCATTTCATTTTTTTGCTTTTTGGGAATTTACCCGAACAGTCTAATCACGCGCTTGATGCCTGCAATAAAGCGGTCGATGTCGCGTTCGAGCGTGTAAACGCCAAAGCTCAGGCGGAGTGTCGCATCCACGCCAAAACGGTCCATCACTGGTTGCGCGCAATGGTGCCCGCTGCGCACGGCAACGTTTTCTTCGTCGAGAATCATGGCTGCATCACCAACGGCAATTCCGTCCAGCGTAATGCTGATGAGGGCGCCGCGTTCCTTGGGGTTCCCAAGAACTTTCACTTGCGGGATTTCGGCGAGCTGCTTTAATGCATACTGCGTGATTTGCGCTTCGTGTTCACGGATGTTTTCGAGACCGACATTGTTCAGCCATTCTATCGCTTTTCCGAGGCCGATGACTTCGGCGATGGCGGGCGTGCCTGCTTCAAAGCGTGCTGGCACATCGGCATAAGTCGTTTTTTCAAACGTCACGTTCTTAATCATTTCGCCGCCACCGTGATAAGGTGGCATGCTGTCGAGCACGTCGTATTTGCCGTAAAGCACGCCGATGCCGGTCGGGCCGTACATCTTGTGGCCGCTGAAGGCGAGAAAATCGCAGTCGAGCTTTTGCACGTCAATCTTGATATGCGAAGAACTCTGGGCGGCATCGATCAAAATTTTCGATTGCGGGGCGAGCTTGCGCACCGTGGCGATGATTTCTTCGATCGGGTTCACTGTACCGACGGAATTACTCACATGGGCGACTGCGACCATCTTGGTGCGGGGCGTGAGCAAGTTGGGGAGTGCTGCCAAATCCAAGTCGCCATCGTCCTTGACTGGGATGACCTTGATTTTGGCGCCTTTCATTTCGGCAACGAGCTGCCAGCTCACGATGTTGGCGTGGTGTTCCAAACCGCTGATTAAAACTTCATCGCCTTCGTTAAAGAACTTGCGTCCGTAACTCCAGGCCACGAGATTGATGCTCTCGGTGGTGCCGCGCGTGAAAACGATTTCGTCTTCGGACTTGGCGTTAATGAACTTCGCAATGTCCTTGCGCGTCTTTTCGAACGCTTCCGTGGTGCGGGCGCTCAAACGGTAAACGCCTCGTTTTACGGAACTGTAATGTTTTCGGTAAAAATCGTCCATCACGTCGATGACGCTTGCGGGTTTCTGTGTTGTGGCTGTACTGTCCAAAAAGGCGAGGGGTTTTGCTTCCTTGTCGCCTGCGACTAACATTGGAAATTCATTGCGTAATGCTTCTGCGTTCATGCCTCCAAAGATAGAAATCCTCTATAGCAGGAGTCAAATTTGGGTAAAATATTATTAGGGATGAAGATTTTTTTTGTTTCTGCATTAAGGTTTGGTTATAATTCGTAATATATTTAAACTATTCAATCGGTTTTCACGACGGGTTAATCGTCATCCCGAGCTATGCGAGGGATCCAGTGAAGTTAAAGAGGTAAAGATGAAGAAGATTTTTATGGCTGGCTTGATTTGTTCCGCAATTTTGGCCCAGGGAATATCTGCACAGGAGGCGCTTCGCGCTGCAGTCGATTCCAACAATTGGAAAAAAGTGAAAAAGATTGTCAATTCCGGTGAACTGGAAGAAATTTATTGCGGAAAGATGTCTGCAAAAAATGCATCGAACATTTATGCCAAGCAATTCAAGCAGATGCCGGATGAAGCATTTGCCGCCTGCCCGTCCCAGTTTGCCTATGGTTTTGGTCCCAAGGTGTGTGGTATGGCGAATGCGGCCAATGCCTGCACAGGTGTAATCAAGTATTTGTTTAGCGATGCCGAAAAGGGGAGTGGAAAGGCTCTCAAGACTCTTGACGAAGTGGCTAAAGCTGCAACGAAAACGAAGGCTTTTGGAAAGCAATCTCTCGTGAGTGTTGATACAACGGTTTGGAAACCGTGCCCCAAGAAGGGTGCTGCACGAACAAAGTGCTTGGCTCAATGCAAAGTGGATGCAAATTCTTTGATGGCGATTGATCATGATGTCGATTGCAAAAAGAATCCGGAGCAGATGGTGGATAAGACGATTCGCGTCTATAAGCCGTCTCCTGTTTTTGCCGCGCTCCGCACAGGGCTTACGGAAGGCTTCTGGAAGGCTCCGATGTCTGTTGCCGGAACGTATGCTGCTTATGCAAGCAAGTATGCCAAGGTGCTTTCGATTCCCGATACTGCAGTGACGGGCGTGAACTACGTAAAGACTTGGGCCGCAAAGCACAAGGCTGAAAAGAAATCACTTCCGGGCGGTCAGCTGTTCCGCTTCTGTACCGCGTGGAAAGGCAAGGTGGATCCGATTCTTTCTGCCGAAGGATTCAGCACGCGTTGCCCGGTGTTCAAGAACTTTGTTGACAAACGCGACAAACAAGTTTATAAGGTCAAGGAAATCGGTGGCGTTAATTGGTTCGTAGAAAACTTGAATTACGATGCCAAGGATGGCTCGATGTGCTATGACCGCGATGACGGAAATTGCAAGACCTTTGGCCGACTCTACACGCAAGAGGCCGCCAAGACCGCTTGCCCGGATGGCTATCATCTCGCCACGGACGCAGACTGGAAAAAGCTTGAAGACTATGCTGGCGGTTCTCGCGAAGCGGCTCTTAAGCTCAAGAGCAATGGCAGCGACGATTATGCGTTCACGGCGATGTTTGGCGGTTATGCCAACAAGAGCGGCGTCTGCACGACGATGGGCGATGGCGCTTACTTCTGGACGGCTGACGTCGATACCGATTCCCGTGGCAAAGCCCGCACCATGTTTGCTTCTGACAAGGATGTCGGCTCTATCACTGTGGACCCGAGTTTCTATCTTGCGGTCCGTTGTGTAGCCGGAGCTAGCGAGTAATGAAAAATCTTGAATCGGGTGCGTTTGCGCCCACCTGTTCGCGAGAGACTTGGATCAAGCGCCAAGCGCTGATGACCAAGGTCCGTGATTTCTTTGTTCGTCGTAATGCGCTCGAAGTCGAGACGCCTGTGCTTTCTGCCTATGGCGGAACGGACCCGCAGCTCGATTACTTTGAAATCGAAGACCCGAAGCGGTTCATGATGACGAGTCCGGAATTCCACATGAAGCGTTTGCTTGCCGCGAACTTCGGGGACATTTTCCAGATTACCAAGTCGTTCCGCAAGGATGAATTCGGTGGCCATCACAATAATGAATTTTCGATGGTGGAATGGTACCGCGTGGGCATGTCTCAAGACAAACTCATGGACGAAGTCGAAGACCTCGTGAGTGAAATTATTGGGACTAAACTAAACGCGCGCCGCACCCGCTGGATTGACGCGTTTAAGAATTATGCGGGCATCGATCCGTTCTGCGAAAAGCTCTCGGACTTTGCAGATGCTTGCGCAGCACGTGATGTTCCTGTGCCTGTGGGGAGCGAAACGCTCACTCGCGAAGAGTGGTGGGATTATATGATGGTATTCTTGGTCGAGCCCGCGCTGGCGAGTAACGGCCCTGAGTTTATTCTTGATTATCCGCCATCGCAGGCTGCGCTCGCGCAGACCTACACCGACGCTGACGGTCGCGTGTGGGCTCGCCGTTTCGAACTGTTCGTGAATCAGGTGGAACTGTGCAATGGCTATACGGAACTCACCGATGCCGTAGAACAGCGCCGCCGCTTCAATGCGGATCTTGAAATTCGCAAGGCGATGAACAAGCCTCTGCCGCCGCTCGATGAACGCTTCCTTGCTGCACTTGAATCGGGAATGCCGGCTTGCTCCGGCGTGGCGCTTGGGCTAGACCGCCTGTTCATGCTCGCCCTCGGGAAAGCTGAAATCGCCGACGTCATCCTGTTCCCCAGCCCGATAGCGTAAGGCCGAGAGGTCGCAACCTTCGGTTGCTTTGAGGTGTGAGGTCGTGCTAAAGCACGATGAGAACGCTTCACTTTAATGAATCGTCATTCCCGCGAAGGCGGGAATCTATTATTTCTTGTACAGATCCTCTCCCCATTCGCGGATCATGACCACGTAAGTTCTAAAGAACTAAGTGGTCAAAGAGATCAGGTCGAGGATGACTGCTCATTCCTCAAAGGCACGAAGTGCCGACCTCATCGCTCATTGCTCACACCTACTTTCCCAATAGTCTCTTTAGTTCGTGCCTAACTCTCAGTTCGTTCAGCGTCCCGACATCGACATGCTGAACCTTGTCATCCTTGTCCACGACAAAACTCACGGGAATCACGCCCGGATTCCCTAGCGCCTTGAGTGCTTCGTAGTTCCAATGGAGCATCGTCCATTGGATGTCCATGCTTCTGCGGAACTTTCGGGCGGTCTTCTTGGAGTCATCTTCGTCGATCATTAAGATCTTGAGCCCTTTGGGGCCGAATTCTTCGTGGAACCGTTTTAGCGTAGGCAGTTCCGCCCTGCATGCCGGACACCAGGAGGCCGTGAGCACAATGAGTGTTGCAGTCCCTTTTTCGTGGGCGTAGTCTGTTTTTCCACCTATGACATTATCGGCGGCGAAGTTCACTATCGTCTCCGGAAGGTTCAATCGCTGGCGGGATTGGGCCTCAAAAGCGTAAAACGCGAGACCGAGGAAAAAGATTGCCCCTACCCATGCGAGTATTTTATAAGTGGATGAACGCATTGCGTAAAGAATTTATGAAATTTTCGGGCTTTTTAAATTATATTCTAGAACATGGCATATAACATTCAAGATCTTTTAGCAGAAATGGTTAAACGTGGGGCGTCCGACTTGCATATTACGGCAGGTTCGCCACCTCTTGTTCGTCTTTCCGGCAAGCTTACTCCTATCGGAGAGGATAAGCTCAAGCCTGACGAAACCATGCGTATGACCTACAGCTTGATGAATGAAGCCCAGAAAAAGACTTTTGAACAGCAAAAGGAATGTGACTTTTCATTCGGTATTGCAAATCTAGCGCGTTTCCGTGCGAACGCTTACTTGCAACGTGGCTGCGTGGCCCTTGCTCTCCGTATTATTCCGCTTGAAATCAAAACGTTCAAGGATCTCGGTCTTCCCAAAATCATGGCCGAGTTCACGACCCGACCATCTGGCCTAGTCCTTGTGACAGGTGCGACTGGCTCCGGTAAATCGACGACGCTTGCTGCAATGATCGACAAGATCAACAAGGAACGTCACGACCACATCTTGACCGTTGAAGACCCGATCGAATTTTTGCACAAGCACCAAGGCTGCATGATTAACCAGCGTGAAGTCGGTAGCGATACTCACAGCTTTGCTCAGGCGCTTAAGATGGCGCTTCGTCAGGACCCTGACGTGGTGCTCATCGGCGAAATGCGTGACCTTGAAACGATTCGTGCTGCACTGACTATTGCAGAAACTGGTCACTTGACCTTTGCAACGCTTCATACAAACTCCTGTGTGCAGACTATCAACCGTGTGGTGGACGCGTTCCCCAAGGGCGAACAGCAGACCGTGCGTACGCAGCTCTCGTTCGTGCTTCAGGGCGTCATATGCCAGACCCTCCTCCCCAAGATCGGCGGTGGCCGCGTGATGGCGTACGAAGTCATGAACGTAACGCCGGGTATTCGCGCCCTTATCCGTGATGACAAGGTCCACCAGATTGAGTCCATGATTGAAATTGGCCAGAAGTTCGGCATGAACACGATGAATATGTGCTTGTGTGAACTTGTCAAAAATCACAAGATCGACCGTTTCGATGCTCTTGCTCGTTCGTCGAGCCCGGACCAATTGGAACAGTTGTTCGTAAAAGAAGGGGTGTAATCGATGGCAGAATTTTTATACAAGGCGCAAAACGCGCAAGGCAATAGCTTTGAGGGAACGCTCGAAGCAAAGGATAAGGCCGAAGCCGAAGCCCTGTTGCTCCGTCGCCGTTTGGTGATTACGAGCCTTAAAAAGAAGCCGACCGAAATCAAGATCAAGATTGGTTCGGGTATCAAAACCGAAGACATCACTCGTTTTACGCGTATGTTCTCGTCCATGTGCTCGGCAGGTCTTCCGATGCTTCAGTGCTTGAACATTCTTGAAGCGCAGTGCGAAAACCCTGAACTCAAGAACGTTGTGCATAAGCTCACGCAGTCGATTAACGGCGGTTCTTCGCTTGCCGATGCTCTTGCGCAGCACCCGAAAGTGTTCGACTCCCTTTATTGTAACATGGTGGCCGCAGGTGAAGCGGGCGGTATTCTCGAAGGCATTCTTGCTCGTTTGGCCGAAACGCTCGAAAACAACCAGCGCCTAAAACGCAAAGTGAAAAAAGCCTTGACCTACCCGATCATGGTTATCATCGTGGGTATTGTCGTGGTGATTGCACTTATGACGTTCGTGGTGCCGACATTTGCTGAACAGTTCGCTGCCCTTGACGCTGAACTCCCGGCTCCGACGCAAGTCGTGATGGATATTTCTGACTTTGTACGAAATAATGGCGGTTTCATGTTCATTGGACTTGTTATAGTCATATTTGTGTATAAAATGGTAATGCGAATACCCGCGGCGCAATTTGCAATGGATAAATTTACGTTGAAATTGCCCAAGCTAGGCGATTTGCAGATTAAATCCGCAACAGCAGGCTTTTCGAGAACGCTTGGTACGCTATTGAATGCTGGTGTGTCTGTGATGGATGCCTTGAAAGTCGTAGCGTCAACCGCAGGCAATAAAGTCGTTGAAAAAGCAATTTATAAAATATCGATTGGTATTGCTGGTGGTAAATCTATTGCTGAGCCAATGGAAGAAGTAGGGATTTTCCCGCCCATGGTGATTCAGATGACTGGCGTCGGTGAAAAAACCGGTAACCTGGGCGGCATGCTTTTGAAACTCGCAGACTTCTATGACGAAGAAGTGGACGCCGCTGTGGACGCCGTCGTGAGTATGATTGAACCGCTAATTATTGTGTTCTTGGGTGGCGCCGTCGGTGGCCTCCTGATTGCAATGTATATGCCGATGTTCAGCATGGGCGACGCCATCAAGGGATAATCTTTCGCTGAAAACACTTCGCGATACTGCATCACGCTTTGGCTCACGTATAACAATACGCTACGCCGAAGCGTTCTTTGTCTCGCTCGGTTTTGAGCGAAAT